>Ga0316604_10000088_pt1 | contig 156826 bp, 143 predicted proteins | sample OWC_soil_day20_C_FD_207650 | JGI IMG/M metagenome (GOLD analysis project Ga0316604, IMG submission 207650) | Wetland soil microbial communities from Old Woman Creek delta, Ohio, United States - OWC_soil_day20_CT | ecosystem: Environmental > Terrestrial > Soil > Wetlands | place: USA: Ohio... | reverse complement strand
AGGCAGGTTGTCTACGCGTTACTCACCCGTTCGCCACTAGGAGTTATAAATAACTCCCCGTTCGACTTGCATGTGTTAGGCACGCCGCCAGCGTTCGTCCTGAGCCAGGATCAAACTCTCCATAAAAGTTTTATTTTATGAAGCCATTTGTTGGCTCTTAAAAATCGAAATTGATGTTAGATGCAAACATCTAACTAAGCGATCACATCGAAATCATAGATTCCGTGTGCCTGCTTATAAAGTGCTCATTGAGCACCGCACATCTGGCTTTTATGATGCATTACTTACATTGTTCAGTTTTCAGGGAACGTTGCACATCGCATCGCAGCGACAGCTTTTATATATTATCACACCGCATTTGATGTGTCAATATCTTTTATTTGGAATTTTCAATCGCGTCTTTAGGCGACTTCTAAATACTATCACATATCAGCTTGTCTTGTCAATATGAATTCCTTAAAAGTCTAGCTGCAAGAACCGCAACCGAACGAAAAGTATCTTACCATAAATCATTTATAACTGTCAACTAAAAAGACTGACCAAATTTTGGTCAGTCTCTTATATTAACAGGCAACTATCTTATTCGCGGTGACGCATATGCGGGAATAAGATTACGTCCCGAATGGAGTAACAGTCAGTTATGAACATTACTAACCGGTCTATGCCAATGCCTAAACCACCTGTTGGTGGTAGGCCATATTCGAGAGCATTGATATAGTCTTCATCCATCATATGCGCTTCATCATCACCAGCCATACGCTGGGCCAGTTGATCAGCAAAACGTCCGTGCTGATCGATTGGATCATTTAACTCGGAAAATCCATTGGCAATTTCTCGTCCAAAGATAAACGCCTCAAATCGGTCTGTGATGTCCGGATTTTCTTTATTGCGTTTGGCTAATGGAGAAATTTCGGTAGGATGACCGATGATAAAGGTCGGCTGAATCAGATGTTCTTCACAAACCTCTTCAAACACATTGTTCAAAATACCACCGATTCCATGTTTTTGCTCGTACTTAACTCCCAGCTTATCAGCAATCGCCCGGGCTTCCGCCACTGTTGTGACCTTGCCAAAGTCTTCCCCTGAGTATTTTAGTATAGCCTCCGGCATGGTAAGCCGGTTCCATGGTGGTGTAAGGTCTATTTCCTGCCCCTGATAAGTAATCTTGGTTGTCCCCAGAAGAGTCTCTGCCACTTTGGCTATCACTTCTTCGGTCAGACGCATAACATCCTGGTAATCGGCAAAAGCCTGATAAAGTTCCAGGATAGTGAATTCCGGGTTATGTTTAATGTCAATGCCTTCATTTCTAAATACCCGGCCAAGTTCATACACCTTTTCAAAACCGCCGACAATCAGGCGTTTGAGATATAGTTCAGGTGCAATACGCATATAAAGCTTCATATCAAGTGCATTATGATGAGTAATGAATGGTCGTGCAGCTGCACCACCGGCAATGGGATGCATCATTGGTGTTTCTACTTCTAAGAAATCACGTTCATCTAATAGCTGACGAATTACTTTGATAATTTTACTGCGCATAATAAAATTATTGCGCACATCAGGATTAACAATTAAGTCAAGATATCGCTGGCGGTAACGAGTTTCAACGTCTTTTAATCCATGCCACTTCTCCGGCAAAGGACGCAAAGATTTGGACAAAAACTCAAATTTAGCAGCTTTGATGCTGATTTCGCCCTTTTGAGTAGTAAATACTACCCCCTCAACACCAATAATATCGCCTATATCTAAGAGGTGAAACTGCTCATAAGCGGCTTCGCCTAATACATCCTGCCGAAAATAAACCTGAATTCTTCCTGTAATGTCCATAACATGACCAAAGCTGGCCTTGCCATGACCACGAACAGCCATAAGACGTCCGGCAATCCGGACAGTTTGTCCTTCTAATTCGGCATACTTATCAAGAATAGCTTGGGCCTGATGCGTAAAATCATATTTGCGCCCGAAAGGTTCAATTCCTTGCGCAACAACTTTATCCATCTTGTCCCGGCGAACCTTCATGAGTTCATTCATTTCCTCAGTAGTTTGCTGGTTATTATCTTGTACTTCATCTACTTCTGTCATGAAACTTCTCCCCTGTCTTGCTTACAAAGCTAAAATTTTAGTGGTGACGCCGAATCTCCATAATCTCATATTTGAGGATACCTGCGGGAACATTGACTTCAACAACGCTGCCAACCTTTTGGCCAATGATGGCCTGACCAACCGGCGATTCATTCGATATTTTTAATTCGGCAGGGTCAGCTTCTGCTGAACCAACAATGGTGTATTCCAGTTCATCATCGAACTCCAAATCCTTAAGCTTGACAGTTGAGCCTAAGGCAACCATATCGGTGCCTACTTCTCCTTCATCAATTACCTTGGCATTACGCAGCATTTTTTCTAAAGTAAGTATCTCGCCTTCAATAAACGCCTGTTCATTTTTGGCATCTTCATACTCGGAGTTCTCACTAATATCGCCAAATTCAATTGCCTGTTTAATACGTTCAGCTACCTCACGGCGACGTACAGATTTTAACTGATCAAGCTTCTGCTCCAGCTTCTTTAATCCGTCAATGGTAAGCATTACGTCTTTTTCCATGGTTCATTCTCCTCTTAATTTAAATATTTGCCGAATTGTATTTTGCAAATATTATAAATTTTTCTTTGTAGATAGTGTATTCAATTTGATTTTAAAATTGCCCTGTTGCCCAAAATCTTTATTCGATGACTAACCTTAAGCTGGGTTGGAACCTCAACTGATGCTAAGTCTACTTTATATGTAGAAATTAGGCAATATAAATAGTGTCAAGTATAACTTGACACTGTTGGTGGTAAGAGGACCATTATGTACAGTATCCTCTATTTTTCATTATTATAGGCATAAATTCGCGGTTTGTCAATATTTTCTAAAGAACTCCTTTCTGAATCGGCAAAATTTTCGCAGCGGCATTGGCTTTGATAGTCGCTACTTCCTGAGGAGTAAGCGCTCGTTCGAAACTGCGAAAACCGGCGAGTTTAAAGCCGTGTTTGGCCGCTAATTTATCAATAAGTTCTACTTGCTTAACCGTTAAATCACGCCCAAGAGTAAAATTCTCATAGCGCCCTTCTAAGGCTAAGATCATAGTTTCTGCCATACATGCATACGCAGTTTGCGCCGGAAAACCAAAGTTCAGTCCAAACTCCACATCACCCGGAACTTCGACAACACCGCCCTCAAGCACAAGCACATCATTGCGCATTTCAGTAACCCGCTGCGACACATTTCGCGGCCTGGCAACATCACAGACAATGGCACCTGGCTTTAAGTCCTCAGGCTCAATGATGCTATCAACGGCACTGGTTACGGCAACTATAATATCGGCATTGCGAATGGCCTGCTTAGTATTTGCCGTTACCCGCACGGCTAATCCTGTAGTTTTCAAAATTTGCCTGGCAAGTTTTTCAAGTTTGCTCTCATCCCTGGCTGCCAGCGTTAAATAACGTACTTCCCGGGATAAAATCTGAGCGCAGGCTGCGCCGATTGAGCCGGTTGCCCCTAAAATCAGCACATTGGCCCGCATTAAGTCAAGGTCCATTACTTTGGCCGCCTGCCGTGTACCTTCGAGAGCGGTAGCGACCGTATAACTATTACCGGTTGTTACGGCAATATTAAGGTTTTTCGCTACCGTTATACCAGCATCGCCGACAATCGAAGTAAATGCCCCCAGACCTAGAATCTTAGCTCCCAGTTTTTCAGCGACTTTTCCCGCCTTGATAATTTTATTAATCACATACTGTTCAGGCATAGCAACCATTTGACCGGATGTCAACGGACAACCGACAAACCAGCCTTCCGCCTTATTATGTCCAGAATCAATACCGCTAATGTGGGAGACTTTAAATGGCGGTATGTATTTGATAATGCTTTCAACCAATCTGTCAGGCCAGTTGCGGGTAAAAGAAAATTTCCTGCTAAAATCGTTAGCTTTCAGAGGGTGCACTACAAAAGCAAACTTCTCCAAATACAAACGCCTCCTATGTAAGTTTCTTAAACCTTGGAACAATCCCGGCTTGATTAATAAGCGCAATATAATCTTCAGTGGTTAGCTGTTCCGGTCTTTTTCCTGATAAAACCGTCAGTATCCCTTCCAAGATGTTGGTGCCAAACGAGCGTCCACCCATTTCCGGTGTAGTGGTTATCAAAGCAGCAACTCCCCGCTGTTTCAATAACTCTTCATCTTCCTGCGTCACTGTGTTGGTAATAACCATTTTACCAGCTAAGCTTTCTGGCATGTATCTTCTAATAAAATGAAAATCTCCAGCAATAATATCTGACTGCTTAAAGTATTTTTTAAATTTAGGAGTTACCTGGGTTTGTTTATTACCGGTCGGATAAAACCAGCTTACCGGAAGTTTGGTAATAACCGGAGCAATGAAACTGGCCAATCGCGCCAGACCATCAAGTGTTGTGATAGGTATTGGCAAACCCAGTCCAAACATTAAATCACCAAACACGGTTTTGCTGCCGGCCTTGGATAGCGCTTCCGCTAAGCCAAACCGATCAACAGCACAAACAAGTAGTGTCTGTTTATCTTTGAATGTAAAACCATATTCACTTATAAGATAAGATATTACCCTCCGCTCCAACGTATTCTTGATAGCACTGCCATCCACTACCGGTGTTATTCTTGCATTGGCCGCTAAGGCTGCCGATTCCCGAAAGGTATACCGCCGTCTTCCTGCATATATATATAAATCGGTACCACCAAGGCCAATAGCATCCACTTGTCCGTCCATTTCACGGATAAGAGCTGCAGCAGCCTCTTTACTTCCGTCAGTCCCAATCCTCTTAATTTCAAACTGTTGCCCACAAAATTCAGCCGTGGTCGTGCTATTGCGTTTTGCCGATCCCAGGCTGATGCTTACCACCTGTTTACTCTTTTTATTTTCCGGGCTAAGCCCCAAGCTGCTTAATGAGTGCACAGATATCCTCCGGCTTAACATATTTATCCTCAGCAATCGGGGATTCACCAATTTCCACCCCGATAACTGCCTTGTCCAGCAGGGCCTCCATAAGTTTGATGCGCATATTTGAGCCAATAATAATAACGATGTCGTATTGCCGAACCTTAGAGACTATCTCCATAATGGTATTAAACAATTCTACACCGCTTTTGGTCTGAAGAAAATCTAAGCGTTCCTGATTAGACATTACCAGGCAAAAATCAACACCTTCCTGTCTAGCCAGACTATATATTTCATGACAATTTTGGATAGGGAATCCGATCAAGGCAACCCGGCCGCCCTTGCGAATCTCACCAATGGTTTCCAGACGTGAAACAAAGGTGCGATCAACGCCAATCCGGCTGGCAACTTCTTGCTGCGATAAACCATCTCGCCGCAATTCAAGAACTTTGTCAACAGTGTGATGAATTTTCTGCCGATCAACAATCTTGTCGCCAATGCGAAGCAACATGGCGCTTCATCTCCCCCTTAGTATATGTGCACAACCTTGTGTACATACATATTTTAACATTATTTTTTTTTATTAACAAGTTTTCGCAAAATAAAGAAAATTTAGTTTGCGCCGAGCTTTAGTGAAAATGTAAGTTGATGTTGTCTTTATCCTGTTTTTAAGATAGTTATATTTTCTGTTAGGAAAACAAAAAACCGTTATTCCCACGGTTCAAAGGAAAAACGGCTAATTACTTTTTTATAAGTTTCGATTTTTAACAAGGTGTCATCATGTGCCATGCCTTTTTTAAGCCCCTGCAGTACACGAATACCCTGATTCATAGTAATCCCCATATCCTCGGTGAGCTGTGACATGGTAGTGCGTCGCGCCTTATCAATTGATTCATTAAGCGATTTGCCTGCATCAAGATTACTGACAAACTCCTTGGCCAGATAAAACCGGGCTAAATTGGTCATAGGATTCCCACAGGCACCGCTTGCCGTCAATCCCAAAGTTTCCGGCAAAGTATGTTTAATACTGAATTCCATAGATTTTTTTAATTCAGCGGTCTCTCTGCTCATAGATTCGATCAGCGTACGCGCAGTACATAGACCGTAAGTGGCAAGCGCCCTAATCACCGAATGTTCGATGGTATGCGCCTGTTCCAATTCTACCAAGCCGCCTAAATTAGCTTTTATGCTGACTTGCTCCCCAGTTTCAAGGTCAGCGCCATATATAGTGATCGGAATATCACTCTTATCACGAAACTCAGTATAACCGCCCTGAGGTGTCCAGCCAGCCCCGGAGATAGTTGGATATTCTTTACGCATTTTTCGTAGGTTAATATATTCAACATCATGAGAATAAATATAGCTGCCGGTTGTCCGCATAGTATACCAGCGAGCATGACCTCGCCCTTCCAGTTTTGCCATAAGCACTGGAACTTCAACGCCGTTGTCATCAGTAACGGTATGACTCCAAATATTCATAATGCGGACAATAACACCAATAGGATATAAAGCCTGATCCTCTATCGTCCAGGGACAGATCAAAATCTCCCGGCCTACTCCGACATCAAGCAATAATTGTCCGCCATTTTCAATAATAAACATTCCGGTAATTGTTCCGCCCTGCGGCCGCGGCAGTATGCCGTTGGCGACGGGCATGATCAACATCTCCATCTCGTTTTCCCCTGCGGAAAACGATTATAAACGCCCACCTGCTTCGTTGCTCCTGTGGGCGTTCCCTCCGACGTACTTCCCAATACGACTGCGGTCACGTCCTCGTCGCGCCTCGCATCTGGACATTTCTAATCGTTTTCCGGCCTTTGCACTATAATTTAAAAGTTTATATTAATCTTTACTGGTTAGTTAATTCTATTCGATAGCTTTCCATAATGTTAACGAAATCATTTCTGCTTAAAGCCTGGTTAAACTTGAGGCGCAGTTCGGCGGATTTGGGCAGGCCTTTGGTGTACCAGGCGGCGTGACTGCGCATTTCGCGGATGCCGATGTATTCGCCTTTGTGGTCGACAAGCATGTCGAGCTGTTTGAGCAGCATATCAATACGCTCATTGAGTCCGGGTGCCGGGAGCACTTCGCCTGTGGCGAAGTAATGGACAACTTGGCGGAATATCCAGGGGTTTCCCTGGGCGCCTCGCCCTATCATTATGCCATCACACCCAGTCTCCGTCAACATACGCTTGGCGTCCTGTGGCGTCCGAATATCACCGTTGCCAATGACCGGAATTCTGACTGCCTGTTTTACTTCGCGAATGATGCTCCAGTCGGCAGTACCTGAATAGAATTGCTCTCGTGTGCGTCCATGCACACTGACTGCAGATGCCCCGGCTTGTTCGGCGCATTTGGCTATCTCAACAGCATTTACTGATTTGTCGTCCCAACCTTTGCGAAACTTCACGGTAACAGGCACATCACCAGCAGCCGCGACTACCGCGGCGATGATGTGGTAAGCCAGCTCCGGCGTTTTCATAAGCGCGGAGCCTTCGCCGTTTTTAACAATCTTTAGTGTCGGACACCCCATGTTAATATCAATGATATCAGCCCCGGCCGCCGCAACAATGCTGGCCGCCTGCCCCATACTCTCAGGTTCAGAACCAAATATCTGTAAGGCGACCGGCCGCTCCCGGTTATCAATAGCCAGCATTTTTTTTGTATGAGCATTATCATAAATTAGACCTTTATCGCTCACCATTTCAGAATATACCAAACCACAGCCCATCTCTTTGGCAAGCAAGCGAAATGGCAAATCAGTAACCCCGGCCATCGGGGCAAGAATTACCGGATTAGCCAATGTAATTTTACCTATCTGCATATGTACCTCCTGGCAAGTAAAGAAAACGTGGCTTGTGCCGAGCCTTAGGATAATCATAAGTCGATGTTGCTATCCAACTGCTAGAGTAAAAGAAAAGCGGCCACAGTTGACCGCCGTTCAAGCTATCTATATCTAGGTTCTACCGATTGCGTTCGTAAATAAGCCGCAATCCTTCCAGCGTCAGGAAAGTGTCTACCTTGTCAATGGTATTCGATTCTTGTGCGATTAGATTAGCCAAGCCGCCTGTCGCCACGACCGTAGCGTTTTGACCGAGTTCCTCGCGCATACGACGGACAATTTCATCAACTTGTCCCACAAATCCGTACACAATTCCAGACTGCATACTGTTGATTGTATTGCGACAAATAACTGTCTTGGGCTTAATCAGCTCAATCCGTGGCAGCTTGGCAGCCCGTTGGAATAATGCCTCGGTAGAAATCCAGATACCTGGTGCAATCGCACCACCCAGATAGTCGCCATTTTCAGCTAATGCACAAAAAGTCGTCGCTGTGCCAAAATCAACAATAATCAGCGGCCCGCCATATTTAGCATAGGCTGCAATCGCATTTACAATCCGGTCTGCGCCAACTTCACGCGGATTTTCATATTTTATACAAATACCGGTTTTAATTCCCGGGCCTACCACCAGCGGCTCAACATTAAAATAGCGCTGACACATCCGGCTCAAAGGAACAACTAACGGCGGTACTACAGACGAAATCACAATAGCTTCCACATCATCCATTTTTAGGCCGCGATACGTAAACAGATTATAAATCAGCACACCATATTCATCACCGGTTTTCTGCTTATCTGTTGAAATTCTCCAGTGATACCGAAGTTCTTCCCCTTCATAAACTCCCAGGACAATATTAGTATTACCAACATCAAAAACTAATAACATCAGAAAATCCTCCTATATACTGCCTAACACAATTAATACAATCACTATTACGCAATAATCGCTATAATTGTACCTAAAAGCAAACAACTTGTAAATATAAATAGAGACTAATTCCGACAACATTTGATACTGTCCTATTTTAGTCATTAGATAAATTAGCAGCAAGTCTACTTCAGTTGCTTACATTCAATAAGTCCTGCTCTAAGTAAGGCTCGCCGCACGCGTACACCGCCATAAACAGCCATTACAGCTTTAAGTACATCAAAAGGCAAAAACGGCACAACTGCCAAACTAATGGCTTTATCCAACGGCATAGCTTTATGCAAAACATACTGAAACGACAGCATAAATCCCAATAGTCCAATTCCATAAATGGCTGCTAAACCGGCAAACATAGCTATCCCCATGTTCTTATAAGTCAATTCAAAGTGTTCCGTAGCATAACCTACAATATATGTGCATACAAAATAGCCGACAATATAGCCCCCGGTCGGACCAATCAGCACAGCAGCGCCGGCTTTTCCCTGGGCAAATACCGGTAAACCAAATACCCCTAGTAGTACCCACACGGCAATACTGGCCGGACCCAGTTTCCGCCCTAATACCACCCCTGCTAACAACACAAACAAAATCTGAAAAGCAACTGGCACAGGCCCAACCGGAATAGCCAACTGAGCGGTTCCGGCAAGCAATGCCGCAAATAAACTCGTCAGCGCCATATCTCTTGTGTTCATAGATAGTTCCCCCATAGTTTTACATTATTCAGGCATAACCGGACGGATAGATACATCACCGGCTAATACCCGCTCAATGCCTTGCGGTGTCTCTACCAACAAAGCCCCGTCAGCATCAATGTCAACAGCCACACCGTTAAAACTGCTCTCAAACCCACAAACCTTGACTGTTTGTCCGAGCGTAATGGATTCTTCGCGCCAAGCAGCAAGTGCCGGAGCAAAACCTGTTTTTTTGACAAGCATATATACACTTTCCAATTCACTTAAGATAGCGGTTAGCAGTTTGATCCGCGAGATCTGGTGACCGGAAGCAATGGACAAAGAAGCAGCAGTCGCAGCAATATCATCGGGAAACTCATCAATATTGACGTTAATCCCCATGCCAATGACCACATAGTTAATGGCATCCATTTCGGCGCTCATTTCAGTAAGAATGCCTACAATTTTACGGCCATTCCAGAGAATATCATTCGGCCATTTGATTCCGCAGCCTGTCCCGGTCACTTTGTTAATGGCGCGGTTTACACCAACAGCGGCCATCAAGGTGCATTTGGCAGCATCCATCGGTCCAAACGGCGGCCGCAGCACAACTGACAACCAAATCCCCTTGCCAAAAGGCGAAAACCAGCCTCGCGACAAGCGTCCCCGTCCGGTAGCTTGGGCTTCAGCCACAACAATAGTTCCTTCCGGACAACCGTTGGCCGCCAATTTCTTAGCTTCATTGTTGGTTGAATCAACCTCGCCAAAATAGTAAATTTCCTGCCCCAAAACTTCACTGGTTAAATGGGCTTTAATTTCGGCCGGCAATAATCTGTCAGTAGTCTGCCGCAGCGTATACCCAAGACGCGAATGAGCTTCAATATCATACCCAGATTGTTTCAGGGTGCGAATATGTTTCCATACCGCCGTCCGCGACACCTGGAGAGCTTGCGAGATTTCCTCACCCGAAATATATTGACCTGTATTTTGTTTAAGTATTTCAAGGATAGCGTTCCGCAATGTTCAATCCTCCAACACCGTATATTGTTATCCTAATAATATGCCAACGGTTAACCGATGTCAATGCAGTCTCACTTTTCATCTCTTGCATTTACAACCCAGGCAGTAATGTGATAGCATTTCAATAAACAACTATGAGCTTCTGACAGCTTTAACTTTTTATTGTTTTGAGGTGAGTTATGGAACGAATTAAAATATTAGTGGCCGATGATGAGCCTAATATAACTGAAGTTCTCCAGCTATATCTTCAGGAAGAAGGCTTCGAGGTCTTCACCGCTGCCGACGGGCAAGCGGCTCTGGCTGTTGAAGAAAAACAACGGCCGGATTTATTACTCCTTGATGTCATGCTCCCCAAACACTCAGGGTGGGAAATTTGCTCCAGTATTGAGCGCAAGGTTCCTGTAATCTTTTTAACTGCCAAAAGTGCCGAGGCTGACAAATTAACGGGGTTTTCCCTGGGAGCCGACGATTATATCACTAAACCTTTCAGCCCGCGCGAAGTATTGGCCCGCGTTAAAGCTGTCCTGCGGCGAAGCGGCTTACTCACCGACAGCAGCAGCCAGTTGGAATTCCCGGAACTTCGCATTGACCTAGCCGCCCAATCAGTCTATTCCTGCGAACAGCACACCCAGTTATCCCCAAAAGAATTTGAACTGCTGGTCTTTATGGCGAGGCATGCCAAACTGGCTTTTTCCCGCGATCAGCTCTTAACCAATGTCTGGGGCTATGATTTTGACGGCGGTGACCGCACCGTCGACGCCACCATCAAACGTCTCAGGCAAAAAATCGATAATCCTAAATATAACTATATCCATACGGTTTGGGGTGTGGGTTATAAATTTGAGGTAGCCAGCAAATGATCAAATCAATCTTTGGCAAACTGCTCTTTTCTCATTTAGCCATTATTCTTGTCAGTATGCTCACCTTAGGTATATTGATGTCCTATCTGGTGCGCAACCATGTAGTTGAAAACAAACGCCACGACCTCTTGGCTAAAGGCAAATCAGCTGTCACCATGATAAACAACGTTCTGGCAGATGGCCGGAAACCATCTAATCGAATGTTGGTAGCTATGGGCGAAATAGCCGGCGGTGATGTTTGGATTATGGATAAAAACGGTCAGATAATTGTGGGGCAGCCACCCGCCATCTGGAAAGATAAATATTCGGAGTATTGGACTCGGGTATGGGATACAGTTGATTGGGAAAGCGGCGAGGGCACACAAAAAGTATTTAACCTGCGTCAGAGCGACCCCTCCATTGTTGTCGCTTTACCGCTTCCACCCCAAGAATCCGGTGTACCGACCGCGCTTTTTCTCCGTTCGCCGGTAACCGGCGCAACCCGCACCGCTCAGGCGCTAGAGCAATTATTACTATATGCGCTGTCAGCCAGCGCTTTCGCCGCTGCCCTTGTAGGTTTTTTCATGGCCCGCAGCCTTACGCGGCCGATTGCTAACATCAGCCAGGCAGCAGCATCCTTTAGTCAAGGCAACTATACTAGTCGGACTACTGCCACCCAGGCAGACGAAATCGGTCACCTTGGCCGTACCCTAAATAGCATGGCGGAAGAGCTAGAGCAAATTGAACAAAATCGCCGCGAATTTTTATCTGATGTTTCCCACGAGTTAAAAACACCACTGGCTTCCATTCAGGCTCTGGCCGAAGCTATCCAGGACGGGTTAGTTAAAACAGAAGAAACTCGTGACCGTTATCTAACAAACATTGTTACCGAAACCAAACGAATCGGCCGTCTTGTCGGTGATCTGCTCAATTTGTCCCAACTGGAAGCCGGCGAACTGTCACTGGTAAGAACCCCTATTGATTTACCTGCACTAATTACTGCCCATCTGGCTAAATTCGCGCCTTTTGCTGAAGAAAAGTCGCTAGTCATTGCAACCAATATTTCCCAAAATCTTGTCAGCCCGATTGCCGACCCGGATCGCCTTGGACAAGTATTGACTAACCTTGTGAGCAATGCTATCCGTCATGCAGACCCTGAGTCTATTATCCTAATAACTGCCGAAAAACAGCACCAACACATCGCTGTCAGTATAAGTAATACCGGTCCAGGCATTCCGCCAGAACACTTACAACATATCTGGAAACGCTTTTACCGTGTTGACAAATCCCGCGCCCGCGGCGACGGCGGTACTGGTCTGGGACTAGCCATCACTAAAAAATTAGTAACTGCTATGGGCGGCTCGGTAGATGTAGTCAGCACGCCTGGAAAAATTACCACCTTCACGTTTACTTTGCCTGTCACTTGATAAATAAATTAGGCATCAGGTAAAAACAATTTACTCTGCCAGCGTTATAGCAGAGTCGCAGCTTAAGCTGCCTAGTCAAAAAGTCAAGCCTTCTAAGCATATCATCGACGTGCTTAGAAGGCTCTTTTATTGTTCACACATTATTTCATTTTAAAATGTCGCGAGAAATTACAATAATTAGTGGGACAACTAACCTGTCCCCTTGTCCCAGTTGTCGGATAAATATACTTGCTGCTTAAAGTGGCGGCATAACAGGAACCCGGATAGGACGACCGTAACACTTTCCGCCATTGGCACTATCAACCAAATGCCCTGAATTCCAAATAGAAGCGGCAGTGCCACAATGCCGGCTGTTATCCAAACAATCCCTTTACTCACCGCAATGAGTACAGCCTGCTTCGGAGTGCCAATGGCCGTAAAATAACCGGCGGCAACAATATTTAGCCCGTTTACCAAGAAGGCAAACGCATACACTTTTGCACCATACACAGCAAAGGTCAGCACTTTTTCATGTCCGTCATTCAAAAATAACGCAATAACTTCGTTACTAAACACAAAAATCGCGATAAAAAATCCCAGACCAATCACAAAAGTTGCAGCCAAAAGCAGGTTTAACGCCTTTCTTACCCGTTCCAGCTGGCAGCTGCCATAATTGTAGCTAATGATCGCTCCCACTCCGTCTGACAGACCAAGCAATACGTTGTTGCCAATAAACGCTAAGTAACTTATGACCGTAAAAGCCGCCACCCCCATTTCACCCACATAGCGCATCAGTGTAATATTAAATAAAAAAGTGGTAATCCCTGTTCCCATCTCGCTCAAACCTTCTGAGGAACCGCTGTAGAGAATATGGCGGGCTGCACCTGTATCAAAACTGCCGGCAAAAGGTTTTAACACTGCTTTTTGTCTAAAAAACGGCAGACTTGCCATAACAAAAGCAATTGTGTAACCACCTCCGGTTGCCAATGCCGCTCCTTTAATACCCATTGACAGCTTGACAAGCAATAGCCAATTCAGCAGTATATGACTGCTGACAGCAACAACCAGCGCCAACATGGCATAAACAGGCATTGCCATTGTCTTCAAAACATAATCCAACACCATCATCAGCGTCAGGCAAGGTAGAAATAACCCTAAATAACGGATATAGGTCGCAACCTGCGGCATTAAATGGTCATTAGCTCCCAAAAAATACGCAGTCTGAATCGGAAAAATCACCGCAGCTGCGGTAAACAGGAGTGATACTCCACCGGCAACCAGCAGCGCTGTTGTAAAAGCTACTTTGGCTTCAAGAGCATTCCCTGCCCCCAGTTTCCTGCCAATCAGACTTTGTGCCCCAATGCCAATAACCACACTAAACGCAAACAAAAAGCTGCTGAAAGGCATTGCAATATTAACACAAGCCAATGCATCAGTCCCTATATAACGGCCTACAAATAATCCGTCCACAATGGTATTCAAGCCTAGAAACAGCATAGCGGCAACAGTAGGAATACTATACTGCAAAAATAAACGGCCGATACTCTCGGTCCCCAAAATATTTCCTCTCATATATCTCACCCTATACAAAAGAATAAACCTTGGAGTAACTCCAAGGTCAAGCAGAATCTAAAACAATCCAAATCTCGTAATAATCGCGACCATCTTTATGGTTACTTGCCAGGTATCTCCCGATTAACGGTCCCTCAACTTGCCGGCCCTGAGCCTCTAGCCACGCCAGCGCTTTTATTAGAATCTCATTTCCCTGGCTGGAATAATCGGTACCTAACACGGTATACAGACATTCTTTTGCCGGCAAAGCAGTAAACTCCTGCCGCTCAGATAAATCTAGACTCCTCAGGATCTCATCATCAAAACTGATACCAATCTGGGCAGTAGCAAAACTTTGCGTAGTAAACAAGTCATCCGGCGGCAGCAGCAAGGTGTAGCGAATATTATGTAGCCAACTCCGATCAGGCTTTTTATATAGGCGAATAATCTCAATCAGATCTTGCTGGGCGCCCCAGAAATTATATTGAAAAGAGGGGGCCGGCACAAGCGAAAATTTGCCAAGCTGTTGTTCACATAGTTCATACTGAGCAATACTTTGCCCGAGCAAACGCTTCTGCCTAACCAAAGCTTCAATTCGCTCGGTAACAAGCCTGTCATTTTCCAGTAATACCTGTTTTATATCTCCAAGGCCCATCGTGTTTATCATTGGCCGAATATCCTTAACAGTTACCTCTAGGCTGCGGAACAGCAAAATATCCATCAGAGTCACAAGGTCATCATAGGAGTAATACCGATACCCATTATCACAATGCCGGTCAGATGAAAGAAGGCCGGCCCTCTCATAATACCGCAGCGTATCTGTTGATATGTCGAAGAGTTTTGCCATTTCACCAATTGTCCACTTTTGGTTCATACACGCTTACCTGCCTAATTCGCTTGCTTCCTCACCGCGCCAAAACCTTACCGAGCAAACTACAGTGACCCAGCCTGACAATGTTTAGCAACAAACCCATTGAGTAAGCTGTAGATATGTTCAGCCAGCGCAATTGGCAGTGCCCCGGTTCCGCAACTAGGCGTCCAAATTATGTTTTGCGACAAACGCTTGCTGTCAATCCCGCGTTCAGTCAACCGTGCACATTGCTCGTCAAAAATCTTAAGCAATGATTCCGATGTTTCCTGCCAGGCTTCGTCAGAGGTGGGCACAAGCCCCCAGGCCATTTTGCCGCCTTTTCCCAGAAAATCCGCCAGCCTATCAGCCTGCAGTGCCATTCCCGTAAAATAATGATACGCGTCAAAACTGATTACATCCAGCGGCAAGGCAAATAAAATTGACCAGTCAATGCCGGCACAGGCATGTACCCCAACCTTGACATTTTCCTCATGCAATGCTTCCAGCATGACAGACAGGGCTTCTGACGCCATTTCTTTCGTTAAGGTAATATGGGTAGACGCACCTATAAGGAATAGCGCCGGGTCATCAATAAAAATCAGCACCGGCAAATTCAGGCTTTTCAGGCGTCTTGCCTCAAGCACAGCCTCGGCAGTTAAGCATTTTACCAGCATATCCCGCAGTGCTTCGTCATAAAAACAAGCCTTGCCCTGTTCGTCTTTTATTTGCAGACCCACAGTAAGCGGACCGCTGACATGCCCTTTCACGCCTTCGGCCTGCAGAAAATAGCTGTCAAAGCTATTCAAAAAAGCTTCCATGCCGGCAAACGCTTCCCCAGTCAGAGCAAATAGCTGCTCTGCCGCAGCATCACCCTGGCAAAAAGCAAAGTATTGTTCGTAAAAGGCAACGGCTTTTTCCGCCCAGCCGGGTTCTGTACGACAAAATACCGGATCTCTTAGCGGCTGAACGCTTAGCACGCCCAGTTTAAGTAGTGGCTGAACATACTGCACAACAAACCCCTGCTCTGGTACTTTAGCAGGCAGTTGCGGCCAGTGCGGCCAATAGGGCATAGACTTGGCAATAAGTTTGATTGCCGTCAATTCATCCTGGTATGGCAAACTTCCCAGCCCGGTAACCCGTCCTGGTTTAATCCACTCCATAGTTTCCCCTCCTGCTTACTACTTTCTATTTAACAGTGTGGCTGTAATAATGGCAGTGAGCGGTATTGCGCAAATAAGGCCAATACTGCCGGTAAGCGCCCGGGCAACTTCGGTTACAATCATATTGAGGTTTAATATTTTTACCATCGACGCATTTTTTTGCGAAGCAATCAGCAGCATCAGCGGCAAGGAACTACCGGCATAAGCTAATATCAAAGTGTTAGACATGGTACCCATGATATCCCGTCCCACATTCATACCAGCCCGCACCAGTTCTTTAAAACCGATAGATGGTTGAACACATTTTATTTCATACACGGCCGACGCAATAGAAATGGTAACATCCATAACAGCTCCTAACGCACCAAAAACCATGCCGGCAAATAACACGCCCTGAAAATCAATGTGTGATAAGGACACGGCTTTTAAAAGCATTGCTTCTTCCGAATCCAAACCGGTCAAATGCATGAGATGGATAGACACGATTGACAATATGCCGGCAACTATCACACCACCGACAGTACCCAGCACAGCAGCCAGTGTCTTTTTCGAAAACCCGCTTACCATCACCTGAGTAACAACGGCAATAACAGTGGCCACCAGTAAGGTTAACAGCATCAGACTATTTTGATTGCTTATAACCTGATCGATAAAGAACTTAAAGATAAGTAGCATGGAGAAAGCAATAACCACTACCGACTTGGCTCCAATAAAACCGCCAAATACCACCAAAGACAGTACAAATAAGCCTGCCAGCAGATACACATAATCAATGCGGTCAAAATCACTGACATGATATCCTGTCTTCCCCATATTGTGGGTTACGGCGACAATAATTTTATCACCGGGCTTAACTTTGATTTCATAGGGCGAACGTTCTGACACAAAGTTAAAGGTATCTACTACTTTGCCGGTCTCCGGCCCGCTGGTCAACTGGATAGTGACCAACTCGCCCTTGCCCATTTGATACTCTTTCTGCATAGATGGATCAAGCTGGCCAACCTGTACCACAACACCTTTTTCATACTCTACCGGCGGCGCAGCCGGCGCTGCCGGTGCGGCCTGTACGTTATTGATATATAACAGCAGGATAAAAATTAATGCAAGTAGTTTCTTCAAAATAACCCTCCCTAGTAACATTTCTAGAAAACCAACTAAAAACAGCAGGGATATATCCCTGCTGTTTTGCGCAATCAATAGCGTGATTCAGCCAAACCGAAACTATAAACAACTTTTGGCCCAGCTTCAGGATTATCATCAGGTTGAGCCGTAACCGGCGGTATATCAGCAGGCGGCGGATTATCATCACTATTTGATTCTTTTTCAGTTATTTTGCCTTGGTTTAACAGCTGCGCTAATTCTTCGCCTTCAAGGGTTTCGCGTTCCAGGAGCGCTGCGGCAACCAAATGCAGTTTATCAATATTTTCTTTAAGCATTTCTTCGGTTTTAGCATAAGCAGCTTCGATCAGACGGCGAACTTCCTTGTCAATCGAGTAGGCAACCTCTTCGCTGTAGTTGCGGTCACGGGAAATATCTCTTCCCAGGAAAACCTGTTGTTCCTGGCGACGTCCAAAGGTAATTGGGCCTAATACTTCACTCATGCCATATTCGGTAATCATCTTACGGGTCAAATCAGTGGCCCGCTCCAGATCATTCTGCGCACCGGTACTGATTTCATCAAGTACCAAGGCTTCAGCAACACGCCCGCCAAGAAGCGTATTCAGTTGTTCAAGGAGCTCAGTCCTGGTAGCATAGTAACGGTCTTCCTTCGGCAGCATCAGCGTATAACCGCCTGCCCGCCCCCGCGGAATAATCGAAACTTTATGCACCGGATCAGTATGGGTAAGCATCATGCCGACAAGCGCATGACCGGCTTCATGATAAGCCGTAAGCTTTTTCTCTTTGTCACTAATAACTTTGGATTTGCGCTCAGGTCCGGCAACTACCCGTTCTACGGCTTCTTCCATTTCCGGCATTTCAATGCGCCGTTTGCTGCGTCTGGCAGCTAAGAGTGCCGCTTCATTAACCAGATTGCTTAAGTCTGCACCCGTAAAGCCTGGGGTGCGTCTTGCCAGAACATCCAAATCCACTTTTTCGCCAACAGGCTTACCTTTGGTATGGACTTTAAGTATTTCCAGACGACCTTTAACATCAGGTCTGTCAACCACAATCTGACGGTCAAACCGGCCTGGTCTGAGGAGTGCAGGATCCAGAATATCTGGCCGGTTGGTCGCGGCAATAATGATAATTCCTTCATTAACACCAAAACCATCCATCTCAACAAGCAATTGGTTTAATGTCTGTTCGCGTTCATCATGGCCACCGCCAAGGCCTGCGCCCCGCTGACGGCCGACAGCATCAATTTCATCAATAAACACGATGCAGGGAGCACTTTTTTTGGCTTGCTCAAACAAGTCACGTACCCTGGATGCACCAACACCGACGAACATTTCCACAAAATCGGAACCACTGATGCTAAAGAAAGGTACACCGGCTTCTCCGGCTACCGCACGGGCCAGCAAGGTTTTACCTGTGCCAGGTGGCCCAAACAAAAGTACGCCTTTGGGGATACGTGCGCCAAGATCATTAAATTTTTTGGGATGCTTCAGGAATTCAACAACTTCCTCTAAATCCTGTTTGGCTTCATCTGCTCCGGCCACATCGTTAAATGTAACCTTGGTCTTATCTTCGCCATGGAGTTTGGCCCGGGATTTACCAAAAGACATAACCCGGTTGCCGCCCCCTTGGGTTTGCTGCATGATAAAAAACCATACGCCAATTAACAATAGAATTGGCAAAATCGAAGAAAAGATTGTCGTCCACCAGGGTGGCTGCGGCGGCTGTTCCGCCTTGATGTCAACGCCTTTTTCCCTAAGCTGATTAATTAGCGTTGGATCATCTGGGGTAATTGTAGAAAATTCCTGACCATCCTTAAGTTTGCCACGAATGGTATTTTCCACAATGGTTACCCTATCCACTTTTTGTTCTTCAACCTGCTTCAGGAACTGAGTATAACTAACTTCCTGTTTAGGCGTCGTCCTTGACGAATAATAGTCAATTATCGATATCGCAATGATGATAATCAACAAATAGAAACTAACATTTCGAAAAAACTTGTTCAACAAGTAGCCCTCCTCTCGCTGGAGCACAACAACGGCATTAGATACATGTTATTCATATCGCATAATTATAGCATACTAAAGAAAAATTGACAATTAAGGAAAAACATTTATCCAACGATTACTCCACGCTAATTATCACTTTTCATACGCTTCCGGTTTAAGCACGCCGATAAACGGGAAATTACGGTATTTTTCCGCAAAATCAAGTCCGTAGCCCACAACAAAATAATCCGGGATGGTAAACCCGTTGTAGGCGATGGGAACATCAGCCTTGCGGCGGTCAGGTTTATTTAAGAGTGTGCAAATCTTAATGCTGGCCGGTTTGCGCGACCACAAATTATCCATAAGATAATTGAGTGTCAAGCCGGAATCAATAATGTCTTCCACAATAAGAACATGCTTATTTTCCACATCTTCATCAAGGTCTTTTAAAATCCGGACAACGCCGCTTGATGAAGTGGAAGCACCATAGCTTGATACTGCCATAAAATCAATAGCCACCGGCAGGTTGATCGACCGGGCCAAATCGGCCATAAAGATTACAGCGCCGCGCAGTACACCAATCATTAGTATTTCTTTGCCGGCATAATCTTTGGTGATGGCTTCGCCCAATTCTTTAATCCGGTTTGCCAGTTCTTCCTCACTAAATAATATCTTCTCCAAGTCATCCATCATATTATTACTCATATTCAAAATTCCTCCTGTTTAGTAATGCGTAGCTGCAAGATTTTTTTCGTTGTCGTAGTAATTTGACAGTGTTCACTAGGGCGCAAACCGGCCACCCATAAAATTTCCCGCTGATCAGCAATAATCGGAACCTGATCGCGCACCGCTTCAGGAACTTTTTGATCAATAAAAAACTCCTTAAGCTTTTTCCGGCCATTAAGTCCTCGCGGACGAAACCTATCCCCCGGCAATCTTGACCGTACGATAAGCGGCAATGCCAGTTGCTCAAAATCAAAAGCAGCACTGTTTTGCCCTTTATTTGGCGGCAAAGTTGCCACAAACTCTGTCAGGACTGTATAGTTACCGACAGTTGTACTTCCCGGTATAACCAGCTCCACTGGCGCAAAGCCTTGCTCCCGTTCAGATTTTACCGGTCCGGCTTTAGCGTCCTCAACGATAAGGCCGGTATATGTTTTCCTGGCAAGCAGCCCTTTGGGTAGTGTTAACACTGAGCCCACTGTGCCAGATAACGCCATAATAAGTAATTTTTCCACATGAACAAAGCTTATTCCTGTCAGTTCATCACGTTTTTTCTCAATTACCTGACGAATTAATTCCCGCTGCAAAGCAATAGGTATCCCGGCTAATGCCTGGCTGTCAAGAGTAACACAGTCTCCGGCGATTGCCACAGTCCCCCATAGTTTGGCAGCTTCTCCGCGAATATACTCATATTCATCACCGGCCAGCACGGCTAAACGCCAAAGAGCGTCCCGAATGGCCGGGTTATAACTTCTCTCCAGCGCCGGCAATAGTTCCAGTCGGATTAAATTCCTCCGGTATTCTGTTGAAAAATTTGAGCTGTCCTGGCGTGGAAACAGCTTATATTCTTCACAATAAGCTTCAATCTCCTGACGGCTAATTGGCAGCAGCGGGCGGATAACATCACGATTTAATGGCTGCATGCCTCGCAGTCCGCCGCTACCAGCTCCCCGCAAAAGATTGAGCAACACAGTTTCCACTTGGTCATCACGGTGATGGCCTGTGGCGATCTGCGCACCGCCCCAAGCGGCGGCCGTACTGCGCAGATACTGATACCGAGCCAACCGCGCTGCCTCCTCCTGCGAAGATAGTTTGTGTTTCTTACCATAAGCCAAAACATCAATAGCCTCAGTCCAACACGGCAGTCCCAGGTTAGCGGAAAAAGCCGCAACAAACTCAGCTTCCTCGGACGCCTCCTGCCGCAGCATATGGTTTACATGGGCAACAGCCAAATTAAAGCCATAATCACCTTTAAGCCGGTTTAGAATATGCACAAGCGCCAACGAATCTGGGCCGCCTGAACAAGCGGCAAGAATACGGCTGCCAGGTTTAATCAGCCGTTTGCTGTCAATCCATGTTTTAATCTTGTCAATCATAGTATATCCCCGGCTTCCCACTTACGTGAATCATAACCAACATGTTAACTTTCCATTCGCGTCATACAGCAAGATTTCCTGCCTAAATTCAACTGTATAACAGCGTTGCCTGGTCAAAAATCAACAGGGCGCATTCGCCCTGTATTCAGTATCCTTTCTGCAACCTATATTGTTCACAGTCTAGCTTGCCGCTTTCATACGTCTTAGCCTGCCGGTACTGTAATAAATCAATAAACGCTTCTAGTCTTGTTGTGATGCCCGCTTCACCGGTCTGCTCGTCATAGGCAAGCGTCAACACCGGCATGCCGACATCCTGGCTAACTTTGGGCAAAATATTCTTGGCAACGACCTCAGGCATACAGGTAAACGGATATACTTGTATAATCCCATCATAGCCCTGTTGTTTTTTTAAAAGCGTGTAGGCAATGCTTTTCTGGCCATGGCCGCCAACATAGTGGCTTAAATAAGGATTAGCCAGAGCCGCCAATCTCCGGTATATTTCAACATATTTTTGGCGGCGCAGCACATGACCTTTGACATAATCACTCAAAAACATGGTTTTACAAACCTCTACCCCCATATTGCCCAGGCAGCGTTCCAAATTTTGATTGACAAAGGGTTCAAGCATAACATAGATTTCTCCGACGATCGCAACCCGCAGCGACTTTTTCGTCGTTGACGTCTTAACTACCGCCAGTCTTTGCTGCAACTCTTGACGCAAATCACCAACATCCTGGCAGGTTTCCGCCATGTCAATTGCTTTTACCGCTTGTTCCCAGAGTGAGCTTACCGAACCCTGCACAGCCTCATTGGCTCTTAGGCTGTTAATTACTCGTCCCACATCATCTAAGAGATTCATCTTGGCCCCTGCCACCTGGAAAGCGTTATATATTTGACCCCAGCTTGCGTGAGGAGCAATTTTTTTTAGCTGTTTATAAACATCTACCAGACTGGGTTCAATGGTAAGCATAGTGCAGCGGTATCCCAGTTGCTCCAAAATTTGCTGTTGAATAACACTATAATAACCAAGCCGACAAGGCCCAACCCCGCCACAATTCACAAGGGTATCTGCACCTTGCTCCAATGCCTCGATAAAGTTGCCTAACATCAGTTTAAACGGCAAACATACGGTTTCCGGCGAAAATCGCATCCCCAGCTCCATAGTATGTTTGGTAGTTGGCGGCGGAACTAAAACTTGGCAACCCAGATTGCCAAATAAGGCTTTTAAGACAATAGCCAGAGAACCCATATGCGGAAAAGTAATAATCATGCCTTAGGTCTCCGCTTAAGCATGTCGGCAAACGCCTCAAGCCTTGTAACCATACCGGCTTCTGCAGTATGCTCATCAAGCGACAGCTGCATGTAGGGAATATTCCGTCGCCAGGCCTGCTGCCTGATAAGTTCTCCGACAAGCGCATCTGGTCCGCAAGCAAAACAGGTTATAAAAATAATTCCTTGCACAGGGCAGCCGGCCTCCATGAGAGCCATAGCCGCTCCGGCAATATCATAACTGTTAGACCAAAACAGCTTTTTCCCTAGCTTTGCCGCTCCGCGGTTAATCTCACCGGCGTCCACCATTTCAGGAGTAACAACCGTAAGCCCCAGTCTGTCCAATTTTCCCAAAACATCAAGACTAACCTGGCGGTCATATATAATATACGGGTGGCCGATAACCGCAAGGCGTGGCCGCCCAGCCAGGACCTTTTTACCCGATCGCAGACACTCCCGGCATTGCCAGGCCCGAAACCACGCATACAGACTCGCGGCAACACCCCGCCCCAGCAATTGTCCGACTGCAATAACCGCTTGATAGAGCTGCCTAGGCTTTTGTCGCATATCAACATGTACATCAATGATTGGCGGTAACTTTCCGCCGTTATGCTTAAGCACATCTGGCATGCCGATAATTTGGGGACAAGTATATTGTCCGGGCCTGATGCTGACAAGCCGCGGCAAAAATAAATAATCCACTTTGTCCCGCAGTGAACAGGCATGACCAAAGAAAATCTTGGATGCCAAGCACATCTCATCTAGCGCACTGCCACAGTCAAGTGTAGAACGCGAAGTTTCACTAGACAATACTACCTCAGCCCCCAGTTCAGACAAAAAACGCTCTATTACCGTTCCATACTGAAAATATAATAAGCCTTGCGGCAGCCCGACTCGCAGGCTCATATTCTCATCCCCTTATAAACGATTGCTGTAAGCATCGCCAACTGCATTGGCAATTTGCTCACTCCTCCTACCAGGAGTCGCCGGTATAGCGAGATAGTTAGCTATCTACCCTGTAGTTTCACTCCAATTTTTAGTATGGCGCAACCTCCCGGAATTATGCAAGAGCCTTGCCGGCAAGCTGCTCAATTTAGAGCTTATGTGTTGTCTACAAATTTTACTGCCATATAAGCTAGGATTTTTCATTACCCATGTATAATAAAAATAAATATAAACACACAAAATTTTGAAAGGAGTGAGACGCTATGCCGACTCAACAATTGCGGCCACTACTTGCCAAGGTGCTGCTCCTGCTGCTAGTCCTGTTTGCGGCCACACCGGCCTTTGCCATCCAACCCATTCAAACTCTCATACTCCCCCTGGTTAACACCGCCGGGCTTAGCGATGATGCTGCTGCCCAGATAATACAAGACACCTTAAAACAGCCCTTCAAATACCCTTATTATTCCTTACTGCCTGCAGCAACAGGCAAAGAGGCCGCTCAAGCTTACTTAACGACAAATAAGACTGCCCGCCTGACTGATAAACAGAGTCTGGCCCAAATTGCCGACACCGTATCGGCAGATCTAGTACTTGTTGTTGAACTACCAAGATTCCGCCTCAATCGTTCTTTCGCGTTTTGGCAGGATGACGAGACTTATGTTGACTCTGATATTGTACTCAAATGTTATGCATACTCTGCCTTATCCAAACGCTATGATGTTATTGAGGCAGCCAAATATGACCACGAACCCGAAAGCATCTACACAAACACCAACTTTATTTTCAAAGATCTCACTCAGCAATTGCTAAGCAAACAACCTTATAAGCGCATTCCGCTTGCTGGATTTGAAAAGCCTGACACAGCAAAACAGCAACTCCCGGATTAATCCCGGGAGTTGCTGCGATTTTCACCTTAACAGAAAGTATAACTTCCCTAAGAACAGAATAAGAGCAACCTCGACTTCCGCCACCGCAAAACACCGGCGCAAGCTGTGTTTTCTTTATTGAGACCGGGTTGGCCTTTCCGCAATTTTGGCCACCAGTACAACCATATCGTCTTTTGCTATGCCACCAGAGAATTGAATGGCTTGTTTTAACAATCTGTCGGCAATATCTTGGGGACGCTCGCTGCCGCTGCAGCGCAGGAAATTAACTACCCAATTGTCCTTGCCGGTGTCAAGACCGGCATCGCTAACACCGTCACTCACCATGACCATAACATCACCAAGAGCCAATACCCGTGTGACAGGTTCAATTTCTACCTGATCCAATATCCCGACAGGCGGCGCTACCGGATTGATAACAGCCACTTCCCGCACCCGCTTGATATAACTTGGCGCTGACCCCACCTTTAAAAATTCGGTTTCGCCGGTAAACGTATCAACTACAGCCATATCAATTGTAGCAAAGTTATCACCCGGCATGTTTATCAGCAACATCGAGTTAACCATCTTAATCGCAGTGTCTACATCAAAGCCTGCTGACAACAGTCTTTGCAAAAAACTTATGGCTTGCCGGCTGCTGCTGGCTGCCGTTTGGCCGCTGCCCATGCCGTCACTTAAGATAAGCGCTATGCGGCCCCGACTGACAGGCTGAACAGCAACACTATCACCCGAAACCTTGTTGGTCATTTTGGAGGCTGTTGCCATGCCTGTTTCCACAGTATATCGCTCATCTAGTTCCATGGTTAACTGGCAGCATCTATGGCCAATCACATTACCGCAGTCGGCCTGCAGCACCATCTTTTCCTGCAACAAATTTGCGGTTACCGGCAAAATTGTATTAACACATTGCCTTGTGCCGTTACAAGGTTTTTTTTGTATTTCCACTCTGACTTTCCCCTGTGCACCAACAACCTGCACTTTGGTTAACGGGCAGCCCAGAATGGCCGCTCGCTCAGCCAGCAGCTCTGCGACTTCTTCGTCTGTCTGCGGTCCTTTCCTTAACTCTTGAGCCAGATTATTAATAATCACGCCGGTTGCCTGGAGTTGCTCCCTGGACATTTGACGACATTCTGTAATTTTTCTGTGCCAGCGCCAATAGGCTACATTGCTTTCAGCCGCGTGATTAATAAGAGCAAGCAACCCCTGTCGGTTAATGCACAATCCGTTAATAATGCTCGGCACCGCGCCGGCTTTAAGTTTACCTGCCTCGGCTAAAGCTAGCATATCTAACATTGCCTGATAGGTCTGATAAAAATCCCGATCCCAGCATTCCTCCCGCCGTGCGCACGGTCCGCAGATTTTTTCTCCGACAGCAGCAAGCATATGGGCCAGTTGTTTTTCTTTAATTCCCTCAGTATAGTTAGCAGCTTCCTTCCCGTTATCAGTACCAGGGTTATTTGCTAAATCAGTAAGAATAGCCGAAATATTGGTCAATTTCTCCGCAGCGACCTGAACCGAACGCAGCGAAACTTGCGTATCATCTGCCTCCACAAAGCAAGTTTCCCGCCATTGCCGCATCTTAGCGGCAGACACCAGCATAAATGCCGCTCCAGCGACAGACACTTCCACCAAAACCAGCACCAATTGGCTTGGTTGTCCCAGATACAGCACAGCAGTAGCACTACCAAGCATAAAGCCCAGTAAAACGGCAGGCTTCCCCAGTTCACGGAATAAGCCGCCAATCATCCCGGCCAACGCATACATTGTAATTACTACAGCCGCAGCCGGATCACCGCTGCTTAACCCGATAACCAGCCCAGTAACCACGCCGACCGCAGCACCAACACCAGAGCCGCCGCTAAAAGCCAAAGTCATAGTAATAATTGAACCGGCAATATTGCGCAAACTATAACCATACAAGGTTAGATTCCCCAAACCGGCAACCGCTATAGCCAGTACAATAGTGGCGCTGAGCAAAGTCTCAACCCCAATTTCCCGTTCTTTGGGTTTCGCAAGAAATGCCGGCACACCATAGCGGAAAATAAAGCTCAAAACCATACATAAAGCTGCATCAAAAAATACCAGCAGCATACCGTACAGACTAAAATCCCGCCAAGGCATAATCACTGCCCCGCATAAAAACATAGTTCCAAACATAAATAGCGGAATGGCCTGCGCCTTTTTTTCGTAACGCGACAGCTTGTACGACAAGCGCCAGTACAAAAGCATTGACAACAGGTATAAAATCGCCTCCTGATAAAATCCCGCACTAACCACACCAACCAGTGCACCTATCCCGACACCAGCCGCACGCGGTCGTGCTAAACCGGCAACAGCCGCAAACAAGGCTAACCCAAACGGAGCAATTTCACCTAATATAGATACCCGCCCAAGGAGAATAGCCAAGACAGGCAGTTGCAGATTCTGCCAAGAAAATACTTCCCTAATCCGCTTCTTAACCCAAGCACCGAAAATCCGCCAAGACCAAGATGGCTTATTTTCTTTTACCGGCCTTGCCTGCGGTCTAGCAGGCGGTGCCTGGATGATTTCTTCAGGTAGTGTTATCACAGATACTTTCGGCATTCGTTCTTCACTCCTGTAAAAAGTTAATTGCAATCAACTAAATTTTACAAAAGTTTCCATTAAAATGTTTGTCCCTTTAAGTCACACTACTGATAAAATAATACGACATAAACTGAGATGAGCGACAAAAAACCACCCGGCTCTTTGTACCAGATGGTTTATGTTATACATATTATGGTTTCTTAGTTTATTTTTTGTCGATAATAGCAAATACAATATTTACTCTGCCCGCCGAGCAACGCCAGCACCAGCACCACCGCCGGCACGACCGCCCCCACGTTTGGAATCAGTACTGCGTTTTATGTCAGACTGACGTTCATCACTGTCTTTCAAAAACTTACTTAACTTATCTTCGAAGGATAAGCTGTTCACTCTATTAGGACGGCGGAAATCATTGGTATGTGGTTTTCTTGGTGCAGGAGGTTGCAGTTGCTTAATAGAGAGGCCAATTTTGCCGCGATCATCCACAGATAAAACTTTAACTTTAACTTTATCCTGTTCCTTCAAAAAATCCTTAACATCGCGGACGTATACGTCAGCAACTTCGGAGATGTGAATTAAACCAACCTTTCCACCCGGCAACTCGACAAAAGCGCCAAAGTTAGTTATGCCGGTCACAACTCCTTCAACAACACTGCCAACTTCAATGGACATACTAATCAAATTTCCTCCTTAAAATCATTCGTACTTTTTATTTTTAGGAACCTGCACTCCATATTATACCCTTGCCAACGAAAATGTGTCAAGAATGACGTTATCGGGAAGGAATATAGGGCACTTCTCCAGGTTTCACCAGACCCAACTGTTCGCGGGCAACCTTTTCGATATAAGCGGCTGTGCTTAGCTTTTCCTTTTCGGCAGTCAAATTATTATTGGTCTCCACCGCTTCATTCATGCGGCTCTTCACCGTCTCAGTTTCCTGGCGGATTCGGGCTAGCTCGGTTTGCTGCCCAATAAAGACATAACAAAAGTATCCCGCCATGACCAAGATACCCAGGCGAAACCAACTAAAACGTCTTCTTGCCCTGCGTTTTTGGCTCATACACATCACCATATCCCTTAATTCTTACTATATTCTCTCTTTTATCCGCAAATCCTTTTGTTTTTGGGAATTTTTATAAAAAAATCCGTTTTCCCTTACCCTGGTGGTGGCTGCTCTGGCGGCGCAGGCGGCGGATGCCGCTTTTTCCACCAGTTATTATACTTTCTGCCCACAAAATGAGCCGGCCAAACAATGGTGCGGATAATGATAAAGAGAGGCCTTACAATAACCAGATCCACTATTTTTCTACCTGTGCGTACTATGCCAGCCATGAACTTAAAAAAAACAACAATGAATTTCATAACATACCGGCTGACCAGCCGGTAATAGAAAACCACTCCGGACACCAGCGCAATAACTACATAGAACCTAAATTCACCCCAATTGCTAATAAGCAGCGCGGCAAAGGCAACCGCTGACGCCAACAAACAGTACAGCAGATCTGCGGCTGTAGTTACCAGCCAATGTGGCCGGAAGCGCAGCCGCAATACTCTATATATGTCAAACAAAACCCCCAGCAGTATCCCGGTTGCGCCAATAACCAAAAAAGTCTTAACCTGTATTGCAAACTCCACCTGTCCACCCCCCGGACAATTGCGACAGACGGGAACCGTTATCGCCCCGTCATGGCAATTGTATGTCTGCTGATTGCCGTGTATATTATCATCTTATCGCCAATGAAATCCCCGATATCGCTGGAACAAACACCTGCCTGCCAGCAATAACGCCAGCAAAGTCGGGACACTACTCCAGCCTAATGCCCAAGCAATCTTCTCCCAATTTGCCGCCGCCAATCCACCCGGTGGCAATTGTTCGCTTATCTGATACCAGTAATCAACTACGCGCACCACATATGCCGTGGTTTCCGCATAGGGCGGAATCCCGCCGTACTTATCAACAGCTCCCGGCCCGGCATTATAGGCAGCTACTGCCCATTCCCGGTTGCCGTCATACCGTTTCGCCAACTGACTTAGGTAACAGGTACCGATAGCAATATTAAGTTCAGGGTTATAAAAACACGCACTGCTGCACTCGCCTTCGTGTCTGCCAAGACAAATCAAAGCTTGCCGATTAACAAACCGCCAGGTATCTGGGATAACCTGCATAAGGCCATAGGCTCCGGCCTTGGATAACGCCCGGGGCTCAAAGGAACTTTCAGCCTTGATTACCGCGGCAATAAGTTCCGGGCTTACTCCATATAGCGCGCCTGCCTTATTAATGGTCTCGGCATAAGGTATATCCTTCACATCGCGCAGAATTGCTGTTTGCGCTGTAAATTTTGTATACAGAGAGCGGCGGCCGTATTCTGCCAGCCCGGTTGTCAAACAATAGGCTACCGCCTGAACCACAAAAACAAATAATAAGAACAGCCACAGCGATAACGCCCGGCTGCGCACTTTATTTTAAAAACCGTTCCAGCAAACCTTTTTTCTGGCGTGAATCCTCTTCATAGTTCATACCTTTGATGGTTCCTTCTATGATAATATTACCTTGATCCAGATTGAGCTGTTTAATATTAATACCGTCACCTTTAATAATTAGTACTCCCTGCTCGGTTTCCATGACGATTTCTTTTTCATCATAACTGCCTAGACTGACGACACCATCAACATTAAGCTCCTCACGGTCAACCAGGGTTAACTGATGCCGCCATTTAGGAGTTTTGTTATCTATCGGCATAAAACCTTCCCTCCCAGTTAATGCTATTTCAAGTTATGTATATGCGTGAGAATGTGGTAATAGTACAAGAGATTGGGATGTGGAAAGTTTCATGGGCAATTTGTCTTATTATTGGCAAAAGCTAGCTTATCTGCTTGTTCATCAAACTACATTGTGGTTATTGATCGTGTTCTTCGCTACCGCGCTTGTAGCCTGGATACTGGGCTCTGTTCTTGAAAAGCACAATGGCCGTGACCGCGAAGCCAATTTTGCGCGCAAAACGGCGGCAATCTATACCGCCGCAGCTACCGGTCTATGGTTGTTTAGTATCCTCTTTAAATAGCCTACTTGTGTTCACCTAACTGACGGATAGTGACATTGACCGAGATGATCAGTGGGATGGTGGGAAACACTTCCTCATCCCAGCGGTCTTTTATCTCTGCCCACTTCTTAGGATAGCGAATCTGCATCCTTTTTCCCATTCTCAGCGTGTCAGCCCCCAAAGCCTGCTGCGCTCTATAGGCATGAACTGCGGCCTGTTTTACTTCCTCGGCAAATTGCAGCTCCAATTTTCTGATATACTGAGTGTCATTCCGATTATGGTCGTGCGGCTCCGGACAGCCTTCCACCTCTCCAATATTGCCATACATGGCAATATCAAGCGTATAGTAGATGGTATCACCAGACACATGGGGTTCGAGCCGGGTATCGTGTTGAAACAGTTCAAACGCAAAGATCCGGTTAGGATGATCCTTACAGGCAGTGGTGATAATGGCACTCTTCTCTATACCCATAATAAGCTTGGCACCAAAAGCATCATACTCGTCCAGAAAACCGGCCAATTCTCCCTTCTTGATGATAGCCATGCCACCTACTTTAAGAATATCACCACTCAATTCTATTTTGGGGAGAACGGTCGAGGTTTTATTATCAAGTAGGATAGAGATAAAGCCGAGTTCTGTCTGCGGACTTGCAATATGAGGGTCTTTAACATAGTTGCGGGCAATACCTGCCAAAAACAAACCATTCGGCTCACCGCTGGGCGGTTGATATTCAATAATCGGTTTGGCCTCACCAGGGGTAATATATACCCTAATCCGCCAGCGCATCTCCGCATCACGCACAAACCAGTCAATCAGTTGATCCATTCCGCCGGCCTCAACAGCCTCCTGGCTGATCACAATTGCTTGAACATGCTCCCAGGTTATCGGTTTGCCGACCTGCCCAAAAAGATCCCGTATAATCTCAAACAGTAGTCGTCCGGTACCTGAAATCACATAAGTACCGACTTTAGCGGTGCCCCGCTGCTCGCCCTGCGGTCGGGGCTCAATCTCGAGCAGTTGGACGCTAAGTCGGAAATCTCTACCGCCATGTGGCTGAACAAATTGTTCATGTGCCTGTTCATTGTCTTTGACGACATCAATGGCAGCTGCCAGCACCATATTCCGGTTCTGCAACTCCTTCTGGTCCCAGCAACCCGCAAGTGGGAGACAAATAGCGACCAGCAGCAGCCAAATCATAAGAATTTTGGCCTTATTGCCTTTTATCATCAGCGTTTTTCACCACTTCATTTATGCTCGCCAAGCTGATTTATCACCACATTGACTGATACTACTAAGGGAATCGTAGGATAGATAGTATCCCAATCATCTTTGACTTTTTCCCATGTTTTGGGGTGATGAGCTTTGAGTTTTCTACTAAAATATATCACATCAACCCCCAAAGACTGGCAACTATCTTTACCATAGAGCACGATACGTTTTACCTCTTCAGCCGCCTTCTGCTCCACCCGGCGAATAAACGCCGGATCATCTGCTTTAGAAGCGCGGTCCAGCACCTGATATTCACCCACATTTCCCCACATAGTGATATCCAGCGTAAAATAAATATTATCTCCGTCAACATGCGGCGCAAGCTGGGTGTCATGACGGAATAATTCAAACGCCACAACCTCGCTGTCTTCATCGCCAGGCAGCGTAATTATGGCCGACTTTTCTGTGGCGCGAATCATTTTTATCCCTGCTACCGCCTGTTCGTCAATGTAGCCGGCAAACTTATCCTTTTTGAACAAAGCGGCACCGCGTATTTTTATTACATTACCAGTCATCTCCATCCGAGGAATGATCAAGTCTGCTTTATTGTCTAGCAGCACGCTAATATTCCCCAAGTCGGTACGGGCACCGGCAACATGAATGTTTTTGGGGTGATTTCGGGCGATATTGGCCAAATAAATTCCGCCTGCTTCTTTGTTAGGCGGCGCATAGGCAATAATCGGTCTGGCCTCGCCGGGTGTAATATATACTTTTATCCGCCAGCGCATCTCAGCATCACGTAAGAAAAAGTCGATGATGGACTTAATTCCCAACTCCCGCACCGCCGCTTCACTAATAACAATGGCCTGAATATGCTCAAAATACAGACTTTTGCTGCTTTGGCCCAATGTATCGCGAACAATCTCAAATAGTGACTGCCCGGTATTTGATAACACATAGGTCGTGCCACCGCCGCCTTTTGGCTCATCACCGCCAGTCTTAGCTAGTTTGAGGATCTGTAAGCTAACCCGGTAGCGCTTATCGCCATGCGGCTGCACAAAGGTTTCAGTCTTAGCTTCCTGTTTTCCCTGACCTGGTTTCTGGCCGGCCTCGGCTACATCAATGGCCACAGCCATGACAAAATTCCTGTCCTGGAGTTCCCGCCTGTCCCAACAACCGCCGACAGCAAGAGTAATTGACATAACAAGCAGTATACCTATCAGCCGTCTGCTAGCGCTCACCAGCTGTCACTCCTTGATTTTTCCACTTAGCATAAAGATACACTAGCGGTATTATCCCCAGCGAGAAGACTAGCCCCAACAGGGTTAATACTTTTCCGGCCAATACCATTAATTCAAGACCATCTACCAGCGTTGCACCAGTATAAATCAAAGGCACTAAGGCCAATACCCAAGGACGGTGATCGGCGAATCCCCATAATCTACTCATTATCTGAGCTAACATATAAACAAACAGCGCCTGCGAGTTGAAAATTAACGGGATCCAGGCAATAAGAAAATAATTCTCCAAGCGTTCGATAAATGTGCCTGGCAGTTCCACACTTCGCACTACAACCAACGTTGGGTAGGATTCGTTCTTGATCGTCTCTACCGTTAATACACCCACCGTCACTACAACAATGATTACACTAATCAGTGTGATAAAAATAAATCCAATACCCACCACTTTCACAAGATTGTTGCGTTTTTGGCTAATTACCGGAAATAATAATAAAACAATCTCATAACCGCCATATGTTCCCCAGGTATTTAGTGTTGCCTGCAAAACGCCTATCGGTTTATTCGTCCAAAACGGCAGGAGATTTTCCGGCTGAAAGTTAAAAATTGCTACACTCCAAATGGCACCAATCATAGCAACCGAAACAAAAAAGGTAAACTGAGCGACCCGTACAATCGTCCCTAAATCCTGCAGCGCGCAATAAGCGACAACAGCCAGCATTGACATAATAATCACATCAGTCGGCGTACGGTCAAACATAAAAAAAACTAGCACTCTGCTGAATTGGTTTTGCGTTACCCAGGTCACTCCAAGGAACAACAGCACCAACACGCAAATGGCACCCACCCCAAGCCATTTACCTAAAAGCCGCGGCAGGTATTCTATAGGATCGCTGTTGGGATACAGTGCTGCCAGTTTAAGCATGACCCAGGTGGCGCAAAAAAACAGACCACCACCAAGAATAACACTTACCCACGCTAACTGCCCGGCCTGGGGAACCAATTGGGTAGGCAAACCAATAAACTGCGCCCCCAGCATAATGGCTGCCATAACAACCCCAAACTGCAGTACCGACATTTTATCTTTTACTTCCAGATTTGCCATAATGCTAACTGTCACCTGCCCGCTCTTGATCCTGTGCACCGAACTCTATCGGCCTAGCCTTCATGAACTTTTGCGGTACACGAAAAACTGTGTCTTTCATATCGGCGAGAGTATCGATATCCAGCATGCCGCCAAGATAGGACTCTCCGAAATTTTTCAGTGAACAAAGGTGCACAGTAACAATAAGCAGTCCTAACATAACTCCGTATAACCCCAGAGTAGCTGCCAAGAGCAGTATCGGTACTCTGAGCGCCCGCAGCCCAAGACCGAAAGAATATAAGGGCATGACATAGGATGAAATGGCGGTTGTGGCAATGACCACAACTAAAAACGGGTTGACCAAGCCGGCCTGCACAACCGTGGTACCAATAACAAACGCCCCAACCATACTGGCTGCACTGGAGACTTTCTTGGGCAGCCGGGTAATCGCTTCCTGAAACAGTTCAAGCAGGACTTCCATTAATAGCGCTTCTAAGAATGAGGGGAATGGCGTCCGCGCTCTCAGCTCTGCAATTGATATTGCCAAGCCGGTTGGCAACATGCCGGGGTGATAGGATACTATTGCAATATACAGTGCTGGCAGATAAATGGCCATAAACGCAGCCACATGGCGGCTAATCCGGACTAGACAGGCAACCGAAGCCGGTATGGTATAATCGTCAACAGCCTGCATAATACTGGCATAGGTGCAAGGGATGATAACCGAAGCCGGCGTATTGTCAACGAGAATGCCTACCCGGCCTTCGTAGATAGCCGCCATTACCTTTTCAGGCCGCTCTGTCGATTCCAGTTGCGGAAAAGGCGTCCAGGGATGCTCAACAATCGCCTCCTCGACTGTTTTTGATACAAATACACTATCAGTACTAATGCTATTCAGCCGCCGCTCTACTTCCTCCATCAGTCCAGGTTTAACCAAATTGGCTAAGTAAATCAGCGCTATTGCAGTTTTACTCCGTTCACCCACATCCAGGATACGGATTTTGATATTGGGATCCTTGGAGCGGCGCCGCAGCAGCACAATATTATCTGCCAGCGTTTCATTAAACGCATCTTGTGGACCGCGCAGACTTTCCTCAAGTACAGGTGTACTTACACTGCGTTTTACATGTTTAGTGGCATCAATTGCCAGCATCTCCGGCATGCCGTCAATCATGACAAGTGCATTGCCGCTCATTACAGCCTCTATCGCGCTGTTAGCGTTTACTTCAATATTTAGGGCAGCTACAGTCAGCTTTTCCTCCATCATTTTTTTTAAATCACTATTGACTGTTGTAACTGTCATAAGCGGTTTCAAAATGTTGAGCTCCAGCGCTGTTGCATCAGTCATGCCATCAAGCGATACTAAGAGTGCTTGTCTGCCGCCTGTCTTAAAAAAACGAAACTTGACATCACTACAATCACGAAACACTGTTTCTAACAGAATAACATTTTGCGATAGCTGTGGTGTGAAAACAAACATCTCACCACTGGGAGCCGGTACAGCCCTGAGATCAGCCACAATCCCTGACAGATCTTCGCCAAGTTCGGCACTGTTTTGAATTAGTTGCCTTAGCGAAGTTAGGCGTGTCTTGACTTTATCTAGCTCATCAGCGGGCATGATTGCTGACAATTTTGCGATAGTAAGCTTAGGTTTATTCTTCTTTGTCTTATCCATTTGAGGCTAGCCTCCCTGCCAGGACAAATTAAACCAAAGCCGTGAAAGGCCGCCGATCACCAAGCCGTAAGGCCTGGTGATCGGCGGTTATTAATTGCAGCATGATCACCCTAATTCCAGCGTTTCTCAACTTTCACGCCTTTAAAGTAATGAGTGACAATCTCCTCCGGCTTTTTACCGTCTTTAGCCATACGGTGCGCCCCCCACTGGGACATGCCCACGCCATGACCATAACCTTTGCCTGCAAAAGTTACATTCTCTTCACTTACTGTAATTTGATCAAGCAGCATAGATTTTAATTTTGTACTGTCAAGTGCAACCCTAATCTCGGGGGCTGATACCTCAGTTTCCCGGTTAACCATAAGTACAGTAGCTCGCCCTGATGGTCCTTTTTGTGCAATTTCAATACTGCTGATATCTGTTACTTTCTTACCTTGTTTGGCCATAGCGGCAATAACATTTTCTTTAGGGAAGTTAATTGTCCAGTTGCGAACATCTTCAGGCGCTAAATCATCAGGCGACTGCACTGACTGAATATACGGCGGCTCGGCCTCTTTAAAGTTAAGCCCTTCTTTGGCTGTTGCCGTAATACCGCCTGCCGAAGCATGGAACCACCCTTTAATGGGTTTGCCCTGGTATGTCATAATCATGCCGCGTGTCATTTCCACAGCCTTTTTAACATTGTCATTAACTGCCTTGCCATTGTAGGCTTGAAACTCCTTAATGTCAGTGGATGCCTGCGTGCCGCGGTCAGGTACGCCGCCTTTGGTTTCCATTGCCTCAACAGTAAAGGTGCGGGCAATAATGGCTTGTGCCGCCAGCGCCTCTACCGGCCAGTCATTTTTCATTTCACCGGCGACAACTCCGGCAATGTATTCTTCCATCTTCATGGTTTTCTTTTCGTTGGTCTCATGCATAAACACTGTAATTTCAGGCTCATTTTGCTCTACTGACTGTTTCGGTGCCACCGGACTTTGAGGTGTTTCTGGTTTTTTCTGTGGCTGCCCTTTACAGGCCATAAGCGCCACACACACACATGCTGTTATCAGAAAATAGCTAAGATATTTTTTATTCATGCTAACATCACCCCATCCAAAGATTTTCTTCTCCATTATTATGGCAGTCTGCAAACAATTACATGCATTTCCGAAAAATTAACAAAATGATTACAATCCTCTTCCTTATTCTGGGCTATAATGACTATATATACTCGACTTTCCTGGGAGGGAATTTTGTGCCATTTGCACTGTTTAAAAATATCTGCTCCAGCTTACTGTCTTTTAACCTGCCATTACTTTCAACCAACAATTTGGCATTTCCAGGCATACCTCACCCCGCCGAACAATCGCCTACACCAGACGATCTAAAAAAAGAACTGGAAACCATCATTAAAGATAAAAAAATCTCTCCTGTATATCAACCAATTGTTGATTTAAAAACAGGAATCACCATGGGCTATGAAGCCTTAAGCCGTGGACCAATTAACAGTCCACTGCATTATCCTGCCAAATTATTCAGCATTGCTATGGAGACCGGCAATTTGCTGTCATTAGAACAAGTCTGCCGCGAAGCCTCCCTGAAGCAGATGACAGCTTTGGGAACCAACCAACGCCTCTTTCTCAATATGAATGCTGAAGTTATTAAAGATCCAAATTTTCGCGGTGGCCTGACTAAAGCCTTTCTCATCGAAAATGGTCTTAATCCGGCACAGGTAACTTTTGAAATTACAGAACGAACAGCGATCTCGGATTTTGAAAGCTTTGCCAAATCTCTGACCCATTATCGGCAGCAAGGGTATTGCATTGCTATTGATGATGCCGGCGCAGGCTACTCCAGTCTGGAGGCTATTGCCGCACTTAGACCGAATTATATTAAACTTGACCGTTCTATTGTCTATAAGGTTGACCAAGATCCGCTTAAGCAAGCTATGCTTGATGCCATGATTAGACTGGCTGCCGTTATCAACAGTCAAATTATTGCGGAAGGTATTGAGACTGCAAATGAGCTAGCTATCCTTATAAGCAAAGGAGTGCATTATGGCCAAGGTTATTTTCTGGCGCGGCCAGCCTTTCCCCCGCCCGAACTATCACAGGAGGTGCTTGAAGTGGTTGCCAAGTTTAACTTCCAGGATACCCCGGCAAAATCTCGCTCTAGCAAAGGACTAGGAGTTAGTATTGGTGAAATTGTTGAACATATCCCCACCGTAACCCCGGTTACTGCAGTAAATGCAGTCGAAAAAATCTTTACTACCCAGCAAGCCAACGGCGTTGTTATCGTTGACGAAGGCTTGCCTGTCGGCCTGTTAATGAAAGATAAACTGTATTATCAATTAGGCACAAATTACGGAATCTCTCTTTATTATCGCCGGCCAGTAGACCGGGTAATGGAAAAGAACCCGCTCATTGTTGATGCCGATCTGCCGCTGGAAACAGTGTCTCAAATGGCTATGAGCCGGGAGGAACAGCATCTTTACGATTTTATTATTGTCACTAAAGACGATAAGTATTTTGGATCAGTCTCGATTATGACACTGTTAAACCGCATAACCAACCTCCAGATTCGCCGGGCGCATAACTCCAACCCACTAACCGGCTTGCCTGGAAATCTTGTAATTGAAGAGCGGCTGAAAGGACTACTTGATGCCAAGGAACCTTTTGCCATTATGTATCTTGACCTTGATAACTTTAAAGCGTACAATGATAAGTATGGATTTGAATGCGGCGATCAGGTATTACTGCTCACATCCGAAATTGCCAGCCACAGCATCAGCACTGCCGGCTCTGCCGATGACTTCTTAGGGCATATTGGCGGCGATGATTTCATAATTATAACCAAACCCGAACATGTTGAGGACTTGTCTAACAAGATAATCAATCTGTTTGATCATGAAGTAAAAACGCAGTATAATCCTCTTGATCTGAGCAAAGGCTACATAGAAGTCAAAAACCGGCGCGGACAGCCGGAACAATTCCCGATCATTTCGATTTCTATTGCGGCGATAAGCAACCAGCTAAAAAAAATCAGCAATTATCTCGAAATAGCCGAGATAGCTGCCGACCTAAAAAAATACGCCAAGCAACGCCCTGGCTCTTGCGTGGTTTATGACCGGCGCAACGGTGTTGCTGACTATCCCATATGTTAAGTTGCGCCGCGCCAATATTGCAAGCCTGTCAGCAATGAACGCGCGCGTTTTTTTACTCTACGAAAAAAGCTCTTACTAAGAATTAACGTCTGATTAACTTGACGTTAACAAGCTATTATCATAATTATAGTAAAATTATCTTGAGGTTAAATGACGAGGTGATTACTTTGTCGTCCAACATAAAACCGGTAAAAATCCTGTTAGTGTCTGCCTCTATGGGCGATGGACATACCCAGGCGGCTCTTGCCATTCAGGCAGCTATAGAAAAACAACAATTAGGCACTGCTAAGGTAGTGGATTTCATGGCCGGTGAGAACTCTTATCTCAACACACTGGTAAAAGAAGCGTACCTTAAACTCATTGATATTTTTCCCGATATGTATGATCTCTTGTATCGCTTCTCGCAGCTGGCACTGCCAGGCAGTAAAGTACAAAGCCTGATGTCTATGACCATGCAGCGCAGTATGCTAAAACTTATTAATACCCACCGTCCTGATGCCATTATCTGCACCCACCCTTTCCCCTGTGGTGCAGCCGCTTACCTTAAGCGCAACCACAAAATTAATCTGCCGCTTTTCGGCGTTATCACCGACTTTGCCATCCATCGGTTCTGGTGCTATAACGAAACCGATTTATACTTTGTCGCCACACCTGAACTTAGGCAGCAACTAGCCGCTCAGGGCATTGATCTGCCGCGCATTCATGCCACAGGCATTCCTGTCGGCCCCAGATTTGCCCACACACCTGCTCAACCTGAACTAACTTTGCTTCGCAAAGCGCTAGGCTTCTCAGAGGCTCACCCCATAGTACTGATTATGGGAGGTGGCTTGGGGTTAGGCGACCTCGAACAGGCCGTCCTGGCGCTTGATGCTTTGCCATTGCCGCTAAACCTGGTGGTGGTAGCAGGACGTAACGCCACTCTGCGCCGCAGCCTGTTATCAAGGTCACAAGATTTTGTTCATCCGGTCAAAGTGCTGGGCTATACCCGCCATATTCCTGAACTCATGGCAGCGTCCAGTCTTTTAATCACCAAACCGGGGGCGCTCACAATCAGTGAAGCCTTGTCTTTAAGACTGCCCCAGCTCTTTTACCAGGCTATTCCCGGTCAGGAAGAAGAAAATGCCGCTTATTTAACCCAGAAAGGTGCGGCGCTGTGGTCGCAAAACAGTCAACATCTCGCATCTACCGTCTACGAACTCCTTACCAACCCGGAAAAACTCAACTATATGCGCGATATGGCAACCCTGCTTGGCCGTCCGGCTGCTTCCCAGTTAATTGCCGACACCCTTTGGCAGGAACTGTTTCATAACAACACAGCCGTATCACGGTAAGCACTGCAGCTGCCAATATTCATCCCTACACCAACTACAGGGGGTTTCTTTAGAAAGCAAAAACGCCCCCCGCTAAGAAAAATCTAGGCTTGTGCTAAATCCTTCAGGACTTGGCACAAGCCTTATTTGTTTATTATCAGAACGTGGTTGTAGTTTTTAACAACTTTGAATAAGGTCATTTTCGCTGAAGGTTATTGACCTTTATCCGCAGAATACCTAACCTAAAGTATTTCTGTTTACGCTTTACAATGTTATACATACGGAGGTGTTTTTTATGGTAAATACCGAAGCAGAACTTAAACTGCGCCTAACTGATCCTGGCTGTCTGAGTGCTTTGCTCCAGGATGCTTTACTCCATGAACTGTCCACTCAACCCCCTCGCACTGAGCTGCTGGAAACCACCTATTATGATACAGCCGATCAGCGGTTGTTACATTCGCGACTGTCGTACCGGTTACGCTTAGCCGCTGGCGAGTGGACAGCCACCGTTAAAGCTGACGGCACAAGTGACGGCGGCCTGCATGAGCGTGCTGAATATAATATACCAGTCGATAATCCCCTGCCTAGTATTGAACCCTTTGAGGCTACCGAGATTGGTCCAAGACTTATAGAAGCTGTGCAGGGAATGCCGCTTGAACCCGTGTTTATCACTCGTTTTGAGCGCCATATAGTAGATATTACCACTCCTGACGGCAGCACAATTGAACTGGCCCTTGACGATGGCGAAATTATTGCCGGCGATAAACAGCAAAAACTGTTAGAACTCGAACTCGAACTGAAAACCGGCCACCGCCATGCCCTGATTTGGCTGGGATCGGTTTTAGCCGAAAAGTTTCCACTATTGCCTGAACATGATAGCAAACTTTACCGGGCAATGGTTTTAGCCGGCTTAGCAAAGGGGCTCAGTCAAGATGAAAAGCTTCCCTGCCCGTTAAAAAAATCCAGTGGCGCACTGCCTGCAAAACAAGCATTCAGTCAGACAATTATCCATAACCTGCATGTAGTCATTCGCGCCCAACAGGCTTATTTAACATCTCCTGATGAAGTAGACAACATCCACGACTTCCGGGTAGCCTTGCGCCGCTTACGAGCGCAGCTACAGCTTGCCAAACCGTTGTTACCGCCAGAAGACTACACAGCCTGGCAGGACAAGCTTACTGCCTGGAGCCGTAAACTGGGCAAAATCCGTGATCTTGATGTCTTTCGTTTAAACTGGGATGAATTAGCCTACGCTTTGGAAACTAACCTTAGCAGCCCAACAAACAAGCTTGCTTTAACAGCGCTAATTACCGACAAATGCCAAGCAGCGCGGGCAGAGCTTTATCCACAAGTCGCTGCCGGTCAGTTTACGCCTGTATTATTAGGCTTGTGGGCCTTCCTAGAAACCTGGCCGGTCGCCGACGAAACAGAGCCCACTTGTAAAAAGTTTGTTTTAGATCGGTTGACACACTGGCTCACACAGTTTCTAGAGCAGGGCGATACCCTGACTATGGATGACTTAGCCGCTGCCCATGAATTGCGAATTGCCTGTAAGCGCCTGCGATATGCCCTTGATTCATTATCACCAGTCTTGCCTGACAACACGCGTTTGCTCACCCGGCGCTTAGAACAATTGCAGGATGTACTGGGCTCTATTCAGGATGTTACCTTTACCCCGCCACTGTTACAGGAACTTGTTAAGGCGTCTGCCAGTCGTCTTGCTCATCATAATGCCGGACTGATCACCGGCTGGCAGCTTGCCAGGGCAACCACCGCAATCGCAAGCTGGGAAACTACCTGGTTGAAAGTAAAGAAGGCAGCTGCCAAAGCAAAAAAATTAAAACCTCGGGAAGAAGCTGAGATTAACAAAAGAAGCCCTGAGCTTTAAGCTCAGGACCAGTTGCTTTTTGCTATATTGTTGTAGATGGCTGTAATTAAATTTGACACTCCATAATAATGGGAGACTATAATTCAGACGGCGTATTAACGCCGCCTAAATTATAGTCATCGGATAAATCATAACTAAAATAAAAAATGGTGATACTATGGAATTTTTTCAAGCAGTCGAAGGTGTTTTATCTATTCTCATTATGGTGCTGGTTGGTTATTTTTTGACCTCTCGCGGCTGGTTTGACAAGGAGACAACGCGCCTTTTACCCAGGCTCGTCAATTATGTAGCTCTCCCCACCTACATGTTGTGGAACTTAACAACAACCTTTAGTAAAGACATGCTGTCCAGTATGGTTTATGGTCTGTCTGTGCCCATGCTCTCAATGCTGCTCTGTGCTGTTATCGCTTTCATCGTCTCCAAACTATTGCGAGTTCCCTCGACGCGTAACGGCACTTTTATTGCCTCCTTCTTTTCCTCCAGCGCCATTTTTGTCGGCCTTCCAGTCAATCTCGCCTTATTCGGAGAAAGCAGTATCCCCTACGTCCTGCTTTATTTTTTAGCCAACGCCCTTTGGTTTTGGACGGTCGGAAATTATTGCATCAGTACAGACGGCCAAGCGGCTTCCTCTAAAATTCTAAGCCTGCCAACACTAAAGAATATCTTTTCGCCTCCTTTGCTCAGTTTTATTGCAGCGATTCTACTCATTTTAGCCTCTATCAAACTGCCTGCCTATTTATTGTCTACAGCCAAGTATTTGGGTAGCATGACAACTCCCCTGTCGTTGATCTTTATCGGGATTGTCATGTACGGCGTCGATCTAAAGAAACTGCGGCTCAACCGTGATATTATCGGTGTCCTGATTGGCCGTTTTATCGTCAGTCCACTTGCCATTTTAATTGTCGCGGCTTATTTCCCAATTCCCGACTATATGAAAAAAATCTTCGTTATTCAGTCGGCCCTTCCGGCTATGACCCAAACATCGATTCTTGCCAGCGTATATAAAGCAGATACCGAATATGCCGCTACTCTTGTCTCAATTACCAATATCGCCGCGCTTATTGCCATTCCTGTATACATGGTTTTGATTTAAATGGAGAAAATCCCGCCTTCTAGTCTGAGCTGACCAGAAGCGGGATTTTTTATAGTCCGAAAACCCTGAACTATTATCCTTTACTTTTGCTGTTAATGACCGCCTCCGGCCATTTTCCGCTGCACATATTTTGTCGGTAAAGCAAACAGTAGATTAAAAATCAAAATGGTAATAATCAGCAACGCACCGGTGCCATCAGCTACGGCTACCCGGTCAGGCACAAGACCTACCGCCATAACATACCACATATGCACGGCCAATGTTTCACCGGCTGCCATAACATTAAAATCAGGCACTGTCCGTGAGACTGTAGTACCGGCAGTAAAAATCAGTATTGCCGTTTCCCCTAACGCCCGACCGGCGGTAAGAGTAATACCGGTAATAATTCCCGGCATGGCATTCGGTAATACTACCCGCCAGATTGTCTGCCATTTGGTTGCACCCAGCGCTAAGCTAGCCTCCCGATAATAGGCGGGAACAGTACGAATAGACTCTTCAGTTACCCGCACCAGCACAGGCAGATTTAATAGCATCAAAGTAAGTGAACCGCCGATAATACTAAATCCCATGCCAAATATATTGACAAAAATTATCATACCAAACAAACCAAGAACAATTGAAGGGACGGTTGCCAGGCTTTCGGTACTTAGGCGAATCATATCTGTCAGTTTGTCATTGCCGGCATATTCGGCCAGATAAATTCCGGCACCCACTGCTGCCGGAATTGAGAACACCAGTGACAACGCAAGTATATAGAAGGAGTTAAAGAACTGCGGACCAACACCGCCACCGGCATTGATATCACTGGACATGCCTGTGATAAAGTTCCAGCTTAGCACCGGCAAACCTTTAATCAGCATATATCCTAAAAAAGTCACCAATATTACCAAAATAAGAATACCGGCCAGCCACATTATGCCGGTAGCCAGTTTATCCTGAATTCGTGCCGAAGCCATTATGCCAACCTCCTTGCTGCAATCTGCCTAATAAGTAAAATCATAACAAGGGAAATAATCAGCAATACCAGCGCCATCAAAAACAGTGAATTACCCCAGGCTGAATCAAACGGAGTATTACCCATTTCCACCACAATTTCACTAGGCAGTGTTGAGGTTGGTGTAAACAGCGATTTTGCGATTTGCGGCGTATTGCCAATTACCATTTGCACAGCCATAGTCTCACCAATGGCTCTAGCCATGGCTAAAATGATGGCCGTTAAAATCCCCGGCAAAGCAGATGGCAATAGCACCTTCGATATAGTTTGCCAGCGAGTGGCACCCAGCGCTAGCGAAGCTTCTTCCAAATTCTTAGGCACAGCCCTCAGCGCATCTTCCGAAATACTGATAATAGTCGGCAAAATCATAATAGCAAGAATCAAGGACGCCGCAAATAAGCCAAACCCGGTGTTGACGTGGAAGAAATTGCGGATAAAGGGAACTAATAAGGTAAGTCCAACATAACCATATACTACCGAAGGAATAGCCACATACAAATCAGTAGCAGGACGCATAATTTCCCGCAACCAATCAGGTGCAATTTTAGCCATAAAAATAGCTCCTGCGAGACCAAGCGGCGCACCAAACAAGACAGCAAGTACTGTAACATACACTGAACCTGAAATAAAACTCAGAGCACCATATTTGTCTTCTGTCGGATCCCATTTAGCAGAGAGGAAAAACTCCGTGGGACTGACATCTTTAAAAGTGGCCAACCCTTGCTGTCCGACAAAAATAATAATCGATAGTATAATAACCGTCATAAGAAAGGCGCTTGCAATAAACAAATATCGCACATACCGGTCGTATAACAGCTTTAGCTGATGCTCCCGGGTATCAGCAGTTATTGCCATCAGAAAAGTCACATCCTGTCTAATATAGTCCTTTTCTTTTATTATATGCGACACATACATTTCACTTTGTTAATGCAATGTTATTTTTGTGTTAATTTTTCATTTACCATTCATTGATTTATGCACAATTGCAAGTACGGTTTTCAAGTCTTCAATTGGTATTTGCCCTGGTGCCGAACTGTCATGCCCGACAGCAAACGTAACAGCCGAGCCAAAAATACCGCCAAGCAGCCGGCTTGCTACGCCACAGGATCCCATGGATACGGTAATCACCGGAATGTCTATGATTTTCTTTGCCTCTAGAGTAACACTGAGCAAAGTTAACACATCCTCCAGGCAATTTGGCATTACTGCAATTTTAGCCACATCGGCGCCATACTCCTTGGCCGCTGCGATTTTTTCGAGCAAAGCCTCCCGTGGCGGCATTCTGTTAAAATCATGAAAAGATGCGATTATTTTTGTATTAGTCGCCTTTGTAAGGTGGCGCAATTTTCGTATCTGCTCCGGCGGGTTGCTTAATTCATAATCTACATAGGCAACACCACTGCCCTCACAAACTGCGGCAATAATAGCCAGTCTTTCTTCCGGTGAATTCGCCTCAAAAAACCCTCCCTCAGACTTTGATCGCAGGGTGAAGATTACCGGAATATCATCTTTATTTTCTACAATTTGCTTCGCCATTAATACAACTTCCGGCAAATTAGTTATCTCGTCAAAATAATCTGCCCGCCACTCAATCATATCAGGTTTCTTATCTACGATATGATGTAATTCCGCCAAAATTGCATCGCGTGTTTTTCCTACTAAAGGGGTGCACACTAGCGGCTGTTCCCCTTCTCCTACCATCTTACCCACCAACACAATCCTCTCCTTTAAAAAAATTCTGACGCAAGACACTGCCGCTTTTTTCTGAGCCTTTGGCGAAACGGTAATACTGTTATACTTTACCACCGGAAAAATAAAAATCCCGTCCCTTATCCAGGGACGAGATGTTACTCCCGCGTTACCACCCAATTTGTATTACTACCGCTTCAGGTACAAAAAAGCATTACTTTCGATACCCTATCCTGTTAACGGTGGCAGCCGGCACAGCCTACTGTTGCAATTTTTTTTGCAATTTCAGCCTGCAACTCAAAGGGGTATTTCACTACTGAAATTGTCCGGTTTTCACCAGCCACCGGCTCTCTGCACAATTCTTTATAGTTACTTATCCTTATCATCGTCTGTAAAACTGTTTTTTTGTATTTTATCATTCTGGCATTACGTTGTCAATTTTTTATTATTATTACCTAAGTGGCGTAATTTCATTGCCGGTAAGAAAGCAACAGGCACTAAAGGGGCCAACCCTTTAGTGCCTGTGCTAGTACCCTTATAGTATTGTGACCTATAACAACAGCGGCAAATTCAACCTACGTTATTATTTTTCACATTCGGGATCATAGAACTCACCAAACAATTCCTGATCAGACGGCCGGTCTTCCGGAATAGTACGCGATACCCAGGTGGTATTCATGTAGTGCTTGAGGCTGACATTTTCAGAGGTAATATTGCCGCCCCAAGTACCGCAACCCATGCTGGAGGTCATCGGCATACCATTGTTGAACGCCCCGGCATTTGCCTTGGACTGCGGTTGACGGACCATAATCCGGCTTACCGGTGCCGCCAAAGCCAAACGGTGAATATGGTCATCATTAAAGGAGTAAATGCCTACCGAGTGTCCCCGGCCATTGCCCCAATAGATTTGGTGCATCATGGTGATGGCATTTTCAAACTCACCTTCATATTTATGGCAGGCCAGCAAGGTAGTAAGCTTCTCCCAGGAGAAAGGATGCTCGCGGCCGACGCCGTCGCCAATAACCGCGATAAACTTGCGGTCATCTGGAATGGTAAAGCCGGCTATCTGTGCCAGTTTCTGGGGAGCAATTGCTACCGTATCAGGCAGACGGTGGCCTTCATCATCCCACATAACTTTGCGGAGTTTTTCTTTTTCCTCGTCGTTGGCTAAATAAGCTCCAACTTTAACAAGTTCTGCAAGCATTTTGTCCCAAATGCTTGCATGGATAACCAGGTTGCCGTCAGCCGAGCAACCTGAACCAAAGTCAGAAGTTTTGCTGATCATGGTGTTGTTAGCAGCTTCTTCTACATTGGTGGTTTCATCAAAAATCATAGTGGCATTACCTGCACCAACACCATAGGCCGGCGTACCTGAGCTGTAAGCCGAGCGAACCATGGGCTGGCCGCCGGTAGCAAGAACCATATCGGTTTTGGCCATTAAGGCTCTGGTCATTGGCAGATTAACATGGGTAAGGCATTGGAATACGTCAGCAGGTGCGCCTTCACGCTCAAGGGCCTCACGCATCAGCCGTACAGTTTCAAAGGTAGTCTTTTTCGAACGGGGATGCGGCGAAAAGATAACTACGTCTCTGGCTTTGATAGCGTTAATCGCTGTACCGGCAGGCGTTAAATCAGGATTTGTTGTCGGTACGATGGAGGCAATAATGCCAACAGGCTTAGCGTACTTTACAATACCCTTTTCCGGAATTTCTTCAATAATGCCTACACTCTTTTGCCGCAGGGCATCACGCAGCACACCACGGATTTTAAATCGTTTAGCTTGCCGGGTTACCGGATCACCAAGGCCGCTTTCCGCAATACTCATATCAACAAGCCGCAAGAAAGTCTTTTTGTTGGCCACCGACCAGGCTACCGCCTGGGCTAAACGGTCGACTTTGGCTTGATCATAGGATTCAATAATTGCCAGAGCGTTTCTGGCTTTCTCCAGAGCGGTGGTAAGTTCTTCCTGTTGTTCTTTAGTAAGTTCTTCTGACATAACATTTACCTCCTCATAATTAGCACTATATTTTTTTACCTCATGCCTGGCATAAAACTTTATTCTGGCGCGGGTGAGCAGCAAGATAATCCTTTGCTGTCTGCAGACAGCGCTTGGCATGCTCTCCGTAACCAAGTTCCTTAACACGGGCAAGATTAGGCAATTCAATAGAATAGGGAAGCTCAGGCAACTGATGGATTATGGCTGCCACATCAATACCGCCTTCGCCTACATAGGAACGCGCCTCACGTAGAATACGGGTCATCTCTTCTTTTGTCCCCGGGATTTCTGCCGGCGCATCACACAGGTGGACAAAACGCAGCTTTTCGCGCGGTATAGCTGCTAACTCTTCCAGTTTGTCCCCTGCCCGGTGAAAATGATGAATATCAATCATAATCCCGGCATTGTCACGGTTGGCGGTGTGCAAAACATCAAGCGCGCCAGCCAGCGTATTCACGCTGGCAATTGGCACATACTCAAGTTCTACCGTCAAACCGTAGGTTTTGGCTAAATCGCAGATTTCACTGAAGCATTCAATCGCAAAATTTCGCTCCGGTGTCCAGATACTGGAAAGAACATGACGGCCGCCAAGTTCAGCGGCAACTTCAAAGGCGGGAACATATTTCTTGGGATCAATATTATCTGCCACCTTTGCCAATTCAATATCGAGGAGCTTAATTCCAGTATCGACCAGCGCAGTTTTGGTTTGCTTTAGCATTTCCTTATTGTCAGCCAATGCATAATTAGGCTCGCCAGGCAAACCCATATAAATAGGTCTGATACTTACAAAGTCATACCCTGCCCGGCTCGCAATATATATCATTTCAGGAGGTGCACAGCCGAGTACGGTAAGGTGTGCTAACGAAAATTGTGTTGTCATTTTCTTTTCTCCCATAGTCTGATTACAATATTATCTATTTTTAATTAGTACTTACATGGTGAACCTTTTTGCCGGGCGAGTAGATATCCATGATATTCCAGTGACCGGCAGTCGGTACCGGATTATTGAGCATGGTTACATCGATTACACATGGTTTATTGGATTCGACTGCTTTTTGTAATGCAGGTTTGAATTCAGCCGCAGTCTCGATTTTTATGCCCTCGACCCCATAGGCACGGGCAATAGCAGCATAATCAGGCGAATAGCTTTCGCCGTCTTTGATGAACAGTGTGCCAAAAGTAGTGTCATAATGCGCTTTTTCGAGACCGGCAATAGTGCCGAAAGCCCGGTTGTTCATGATTACAAAAATAGCCGGTATATTCTCAATAGCAGCAGTTGCCAGAACCGCCGGATTCTGACCGAAACCACCGTCACCGATAAGTGACACTACCACCCGGTCAGGGGCAGCCACCTTAGCACCCAGTGCAGCCGGTGAGCCAAAGCCCATAGTCGCGTAACCACCCGGTGTCAGGATCGAACCTGGTTCATAAACCGGGAACTGCTGACCAACACCGTTTTTGTTCCAGCCCACGTCAGTAGTAATAATGGCATTGCGCGGCAATACCTCCCGCACATCGGCAAGAATTCTTTGCGGCATCATCGGGAAATCGTTACTTTCCTCCAACGCCTTGTTGCTGGCCTTAAATTCTTGTTTATAAGCGGCAATTTCAGCTTTTAATGCCTGGCTCTGTTTGGCTGTAGGATACAATCTCTTTGCCACCCGAGTGAGCACTGTCAGAGCGTTTTTCAAATCAGCCACCGCACCGATTTCTACCGGATAGTTGCGACCAAGCTCACTGGCATCAATGTCAATGTGAATAAGTTTGGTTGGGGGGAAGCTGAAGGTGTATTCCTGATACCAGGAGCTGCAGTCAGCTTCTTTGAAGCTAGTGCCGAGTCCTAAAATATAGTCGGCAGTTCGGCATTTTTCATTGATGAATTTGGTACCCCAGAAACCTGTCATGCCAAGGGTAAGCGGATGGTCGTCAGGCAGTGTGCCTTTGCCCATAAGTGAATGGCTGACAGGGATGCCCATATGATCAACAAATTCCCGCAGTTCGTTGGCAGCATCAGCTAACATCACGCCGCCGCCAATATGAATGACCGGATTTTTGGCTTCAGCCAGTGTTTTTACGATTTTTTCGGCCAATTCGTCGTCAATTGACGGTTTATACATAACTTTGGCATTAGCGCTCAATTTATCAAATAACTCGGTGTCAATTTCTTTGGAGAAAATATCCATAGGCACATCTACCAGAACAGGGCCGGGGCGACCTGATTCGGCCAGTGCAAATGCTTTTTCCATGATTTCCGGCAATAAGTCTGGGCGATCAACCCGCCAGGCACGTTTTACGAATGGGCGATAAATTTCCCACTGGTCGGCATCGGCATGCAGGTTAACTTCCTGATGGGGATGTTTTCCATAATAATGGGTAGGAATGTCACCGGCAATAACCACCATCGGGATAGAATCAAGAGCAGCATTGGCAACCCCGGTAGCGGCATTGGTAAGGCCTGGTCCCAGATGGCTTAGCACTACCGACGCTTTTTTGGTAACGCGGGCATAGCCGTCAGCCGCATGAGATGCCAGCTGTTCGTGCCGTACATTGATAAATCTGATTTTTTCACTTTTGGACAAAGCGGCCAAAAAGGCGATATTGGTATGTCCGCATAATCCAAAGATGTGCTTGATGCCCCGGTTCTCCAGGTACTTAATAAGCTGATTGGCAACTAAATCTTTCATAAAGTACGCCTCCTTGTTTTATACTGATTCTGTTCAGACTCATTTTTGCTTAACAATATCACTGTTCTTGCCAGCCTTTAATACAAAGCTATCTGTGTCATGCCCAATGATTTTGCGAATATAGTGACCAAGAGAGATTATTTTATCCAAATCATACCCTGTTGCTATCCTCATCTCCTGACACATATGGAGAAGATCCTCGGTCGCTATATTGCCGGAGGCACCAGGCGCAAACGGGCAGCCACCAAGTCCGGCAAAACAGGCATCATAGCGTTTGACTCCTGCCAGCATACCGGCCATTACATTGGCTAGTCCCATCCCTCTGGTGTTATGGAAATGCAGTACCCAAGTTACATCAGGAAACTCTGCCTGTACTTTCATGCAATATTCGTAAACCTGCTGCGGATTGGCCATACCAGTAGTGTCTGACAACGATAACTCTCTTACCCCAATTTCATGAAAGCACCGGAGTACCGAGAGCACCTGTCCAAAATCCACCTGCCCCTCCAGTGAACAGCCAAACGAAGTCGAAACCGCACCAGATAATTCGAGGCCATGAACAGCTGCATATTCGGCACACTTGGCAAACCCACGGACAACCTCTTCCGGAGTCTTGTTAATATTGGCCAAAGAATGGGTTCGACTGGCAGATGCCGTAAGCTTAGCTTTTCTGATCCCCGCCGCTTCTGCCCGCTCAAGGCCGCGTAAGTTCATTACTAACGCACGGTATTCAACCCCGTCTACGCGACTAATTCTTTTGGCAACCTCGTCGGTGTCAGCCATTTGCGGAACAGCTTTAGGGTGAACAAAAGACCCTATTTCGATAATTTTGGCACCGGCCTGTGCTGCACGCTCAATAAGCTCGATTTTTTGCTCAACAGGTAAGAGCACTTTCTCATTTTGCAAGCCATCTCTGGGCCCTACTTCACAAACGATAATATTGTCAGGCCACTTTATTGTATTGGCGTTTTCGCATTGTTGCATACCTATTCACCCTACCCTCTTGGCTTTATGAATTGTGCGTGAATGATGTAATCTATAAAGTTATTGGATCGATCTAATTATTGGTTGGTTTCGTCCCAAATTTGTTACTTATGGTGAGTATGTAGTATACCCACCATAAGTTATAAGGTTAAGACTTCGGAACCAGAAATCTCCGTTTCTTCCAGTCGATTTATCAACCTAACATAAATTTAAGCGGCACCAGCACAATTTGCGGAAACAGGATGAGCAAAACAAGAACAATTGCCTCAATAATCAGGAAAGGCATAACGTCTTTCATTAAATCATCCATTTGTACTTTACCGGCACCACATGCGGCATTAAGCACTGTACCTACCGGCGGGGTCAACAAGCCGATGGCATTATTCAAAATGAATACTACGCCAAAGTATACCGGATCAATACCCGCTTTCGTAATCAACGGCATTAATACAGGTGTGAGAATGAGTACGGTCGGAGTTAAGTCCATGGCTGTACCTACAATAAATACCAAAATATTGATAGCTACCATAAGCAGCAATCTATTATCCAAATATGCAGAAAGCCAAGAGGTAATCATCGCCGGTATATTAGCAATCGCAATTAACCAGGCCGATACCATGGCGGCAGCAATGAGGAACATAATAACACTTGTCGTCTTAGCGGCTGATATGAGAATATGCCACAACTGTGAAACCGTAACAGTACGGTATACAACAAAGCAAAGGAACAAGGTGTAAAATACCGCACCTACAGCGGCCTCGGTCGGAGTAACAACCCCGCCTTTGATACCGACCATGATCAGGATCGGCAGAATCAATGCCCAAAAAGCATCTTTCGTCGCGGTCAGGACTTCTTTAAAAGATTTACGCGGAAACACCTTTACATTTTGTTTACGAGCCATATACCACCAGGTAATTGCCAAACTTACGGCGATAATTACGCCTGGAACCAGACCGGCCATAAACAGTTTCATAACTGACACGCCACTGATGGAACCAAAGATAATAAACGGAATGCTTGGCGGCAAAATCGGCGCCACAATGGAACCGGCACCAATTAGCGCAGCTGAGCCGCTTTTCTTGTAGCCGGCATCAGCCATCATAGGCACCATGATCGCGGCAAGTGCTGCCGTATCGGCTACAGCCGAACCGGACAACCCGGCAAAAATAAACGCGGTAATAATAGCAACATACCCAAGGCCCCCACGAATATGACCGACAAGAGCCAAGCCAAAACCAATAATGCGTTTGGAAATTCCGCCGGCATTCATGAGTTCACCAACTAGAATAAAGAAAGGGATAGCCATTAAAGCAAAGTTGTCTGCGCCGATTATTAAGTTCTGCGCTAGAATTCGAGTATCATACAAACCGAGAAAAGTCATTAGTGCAATACCGCAAAACAGCAAGGCAAAGGCGATCGGCATACCAAGCGCCATAGCGCCACATAACGATCCTAGAAAAATAGCAACTGTCATGGTTTATTTTCTCCTTTAGCCAGTTCTGTTTCTAACGCAATTTCATCCTCAGATTCTTTCATTACAACTAATTTGTCAACTGCACCTTGAACAAATAACGCGCGGTACAAGTTACAGCAAATAATGAGGAACATTCCCACACTTGTTATAATACCAATACCATACATAAAGGCCAGCGGCACGCCCATGGAAGGCGACAGGTTGTCTGTAGTCAAAAGCGTCATATTCAGGCTGCCCTCGAACAGTGCCCATAAACAAAGTATCATGAGAATATTACTGACAATGTAACATAGTTTTTTCAGCACAGGCGGCAACGCCTGCACAAGCGTACTAAAGCCCAAATGGTTATTCTCTTTTAAAGCACCGATAGCGCCCAGAAAAACAACCCATACAAACAAGAAGCGGGACATTTCCTCAGCCCAGGTAAGGCCTGAATTGAAAAAGTAACGGAGCACGACATTGGAAAAGACTAAAATGCCCATCAGCGCCAGAAACAATGCCATAAGATTACTGACAGCCGATTCGAATTTTGCTATCTTTTTCATTCTTTTCAATTTCCTCCATTAAGATTGTTAGCCTACTTTGTTAATAGATATAGATTCTTAAGAAGGGTATCCCTTCTTAAGAATCCTATCCATGTTTATCTGATGACTACTACTTTTTAGTTGCAGCAATCAGCTTATCCACAAAATCTCCGCCGATTTGCTGAGCAACTGACTTATACAATGGTTGCGCCAATTCTACAATCTTTTCTTTTTCACCAGGATTCAGATCATTGATTTTCATGCCTTTGTCTTTAAGAATAGCTATACTCTTTTGATCTTCTTCTTCATTGAGTTTACGTTGATAATCTCTGGCTTCGATAGCGGCTTTCTTTACGATCTCTTTTTCCTTGTCTGTCAGTGTATCCCAGAATACTTTGCTAACCAAAAATACGTTAGCATTGTAGACATGACCAGAATTGGTCAGGTATTTTTGCACTTCATTAAATTTGCTTGATACAACGTTGCCATACGGATTTTCCTGACCGTCAACAACACCTTGCTCCATTGCTGAATATAACTGTGAAAAGGACATCGGGGTAGGATTGGTGCCCATCATCTTCCAGAATTCAACATGGACTTTGCTTTCCAACGTACGAAGCTTTAAACCTTTGAAATCTTCAACAGTCTTGATTTCACGCTTGTTGTTGGTAACATGTCTGAAGCCATTTTCCCAATATCCCAGGCCAATAAGCTTTGCTTTAGGAAGATCCTGCAGTACTTCGTCCCCTACAGGACCGTCAAATACTTTGTAGGCAGTTTGTTTATCCTTGAACAAGTACGGTAAATCAAAAGCGTCAAAACGGGGGGCAAAAGCTGCCACAACACCGGTAGAAACGGCAGTTCCTTGAACAGTACCCATTTGCAGTGCTTCAAGCACCTGACGGTCGCCGCCTAACAGACCGTCGGCAAAAACTTCACCTTTAATAGTGCCGCCTGATTCTTTTTCAACAATCTCGGCAAATTTTTTGAGGCCTTTGGTAAGTGATCTATCTTGGTTAGTTACAATACCCAACTTCATTACTTTGGTACCGCCGGTTTTTTGGTCTCCGGTACTTTTTTGCGATGAACATCCTGCAGCCAACAACATGCTGGCAATTATTACGATACTCAATAGACCTAAATACTTTTTCATTACTTTTGCCCCTCTCAGTAAGATAGTATTATTTTTAATTATAAGGCTTGTTCCTGACGATATGCACTGAATTTATTCTAATTTGCGACACCTGCTGTAAAATCCAAAATAATCTTAGCATATTTTCCGGACATTGCATCGTTAAACGCCTCTTGCGCTTTCGTACATGAAACAATTTTCGAAACAACCGGTTCGATTTTAAATGAAGGATCTTTTAAATAATTAATAGCATCATTGAAATCTGCCTTGGTGTAGATAATTGAGCCAAGTATGGATATTTCATTACGAACCAAATGTATCGGCGATAGTTTTACCAGATCACCGGTGATTCCCAGGGCAATCATAGTACCTCCCGGTTTAACAAGCCCAATTGCCTGTTCAATAGCCTGGGGAACCCCAGCAGCCTCAATAACCACATCAAAAGTCTCATCTGTAACATCCTCGGGGCTCATAGTCTTAACATTGCCAAGTTGTCTGGCAATCTCAAACTTTACCGGATTTACATCAATGACTGTTATATCAGCTCCTAAGTGCAATGCTAAAGCAATTGTCAGCAAGCCTTCCGTTCCACAACCGATTACCGCCACCGACGTACCTTTGCTTATCTTGGCCTTTTTCACAGCATGAACTGTAACAGCAAACGGCTCTACTAATATTGCCCGCTCATCAACTAAATCTTCAGGTACAGGCACGACATATTTAGCATCAATAATGATCTCTTGGGCAAATACACCGTCTATCGTTACACCTAAGGATTTCTTGTTCCTGCAAATATTTGTTTTTCCTATAGAACAGGCTTCACAATCGTCACAAAAAGTATTAGGAAAACTTACTACTCTTGTTCCAACCTTGTAAGGAGAATTCGCTCCTGCTTCAATAACAGTACCTAATACTTCATGTCCGGGCCGTAAAGGATACTGAGCATAACTCAGTAGTCCGTTATATACCCGCAAATCTGATCCGCATATTCCGCCGTAAATTATGCTGAGTTTTACTTCGTTGCTCTTTGGCGCCGGTAGTTGATTTGCTTCTTTTACTTTTAGCTTACTAACATTCTCCAAATACAGCTCTAACGTCTTACTCACCTTCTTCATTATATAATTCAATATTTACCACAATTCTTAGTACGTATTCTGTCTAACGACTACGCAGCTTACCGTCCCCCTTTTTTTATTTTATTTCGTCTAATCCATAGAGAAATCTCAACAAATTTCTATGCTTACCTTACTAATGAATTCAAATACAACTCGCAATCAACATGCCTGCCTATTTAGTGCAAATACGTTCTCCATGGAGTAAACCACCACTCATAAGCAATACTAGAATTAATGGAGTATGCGATACCTGGATCGATCTATTGGATCGATCTAATAAAAGTATAGTATCTCATTCGAAAGATGTCAACGATATTTTCAGATTATTTTAAAAAGCTTTTCTTTTCAGTTTTTGAGAATATTTTCACATATACAAAAAGTTAAAATTCCGCTGTAATGGCCGTCTTTTAAGGTCTATATCTAATAACCGCCGCACACTGCCACCGTGCGCCGATTGACAGTATATTCCGATTATCTTATAATAGGCCTAGTTAGCCCATGTAGTTTACGTATCCCTGATTTTCACCCGGGATGCACTCATTATAAATAGGTGGTTGCACATGAAACAGGAAAAAATACAACACATAACCCTGCAACAGGTCGCAAAACATGCGGGTGTGTCTCGCTCCACAGCTTCACTGGTAATGCGCGGCAGTTCAAGTATTTCTGAAACTACCCGCGATAAGGTTTTGACTTCCATGCAAGAGCTCGGTTATGTCTATGATCGCGTTGCTGCCAACTTGCGCTCTAATGCCTCTTCAACAGTTGGACTCATTATTATGGAACTTGCCAATCCGTTTTATTCGGAATTGCTCGAAGGCATTCATAATGAGCTCGATAAGTTTGGGAAGACCGTTATCTTAGGTGCTTCCTTTGATTCGCCAGATATTCAGTCGCGGTTACTTTCGACAATGCTGGAACATAGGGTAGGCGGCATTATCTTGCTAGCCGTGCCGGGAAGCCCCAGCGATCCGATTAACCGGATCTGCAATTTAGGTATTCCTATTGTGCTGGTAGGCAGAAAGCTTCCTTCAACCAAGTGCGATTTTGTTGGTGTCGACAATGTCCTGGGCGGGCAAGTGGCTGTCGATCATCTTATTCACAAAGGCCATCAGCGTATTGCCTTTTTGGGGGGATCATCTCAGCTTTCTTCTTGGCAGGAACGCAAACAAGGGTATGACACTGCACTTCGCCGGGCAGGTTTACCAATTGATCCAGCTCTGGTAATCGAATGTCCGGCTACCCGGCAGGGAGGCGTTGATGCCATTCAGAAACTTCTGAGCAGCCCGAAACCGCCAACTGCTGCTTTTTGTTATAATGATACCATTGCCATTGGTGCAATGATGAAAATGAAAGATATGGGACTTATTCCCGGTTATGATATGGCCATAGTCGGCTTTGACGATATTCCGGAAGCAACGATATTTACTCCCAAACTAACCACTGTTTCTTCCTCCATACGGCTCATGGGTATTCACACGGCACGCCTTTTATATGAACGCATGGAGAAAAAGCTACAGGACGAACCTCAAAGCATTATCCTGCAGCCAAAGCTCATTATCCGTGAGTCTTGTTCGCATTCAACCGATATACCAACAGATGGTTTTACTTATAAACCCGACTCATTCATCGCCAATTAGCAAATTCCCGGTTAAGACGAAATGTCGCGTTACTGCGTGTTCTGTCCTGCCCGGGAATTTTTATCTAAAATGCCAAAAGCCTTGAACCATTGGTTCAAGGCTTTTGAGTACACTATTCAATTGTCAGATACCTATTTCATTTTGGTAATTGGCACAAAGCCGTTTTTCTCAGCATAGGCTTCCTGGAACTCTTTGCTTGTTGCATAATCGATGAAAGCTTTTACTGCGCCTTCAGGCTTACCTTTAGTAAACATGCGGCCATAAGTAAATACAGGATATTTACCGCTGACTACTTCGTTAATGCTATATTTTACACCATTATATGCAAGGGATTTTACCGATTGATCGGCATAAGCGGCATCTACATAACCAATAGCACCGGGAGTGCTGGCAATAGCAGCTCTTACCGCACCGTTGGAGTCTTGGATAACAGCGTCATCAGTAAAGGCAGCGTTTTTAAGCACGATTTCGGAAATTGCGCCACGTGAACCTGAAGATTTAGCCCGGTGAATGATGGTGATTTTCTGATCTTTACCGCCAACCTCTTTCCAGTTGGTCACTTTGCCAGTGAAGATATCAACATATTGTTGTTGGGTAAGATTGTCCACAGCAACGTCCGGGTTAGCAATAAATACAAACGGAATACCTACAAGCTTAGTTTCTACAAGACCTTTATCTTTCAGGCTATCCTGCAACGGTACGTCTGAGTTGCCGATATTTACGGAGCCGGCACCTACCTGGTTTTGACCGGTAAAGGAGCCACCGCCTGCAATATTAACAGTAACCTTCGGATTTTTCTTTTGGAATTCTTCCTGCGCCGGTTTTAGGAAAGGCAAGAGAGCCGTCGAGCCAGAAGCAGTTACGGTGCCGCTTAATTCAGCCTGAGCTTTAGCTGCGTCTTTCGGAGCCTCTTTTTGACCACCACAGCCGGCCACTAAACTTACACCCAGCATCATTGCCAGCGCGCTAGCCAGCATTTTTTTAGAGAATTTCATGGTTATTTTTAACCTCCTCGAAGTTATACATTTGATGTTTTAATTGTAATTCATTCTGCAGATCATTGTGTTAAGACAATGTTAAGGGAATGTTAAACCCCTAAAAACAAGTTGGTTTCTGACATGAATTTACGGTATTATAATATTATGCACGCAAATTCGCCTTAGGGAGGCTATCAGCCATGTTTACCCGTAACCTCCGCAGCCAGTTGGTTGTATCTTTTTTAGCACTCATATTGTTTACACTAATCGCGCTTGGCAGCTATATATTATGGTTCTTTTACCGCCACAATATTGCCAGTCTTGACGCCGCCATGCTTAACCAGGCAAAAATCATTGAAGAATTAATCTACCGGGACATGTCCGGACCTATTCAAAAAGGGCAGATTGATGAAAAAATTAAAGAACTTAGCTCCCGTATTGATCTTAGGGTAACCATTATTGACACCACCGGCATTGTCATTGCCGACTCGCAGCAAAACCCGGCTCTCATGGAAAACCATATTGACAGGCCGGAAGTGGCCCAGGCGCTTATAGGCAATAATGGCTACAGTGTTCGGGCAAGCACCACCCTGGATAAATCTTTGCTGTACGTATCCACCCCGATTTTTTATAATAACGAAATTACCGGTGTTGTCCGGGTGGCCATGCCGCTTGATCATGTGGACGAAGGCTATTACAAGATTTTTTCCGCTTTATTGGTTGCCAGTTGTCTGACCTTCCTTGTGGCTATCGGCTTTAGTCTGGCATTAGCTTACCGATATACCCGCCCACTTGAAACCATTATCAACAGCGCCAACAAAATTGCCCAGGGCGAACTGGGTGAACGAATATTCATCAAAACAGGCGATGAACTGGAAATTCTGGCCCACTCGCTTAACAATCTGACCTCCAGTCTTGAAGACAAAGTTACCGATATCACCGCCCAAAATCATAAGTTGGAACTCATTCTGCAAAATATGGGAGATGCCGTTATTTTGCTGGATAGGTTTGGCAAAGTAACAACCGTGAACAAAATGGCAATAAATATATTTGGCATTACCGGCAATATGGTGGGACAGCACAATATTCAGGTCATCGGCAATAGTTTGCTCGATCAGGCCGTACAGGATACCTTGCGCCTTAAGGAAAGCAGGATTATTGACCTAAAAACCAATGTTTACGGAAAAAAGCGAGTATTCCAGGTATTCCTGGCACCTATTATCGGCGGTGACCAGGCCGGTATATTAACCGTGTTCCATGACATTACCACCCTCCAGGAAATCCATGACCGCCAGGCAAGTTTTGTGAGCAATGCCTCTCACGAACTGGCTACCCCGCTGACTGCCATTAAGGGCTTTGCCGAAACACTGCTTGATGGGGCACTCGCCCAGCCTGAGCTAGGAGAAAAGTTTGTCCGCATTATTTATGACGAATCAGAGCGCATGCATCGTCTTATTCAGGATTTGCTGCAACTCGCCCGCCTCGATGCCCAAGAATACCGTGAACAGATTCAATTATCTCCAGTCAATATTGCAGCTATATTGACTGCCGCCAAACAGGATATGTCCCCACGCTGGCAGCAAAAACACCTAATAATTGACCTAGACTATCCGACAGTCGAAATCTATGCCCAAAGTCATCCCGACTGGCTAAAACAAGTTATTGTGAATTTGCTGGAAAATGCCATCAAATACACCCCGGAACAAGGCAAAATCACCCTTGCCTGCTGGCCGGAAAATAACGAACTGAAAATTGCCGTCAAGGATTCGGGAATTGGCATTCCCGGCAAAGACCTGCCCCTGATTTTTGACCGGTTTTACCGGGTAGACAAAGCCCGCACCCGTACAGCAGGCGGCAGCGGCCTAGGACTGGCCATTGTCAAATTCATTGTGGAAGTATTGGGTGGCCGCATTGAGGTTCAAAGCAAAGTTGATGTAGGCACCACCTTCATCATCACACTCCCACTGCCCAAAGAGCGGTAAATTAAGGAGTGTCACATACAAAACTCAGCACAGACGACCGTCATACAACGCTTCGCCGCTGACGCTTAACCTCCGCTTATGCATAATGACCGCCTGGGCTTCCGTACTAATTACACCTATTTTGAGAATAGAAAACGTAGTTTTGCCCTGTTAACTAAACCCCAAGATAGTATTACCACCTCTTTGCCTGCCAGAAGTTGCGCCCCATAAGCTGGTATCCACGGCGACCCTCGTAACTACCGTAACCCCCTTGGCCTTTGCCGGAAAAAGCGTTCCACAGGAGAAAAGCCGGGCGGTATTCCGTTAAGCAATCCGTACTGTTTGAGCGTAGCGAGTTTACGGATTGTAGGAATATCGCCCGGCTTTTCAGGTCCGTGCATTGATATGGAGACTTTATCATAAAGCAATGAAAGCTGCTCTCTAGTGGAACAGGTTAGCGTGGAGGCTCTGGGCCTAGACTTTTTGGGTACTTTTGGGGCGATGCCAAAAGTGCCGCCCGTCCCTTGTACTCCATTGACTTTATTAACGGCGCAGATAAGATTTTACACACAAAAAAAGCTGAGTCATCACCAGCAATAATTTTATATCGCTATTGCGACAGCTCCACAAAAAGCGGGATTGTTTCACAGCCCTTGCCTGCAGCATCTGCTGCCCGGACAAGCCATTATGAAACAATCCCGTTTGTATTTACATTACACTCTAGTTTTTGCGCAGTCTCTGGCCGGTCACCAAATAAATAGTCCATTCGGCAATATTAGTGGCATGGTCAGCTATCCGTTCCAAATAACGAGCAACAAAAATAAGCTGTGTAGCCTGGGTAATGGTTTTAGGATCTTCCATCATATAGGTCAATAATTCTCTAAATACCTGGCTATATATATTGTCAACCTCGTCATCGTTGATACAGACCTGTTCTGCCAGCCCAATATCAAGGGTGATATAGGCTTCCAACGAGTCTTTCAGCATTTTTTGAGCCATTCTGGCCATACGTGGTATATCAACAAGTGGCTTTATCAGCGGCTGATCACTCAGGGAAAGCGCAATTTTAGCAATATCATAGGCATGGTCGCCCATTCGCTCTAAATCAGTAGTAATCTTGAGTCCAGTTCCGATAACCCGTAGATCGCGGGCTATTGGCTGCTGGCGGGCAATCAGCACCATGCACTTGTCTTCAATCTCGATTTCCATTCGATCAACATCATCATCATTTTCCATAACTTTGCGGGCTAATTCATTGTCCTGCTGGGCTAAGGCAATGACTGCCCCATCAATGGCGTCTGCCACCGCATTGCCCATATTCAGCAAGCTCTGACGCAACAGCTCCAGATCTTGGTCATAACTATGCCTTGTTACCATGTTTCAGCTCTCTCCTTTACCCGAAACGTCCTGTAATATAATCTTCAGTCCGCTTATCCTGCGGGCGTGTAAAAATGTTGTCGGTTTTATCGTGCTCCACTAAATCACCATTTAGAAAGAAACCGGTATAATCAGATACCCTTGCCGCCTGCTGCATGTTATGAGTAACCATGACAATGGTATATTTCGCCTTGAGTTCGGTTACTAATTCTTCAATTTTCATAGTAGAAATAGGATCAAGTGCCGAACAAGGTTCATCCATTAATAGTACTTCAGGTTCAACAGCCAGCAAACGGGCAATACAAAGCCGCTGTTGCTGGCCACCGGATAACCCCATAGCCGAAGTATGCAGGCGATCTTTAACCTCATCCCACAGAGCTGAACCAGTTAAGCTTTTCTCAACAATTTCGTCAAGAGCTGCCCGGTTGGATTGACCATGAATCCGCGGTCCATAGGCAATATTATCATAAATAGACATGGGAAAAGGATTTGGTCGTTGAAAAACCATGCCTACCCGTTTACGCAGCATAACTGTATCAACCTTAGGGTGGTAAATATTTTCGCCGTCAAGCAGCACTTCTCCCTCGATTTTGACACTTTCAATCAAATCATTCATACGGTTAAGTGTTTTAAGAAAAGTCGATTTGCCGCAGCCGGACGGACCAATTAAGGCCAGCACATTATTTGCCGCAATGTCAATCGAAATCTTTTTCAGTGCCAGCGTTTCGCCGTAATATAGCTTTAACTTATTTACCTGGATTTTATATTCCATAAGACAGTTTAGCCTCCTGTTGTTTCTCATATGCACTATAACACAAAATCAGCAAGTATATTGTTAACATCTTGTTAAGATTTTACGAATTTCCTGGCTGCTTTCAAAAAACGAATAGCCTCCAGGAAAGTTGAAGGCTATTTACAATAATTATACTTTAAGATATTCAGTTTAAAGAATCTTCTTTTGCTATATTCATTGACTGGCAGTATGCTATTCAGACAAATCCTTGAACCGGTAGCCAACGCCCCTTACGGTTTCAACAGCTTCGGCCACATCATTTTCCAGCGCTAGTTTCACCCGCAAATGCCGGACATGCACATCAACGGTTCTGGTGTCACCATAATATTCATATCCCCATACCTTTTCCAGCAACTGCTCTCTGGTAAATACCTTGCCGGTATTGGTCGCAAATAACTTGAGCATTTCATATTCTTTGGGAGTAAGCTCCAGTTTGGTCGCTCCCAAATAGGCTTCATAGCGGTTAAAATTAAGTTTGAGCTTACCCACAACCAATTCCCCGCCAACTGCCGTTTCTTTATTGCTGCGCCTGAGCACAGCTTTAATTCTGGCCAATAGTTCGCGCGGACTAAAGGGCTTTGTCAAATAATCGTCCGCTCCCAGCTCAAGACCAATTACCTTGTCAATTTCCTCATTTTTGGCAGTAAGCATAATAATGGGAATGGCAGCTGTCTCCCGGGAGTTTTTCACAAGCCGACATACTTCGAGGCCATCCATGCCCGGCAGCATAAGATCAAGTACTATGAGCTCGGGTTTTTGGCTTTTAGCCATATTAATAGCGGTTTGTCCGTCTTCGGCCTCAATAACCTTGTAGCCCGAATTCTCCAAATTGAATTTTAGCAGTTCACGAATATTAAGTTCATCATCTACGATCAAAATCTTACCTGTCATGAAGGATAACTCTCCTTATTACTAAAATACCCCGCCACTGTCTCTCCCGTACCCTAAAGCCAATAGATTCGCTATTTCCATACTTATTTGCCAAAGCCGGCAGTAAAGCTCATATATTATGATGACCGAGAAAATTTTATTTAAGCAAAAACCAGGTTTTATAAAAAACCTGGTTCGTTGTGGTTCTGTTTACTTTAGTCTTACGCGTTTACAGTATCTTTTAAACCTTTACCGGCTTTGAATACCGGGTTTTTGGAAGCAGGAATGGTGATCTCTTTGCCAGTTTGTGGATTACGACCTTTGCGAGCCTCGCGAGCTTTGACTTCAAAAGTACCAAATCCAATAATTTGTACTTTGTCATCCTTGGCTAGGGCTTCTTCAATAGCGGCAAATACAGAATTAATTGCTTTCTCTGCATCCTTTTGAGTCATATCAGCCTTTTGGGCTACGGCTTTTACCAAATCAGTTTTGTTCACAATCGTGTCCCCCTAACGTAAATCGATTACGATTAGCTTTATTCGCTATGTATCTTTTTATTCCTTCTTTTTATAAAAATTTTGGTAAAAAAACTCATTTTTCTTGTTCTTTTTGCTTAGCTTCGTCCCAAAACACATCAAGTTGCGCTAAATTTAGATCGCTCCAAGCTGTTTTTTGCTTTTTGAGTTTGTCCTCAATATAGGTAAATCTTCGTCTAAATTTATTATTTGTCCGGTTAAGTGCCGACTCAGGATCAATGCCCATGAAACGGGCCAAATTAACAACCGCAAACAGCACATCCCCCAGCTCGTCCTCAGTTTTCTCTGCCCGCTCAGTTTCCGGCAAAGCGGCCGCCTCTTTTAGTTCAGCCAGTTCTTCTGCTACCTTGTCCCACACCGGACCAATATCGTTCCAGTCAAAACCGACTTTAGCCGCCTTTGCCTGAAGTTTGTAGGCAGTCATGAGGGCAGGCAGTCCTACCGGAATACCATCAAGCACCCCTGGCCTTTCTCCCGGCTTTTCCTGTTTTTTAATCTGTTCCCAGTTAACAACAACCTCGGCCGCATCCTGTACTGTTATTTCCCCAAAAACATGCGGGTGACGGCGTAGCATCTTCTCGGTAACAGTATCTACCACGTCCTGCATGGTAAATTCGTCGCTTTCCTCGGCAATGCGAGCATGAAAAACAATTTGGAGCAGCAAATCACCAAGTTCTTCGCATAGCATAGTACTATCAGCCAAGTCAATGGCTTCCAGCACTTCATACACTTCTTCCACAATATACCGGCGAAGACTCGGATGAGTTTGCTCAATATCCCAGACACAACCGCCCGGGCTGCGCAGCTGTGCCATTACATCTACCAGCGGCGCAAGCGAAAATGGCGTACTACGCGTCGGCCTTGGCGGCACATAAACACTGGTAAGATGATCAATGCCGTCAAGCCGGTCAAGTTCATACAGCATTGCTGTGGTTATCTCTTCTTCCGGCAAACCCAAATGGCGAACAACGGTAATCTGATATTCATCACCATAGTACTCCATAAGCGCCAGCTTTGCATCTGATGCCACTTGGCGGCTGTATACCTGGGTAATAATTAACCCGGTGGCAAGTTCTGGCGGCAGCTGTGATAAATCAGCAGCATCAAGAATAGTAACGCCGTTAATTGGATCTACGCCTAATTTGGTATAAAGCACTTCCAAAAAACTCATGGCCGGAATTATGGCAACACTGATCCTGTCCGCTTCCGCCTGTGCACAGATTAATTCTACCGTCTTTTCGGCCACCAACGGGCTGCCAGGCACAGCATATACAATTTCTTGCCCCTGCCTAGCCATTTCGATTACGGCTGTGGTAATTTGCTGATACAGGCTGGCAAAATCTTCGGCCTGGTCATACAAATGGTCAAAACTGCTAAAGCCTATGCCACGCGCCACAAGTGTGTCCACACAAGGATGTTTCGCGGTGCGCAGCATCAACGTGCCGCCACCGTTAAGTAGTTCCCAGGTCTCCATGGTAATATGCTTAAAACTTCCGGGCCCAAGTCCAACAATCGTAATTCCCATAATTATCGCCTCAATAGTCCTAGTTTCGTTAACACAGCGGATAGTTTTCGGCCTACCCGTGGTATTTGCTCAATATCGCGGGTTTCAATCCCACCAACCAGCAAAATAGCAAGACCGAACACTACCCCGCCAATCGCAATCGCGCCCAAAGTCGACAGGCTATTATGTAAAGTATGGCTCATGATGGCATCATAGGAAAGTAACGCAACACCACCCATAACTCCTGATGCCACGATGGTCTTACATGTGTCCTTAATATTAATGCTAAATCCGACATAACGATACACAAAAATCATATTTAAGAGTGCAGCTACACCAAAATCAGCCACAGTGGCCCAGGCAGCCCCCATAATACCAAGGGAAGGCATTGCCGTAAACACCCAGCTCATAATGATTTTCCCTACTGCCGACACGCCCATATTAATAACAGGAATAGCCGTATGTCCCAGTCCCTGAAGCACCCCGGTTGTAACCTGATGTATCCCTAAAAGCACAATACCCACTGCCAAAATGGCAATTGATGTGCCAGCATTAGGGGTTCCATACAGCATAAGTGAAATCGGCGTAGCTAAGAGACACAATCCCACAAAACTGGGAATGGTAATAAGGTTGGATATCCGCATCGCTGTCGCTGTCCGCTGATAAATCAGTTGTTTATTTCCCAGTGTATATGCTTCAGATACAGCAGGCACCAGACTTGCAGCCAGCGAGGCCGTCAAAATGGTTGCCAAATTAACCAGCGGTACGGCCATACCGGTAAGATATCCGAACAGTTCGGTGGCTTGCTCTACCGTATAGCCAGCCACCTCTAATCTAGCCGGAACAATGAGTAAATCGATATTAGAAACCACCGGCAGCATAATGTTAGCCAATGATACCGGCAGCGCCAATTTCACAATGCGACTGATGATGCTAACACTGGATTCCTGAATATGCTGTGGCTGGGATTCCATTTTATCCTTGAAGCCGGGTTTATGCCGCCAATAAAAATATAGCAATACTAAGAGACCGGCAACCGCCCCCGGGCCAGCGCCAAAACTGGCTCCGGCAGCCGCAAATTCCAGACCGTGAGGCAGCAGAATATAGGCAAAGGCGATCATGGTAACAACCCGGAATAACTGCTCAAAAATCTGAGAAACAGCCGTAGGTATCATCATTTGCAGCCCCTGAAAATATCCCCGGTAGCTTGACAATACGGTAACAAAGAAAATAGCCGGTGCCAAAGCGGCAATCGCATAGTACGCACGGGCATCACGGACAAAGTGATGTTCAATCAGCCAGCCGGCACCGTAGTACAAAAGAAAAGTAAATAAAATTCCGGTAGCCGCCAGTACTCCCAATGAAATACGAAAAACCCGGTTTGCACCGCGATAATCGCTGCGAGCCAGTTTTTCAGCAACAATAATGGAGATAGCAACTGGAATCCCGGCAGACGAAATGCTAAGGGCCAACAGGTAAATGGGATATGCCATCTGATACAGGCCTACCCCTTCGCCGCCTAGTAACCGGGACAACAAAATGCGGTTAACTGAACCGATAATTTTAACAACAATACCGGCTATCGTCAGAATTAACGCACCTTTTAAAAATGTATCTTTGCTCAATACTGAGTCATTCCTCTCCCAATCCGGTCTCTTTGACCGCTTTTACTATTATAGCAAAATCTCCCTGCCAAATAAAACAATATTTCGCGAACTCGATACATGTACAAAAACAATATAAAAGTAGCGAACTTAACAGCCTTGTTATTGTCCGCTACTTACATAATAAAAGCTTTTTGTGCAACTGTTATTGAGTCATTTGTTTTGCCAAAAATCCTGCTGCAGTTTCGGCTAGTTTAACCTCCATATCGGCCATTTGTACTCCTGGTTCCTTGGAGCAGATAATAACTGCCCCGATGGCATCGCCCTCCACAATAATGGGAGCAATAACTTCTGAGGTGAACTTGCAGGTTTCATCATCCTCGCATTGATGGGCACAGCCTTGACAGTGTTTGTACTCACCCGGATTGCTGATTAAAACCGCTTTGCGCTCCTCCATTACCTTTTCCACAGCTGGCCCAAGAGACTTGCTCATAAATTCTTTTTTGGAAGCACCTGCGACCGCAACTACATTATCACGGTCGGCAATAAGAATGATATGACCAATAGCCTCAAACAGAGAGTCCGCATATTCTTTGGCGAAATCCCCTAATTCACCAACCGGAGAGTATTTTTTAAGGATAACCTCCCCCTCACGGTCAACATATATTTCGAGAGGATCGCCTTCACGGATTCTAAGAGTGCGTCTAATTTCTTTGGGTATTACAACCCGGCCTAAATCATCAATTCTGCGTACAATTCCGGTTGCCTTCACCAGTATCCCCCTTTCTACAGCTTTAGCAGACTAGATTACATTCGAGACTGTTTGAAAAACAAATCGGATCTTGCAAGGCAAATTCAAGGGTGTCTAGTAAATATCTTACTCTTTCATTGATAGTAGTATATATCCGGATATTGCGTTTTATTCATTTTTCCACATATAGAACAAGCCGATAAATTGTCATTTTTTACGTGTTCTTTACGCCGGTCAAACTATAGAACAGTTTGGTTAATATTTCAATTAACGGTAACGTGATCCGCGAAACCGCAAGCCGCATAGTTTCAGGCGGTCCTGGAAGAAAAGACAGCTTGCCGGGAAAAAGGTTTCTGGCTTCAACCAAGCCGCCTTCAACCACATTAGGATTATCGCCAAAAACAATCTCTATCCGGCCATCGCGTTCAGAGATAGAACGGACGCCCACGCGCCGTGCCAGATTTTTAATCCGGGCAACACCCAACAGATTAATAACTGGCAGCGGCGGTTCACCAAAGCGGTCAATCAATTCATCAAGCAGTTCGGTGAGATGTTCTTCCTGGCGGATTGCAGCAATCCGTTGATATATCTCAATCTTGTGCATAGCATCACTGATATAATCACCGGTGAGATAGGCATCAATAGTAAGCTCAATGGTAGGTTCAGGCGGTGGCAGCGTTACTTTGCCTGTTTTCAGTTCTTCGACAGCCTCATCTAAGAGACGGCAATACATTTCAAACCCGACACTGACAATATGTCCATGCTGCTCCCGCCCTAACAGATTGCCTGCGCCCCGAATCTCAAGATCGCGCATGGCAATTTTGAAACCCGAGCCCAGCTCGGCAAACTCTTTAATGGCCTGCAGACGCTTTTCGGCAACCTCTGTCAGAACTTTGTCCTGGCGGTAAGTAAAATACGCATAAGCCATCCGGTGTGACCGGCCAACCCGTCCGCGCATCTGATATAACTGCGACAAACCAAAATGATCGGCATCATACACAATAATGGTATTGGCATTTGACACATCCAGCCCATTTTCAATAATGCTGGTGCAGATCAGCACATCATCCCGGCCTTCATAAAAGTCGAGCATCACCTGCTCCAGAAGTTCTTCAGGCAGCTGTCCATGTCCGGTCTTAATAGTGGCATCAGGCAATATTTCCGTCAGGCGCTGGCGTATTTTATCAATGGTTTGTACCCGATTATACACAAAATAAACCTGCCCGCCGCGTTTAAGTTCACGGACAATGGCCTCGCGGATAATTTCTTCATTATACTCGACAACATAACTTTGCACCGGAAATCTGTCTTCCGGCGGCGTTTCAATGATACTCATATCTCGTGCACCTACCAGCGACATGTGCAGCGTGCGGGGAATCGGAGTAGCACTTAAAGTAAGCACATCCAGATTGGCGCGCCATTTTTTCATCTTTTCTTTCTGGGCTACACCAAAACGCTGTTCTTCATCCACAATTAACAAGCCAATATCCTTAAATACCACATCTGGTTGTAAAATCCGGTGAGTGCCGATCAGCACATCGACTTTGCCCTGCGCCAGTTTTTGCAGGGTTGCTTTTTGTTCGCGGGCACTGCGGAACCGGCTGATAACGTCAACTACTGTACCAAAATCCGCAAAGCGTGAGGAAAAGGTCTGATAATGCTGCTGAGCCAGCACTGTTGTCGGCACCAACACCGCAACCTGTTTGCCAGCCATAACGGCTTTAAAGGCAGCTCGAATGGCTACCTCAGTCTTACCAAAGCCCACATCGCCGCACAGCAAACGATCCATCGGGCGCTCCTGCTCCATATCGCGCTTAACTTCGGTAATAGCCTGCAGTTGATCTGGTGTTTCCTCATAGGCAAAAGCATCCTCAAATTCACGTTGCCACGGTGTATCTGGCCCAAAGGCATGGCCAACCTGCAGTTGGCGCTGGGCATAAAGTCCAATAAGTTCTTTTGCCATATCGGCAACTGCCGCCTTAGCCTTGGTTTTAACCTTTAGCCAGTCACTGCCGCCCATTTTGCTAAGCCGCGGCACTTCACCTTCAGAACCGATATACTTCTGCAGCATACCTACCTGGTCGGTAGGTACATACAGCTTGTCATCACCGGCATAACGAATGTGGAGATAGTCTTTGTGAACGCCGCCCACTTCCAGCGTCTGCACTCCGACATATTTGCCAATACCGTGATTAATATGAACAACATAGTCACCTAAATTAATATCGCGAAAATACGTGATTTGCTGGTCTTTACCAACCCTTGGCCGCCGCTTTTTCTTTTGCCGTCCGAAAATATCAAACTCAGTCAGGATAACCAGCCTGGCCTGAGGAAATTCGAAGCCACCTGACAGCGTTCCTGTCACAATAACAACAGCACCCGATATGAGCGGCATAGGTCCAGCCTGGGCCCTAATTGCAGTTATGCCTTCGTCGGTCAGATTGCGTTCAATATTAACCGCTTTGTCTTCACTGGACATAAATAAAACAATATTATGGCGCTTATCCTGCCAGCTTTTAATCTCACTAATCAAAAGGTCAATCTGGCGGTGAAAAGGTGCAATACCTTTGGCGGTAATACTGATAATCTCAGTTGGCTGCACGCCAGGTATTTTTTGCAATAATAGTGATAAGTAAAGGGAATTATATTCCTGGCAAGCCGCTACCAGCTCCGGCCAGGCAATAACCCGGCGTTTGCACTCAGGATTTTCCTTAACCAGTTTAGCCATCTGCTCTCTGAGGCGTGCGGGTTCATCAAGGACAGCAGCCGCGCCGGCTGCCAGATAAGACACAAATACAGCAGCTTTACCACTCTGGGTTGTTTCGGTTAATGGCATAATATCAGCCAATTCCAGATCGTTGATAGAACGCTGGCTGACTTGATCAAATTCTCGCAATGAGTCAATCTCATCACCAAACAGCTCAAGCCGGAGTGGAAAACTCCGGTTAACGGCAAAAATATCGATAATACCGCCCCGTACACTAAACTGGCCGACACTATCTACCTGATCAACCCGTTCATAGCCAAACTCGACAAGCGAACCCACAAGCTCTTCCCGACTTATTACGCTGTCGTGATGGATGGAGATGCGGCTGTTGAGAAAATCCTGTTTAGGCAGAACCTTCTGCATCGCAGCTTCAGCGGTTGCCAGCACAATCAGTTTTTCGCCTCTGGCCAGCCGATTAAGCACATCCATGCGTTTTGCCGCTAACTCGACGCTTTTGGCAGCAGCGGAAAAAGTCACCAAATCAAGGGCCGGCAGTTCCAGCACCGACACCTCTGGCAGCAAGGTGGCAAAATCATTTCTAAATACGTCTACCGCTTCCTGAGTGGCCCCAATAATTACTGTCGGCTTTCTGGCCGCCTGAAAGGCAGCTGCCAAAAACACACTCTTTTGGGCACCTGTTACTCCATAAATCAAGCCTTGCCCGTTAGGTTGTGCAAAAGCTGCCATAGCCTGGCGCAGGGCCTTATCCTCAGGTAAAGCTGAGAATAATGGTATACTTGTTTTTTCTCCCATAAAAACCTCATCTGTCTTGGTAGTACCAAAAGGGCTTTAGCCTCGGCTAAAGCCCTAACTTATTTATTTGTGGTTTTCACTGTGTTTAATGAATATAGCCTTTCGGATTAGCAATGGTCGGCATACCCAGTGATAGCGTATCATCAAGCCCAATCACAGTTATACAGTTATCACACAGTGATTTTACATAAATTGCATTTTGCGCAATATCAGTCTTAATTATATCCTGCCGTTCCTGGTCAGTCAAGCAATCAAAGCCAAATTTCGCCTCATCCACAGCATCTACTTCTAATGTATCAATATGATCTCCACAATATTCGCAGGTGTAGAAAATTCTCATGACTATTCCTTCTTTCTTGCCTTATCTGCAGTCTTGTTTGCCAGCAGCCTGACAACGGCGAGATTGTACGACAAATGCATTATTATCCCGGCAACTAATCCCAGCCACAAACTGCCTGCCAAGAAAACTATGCCGGCAGTAACGCCGCCAAACAGGCTATGTCCAATTATACTCAAAACTGGGGGCGCAAGCTCATTATTACTCCGCCAATACCAGTCATACCCGGCTTCAATGACACCAAAAACCATATGTACGGTAAAAATGTCGGCACCTAAATAATATGCAAATAAAGTCTTGGCAGACTCCTCGACAACCGGTCCGGCGCTAATGATGGTCACCTTTCCCAGATAACGCAGCAAAAAACGGTTAAGCAAAAAACTCAAACCTGCCATAAGAACAGCAATTATATAGGCCATTTTTTCCTCGCAACCGTTGAGAGATACTACCTAGTTGTTATGCAGCAGCAGGATTATCATTATTATTCCCCATGAAATAAGTTGCGTATACAGCCGGCTATACGTATTTTTTGTTATAAACGCTTTGCCAAAAAGGAAATTCCTACATGAGTAGCGAAAACAATAAAAATACTAAAGCGAAACTTTGGAGGGATAACCTTGCAGAAATCTTGTAAAACACTATTGCGCCTGGCGGTTTTGGCGCTAACGGTTACCTGGTGTCTACCGGCTCTGGCTCAGGCAGCAGCCAAACAACCTGAACTGCCGCCCGGACCGCTTAAAATCACCGTAATGGCCACAAGTAGGGTTAACGGTCATATTATTGACTGGGATTATAAATTCCCCAGAGCGGCCGAATTCGGGCTTGTAAAAGTGGCTAGCCTGGTAAAAGAACAACGTGCCACCAACTCGAATACCATCTTGATTGATCAGGGCAGCATGCTCTCAGGCTCTGCGCTAACCGATTATTTTGCTACTACTCCGTCTAAACTTCCTAATCCCATGGTATCGATGTACAACATGCTTGGTTATGATGCAGTGGTACTGGGCCCAGGCGAGCTCGCCTATGGTCCTACTTATTTATCAAAAGTATTACAGACCGCCAACTTTCCTATGTTAGCAGCCAATACCAAAAACACCGGGAAAACCTGGCCAGCCTTTCAACCTTATACCATTAAAGAATTCTATGCTGGCAAAGACAAAAAGAAAAATGTTCTCCGCATTGGTATAATTGGTACATCTGGCATTGATTCTGACGGCCCTGAACATGCTGACCTCAAATTTACCGACCAAACAGAGGCTGTAAATGCCATTATCAAAAAAATCGGCAGCAAGGTTGATGCCTTAATTATTGTTAAAAACGACGGTTTGCAGGTATGTGGCATTACTGCCGCGACTTATGGTAAATATGACATTGCTGCTACCAACCCCAGTAAATTCGGCAGCAGCATCAGCAAAACCGATTTGACTTTCGAAAAACTGGGTAAAAGATGGCTGATTACTCACAGTGATACAAACACCATCTATTCAGTTACTGCCAAACCTGATAAAAACATGAGTGATGCCGCCTGGCCGTATCATGACGCCACCTTGCAGCACTTAACAACAACAGCTGCGACTCCGGCGGAAAAACCAAAATCATAAGAACTGACTATAAAGCAAGGGCCGACTATGTCGGGCCTTGCTTGTTTTTAATTTACAGTAGTTGTTGCAGTTCAATATAAAGTCTTTGGCTGGCGCTGTCTTCTTTTATAGAAAATCCAATCTGCGCCTTAATTCAAATGAAATCAAGCGGAGGAGTTTCCCTTTTGGCATTGCCCCAAAAGGGAAGCAAAAAGTCTAGGCCAAAAGCCTCCAAAAGCTGAAAAGCCAGGTAATATTCCTACAATCCGTAAACTCGCTACGCTCAAACAGTACGGATTGCTTAACGGAATATCACCCGGCTTTTCTCCTGCGGAACGCTTTTTCCGGCAAAGGCCAATGGGGGTACGGGAGTTGCGGGGGTGCCGGATCACCAGCTTATGATGCACAACTTCTGTAGGCAGGTACTATCCTAGAGCGAATTAGTGTCATTATAAAACTACACGTTCTTTGCTCAGAACAGATGTAACCAGTACTGAGGCACAGGCGACCGTTATGCTTAAGCGGAGGTTAAGCGCCAGCGGCGAAACGTTGTATGATGCCCGGCTGTTCCGGACCTTGTATTTTACACACCTAGTTTTATAAGACTTCTACAACTCTCCAAACTTATAAATCGCAACTTAATTCAGAAGGTGTTTTAACGCCGCCTGAAGTCTAATACATGAAAAAAGCCATCGCACTAATTACTTAGCGCGACAGCCCTACAATTCTTTCTTTATCCGATGACTAAGATTCAGACAGGGTTAAAACCCCAACTGAATCAAGTCTTATTTATGGCAGGAAACCTGTCGGGTCTACCGGCTCGCCATTTTTTTGAATTTCAAAATGCAGATGCGGACCGGTTGAATTGCCGGTATTGCCCATAGATGCAATTCGCTGACCGCCACGCACATACTGACCTCGTTCAACATTATAATCATCCAGGTGCCCATATAAACTTATATATCCGCCGCCATGGTCAATCATTACCGTATAACCGTAACCCCCGCGCCAACCGGCCCAAATTATCTGCCCGGCCCGAGCAGCTACAACATAGGTACCGGTGTCATTGGCAATATCAATACCGGCATGAAGGCGCCCCCACCGCCAGCCAAAATCAGAGGATATCTCGCCTCTTGTCGGCCAGAAGAAGCGGCTTACTGAAGCCCGGGCAACTACGGTCTCGGCTCTGGCCAAATGCGCTCCTGGAATAAAGAGTCTTTCACCAACTGTGATCTGGTCGCTGCCTTTCGTATTCGCTGATTTAATGGTCTCAACCGGCACACCATATGTATGAGCAATATCCCACAACGTGTCACCATTATTTACCTGATGAACAAGCCCTTTTTGGGGCAATATAACCAGTTGGTCACCAGGATGAATAAGATCACTGATTCCCGGATTTGCAGCAGTTAATGTCTCTACATCAATTCCATATCGCGCGGCAATACCTGATAAAGTATCTCCTGCCTCCACAGTATAACGCTTTGTCACTTGTTGAGGCTGCTCCACAGCTTTCGGTGCCTCAGCGACCTGAGTTTGGCTCGCAGGCACAATTGGCATAGCTTCCGGCACTACATGGGGTTGAGTTGGAAAAACCCAAATCCCGGCTAATAGGGCAGCCCCACCCAAATAAGCCCATCGCCGCTTAACTTTACTTTTCGGCAGATGCAAATACCTCACCTCGCTTACTGGTCTAATTTTAGTCAGCAGAACTAAGTCTGGCTGCTAACGCGAACTACTCCCAGTATTAGCATAAGCAAAAAGCCAAAAAAATATGCATAACTTGGTTATTTTTTTTAAATTATGTTATGATTTTTAGTTATTCAAACACACTCCAAAACCAAAACGGGACTGCTCTCTTGGCCTGGCCGGTAAGGAAACCGTCAGACACCAAGAAGCAATCCCGCTTATTATTGTTTATTGTTGTTGGTTACATACTATACCCGTTTAATGAGCATAGGTTTTTTTTCAAATTTATGGATAGCATCCACAAATCGGATCGTCCCTGTCGATGCACGCATTACCAGCGAATGAGTGCGGGCACCGCCACCAAAGTAGCGAACGCCATTTAGAAGATCGCCTTGGGTAATGGCTGTTGCCGCGAAAATGGCGTCATCGCCTTTAACCAAATCATCCAAAGTCAGCACCTTATTGATATCAGCAATTCCCATAGCCTTGGCCCGTGCTATGTCTTCATCGCCTTCCGGCCATAATCTGCCTTGCATGTCACCACCCAGACATTTAATGGCCGCAGCAGCCAATACACCCTCAGGCGCGCCGCCAATACCGAGCAGCATATGTACGCCTGTGCCTTCAATAGCCGCATTGATAGCCGGCGACACATCACCGTCAGAAATTAACTTAATTCTTGCGCCGGCATCACGCGCTTCTTTGATGATGGCCGCATGCCGCGGACGGTCAAGAATTACGACTGTAACCTCTTCTACTTTACGGGTAAGCGCCGCTGCAACCGCTTTAAGGTTCTCGGTTACAGACGCATTAATGTCAATTTTGCCTTTAGCCATCGGCCCAACGGCAATTTTGTCCATATACATATCAGGTGCATGCAGCAAATTGCCGCGCGGCGCAATCGCCAGTACAGCAATCGAGCCTGGCAGACCTTTGGCTACCAAGTTGGTCCCTTCCAGGGGATCAACCGCAATATCTACTTCTGGGCCGCCCTGGCCGACTTCTTCACCAATATACAGCATTGGCGCCTCATCCATCTCGCCTTCGCCAATAACAACCTGTCCACTTATACTTACGCTGTCAAACGCAGCGCGCATTGCATCCACAGCCGCTTGGTCAGCGGCAATTTTATCACCACGACCCATCCACCGAGCACTGGCAACTGCAGCGGCCTCGGTAACCCTTACAAATTCTAGTGCTAATTCACGTTCCATATATTACATCTCCTTAACTTGTATCCTCACCTATTGGCCTTTTGCCAATCTTCCAGAAAACGTTTAATACCTGCATCTGTCAGCGGATGCTGCAAAAGTGATTGTAACACTTTTGGGGGAACAGTGGCAATATGCGCCCCTGCCAGCGCCGCCTGCGTAACATGCAGGGGATGTCGAATGCTTGCAGCAATAATTTCGGTCTCAATCCCATGAATAGAGAAAATATCTGCCGTATCCTTAATTAACGCAATACCATCTTGACTTATATCATCAAGGCGACCAACAAACGGACTGACAAACGCAGCTCCTGCCCGCGCCGCCAACAATGCCTGGTTAGCCGAAAATATCAAAGTTACATTGGTTTTAATTCCCTCTGCCGCCAGGGCACTGGCGGTCTTTAAACCATCAATTGTTACCGGAACTTTAATTACCACATTGCCACCAAGTTTGGCCAACGTCCTCGCTTCCGTCAGCATCTCAGCAAACTCGGTACTAATAACTTCAGCACTTACAGGCCCGGAAGTAAGTGCTGCAATTTCCTTGATTACGGCTTTAATGTCTTGTTTTTCCTTAGCAATAAGCGATGGATTGGTGGTTACTCCTGCTACAACTCCCATTGGCAAAATGTCTTTGATTTCGTCAATATTGGCAGTATCAAGAAAAAATTTCACAGGCAACTCACTCGCCTTCATTTTATTTAGGCAACCCTACTCACTTGCGGTTGGTGCGCCTGAGCGGAGCTAATTCAATAGCCCCCATCGCAGATAATCTTGCCAAATCCTGCTCGTCTTTTGCCGAAATAAGCAGCCTGCCTTCACACTGATGACAAGACAACTCAACAGCATCTACAAGCACATCAACCTCAACATCGGTGCTGTTACCACAAGAGCAGTATACCCCTCCCTGCTCTGCAATATCATGGATCTTATTTAAAATCTCCAGCAAAATTTGTGAATTCTCTATTCCCGAACCGTCTGGCTGCCCTTCCAGCTCACTGGCAAGACTGGCAACCTCCTGCTTATGTTTGTCAACAATTGCTGCAATGGCCTCTGGATTCCCAACAAAACCAAGTTCTAAATTCGCCTGGTCACAATATATTCTGCTTGCTTTGGGCTGACGAAATAAATTGCTGTCAAGGAAAATCAAGTGATTGGTTTCGCACACTACACAAGGAATATCTAACAGATATTGACGCCGCCCTGCAACAGATATCGTTCCCTGTGATTGGCCACAACTGCAGGCAAGCTGACAGGCTGAGTTATTAATAGCAAATCGGGAGACATTATGAAGTTCAATTTTGCCACATCGCGGACAATATAATGCCAATGTTGAGACAGCGTTAATGATCATGAATATCCCCCCTCTGCTTCCTGTATTTCGCCACCTATAGTAAAAATCCTGCCTGTTTATTGCAACTTAGCAATATCAGGTAACAGGGAAAACGCCAACAATAACCCCGGGGACAGTTTTCCCCGGGGTTATTTGCAGTGAATGTTAACCAATCATCAACCTGTCAGGGCCCTCAATACTGGCACCGATATTATCATGGATAATTTGACACAGTGACATAATATCAAACGGTTTGGTGATATAATCACGCATCCCTGCTTCTTTGGCCTCATTAACCATATCTAGCTCACCATATGCTGTCATCATAATTACCTGATCACCCTGTCCCTGACGCTTGAGCTCCTTTAAGGCCTCAATTCCGTCCATTCCAGGCATTTTCATATCCATTAAAATGACATTAGGATTATTATTCTGTGCAAGCTGTATGCCCTCGTAGCCGTTTGCGGCTGTAATTACCTGATACCCTTCATCCTGGAGAACCTCGGTCAGCAGTCTCCGAATCCCAGGTTGGTCGTCAATAACCAGTATGGTCGCTCGGGAATCGCTCATGTAACGCACCTTACTTTCTCGCAGTTTTGACAGAAAATTTCATTTACTCATTTCCTGTCTACATATATTCGCATTTAATCGGAAATCTCCTGCTAGAAAATGGAAATTTTTTCAAATTATTTTTGTCTTTTTTCTAATTTCTGTGAAATACTTCCTATCCCGCCCATTTTTGTGCTACACTTTGTTATGTAATTAACTGCTTTGCGAGGTAGATTGTATGCCAAAAAAACTGATACTAAGCAAGTTATCCTGGCTTACCAGCCATAAAGCGGCCTTATTTTTTTCTTTTTTGTTACTGGCCTATTTAGCACCATTTGTTATTTTACGGCAAAACGCGCATTTTACCATTAATGATAATCTGGACTGGATTACGCCCTGGGTCATTTTAGCCAAAAGCGGTGAGGCCTTTAGTTTAACCGGAACAATGCAGCAAATGCTGGGCGAATTACCCCGCAGTTGTCTGCCCAGCGGTTTTAATGTAATTACTTGGCTTTATTTGCTCTTGCCTCCTTTTCGCGCTTATTTGGTTAACCTACTTCTTGTCCACACTGTCGCCTTTATCGGCATGTATCTGCTGCTAAAATACTATGTGCTGCCAGCCAAACAGCATAATTGGCTGATTTGGGCGACTGCTACCGCGTTTGCCACCCTCCCTTTCTATACCGTATATGGACTGTCAATCGCCGGACAGCCCTTACTATTCTATGCTATGCTCAATGCCTATTATGACAAAAAAATGACAATTAATATCCTGATCATTGTCATTTTTGCTCTGTATTCGTCATTACCGCTTGCCGGTGTCTTCATCCTTGCGGCCCTCGGCCTGTTTTCCTTATATGATTATTGGAGGCACCGCGTGCTGCGCCTCCATTTTTGGGGAGCAATTGCTTTACTGACCGGCTCCTATGTACTAACTGAAATCTGGCTGATCTATCATGAGTTCTTAAGTGCCGGCTTTATCTCTAACCGCGAGGAAATTAATCGTATTGCATTGGGACAGGCTCGCAGCCTGCGTGGCGTTATGCCGCTTATTGCCGACAATATCGTCAATGGCCAGTATCATGCTGTCAGTCTGCATAAATACATACTAACCCTTGCCGTGCCGCTTGCCCTCCTCACTGGCTGGCGTCAGTGGCGTGAATACAAATTCCTCGTACTGCTCTTGGTATTAGCAGTTGGCATATCGATTTTTTATGGGCTGCGCTACACAGGTTTTTATATCTCCCACGCTGCTGCCAGCAGTTTTTTGAACTCGTTTCAAATTCAACGCATCCACTGGCTGCATCCACTTATCTGGTATGTTATTTTTGCCTTGTGTCTTGGGATTATCGCCAATATCCGCTATATCGGCAAGTTGCTGGCCGCCCTGTTGATTGTTATGCAGCTAGGATTTCTGTTTGGCAACAACATTGAATATGACTTGGCCTTAAAAAAACATGCCGAAATTTCGGTAATGGAAAACGGCTGGCTTTACGAAAACATCAGTTACGGCGAATTTTTTGCCGACAGTCTGTTTCAAAAAGTCGATAATTACATCGGCCGTCCCAAACAGGATTACCGAATTGCCAGCATCGGCATTTATCCGGCTATCACCCAGTATCATGGCTTTTATACACTTGACGGCCGGCTTAATATTTACCCGCTGGCTTATAAGCATGCTTTCCGTCAAATCATTGCCAAAGAGCTTGATAAGAACCAGTTTTGGCGCAATTATTTCGATAATTGGGGCATAACCTGCTATATCTTCCCGGCTGAACTTGAGTACTACCAAATCCGGAAATCGTATCAGCTAAAGCTAAAAAATCTGGAGCTTGATATGCAGGCCTTTAAAAACTTAGGCGGCGAATATATTTTATCCGCCGCCGAAATAACCAACTATCAGCAAAATGGTCTTGAATTTTTACAAAAATTCAGCGAAGAGTGGTCGGTCTGGGAAGTCTATCTTTACCGGGTACGTTAAAGATTAAACGGGATTTGCGGAATAGCTGAACCAACAAAAACGATTGCCGCAATAACCGCTCCAAACATGGCCAGAATTGGCGCAAACAACACTAATATAGCCACAAGAGCGGACAAACCATGCGCCCCACGAATAGCCGCCACATTGAGTGCCATCGTCCAAATAACCACCAGTAACCCGATTGCGCCGAAGGCTAAACCGCGTAAACCGTCTGGCAAGAGAGCAGCAATAACTCCCAGCGGTATTACGGCAACCCTCGGCAAATGCGAAAATCCCATGGCGGCAAACAGCCCGACAGCCGTTCCCCGGCCGCCTGCCAACTCAGCAAAAAAGTTAAGTACGGCAGCGCCTAGTATCCAAAACGCCAGACTGCCGAAAAAGTGCAGTGCAAACATACCACCGAATACCGGAATCGCCGGAGTACCTTTAATTCCAGTATATACCGCCCACACCGGGACAAGCATGCCAATGGTAAACATGGTTAATGCCTGCCCGGTTAATTTCTTCTCGGCAATATATTCCATCGCTGCCTTCGGCTTAAATAACACATCATAAATGGTTTCCAAAAAGCTCCCCATACCAATCCCCTCCCTCAATAACTCTGGGGTGCGGCCACAGGACCGGACGAGAGTATATCTTTAAGCTGCTTAAGCATAAGCTGTTCGGGAGTATGGCTATCCTGCGCACCCAGCAAGGCTTCCAGAGCATTTTGCTTACCATATTCGACAATTTCGGGTTTGCCCTTAATCCCAACCATGGCAGTTGCGCCGTCTATGGCATCATACATATTCCCTAATTCGTCGACAAGTCCTGCTTCTTTGGCCTGGCGGCCGGTATATATGCGGCCATCTGCCAACTGCCGAACTTTAGCTTGATCCAGGTGACGACCTTCCGCAATAACCTCCACAAACTGATTATACATGTCGTCAACCATAACCTGAATAATGGCCCGTTCCTCTTCTGTCAGCTGACGATCTGGTGATAAGATATCTTTATGCGGGCCGCTTTTAATTTTTTCCTGGCGCACACCGATTTTTTTGTATAACTCTTCCCAGTTGGAGTATGGCATGTAAACACCCAGACTGCCTGTAATGGTAGAAGGATTGGCATATATTTTGTCAGTGCAGGCTGCCAGCCAATAGCCGCCAGAGGCTGCCATATCTGCCATAGAAGTAATCACCGGCTTACCAAGCTCTCTGACTTTTTTCAGTTCCTCGCCAACTTCCTGCGAGGCAGGAACTGTGCCGCCAGGACTGTTGATGCGAAGCACAATAGCTTTAACCGACTGATCATCACGCGCCGCATGCAATTGGCGAATGAGCGCATCAGTACCACCGCCTTCGCTGAATAAGCCAACTTGCCCCCGGCCGCCGACAATCATACCGTCAACATAAATAATAGCAATTTTATCACGCCCGGCTAATTTGCTTTGTTTTACCTTTGGTCCAATAAATAATGCCCCCAGCATAGATATACCAATAAGACCAATCAGTACCAGTACCACTGAGCGTTTAAACACAAATCTACCTCCTTCTTAAGTCCCGGTTTAAAAGAAAACTGTTGGAGTATATCCAACAGTTTTCTTACTATATTTTATCCGATGATAACCCGTTCTAATACTCCCGTCCTCCGTAGGCGGGAGTAAAGAACGGCTAAATCCCGGGGTAATCGACTAAGATTCAGGCGGGGGGTAAAACCCCCTCTGAATCAAGTCTCATTTATCCAGCTTCTCGTTTAGCGATGCCTTAACAAAATCTTTAAATAATGGGTGCGGGTTGGTCGGACGCGATTTAAATTCCGGATGGAATTGTGTACCTACAAACCAGGGATGGTCTTTAATCTCGACAATCTCTATCAAGCGGCCGTTCGGCAGCGTACCGCCGATAACGAGCCCCGCAGCCGACAATCTTTCACGATAAGCATTATTAAATTCAAAGCGATGACGATGGCGTTCATAAATAATTTCATCCTGATAAGCCTTATGGGTCAGCGTGTCCTCCATAACCTTACAAGGATATACGCCTAACCGCATGGTGCCGCCTTTGGCCTCAATGGCCACCTGTTCAGGCATGAGATCAATAACAGGATGCGGTGTTTCGGGATTAAATTCGGTGCTGTTGGCGCCTGCTAACCCGCAGACATTACGGGCAAATTCGATAACAGCAGACTGCATGCCCAAACATAAACCAAAGAACGGAACTTTATTTTCCCGGGCATAGCGAATGGCTTTAAGTTTGCCTTCAATACCGCGATCACCAAAGCCGCCTGGCACCAAAATACCGTCGACATCAGCAAAAACTGCGGTTAAATCAGCGGTTTCGGCCTCAATATCTTCTGCGTTTACCCATTTTATTTCGATGGCGGTGTCATTGGCTATACCGGCATGCCGCAACGATTCTGACACGCTCATATAGGCATCCTGCAGGGCAACATATTTGCCGACAATGGCAATACGTACACTGTGCGTAGGATTAGTGATCTTGTCCACCATGTTTTTCCACTCTACCATATCGGCGCCAGAGTCCACCAGGTTGAGTTTCTGCATAGCAATTTTGTCAAGTCCCTCACGCTCTAGCATGAGCGGCACTTGATAAATGCTGGCGGCATTTTTATTCTGAATAACAGCATCACAGTCAATATCACAGAACAGAGCCAGTTTGTCTTTCATTTCCGATGAAATTTCATGTTCGGTACGGCACACAATGATATCAGGGTGAATACCAATACTTCTCAATTCTTTTACGCTATGCTGCGTTGGCTTGGTCTTAAGCTCGCCGGCAGCCGAAATATAAGGAACAAGCGTAACGTGAATATAGAGCACGCCACCTTTGCCCACTTCTTTTTTAACCTGACGGATGGCTTCCAAAAACGGCAGGCTCTCAATATCGCCGACAGTACCACCGATTTCGGTAATCACAATATCGGCATTATCTTCCTTACCCACCTGGTAAATGCGCTCTTTAATTTCGTTGGTTATATGAGGGATTACCTGAACAGTGCTGCCCAAATAATCGCCTTTACGCTCTTTGTTAATAACTGACCAATATATTTTGCCAGCTGTGACATTTGAGCTTTTGCTTAAATTAATATCAATGAACCGTTCATAATGACCAAGGTCAAGATCGGTCTCTCCACCATCTTCGGTGACAAAAACCTCGCCATGCTGATAAGGGCTCATGGTACCTGGATCAAAGTTGATGTACGGGTCAAACTTCTGGATGGTAACTTTGAACCCGCGGCTTTTTAAGAGACGCCCCAGTGATGCTGCCGTGATTCCTTTACCAAGAGAAGATACTACGCCACCTGTAACAAAAATATATTTAGCCATTTAAAAATCCTCCTACTAAACTTCCCACAATTAACTGTCTGACAACCTAATTATCCCAACAATTCAAGCTCTTTATCCGATCAAGAGACGATATTTTACCTTTTCGGATATGTTCAGTTAAGCTTCATTGTCTTCCATTTCTTCCTCATCCAGCTCGGCTTCACCCTCTAATAAAGAGTCTGACTCAGTTGCGCTGCCAGCATCTTCATTGTCAAAATCTTGCTGAATAGCTGCCAACAGTCTTTCTCTTCTTTTTGTATCCTGCCGAGCTGCAGCAGGCTCGTCCGCATCGTACGAACTAATGCGCTGTGGTGACCATTCATTTAAACCCCACATGCTTTTGCCGGTATGCACAAACCGGCTGTCTAAATTGATCCGTGTATGAACATCAGCAATGGTATACGCCGATGCCCGGGCTGCGCCACCCTTTAATGCAATGGCCTGATCAATTAAATCACGATAATATAGCGGATGTCCTGCCGCCTTCAAAACCTGATATGCTGAATCGACTTCATCCATAGTATTCTTCGAAATAGTATTTGCCATTAATTCAACCTCCGCACTTAACAATCCCGTTTATATTTCAACATACAGAGGTAAAATCCTCCCGGTTTCTGTAAAACATTGTTGAAGATAGTAATTACATTTTGTCGGGGGCGTCTACTCCCAGAATACTGAGCGATTGTTTTACTGTTGATCTCACCGCGGTAACAAGCGCCAGCCGGGCAGCCTGAAGCTCCTCATCAACACCAATAATCCGGCACTGATTATAAAAAGTATGGAACAGGCTGGCCAGGTCATGCGCATACCGGGCAATCCGGTGTGGCGCACGCTCACGGGCAGCACTGGCAACTTCTTCAGGAAACTGAGCCATTTTTTTAATCAGGTCGATTTCTGCCTGCTCGGCTAATACGCTAAGCAGTACCTGCTGCCAGTCAGTCGGCACTGTGATACCCGCCTCAGCCACCTGACGGAAGATACTAGCTATCCGCGCATGAGCATATTGGATGTAATATACCGGATTCTCATTGGTATGGGATTTAGCCAAGTCAAGATCGAAATCCAGTTGGCTGTCAGTTGAGCGCATAATGAAGAAGAATCGGGCGGCATCGCGGCCCACTTCTTCAATAAGCTCACTGAGTGTCACACCTTGACCTGTCCGCTTGGACATTTTTACAAGCTGTCCGTCCTGGTAAAGGCTTACCATCTGCAAAATTAATACTTCCAGGTTGTCGGCATTATAGCCCATGGCATTAATAGCGGCTTTAACCCGGCAAATATAGCCATGATGATCGGCACCCCAGATATTAATAACCTTGTTAAAACCACGGGAAAATTTATCACGATGATAGGCAATATCGGCAGCCAAATACGTGGGAACACCATTATCGCGAATAACCACCCGGTCTTTATCATCGCCATAGTCTGTCGATTTGAGCCATAAAGCGCCATCTTTTTCATAGATGCTGCCATTGGCTTGCAGTTGGTCACAAGTGGCTTTCACAGCGCCGCTGTTATGCAGAGTGCGTTCGCTATACCACACATCAAAGGTTACGCCAAACTGTTCCAGATCTTCCTGCAACGCAGCAAGCTTTTCTTTAAGGCCGACTTCCTTGAATTCTGCCAGCCGCTGTGCTTCCGGCATAATAAGATATTTGTCGCCATGTTTATCAATAATCCGCTGGGCGGTATCAACAATATCCCGGCCATGATAGCCGTCTTCCGGAAACTCTACGGTCTTACCCATAAGTTCAAGATAACGGGCATTTACCGAAGCTGCCAGATTGTCCATCTGGTTACCCGCATCATTTATATAAAATTCCGCTTCTACCTTGTAACCGGCCGTTCTGAGCAAATTAACCAGCGCACTGCCGACGGCTGCTCCCCGGCCATGGCCAACATGCAGCGGCCCGGTGGGATTGGCGCTGACAAACTCAACCTGGATTAATTCGCCTTTGCCAGCATCAGACTGTCCAAAGGTTTCGCCGGCAGCCAGAATACCTGCCAAGTCCTGATATAAGACATCGGCTTTCAGATAAAAATTAATAAATCCCGGACCGGCAAGCAGCGCTTTTTCCAGCCATGGCTCATTAATACGGTCAATAATGGCCTGAGCAATCACTCGGGGATTCTTTTTGGCGGCCTTGGCCGATTGCATGGCAAAATTGGTAGCATAATCGCCAAATTCACGTTGCGGTGGCACTTCTAAAGCTATTTCGGGTAAATTTTCGACAGAAAAGATGCCGTCAGCTCTGGCCTTTGCCGCAGCTTGTCCAATTGCGGCAATCAACTGTTGTTTAATGTCCATTTTTCTTATCCCCCTGTACCAAGACAGCCAGCGTATTATTACTTTGCCACTGTCCGTCAATTTCCAGCTCATACTCAATATGTATTCCGGCGACCTGGCTATTATCTTCTGTCCGGTCTATTGTCAGCCGGGTAGTAAGCATACTCATTTCCATTGTGCCATAGGGCGTGATATATTGGGAACTGCTGCGTTCCCCGACACAAAACTCCTGTCGCTGATCAATGCGGCCCATACGCACCAGAACAACATGGTCTGCGTATACCTTTAACAGTGTTGTGCAGCCTTCCAAACCGCTAATCTCAGTTTCCTGGTAGGTAATATAGTGAACCCCGTTTTTCGTATATCGCTTCCCATGGGTAAATAATTCAATTACATCTTCTTCACCCTGGGAGTCCTGTTGCGAACCTTTTACAGAAATAAGCACATGGCCAACATCGGTATTACTCTTATTGATCAAACTCAATCCCTTCACAGAGCCTTAACTTTATTATTATAGCGTAGTCGAAAGCTATTGCCAATATTCATATGACCAATACAGAAAAAAAATTTGGCCGAAATAAAAATAAATCGCGCCGTCTGTCCGTGCGTACCAGACAAACGGCGCAATCCCCGGGAGGTAGCCGCCATACTACCTCGCATTATTAATGTATGCAAAATTTAATATAAAATTCACGATACCTGCCGCAAATAATTATCTTTGCTAAATTGTCTACCTATCAGCATATTACTGCCACAGTTTTTTTATGTCGGTACCAGGATAATAATGTTTGATAATATCCTGGGCTTTCCAGCCCTCATTGGCATACGTATGCGCACCCCATTGGCACAAACCTACACCGTTGCCCCAGCCCTGTCCCTTAAAAGTAAAGCTGCCGCCTTCATAATTCATTTCCGAAATCAAGGTTGATTTAAGGACATCATAACCCACCGCCCGCCGAAAATCAGAGCCATACATTTTTTTATCACCGGCACCAATATAAAGAATGCGCCCTGACGGTCCTTTTTCCAAGATGCGGATATCCTTGGGATCACCGCGGTAGCCAATGGCCGCAGCTACCTGGGCTGCTGGAATTTTTACCGTCCATGTTTTTATATTGTCAGGAGCATCCGTAAAACAGGTATCGACAACAGGCTTAAAATACGGAGTCTCATGGGGAATTTCCTTAGGGAAGCTTTCTTCCCTGGTGGCACCAATTTGACCGTTGCAGGAACTATAAATTGCATTAACCAAGCCACCGGCATACAGCAGTACTTCCCCACGTGTCCGGGCTACGGCCTGCCGCACGCTGTCATTGACTTTTTGCGGCGCAAATGCCTGCAGTTCTTCTTTCGCGGTACTGACATCGGCATTACGCAACTTTTTAATGGTACCAGCCTCAATTGCGCTGATGGTCAGTGTTCGCGAGGCAATAGCCTGCGCTGCCAAAGCCTCTATCGGCCAGTCAGGTTCCATCTCCTGGGCAATAACCCCTTCAATGTACTTCTCAAGAGGCATTGTTTCAATTGTGCCTTTGTCTGCCAAGTATACCCTGATTTGCGGTTCACTTACATACTTGTCCGCATTAAAAGGCGCCACACCGGCAATTGGTTTTGGTGCCAGCGGTGCTTGTTCCACCGGGGCTGGTGCCGGCGCCGGTACAGGGCTTGGCTTTAGGGCAGGAGGCTTGAGTAGTGTATAGGCTCCCGTGACAAATGCCAACAAAATTCCTGCGACTAGGATGGTATTCAGTGTTTTGTTTTTCATGCGCTCCCACCTCATCGTTAGTATGTCTGAAAAAAAAACTGCTTATGCGCCAGGCAGTCCCCATAGCTCTACCGTCAGTATAGTACCTGCCTGGTCGGTAAACACCCGGCTTATCAAACGCTGACGCGCAGTATTAACAAAACGAAAATCTTTATCAGTATAAGTAGTTGCATCCCGGTCAGGCGGTACATAGTTTACCGGGCGGGAATGCGGATGACGCTCAGTGACTTTAAGCTTTGCAGCCAATACCGCATTATATAAAGTAGAAGATACCTGACACATGCCGCCCCCCAGACCTTCTTCCTTATTCCCGCTGTCATTAAATATAGTCGCCGGCTGAAAACCACGCACGATTGTCGGTTCGCCTGTCAGATCATTAAAAGAAAATTCCTGCCCGGGCTCCAGCACAATATTGTTAATTAGCCTGCCTGTCAGCCGGATATTGGCAAGACGTCCCGGACTATTATCCAAAATCGGTGTTGTATAACTGCCCAAATTACGGCTTTGCAGCAGCTTTTCTTTAGTAATATCAGGCAAAAAAGTCTGATATACCGCTTTCACATTGCTGCCAGGCTGCGCCGCCAGGATTTCCTCAAGAGTGACCTCACGGTTAAGGCGCCGCCCTGGTCGCTCAGGTATAATCTCACCGCTGTCAGCAGCAAAACCGGCATTTACCGCAGGCACATCTTTGGCCTTAGCTAGATTTATCAAAACTTTGCCGGCTTCTTCTTTGGTCATATTCCCAACAGGCTGCCCTTCAACGCTAACCTGCTCAGCAACCCGCCGCACCTCAGGTTTAGGAGCCGGAGCCTGCAATCCACAACCGACGCTAATGTATTCCAGCAGTATTAGCATCAACAATACCAGCAAATACAAAAACTTTTTAATGATGAATTCACCTCCTGCCGGTAATGGGAATACCATGGAGTATCTTATTGGCTGACAAGGAGGAAACGGTATGCAGGAATTGGAACGCTGGCTAAATAAAGCAACAGGGATTACCTGTCACTCTGATAAAGTACTGCCAGGTCATATTTTTGTGGCTATCTGCGGCCGGGCTGTTGATGGCAACAAGTTTGCCCAAGCTGCCGCCGGCCGGGGCGCTTTGGCAATTGTCAGCGATTGCCCGGATAAACTGCCGCCGCTCAACATTCCGGTATTTGCAGTACCAAATGCCCGATTAACCTTGTCGGCACTGGCTGCAGCTTTCTATCAAAACCCTTCCCGCCAATTAAAGCTTATTGGCATAACCGGCTCAAACGGCAAAACGACCATTGCCTGCCTGCTGGAACATATATTTAATCACAGCGGTTGCCCGGTCGGCCTTATTGGCACCCTCCGGGTTACCACCGGCAAACACTCCGTCCCCAGTACCCTGACAACGCCGGATGCCGTGAATTTACAGCATTACCTGGCCCAAATGGTTAGCAATAAGCTAACTCATGCTGTTATGGAAGTATCGGCGCAAGGTATTGACATGCATCGCACTGCTCATGTTCATTTCTCCACAGGCATACTTAGCAATATCTGTGCAGACCATCTTGATTTCCATGGCACTTTTGCCAATTACCTTGCCGCCAAAGCCAAATTTTTAGACTTACTGCCTGCTCAGACCCCCTTTGTTGTCAATATCTCCGATCGGTATTGCCGTAAAATTGCCGACTGTTTTGCCGGTCGCCTTGTCACTGCGGCCATTGACAGCCCAGCTGATATTTGTGTTACTCTTAACCGCCTCACACCTTATGGCAGCAACTTTACTTTGACACTGAACAAACCGCTTCTTACATTAAGCGGCCAGACGCTGCCACCCAGCCAGTATGTTATGAACTTGGCCATTCCCGGCCGGCACAATGTGGAAAATGCCATGTTAGCGATCACCGCCGCTTTGCTGCATGACCTGCCACCAGAACTTGTCGCCGATGGGCTGGAAACTTTCCGGGGAGTGGAACGGCGCATGGAGATTTTTCACCTGGCCGGACTCACTGTTGTTGATGACACCGCCTTAAATCCCGGCAGCATTGAGGCTGTCTTCAGCACTATCATGCCTTGGCATTACCGGCGGCTGGTTGTGGTTACCGCCATCCGCGGCCACCGCGGCACGGCAATTAATGCAGAAAATGCGGCCAGTATCGCCAGTTTCCAGCGCTGCCTTCCTTTTACGCTGATTGTTACCGACAGTAGCGATCAGGTTGGTGCTGCCGATAAGGTAACTCCGGAAGAAAGACTGGCCTTTCTACAGACACTGACAACACTGCATGCTGACTATACTTACACCCCCACCCTCCTATCGGCGGTTAAGGCTGCCCGCAGGCGGGCAGCGGCCGGCGACTTGCTTGTATTAATGGGCGCCCAGGGTATGGATGCCGGCAGGCAGGTGTTAACCGCTATAGCACCGACGCCAAACCTCCCGCCTTTGCAGGAGCTGCACCCGCTGACTAATGTTCTCTAAATTACGGGTTCTCAGGCTTTATTTTGGGCGTTTTATTTACATAGCCCGAAAACATTGCCTGCAATTTAGCTGGTTCTTCGGTAAAAGCCAAATACAAATGCAAGGGAATGGTGGCCAGAAAAAACATGGTAATGCCGTAATAGAGTATCCTGATTCCACTAAGTCCACCAAAAGGCCGGCTGAGCCAGGCAGCATAGTCCGGGAAAAAGAAAGGCAGCGCTGCCGCTCCGGCCAGCAAAACCACGAGCCCCCAGGAAGTAAACAAAACTTTCTGACCAGGGTTATAGCGCCCGTAATTCGGGTGGTTTTCCGTAATAAACAAGGCATACCGAAAAAAACTGCGCAGGTTAGGCAAATCATGTCTGGTAAACAATATTTCGCGATGTTTGCCGGTAGCAAGGTAATAGTAAATCTGCCCCCCCAAATTCAGCATTAAGATAATGCCGGCAAAGGTATGGGTCTTGCGCATTGTTCCATATGGCAGAGAACTCCATGGATCATGCAGATACAAACCGGTGATAACCAGATAGACAATGGCCGCAAACATGATCCAGTGAAAAATGCGTACAGGCAGCGGATGCAATAATAGTTTCATAAAAATAAAATCCCCCAAACGGGGGATTTTAATGTACTCACAATTTTACATTGACTTTCGGGATATTTTTTCCGTAGAAAATCTCTGCCATCTCTTTTTTGAGCCGCTGTTTGATTTTTTTCTTTTCGCCCATCATAAGTTCCTTTTTGGCAGTGCCAAACAGGTAATTATCCAAATCAAATTCTTTTAACAACATCTTCGTATGGAAGATATTCTCCTGATAAACATTGACGTCAATCATCTGATACATGTCGCGATTTTCGCCGGAAATGTAATTTTGAATCGAATTTATTTTATGATCGATAAAAAATTTCTTGCCGTTTACATCACGGGTAAAGCCGCGAACCCGGTAATCCATAACCGCAATATCAGGATGGAAAGTATTTATGAGAAAGTTCAAGGCCTTAAGCGGCGAAATATGCCCACAGGTTGATACATCAATATCAACCCGAAAAGTGCTGATACCTTCGTCAGGATGACTTTCCGGATAAGTGTGGACGGTAATATGGCTTTTATCCAGATGGCACACAACCGCATCAGATATCGGCTCATGTACTTCACATTCATTACACTCTTCGCTGGTTACCGGCTCTCCCGGCTGGTTGTGCGGTTCCTCTGAAATCAACATGGTTACACTGGCACCCTGCGGATCATAATCCTGCTTGGCGATATTTAGAATCCTGGCTCCGATTATGTTGGATACTTCTGTTAGAATATTGGTCAAGCGTTCAGCGCTATATTCTTCATCAATATACTCAATATAAGAATGACGATGCTGCGGAGTCTTAGCATAACAGATATCATACATGTTAAAGCTAAGTGTCTTGGTAAGATTATTAAAACCATATAATTTAAGCTTTTTTATTGATTTAATTTCCATCTTGCCCGTCCTTCTCTTTGTTGAAATGAATAACTATTGAAGTTTCGCGATATATTTTTCTACCATTTTCGCCGGATAATAGGATTCCTTAGCTTTACGCAAACCTTCAAGCCCCATATCTTCCTCACGGTTAATAAACGGAATATGACTCCATGCATTGGCGCAAAATTGTTGGTTAATTACCGGATAAACACCGCGAATATCGGGGTTAGCCTTCTCCACATGGATAACGGCAGTATCCTCGTTGAGCTGCTCGCCAAAACTAAATGCTTCGACTTTGCCATCAATATAAATTAAACCGCCTGTCAGCTTAAGCTCCTCCCAGTGGATAAGAACTTCAATAATGGCATCGCGTTCGCCTTTTAGCATGGCATCATCATCACAGCCTTTTTTCCTGCACCACTCAATCTGGGTCTCCACACAGCGGGACACCCATTCCGGAGTCAGTGGTATATACTGATAGTTGCTGTAATTGCGCAGAAAGCTGTTAATATGATTTTTTTTGCTATGATATTTGCGCCCTTTTAATTCAATTAAATCCTTGCTATTATAAACATAATCAAAGTTATCCCGGTCGCTTGTAAAAGCAAATTGCCCCGGCCGCCATTTTTCTATAATATCGACCATGTATTTTTCGATTCCATATAGTTTAAAAGCCAAATTATGTTCGGTACAGTAAGCTGCCATTTTCTCAAGGACATTTTCTACGCCTGCATCACTGCCAAAAGGCTGCAGCATAAATTGCTTTTCACCAATACCGGCCTTAATGATTAAGTAGCCGTCTTCCTCCGCCCATTTTATTGAGTATAAATTACGCCACATAAACAGATTGGTAAAATTATAGTGCGCGTTTTCATAGCGGCGCTGACTAAAGCTCTTATCAAACAAGGCCTTTTGTGCCAAAGTGATATCCTGGAAATTAATACGAAGCCCCCCAAACATTATCAACAGCTACACTTAGCCGTAAATAAAAACATAATACTTTTAGTTAATACCTATTATATTCCGATTGTAAGTAAGGCGCAATATAAAGCCTTATAGTCAGAATGTTCCTGTGAATATATTATGAAACACTCGTATTATGCCCCATCAGATCATAAAGAACACTTAGTTAAGATATTTTAACCACCAGGTATTTTTCTTTAAAAATAAACATCGGAGGTGAGATTATGAGCAGACGCGCACCCACTTTGCTAACCGGCGATTGCCCTTATCTACAAAAACCCCACAGTATTATTGCCGTCTATGGCGAAACCCGTACCCCCAATGATTCAAGACCACATTATCAGGTTGAAGAGATTGAGTGCGATTATAGCGGTGACTGCGGTTTAGCCAAGTGCCCACTTGCCGAAAATGCGCCCAAGCATCCGCCCGGCATTGGCTTTAGCTGACCAAGCTCCCTCGTGAAAAGGTTACTTCCCGCAAAACAGCAAAAACGGTTCTTGTTTGCCGGCTGCAATACCAACAAACAGAACCGTTCTTTTTATTTCGTTATAGCTTTTGAACAAATTCCAGGCGTTCCCCATCAGGCCCGGTAAAAAACAGGATCTTTTTGCCACTGGTAGTTATTCTGGGCTCATCAAATAACAAGGTCACATTTTTCCGCCGAAGTTTGGCGGTTTCGGCATCAATATCAGCAACTGTGAAGGCAATATGATCGACATGACCTGCACCGCGCCCCGGTTCACTGTCTCCATGATACTGAATGAGCTCAATAATCTGCCGGCCGGCTTGCAAAAACGCAAACTTGCCACGATCATTTTCGAAACTGTCCTCCATAGTACACTCTAACACCTGGGTGTAAAAATCCAGCGATTTGTCCAGATTTTTAACTACTACTCCGATGTGGTTAACCTCATACATAGCCATTCCTCCTGCTACCTATTTAAAATAGCTGACACCGGCACTAAACAGGCGCTGATCCTTATTGCCCGGGATATTAGCGGCAACATGACCGCCAATACGCTCAGAGTGAGCCATTTTACCAAGCACACGCCCATCAGGACTGGTAATAGCTTCAATGGCCTGGAAAGAACCGTTAGGATTAAAAGCTACGTCATAGGTGGCCTGACCGTCAAAATCAACATATTGGGTTGCGATCTGGCCATTGGCCGCCAATTGGCTGATTTCTTCCGCAGTAGCATAAAACCGACCTTCCCCGTGTGAAGCAGGAATTGCAAAGACTTCGCCGGCTTCCACATTGCTCAGCCAAGGCGACAGAGTTGATACCACCTTGGTATTAACCATGCAGGAAATATGACGCCCGATTTTATTAAAGGTCAGTGTCGGACTATGCTCAGACAGGTCGCGTATTTCGCCGTAAGGAACCAGCCCCAGTTTTATCAGCGCCTGGAAGCCATTGCAAATACCAAGCATCAATCCGTCCCGCTGCTGTAGTAATTCGGTAACTGCCTGTTTTACGCGCGGATTGCGAAACACTGTGGCAATGAACTTGCCTGAACCGTCAGGCTCATCGCCAGCGCTAAAACCTCCGGGAATCATAACAATATGTGAATTGTCAATCGCACTGGCAAGTGCTGCTATGGATTCCTCAATATGGGAGGCAGTGAGGTTGCGGATGACCAGCGACTGGGCAACAGCTCCGGCCTGTTCAAACGCTTTGATGGTATCATACTCACAGTTGGTGCCGGGAAATACCGGAACAAGTACCCGTGGCTTAGCAATGGCGACTTTAGGCCGCCGCGTATTGCGCAGTGTATAAGCAGTAAAGTTTTGTGGCTTGCCATCGATAAGCTCAGGCCGGGTAGGGAAAACCTTTTCAAGCGGCTGTTCCCAGGCGGCAAACGCCTCTTCGAGGGTTATCGCCACACCGTCAAGCGCAATAACTTGTTCTGTCGTTGTTTTTCCCAGCAGCTCATAGGCAATATCACCAAATTCCTGAGCAGCATCCAGACCTGCGGGGAGTTCGAGCACCAAGGAACCATAATCAGGCGTAAATAAATCCCGAATAGCCACTTGTGCGGCAAAGGTCATACCGATACGGTTACCAAACGCCATTTTGCTGACAGCTTCGGCAATACCTCCTGCTTTAACCGGATATGCAGACAGTATTTTACCAGCCTGAATAAGTTGGGTTACTTTATCATAGGTTACTTTTAAAACAGCAAAATCAGGAAGCTCATCTTGATTGCGTTGCAGGCGGACAATAGCCACCTGACTGCCGATTTTCCTAAATTCCTGCGAAATTACCTGACGGACATCCACAGGGGTTACGGCAAAGGCCACCAGTGTCGGCGGTACGTTAAGCTCATTAAACGACCCTGACATACTGTCCTTACCGCCAATTGCCGGAATGCCCAACTGCTGCTGCGCGTAAAAAGCACCTAATAATGCGCCGAATGGCTTGCCCCACTTCACACTGTCTTTTCCCAGCTTTTCAAAATACTCTTGCAGCGTCAGCCGCACAGTCCGGAAATTGCCACCTAAAGCCACTACTTTGGCTACCGCTTCAACAATGGCATAAACAGCACCATGAAACGGGCTCCAGCTGGAAAGATACGGATTAAAACCATAGGTCATGATGGTACCTGTCGTGGTATCGCCTGACACCATCGGCAGTTTAGCTACCATGCCCTCAATAGGAGTAGCCTGATATTTTCCGCCAAACGGCATAAGGACAGTACCGGCGCCAATGCTGCTGTCAAAACGCTCCACCAGACCTTTTTGGCTGGCAACATTGATATTCTGCAAAGTCTGCAGCCAAGTCTCTTTAACCTGTTGTGCAGTTATTTTGCCGCCAACAGGTGTGTCGGCAAAATAACTGGTATCTGCCGGCGCTGATACCTGCACAGTGGTATACTGCTTAGCACCGTTGGTATTTAAGAATGCACGGCTAAGGCTGACAATAGGTTTGCCACGCCATAACATAGTCAGGCGATTATCGTCAGATACCGTAGCCACACGGGTTGCCTCTAAATTTTCGGCATCAGCATATTCGATAAAATTCTGCGCATTCTCAGCAGCAACTACAACCGCCATGCGTTCCTGCGATTCCGAGATGGCAAGTTCGGTGCCGTCAAGACCCTCATATTTTTTAGGAACAGCATCCAGATTAATCTGCAGACCGTCTGTAAGCTCGCCAATGGCTACAGACACACCGCCAGCGCCAAAATCATTACAGCGTTTAATCATGGTGCTGACTGCACTGTGACGGAATAAGCGCTGGATTTTGCGTTCAGTCGGCGGATTGCCTTTTTGGACTTCAGCGCCGCAGGTTTCCAGTGATTCTTCAGTGTGAGCCTTGGACGAACCGGTAGCGCCACCACAGCCGTCACGCCCGGTGCGACCGCCGACCAACAATACAATATCGCCAGGCTGCGGCTCCTGCCGCACAACATTCTGTTTGGGCGCGGCTGCCATAACTGCGCCAATTTCCATGCGTTTGGCAACATAGCCTTCATGATATACTTCAGCTACCTGGCCTGTTGCCAAACCAATTTGATTACCATAGGAGCTATAACCGGCTGCCGCACTGGTGGTAATCTTGCGCTGGGACAGCTTGCCTGGCAGGGTATTCTCCAGCGGCACACGCGGATCGCCGCTGCCGGTAACCCGCATGGCCTGGTAAGCATACGACCGGCCTGAGAGCGGATCGCGGATACAACCGCCAAGGCAGGTAGCCGCCCCGCCAAAGGGCTCAATTTCTGTCGGATGATTATGGGTTTCATTCTTGAACATAACCAGCCAGTCTTCACACTGTCCGTCAATATCAGCTTGTACCACAATGCTGCAGGCGTTAATTTCTTCTGATTCATCCAAATCAGTTAACTGTCCCTGTTTTTTCAGTTCCTTCATGGCGGCTGTGGCAATATCCATTAAATTGATATCGCGTTCGCCTGCTTTTTCCCCATACACATAATTCCTGGCCTTGCGGTATTCCTGCCAGGCTTTGTCAACAGCCTGCGTAAAATGGCCTGGTTCAATGTCAACTTTTTCAATCTTGGTATGGAAGGTAGTATGGCGGCAATGATCTGACCAATAGGTGTCAATTACCTTTATTTCTGTAATTGTCGGATCACGCTTTTCGGTATCCCGGAAATAGATTTGGCAAAAATCCAGATCCTCCAGACTCATGGCCAAACCGCGTTCCTGAAGAAACTGGTTTAATTCGGCCTGAGTCATATTGGTAAAGCCTGTAAGACATGCCACATCCTCAGGCATGGTTACAGGCAGTTCTAAGGTTACCGGTTTTTCAAGCGCAGCCTCTCTGGCTTCCACCGGGTTAATACAGTATTCTTTAATTTTGGCAAGATCTGCAGCTGAAATTTGTCCTCCCAGCACCAGCACCTTAGCAGTGCGAATCTCAGGACGTTCTTTTTGAGTTAATATCTGGACAGACTGCGCCGCCCAGTCGGCCCGTTGGTCATACTGACCAGGCAAATATTCCATGGCAAACACAGTTTCCCCGGCAGACACAGTAAATTTCTCAAGATAAACAACATCCACAGGAGGTTCGGAAAAAATGGTATGAAGGGAAGCCTCAAACTCGGCGTCACTTATTCCACTGATATCATAGCGGTGCAAAATGCGCACCTCTGTCAAATTCGTTATCCCCAAATGGTGCTTTAAATCAGAATACACACCTGCGGCCTCAACGGCAAAACCCGGTTTTTTCTCTACAAATATACGACGAACGGCACTCAAAGTAATACCTCCTTATAAATGAGACTTGCTTCAGATGGGGTTTTAACCCCACCTGAAGCTTAGTCGAATTATCCAGTTAGTCATCGGAGAAAGTAAGCAAAAACCAGCAATCTCTATTTACCGGTCTCAAATACTATGTAATCCTTAGCAGGATATTATTATTATTATAATGACTTGTCAATTGAATAGCAAGTTGCAAAAAGCAGCCCTGCTTGCGCCGAGCTGCTTTTTTCACATAAGTATCTAGTATTATGAATGAATAAAGAACGATAGAACTTTGTACATCAGCGCACTTGTTGCCGCACTGAACGGTATGGTCAGAACCCAGGCAAACAGCATTTGCTGGGCTACACCCCAGCGAACAGCATTTAACCGTTTGGATGAACCTACACCCATAATTGATCCAGACACGACATGAGTGGTGCTTACCGGCAAATGCAGATTGGTAGCGGCAAAAATAACCAGCGATGAGTTTAAATCGGCAGCAAAGCCAGAAATAGGCTCAAGCTTAAATATTTTACCACCCATGGTTTTAATGATTTTCCAACCACCCATTGCCGTACCACAGCCCATTGCAGTTGCGCAGGATAATTTTACCCACAGGGGAACCTCTAACGAGGGTATCTGTCCGGAACTTAAAAGTGCTAACGTAATGATACCCATGGCCTTTTGCGCATCATTAGAACCATGGGAAAATGACATCATGCTGGCAGACAAAAGCTGCATTTTCTTGAAGCCGGTATTTATTTTACACGGCTCTTGTTTGCAGAAAATCCACATCATGGCAATCATGATAATATACCCGCCTGCCATGGCAAGCAGCGGTGACAATACCAGTGAAAGCACAATTTTTTCAACACCGGCAACGTTAATGGCCTCAAAACCTGCGCCTACAGACACAGCGCCCAAAACGCCACCGACCAAAGCATGTGAAGAACTGCTGGGAATACCAAACCACCAAGTAATCAAATTCCAAACAATGGCACCAAACAGCGCTGAAATGATAACAGGCTGATTAACCATAGAAGCTGCTTTTACAAGATCGCCGCCGATAGTTTTCGCCACACCGGTACTATAGAGCGCCCCGGCAAAGTTAAGCACAGCTGCCAGTATTACCGCATACTGCGGTTCTAATGCCCGGGTTGATACCGAAGTGGCAATCGCGTTGGCCGTATCATGAAAACCGTTAATATAGTCAAACGCTAATGCAAAGAATACAACGACGTAGAGTAACGTCATATCAGGCATATTTTACAATGACTCCCTTTAATAAATTCGCAATGTCCTCTGAAATATCCAGAGTCTCTTCCAGGTGAAGCAGAATTTCCTTCCACTTGATGATCTCAATAGGATCAGTGCTTTCTCTAAACAGCTTGGCCATTTCCTGACGATATAGTCTGTCTCCCAAGGCCTCAAACTCAATAATCTTAGAGCAACGCTCCTCGAGTTTTTCCCGCTGTTTTTTAATCTCAGGCAAATAGGTAAATGCTTTATCAATTTGTTTGGAAGTTTTGGCGACAAGGGTTCCCAGTTCTCTGGCTCCCTCAGATGCAGTGCCGGCATTGTATAACTCCATCCGTTCAATAACACCCTGGATACAGTCAATAACATCATCCAGCTTGTGGGCAATAGCGTAGATATCTTCCCGGTCCAGCGGAGTAATAAAACTCTTATGTAGCAGACCGACAATTTTGGCAGTATTGACATCAGCTTTTTTCTCAAGCGCATCGATTTGCGCCATCAACTCAGGCAATTCACCCTCTTGATTTAATGCCAATTGCAATATTTCCGCCGCATTACGAATGATTTCCGTATTTTCCAGGAGATAACCGTAAAACTTTTCTTCACGTGGCTTCAAGCCAAATCCCATAATTATCCTCCTCAGTTTGTCGGATTCAACCTGATTATAGCACAAAGACCTACCTTTTGTTAACTTATTGTAAAATAATGTTAAGATTCTGTTAATTATCTACTTCTTATTAAGACTTAGCCACCAATACGATTCCGCCTAGAATTAGCGCCATTCCCCCCAGTCTGAGCACACTGATTGGTTCATGAAAAATAAAATAAGAGGCAATAAATACCAGAACATATCCCAAACTGATCAGTGGATACGCATAGCTAAGTTCCACCGTACGCAGTGCATAAATCCACAGCAAAGTACTCACGCCATATAGTGCCAGCCCGGCTGCCAGCGGCCAAGCAGCAATCGCCTTATCCCACAAGGAACCGTCATCTGGCAAACGCATAGCACCATATTTTAAGCCGACCTGTCCCAGTGCGCCAATAAAAACCGAAAGCAAAATAACATATAACTCTTTCATATAACACCATCCTGCTAAAAAAAGCACCTGGCTTGTACCAAGTTCTTTGAAACACTGTTTGAGCGGCCTATACGCCTTGAATCTATAAGTAGAATAGCTTCATCCGGAGCAAGCGCCGTTTACAAATCACAGTTTTCTAGATTAGTATATTCCCGTTACAATCAGGTATTCCTGCCAAATTTGCCAAACTGTCCTTTTCCAGGACTTACATTGTTGTCTTCATTCGTGTATCAGCCGCCCCGTCTTCCACCCTTGACGATTACACCTTTGTCCTCTATTGTTAATATAGAATATGATCTGGTAAAGGAGACTGATGTCTTGTCGCCTGCTGCCCGCATTATGGAAATAGACTGTATCCGGGGAATTGCGATAATCTTAATGGTAATTTTCCATACGGTTTTTGACTTAGCCTACTTTTATAACTGGCCTATCGATTATTTGCAGGGCTTCTGGTATTATCAGGGTAAAGCTGCGGCAATCTTGTTTATGCTGATATCAGGCATAAGTACCACTCTCAGCCGCAGTTCGATGCGCCGCGGCCTGACTGTGTTTGGTGCAGGTATGTTGATTACCGCAGCGACCTATTATTATAACCCTACCATGTATATCCAGTTTGGCATCTTGCATCTTTTGGGCTTCAGTATGTTTATTGCTCCCTGGACAACCAGACTGCCGGTCTTGCTGCTGACAAGTACCGCCATCATCTTTCTGCTTGCCGGTAACGTAGTTGCCGACCTGACAACAGCTTCCCCGTGGCTTTTGCCTCTCGGCATTAAACCGGTCAACTTTGCCTCGCTGGATTATTACCCACTGCTGCCATATCTTGGTATCATCTTTTTCGGCATAGCCATTGGCAAAATGCTGTATAGCAGCAAACAATCACTTTGGCCCTCAGCTTTAACCAACAATTTTGCCTGCGGCCTCCGCTATCTGGGGCGCCATTCCCTGCTTATTTATCTTATTCATCAACCAATACTGCTGGCCATATTGTTCTTATTCCTTTCCTAACAAATAGTAGCGCTCCAAATGCTTTTGCCACCACTAACTTTTTCATTTTCTCTGCCGGCATACAAAAAGAGCCTTGGTAACAACACCGCGTTGCCAAGACTCTTTTTCTTATGCCTGCAAAATTACCTGCCGCAAGCTTCAATATACATGCTTTTCATAAAGTATCGATTAAAGACGGCACTGCCGCCTAACTCAACATGAATAATATCACGGGATTTTTCCCGGAACTCGGCAAAATCTTGCTGATTAAGCAGCGCCCTGACAGCCCCAGCATGGGCAGCATTGCCTGCTGCGTGCAGCTTATTGCCCTTCAGCCAGGGAATTAAACCTATATCCACCGTGCTTTCCAGGTTAAGGTGGGCGGCAAATGTTCCTGCCAAAATCACGCCGTCAAGTTCAGTTGCCCCAAGTCCGGCCTTGTCAAGAAGTGTCCGGATGGCTGCGCAAATCGCACCCTTGGCCAGTTGCAGCTGACTGATATCCTGCTGGGTCAAAACAACATCCTTACCGTTTGAACCAAAATGCAGCACAAACTCACGGCATTTTTCCCCATTACGAATACGTTTCCTTAGTCCCGGCCCCAGACTTAAACCGTCCTCAAGGTCAAGCGGATCGACAATTTTCCCCTCCCGGGTGATAATCCCGGCCTGACGCATCTGCTGCACAGCCTCAATTAACCCGGAACCGCAAATACCGGATGCCTCACCGCCGCCAATAACACTAAGCATAACCTGCTGGCCAGTAATGGTTACCCGCTCAATAGCCCCTGGCTGCGCCCGCATGCCGCAAGTTATGCCTGCACCTTCAAAGGCAGGACCGGCAGCCGTGGAGCAAACCCAGCACCGCTGCCCGGCCTCTAAATACAATTCGCAATTAGTGCCAATATCAATTAACAGTTGGCGGCCCCTGCCCAGTAAATGCCCGGCCCCCAGGACAGCGCCCAAGGTATCACCCCCAACAAAACCGCCCACATTGGGAAACATAAGCACCTTTGCCTGGGGCTGAAGCATAAGACCGGCCTCAGCAGCATCGAGTTCCAGGTCGGTTGTGCACACAGCCACAAACGGCGACAACGCCAAGCAGGAAACATCCAGCCCTAAAAACAAATGATGCATAGTGGTATTGCCCACCACAACAGCTTTATAAATATCAGTTGGCTCAGTGTCAGCCGCCGCACACACTGTGTTAATCAGACGATTAATACTATCGACGGCAGCCTGCCTCAGCCGCTTACGGTTGTCTTCACTGCTGCCGGCAAATTGAATGCGTGATATCACATCAGCGCCAAACGCCGCTTGGCTGTTACCTTCCGCTGCCAGGCCAAGCTGTTCGCCATTTTCCAGATTATACAGCGCCACAGCAATGTTTGTCGTACCAAGATCAACAGCTATGCCGTACAGCGGCTTTATCGAAGCCCCTGGCAAAATTGCCAGCACACTGTCCTGCCACAGGATAACGGTAACCGTAAAATCCTGCTGCCGCAAGATGACAGGCAAATTCTGAAGCTGGTGTAAATCAAATTTTACCTGTTCAAGCTGAGTCAATTCCTGAATTTTATGCCGCAGCCTGTCCCAGTCTCCCCGTTCATCAGCCAGTGTGGGTGGTTCCACCGCGACCACCAGCCGGCGCAGGCCACTATCTTGGCTTGTTATGTGCTGCGGCGCAAACAACAGACCGCTTTTCCGGTCGGTATCTCCGGCTGGCTTATAGGTTATAACCATACCATCACAGACTTTTACCTGGCAAGCCAGACGCACTCCCGCCGCCAGTTCTCCGGCACTAAGCTTGCGTTGTTCCGCTTCCAAAGGTTCCGGAGCAGCATGAGTAATTTGCACTTTACATTTTCCGCAAGTGCCCAGTCCATTACAGATATTAGCTATATTCTTATTGTTACGGATCAGAACAGCCATTATATTTTCGCCTTCAGTCACAGCTATTGTTTCCGTATTAATGCTTATCTGCATAAGAACTCCTCCGCCATCCTGTACTCTGTCGCATACCATTTACTTACCCTTACACTAGTACAGTTTACTGGCTACGTCAATGCGCAAATAGAAAAAACCATTCAGGCGGCATTATAATGCCGCCTGAATGGTTAATATATCTTTTAGGCACTCATCATTTCATCAATGGCTTTAGCCGCCCGTTTACCTGCACCCATTGCTAAAATAACGGTAGCAGCACCAGTTACGGCGTCACCGCCAGCATATACCCGTTCGCGGCTGGTTAGGCCAGTCTCTTCATCAGCGACAATACATTGCCATTTATTAATCTCCAGACCTTCGGTGGTAGAAGAAATTAAAGGATTAGGCGATGTTCCCAGCGACATAATAACGGTATCAACAGCTATAACAAACTCAGATCCCGGTACTTCCACCGGTTTTCTCCGGCCTGAGGCATCAGGCTCGCCCAGTTCCATTTTTACACATTTGAGACCGGTTACCCAGCCTTTATCATCAACAATAACCTCAGTTGGGTTTGTCAACGTATCAAAAATAATGCCTTCTTCATGGGCATGATGCACTTCTTCAACCCTGGCCGGCAATTCAGCTTCTGACCGCCGATACACAATATGAGTCTCTGCACCCAAACGGGCAGCCGTTCTGGCAGCATCCATAGCAACATTACCGCCGCCAACCACCGCAACTTTTTGTCCCACTTTAATGGGTGTCGAGTAGTCTTCCCGGAAGGCTTTCATCAGATTGTTCCGCGTCAAAAACTCATTGGCCGAAAATACACCGTTGGCATTTTCACCAGGAATTCCCATGAACTTAGGCAAACCGGCACCTGAACCAATAAATACAGCATCAAAGCCTTCTTCATTTAACAATTCATCAATGGTAACGGTTTTACCGACAACCACGTTGGTTTCAATAGTAACACCCAGTTTTTTGAGATTTTCAATCTCGCTCTTAACAACAGTTTCCTTAGGCAGGCGAAACTCAGGGATACCATACACCAAGACCCCGCCTGCCTCGTGCAGCGCCTCAAATATGGTAACTTCATACCCTTTGCGCGCCAAATCGCCGGCGCAGGATAACCCGGCCGGACCGCTGCCGATAACCGCTACCTTTTTGCCGTTTTTAGGCTGAGTAGTTACAGTATCTACTTGATTTTCCCTGGCCCAGTCGGCAACAAAGCGTTCAAGTTTACCGATAGCCACCGGCTCTCCCTTAATTCCCAAAATGCATTTACCCTCACACTGGGTTTCCTGTGGACAAACCCGGCCACACACGGCCGGCAGCGCACTAGATTCGGCAATAATTTTGGCCGCCTCGGCAATTTCGCCTTGTTTTACCTGATTGATAAAAGCCGGAATATCAATGGCTACCGGACACTGTCCTACACATTTTGCGTTTTTGCAGTTTAAGCAGCGGGCAGCTTCTGCAACAGCTTCCTCCAGGGAATATCCCAGACATACTTCTTCAAAATTTGTTACCCGTTTTTTGGGGTTTTGTTCACGTACCGGTATTCTTGCTATATTAGCCATTAGTGTTTACCTCCGCAGCAACCGCCGGTGTGACTTCCTTTTTCTGCTGCCAGCATTTGCCGTCCTTCTTCGGTTTTGTACATAGTCTGGCGGCGAATGGCTTCATCAAAATCTACCAAATGGCCGTCAAACTCAGGCCCATCCACACAGGCAAATTTAATTTCATTGCCAACCGATACCCGGCAGGCGCCGCACATGCCTGTGCCATCCACCATAATGGGATTTAAACTAATGGTTGTTTTTATATCATAGCCGGCTGTCAGTTTAGACACAAACTTCATCATAACCATCGGGCCGATGGCAATAACATGATCATAGTTTGCGCCGCCGTCAACCAAGCTCTTTAATACGTCGGTTACAAGCCCCTTCCGGCCTGAAGAGCCGTCATCGGTAGTAACATATACCTGCGCTCCCAAAGCTTTCATTTCTTCTTCAAGAATGACAAAATCTTTAGAACGCGCGCCAATAATAACGTCAACTTGTACGCCTTGCTGCTGCAGCCACTTTACCTGCGGATATACCGGAGCTGCACCTACACCGCCGGCAATAAAGACCAGGCGCTGCTGTTTTAGTTCTTCGATATCCTCATAGATGAATTCAGAAGGCTCACCAAGCGGTCCGGCAAAATCGGTAAAATAATCCCCAACCTCATAACCGGCCATATCGATGGTCGATTGACCCAATACCTGGAATACAATTGTAACTGTCCCCTTCTCTTCGTTATAATCACAGATAGTTAAAGGTATTCTTTCGCCTTTTTCGTTCATCTTGACTATTACAAACTGACCGGGTTTAGCCGATTTGGCTACTCTTGGAGCTTCTACATCCATAAGATAGATTTGTGGTGCCAAATTTATTTTCTCGACTATTTTGTACATCTGCATTTTCATCTCCTGTCCCAACATAATGTTACAAAGAATAAAACAATGAGAATTATATCACAAAATCCCGATTTGGAAAATAGCCAAACCCACAGCACATAAAAACCGCGGCATAATCATGCCGCGGTTTAGGGTTACACTCTGACTATCTCAAATTTATTCTCTGCTGTTTGCACAAAGGCAAAACCGGGGTTAAGAAGATTTACAAAAGCTGTCAGCCACTCATTATAAAGAGTTTTCATGAGTTTGGCGTCAGTGCCGGCGCGCTTCCAGTTAGGTTCCTGCAAACACACTCCGCTTTCCCACGCTATTTTGTCAGGCGTGCTTTCTGTGATAGCATCGGCTTGGTCACAAGGCATCCCATTGAGATAATAATCGTTGATAGCTTTGTAGATGCCGGGAGCTGTTGAGGCATCGTATTTCCCCTGCGCCGCAGCGTGGCGGGAGCAATGTGCACCATGCTCTCTGAAGGTTTTCCGGGCTACATCGACTGCGGCATCTCCACAGTTATCGACAATAGTTTGAATAAAGGCAGCCTCCCGGCTTTCCGCCACATTAATCTGACGCTGCAGCCAACCGTGGATATTACTTTGGTCGATATGGTCTGCCAAATCAGTATCTGGCAGGGGTTCACCATAGCTTTGCCAAGCCTGCTCCCGGGCTTCTTCTGCTGTGCCGCCGCACAAATTGCCTGCCTCCTCAAATAGCAGTTGTTCACGTTCAATAACATAACGGATTTTACTGTATAACCAAAAATGAATTGGCGCTAAAAAAGCACTCATAATCTTGTCCTCCCTTATATTGTTTAGTTTACTTGTTCGCCGGCACCACTTTATTCAAAGCCACTAATAGCTCAGTTATATTAAGGCCATGGATTTCCGCAGCCTTGGTGACAGGCTCACCGGCCGAAGACGGGCAGCCCAGACAACCCATGCCAAAAGACCGAAACACTGGGATAGTTTGTGGATATACTCGGATAATGTCACTAATGACACTGTCGGCGGTTATAGCATCACCAAACACCAGATTGCCTTCTGTCAAGCCGCCAGGCAGCGGGACAATCTTTTCGCCGGCTTCTGACTGCGGTACCTTCGGCTCCTCAGCCGCACTCTTTTCGCCATAAAATACAGCCAGTACATCATTCTTAAATTTATCCAGGCCAATGCGCTCAATGAACTGTCCAACCCGTTCAATATCGGCATGTTTTTGGTAATATGTCATGATAATATCGATAATGCGCAGGGTATCCTCATAATTAAGCCCCTCAATCAGCTTGTCTGCCAACCGCGGATGCGAACCGGCACTGCCGCCGACATACACATCCCAACCCTGATCTGTACCAATAACACCGACATCTTTGACATAAGTCTCGCCGCAGGAATTAGGACAACCTGATACGCCCATTTTTATACGACTGGGCATTTCTTTTTTGATATAGCGTTTGTCAAGCTCCAACCCCAGCTTGATGCTGTCCTGCTTGCCGCGTTTACAAAAGGCAGTGCCCGGACAAATTTTTACGCTACGCACACAATTGGCATACCCCAAAGCCGGCTGCATACCAAGCTCTTCCCAAATGTTCTCAATATCCTCGGCTGCAAGGCCGGTAATCATAATCCGCTGGGCAGAAGTCAGTTTCATAGTTCCGCCATATTTTTTGGTGACATCAACATATTTCTGCATAACCTCTGGTTTGATAAAACCACCAGGAAGATGGGGGGTTATCGCATAGGTACGTTTTCCATCCCGAATTTTTTGTAAATTTGCTCCTTTGGGCAGCATGCTGCCACCTCCTCTGTTTATTTGCACTTTGTCTTGTTATCTTGTCTTTATTGTATTATAAAAATTTTCCACACGCACCAATAAACGTCACACTTTGTTGTGATTCTCATCACACTCTATTTGGCTGTCATACATAGTTTATCGTTATCAGGACTAAACTAAACTTCGAAAAAGTTTGAGGAGGCATCAATTTATGAATATTTTGCAGTTTTGCGAAAACAATCTGAAACACGAAGGCATGGAAGAACTTGTGGAAAAATGCCAAGCCGATTTTAAAAACGCATCTATTTCGGTTGAACCCTGTTTGGGGGAATGCGGCGACTGTGCCGAAATGTATATTGCCAAGGTTAATGACAAGTTAGTCACATCCGATAACACCCATTACTTGTATGAGGAAATTGAAAACCTGATGCAATAAAACAACCGTCGGGGAAACGCAAAACCTCTCTGCACACAGATACAGAGAGGTTTTTTTATAAGCATTTTTCGTTGCTGATAATATAAATTTTTCCCGAAGCCTACTGCACTATCCCCAACCATTTCCAATATGTCAAAACCATCACACTCATAAAGGCTGCGGCCAAAATGCTCATTACCGCACCGGTCTTAATAAGTTCGCCGGACGTAAGATGGCCTGTACCGATGGCAACGGCATTTGGCATATTGCTTACAGGCAGCAGATATTGATGCTGCATATTCATGCCTAGAAGCAGCGCAAACGGCAGCGGGTCTGCGCCAATGGCGACAGCGTGGGCAATGACGATTGGTGTCAAAGCCGTGGTTTTGGGGCCGCCGCCGGTAAAGAATATCTGCAGAGCAGTGGCAATCCAGATTAAGAGAATCATTTGCGATGAATGCGCCATTGTGCTGATCGGCCCCAGCATTGTGCCTGCCAGCCATTTAGCTGCACCTGAGGAAACCAACGCGGTTCCCATAGATAACCCTGCTCCATATAAAACAAAGATATTCCAGGGCACTTTCTGCTGGGCTTCTTTCCAGCCCATAACCCCTGAACCCGGCCATAACAAGAGGATAACAGCCACCATGCCTACCAGCACGACATTGACCTTGTGCAGCGAGTCAGTGGCCCATAAAACCAAAGTAAGAAAGAACACCAGCATTGTATATTTTTCCTGGGAAGTAAGTTTACCCAAAGCCGCAAGCTCGTTACGGACATAATCCTGTCCCTGCCCCAGTGTTTTGATTTCCGGTGCCCACATTTTTTGCAGAATAAAAACAGATATAGCGGCAAGAATAAAGGCCGGCGGCGCACCGATTTTGAACCATTCCGCCCAGGAGATGGCCTGTTTGGTGGCAATTTCAATCAGCCCTACCGTTATCGGATTACCAACATGGGCGGTTAATATACCAATACTCATCATGGTGCCGCTCATGGCAACAATGAACAACAAGGCTTTTACAATATTACTCTGTCCCTGTTTGGCACCAAAGGCTTGTCCGATACCGACAATAATCGGCAGCATCAGAAGCGTTCTGGCCGTTATCGACGGCACTAAAAAGCTTGTTACCAGCATAACAAGGGCAACCGCCCAGTACACCTTAACCGCCGAGCCTTTGGCGGAATTCACTAAGACCAGGGCAATCCTCTTAGATAATCCGGATTTCTCCATACAGCCTGCCATAATAAAACCAATTACAATAAGCCAGACTGCCGTATTGGAATAGCCGCTGAAAGCGTCTCCCAGTTTAGTTGCACCCATGGCAGCCAGCAAAAACACAATAACCAGACCGCTGATTGCATCTTCCATGGCTTGCGAGACCCATACAATGATTGCGAAAATCGCTACACCCATCGCCTTTTTCCCGGCCAGGGTAAGCCCCTTAACCTCAGGTGTCATAAAGACTACTCCAAACAAACAGGCAAAGGCAACTAAGAGATACAACCATTTCTGCTTATTCATATCTTCCCTCCTCAAAATGAACGGTTTTAACCTACTCTAATTGTAAATAATCCAGTTCAAGCTGGCTTCATTATTGCGACCAACAACAAAAAAAAGCCTACCAACGGATAATAGCTCCAACAAAAAAACCGCCGATTGGGGCGGCGCTAGTTACAGCTCAATATATTCCTTCAGCCGGGCGGCATAGGCCCGCCCCACTGGAATCTCAGCAGCCTTGCCTGATCCTGATTTTTGCAAAATCAAAATATAGCCTTTATTAAACCAGGTCGCAATTTCTTTTATCTGATTGACATTAACAATATAATTCCGGTGGCAGCGAAAAAATCGCGCTGACGGCAGCTTAGCCTCAAATTCTTGTAGGGTTAGTTTGGTGCGATATACCTCGCCATCCAGAGTTTTAATATAAACCAGCCGGTCTTTAGCATAAATCAGCTCAATTTTATCGCTGCCGATAATCTCCATACGATCACCTTTTTCCAAAGAAAACTTGCGTTCTCCGCCTGCCGGCTTCTGGATTTCGGTTCGCGGCTTCACACTAGATCTGGCAAGCATGCGTTCAAACTTGCCCATAACCCGTGCCATATCGCTTTCATCATAGGGTTTTAGAATATAATCCATGGCATTGACAGCGAACGCCGTTAAGGCATATTCGTCATATGCAGTGGCAAACACAACAGCCGGCGCCTCTTCCATAACAGCCAGTTTTTCCGCAACTTCCAGACCGGTCATTCCCGGCATCTGAATATCGAGGAAAACAATATCAGGCTTGCCGGTCTTGACTAAACTGAGAGCAGTTTCGCCGTCATGAGCCATACCGACAATAATAAGATCAGGATAGATTTCCAGAAGTAATGACTGCAACTCCTCAGCCATTACTTTTTCATCATCAGCAATAACAACCTTTACATCTTTTAGCCTTGTCATCAGCGCACCTCCTGCCAAGGTAACCGGAGCGACACACAAGTGCCCTCATTTTCTTTGCTGTCCAGCAAGATACCATACTCGCTGCCAAACAGCCGTTGTATCCGGGCATGAACATTATTAAGCCCAATGCCAATACCTCCGCTCAGCGGATTGTCAGGTTGTATTTCCAATATTTTGTCAAGACATTCCCGGCTCATACCCACGCCATTGTCCTGCACCGCAATACAGATGATTTCGCCTTCCCGGCGCACACGAATTTCAATGATCCCGCCCTCTTTTTTCGGCGTAAGGCCATGTTTGACCGCATTTTCCACAAGCACCTGGACAGAAAAAACCGGTACTGCCTGCTTAGAGGTTGCCGGATCAATCGCAGTAACAATCCGGATACGCTCGCCGAAACGTGCTTGCTCTAGGCGAATATAACTGTCGACAAACTCCAGTTCTTCGGTTACTGTATTGATTTCCTTGCCGGGCTTGATATGTCGCCTGATGATATCTGACAAATCCTTAATTAACGCCCTGGCCTTTTCAGGCTCTGTCCGGATAATCGCCCTGATTGTGCCTAAGGTATTGAAGATAAAGTGCGGCTGAATCTGGGAACGCAGCGAGTTATATTCAGCTTGCGCCAAAAGCACAATCTTGGTTTCAAGTTCGCCATGCAGCAGCTGCAAACTCAGAAAATCGGCAATACCTTGTACCAGCTCAGCTTCATAAGGCAGGATAACGCCGGTACCTGTTTTATAGACTTTAATGCTGCCCTGAAAACGGTTGTTAACAAGTAGTGGCGCTTCAATTACCGCCGATAGCGGACAGCCGGCAACCGGGCAACCGATACTTTCTTTGTCACTGGTAATCACAGTCTGGAGATTTTGCATGGTACGTTTTGTCGCCGCCGTGATAAACGGCTGTCCAACAATATGGTGGTCATCCCCCTGCCCGATAAACGCCAGTATTTTGTCTGCATCAGTTACAGCCACAGCATCGGCTTCAATTTCGGAGTAGATAATTCCCGCCACCGTCCTAGCTGATTTTTCACCCAAACCATTCCATAATACCCCGTTGGTTTTCTGAATAACCCGCATAGCCTGCTGCGATGCCCGGGCCTGAATCTTTTCCTGCTCGGTGTATACGTCACGCACAATATAGACAAACAACATAACGCCAAGGCAATTAGCGATGGTTGTAGGAATGGCAATAACGCGTTCAAGTTCCCAGGCCGCGTCATAAGAGCTTGAAAAGGCTAGAATCATAACTTTCAAAATAACTTCCGCACCAAAAGCCGCCAGCAAGGCAGTTTTAATGCCGATATTGCGGACACCATAGCGAACATAAATTAGCCCGCTGAGATAGCCTACCAGAATATTGGACTCAACTGCCGGCAGCACTGTATAGCCGCCCATAAAATAACGGGGAATGGCACCAATAATGCCTGCACCCAGCCCTACCATAGGCCCGCCCAAGAGACCGCCGGCCACCGCGCCGACAATCCGGGTGTTAGCCAATGCCCCCATAACCGGAATACTGAGATAGTTACCCAATCCGGAAAAAAAGCCGAAAATGCAGATTAATATTATTTTATCCCGCAAGCGGTATTGTGACTGGCTAAGTGCCCGGCGAAACGGTGGTAATTGGGTAGTCAAATAAGCTGCAACCCCCAGGACAGCAATGTTTTTTATGACATCATCCATTAAGCTAAGATACACAATATCCTCCCCGGTATATATAGCTAACAACCTCCGGCCTTTGCAGCCAGAGGTTGTTGTTTCATTATACTGCCTGATAACCGGTTTGCAGTGCTAATTTGTTCATTTCTTCCGTGCCTTTGGGCACGCGGGCAAGAACGGCTTTTTCAATAGCGTCATGGCTAACCACACTGGATACTTTGGTAATTGCCCCTAATGCAACAATATTGGCAAATAATTCACGGCCGCATTTTTCCCTGGCTAATTGAGTAATAGCAACCTTGTATACATTGGTAAACCGTGCCGGCACTTCCCGGACAAGCGTACTGTCCACAATTAAGAGACCGTCATCTTTCAGATCGGTGCCGTATTTGTTGAGCGCTTCCTGGGTCATAGCCAGCAGTAGGTTGGGATTGGTTACTTTGGGATAATGGATGCGCTTGTCACTGATAATAACCTCAGCCTTACTGGAACCACCACGTGCTTCCGGTCCGTAAGACTGGGACTGAATTGCTTCTTTGCCATCATCAATAGCAGCCTCAGCCAGAATGATGCCGGCAAGAATCAAGCCTTGCCCGCCTGAACCGCTCAATCTGATTTCCATCATATTACCGCTCCCCTTCCATGGCTTTTTTGATAACCTTGGCATATTCGGTAACATATTCGGGAGCTTCTTCCTCATAGAGCACACCAATAAGGAATTTTCCGGCGATCTGTTCAGGTTTGAGTTTGGCGGCAGCTTCCACCGTAATGGCATTGTCCCGCTGCCAAGCGAGCAACGCGGCAGGTTTACCAAGTTTATTCTGGCGGCCATAGGAAATCGGGCAGCCGGTAATGGCTTCGACAACCGAAAACCCTTTGTGCTCAATGGCTTTAACTATAAGCTCAGACAATTGTTTGGCATGATAGGTGGTTGATCTGGCAACAAAAGTAGCCCCGGCACCTTTAGCCAGCTGAGTTAAGTCAAAAGCCCGGTCGACATTGCCGTATGGAGCAGTGGTCGCTTTGGCCATATGCGGCGTTAACGGGGAATATTGTCCACCGGTCATGCCGTAAATATTGTTGTTATAGACAATAAGGGTCATATCAATATTGCGTCTGGCAGCATGGATAAAATGGTTGCCGCCAATTGCGGTGGCATCGCCATCACCGCTGATAACAATAACTGTGTGTTCAGGCTTAGCGATTTTTATGCCGGTAGCAAACGGCAGTGCCCGGCCATGCGCGGTGTGCAAGGTATCAAAATGCAAATAGCCGGGGGCCCGTGACGAGCAGCCGATACCGGAAACAATGGTAGTTTTATCCTGATTAAGTCCCAATTTATCAATGGCTTTGACAAGGGCGGAAGTTACAATGCCGTTGCCACAGCCCGGACACCACATATGAGGCAGTTTGGGACGATAATACTTTTTTAATAATTCTTCCATTTCCATACTTTTCCCCTCCTTAGTTGGCCTCTTTAATGACTGCTAACATTTCAGCAGGCGTAATCGGGTCATTATTCCATTTTGCCAATGACACAACCTTAGTCTGGCCATCAACAATGCGCTGTACCTCACCCACATACTGACCATAATTAAGTTCAGCGACAATGATGGTTTTTACTTTTTGGGCCAGCGCCTTAAGTTGTTTTTCCGGTGAAGGCCAAATGGTGATCGGGCGGAATAAACCGGCCTTAACACCCTGCTCACGCGCCATTTCGATAGCAGCATAGGCGGTACGGGCAGTGCCGCCGAAAGCCACAACGGCAATCTCGGCATCAGCAAGCTGCTCTTCTTCGAAGGTTACAATGTCGTCGATATGATCATTTATTTTGGTATGAAGTCTGGCAATCAGCTCATGGGAAGTACTGTTGGCGCCACTGGGAAAACCAGTATAATCATGCGCCAAGCCGGTGACATGGAAACGATAGCCGTCACCATATGCCGGCATAGGCGGTACGCCGTCATCCTCAGGTTTGTAAGGCAGGAATTCGCCTGGCGGCAACACAGGTTTTTTACGATTAACGATGGTGAGGCTACTGGGATCAGGAATTTCAATTTTTTCCCGCATATGACCAACAATTTCATCCAATAACAGCACTACCGGTGTACGATATTTTTCAGCAAGATTAAAGGCCTCAACGGTCAGGGTAAAACATTCAGGCACACTGGACGGGCTAAGTGCAATAACGCCTCTGTCACCATGCGAACCCCAACGTGCTTGCATAATATCAGCCTGAGCCGGTGAAGTCGGCTGACCGGTACTGGGGCCTACCCGCTGCACATTAACAATTACACAGGGAACCTCAGCCATAGATGCATAGCCAATCAGTTCCTGTTTTAGCGAAAAGCCGGGACCACTGGTAGCAGTCAGCGCTTTCACTCCGGTTAACGCCGCACCAATGGTTGCCGCCATACCGGCAATTTCATCTTCCATCTGTATAAAGCTACCGCCAACCTGCGGTAACCGTTTGGCCAACTGTTCGGCCACCTCGGTGGACGGTGTTATCGGATAGCCGGCGAAAAACCTGGCTCCGGCCGCAAGCGCGCCTTCGGCACAGGCACTATTCCCCTGCATCAGTAATGCTTTTGCCATACTACATTCCTCCGTTCGTTATTACTTTTTATCAGGAATAAGATAGATCGCATAATCCGGGCATCTCAGCTCACATTGCCCGCAAGCTACACAGTCATCAGGATTGGCAACTTTAATCTTACCTAGCTCATCAAGTTCCAATACCTTTTTCGGGCAAAGTTCCACACAGATTCCACAGCCCTTGCAATACCTGGGCACAGTTTTTAGCATTTTTGTTCCTCCCCCATACTCTTTTTAAGCCAAATAGGTTATGCGGTAAATAACTTACCGGGATTTAACAGTTCCTGCGGATCAACAACTTGTTTTAGCTGTTTGCCGACAGCAAAACCGGTTTCTCCTGTTTCCCATTTTAAAAACGGGGCTTTCATATAGCCGATGCCATGTTCGCCTGACAATGTACCGCCAAGCTCTAACGCTGCTTTGAACAGCTCTTCTACAGCCTGCTCCACCCGCTCCATTTCTTCGTGGTCATGTTTGTTGCTTAAAATGTTGGGATGGAGATTGCCGTCACCGGCATGACCAAAGATAACCATCTTGAGATTGTATTTTTGCGCGATCTCACGCAGCCGGCGAACCATCACCGGAATTTGGCTGCGAGGTACTGTGGCATCCTCAGAAATTTTCGTTGGATTGATCTTGCCGCACGCCGGCGATATAGCTCGCCGAGCCCGCCACAGCTTATCCATGTCTGCAGGCGTGGAAGCAGCTTGAATTTCAGTCGCACCACAGCGTTTACATACCTGCATAACACGGTCGGCCTGTTTGGCGATAGCGGCAGCACTGCCGTCAACTTCAATTAATAGAATAGCTTCGGCATTCACCGGCAAGCCCACTTTAAGATAATCTTCAACTGCACGGATTGTCAAATTATCCATAATTTCGAGTGTGGTCGGTATGATGCCTGAAGCAATCATTTCACTTACTGTGCGGGCAGCGTCATCCAGGCTGTCGAAGATGGCCAGCAAGGTTTGCTTGGCACTTGGTTTGTCAACAAGTTTCAAATACACCTTGGTAACAATACCCAATGTTCCCTCAGAACCAACAAGCAGCATGCCCCAGTCAGGCCCGGTCATCTCACTGTCAACTTTGTTGCCTAGTTCAACTACACTACCATCCGGCAAAACTACCTCCATACCAAGCACATAATCCCGGGTGATGCCATATTTAACCCCCTTAGGTCCACCAGCACATTCGGCAATATTGCCGCCAATGGTTGAGGTTTTGGCACTGGCCGGATCAGGCGGATAAAATAGTCCGGCCTGATTTACGGCATTGACAAAGGTCTCGGTAATTACGCCGGTTTCCACGATTGCCACGCGATTTTCCGTATCAATATCAACAATTTTGTCAAGACGGGTTAAAACCAGACTAATGCCGCCTTTAACCGGGACAGAGCCGCCGGATAGCCCGGTGGCAGCCCCTCTGGCAGTCAGTGGCACCTGGTACTTGCCAGCTAGCTTGACAATTGCGACAATTTCCTCTACATTACCTGGCTTAACGACCACATCTGGGAGAAAATCCCGAAAGGTGGCATCAAACGAATAACAAATCCGGTCTTCCAGCTGATCCATGACATATTGAGCACCGACCAAGCCTTTTAACTCAGCAATTATTTGCTGTTGCATTTTTCCCACCCCTCCCTAATTAAGGCCGTAAGCCTTGGCAATGATTTCAGCGGTGTGCAATACTTTCATATTACTGCTGCGCTGACCTAAACCGTCGGTAATGTGCATCCGGCAAGCCGAGCACCCTGTTGCCAGGATAGCTGCGCCTGTCTTTTCCGCATTGTCGAGTTTCCAATCATTGATAGTACGGGAAATTTCATAGTGGGCCATGCTAAAGGTGCCGCCTGCACCGCAGCATTTGGCGGCGTCCTTCATTTCGGCATATTCCACACCCGGAATAGCCTGCAATAATTGCCGTGGTTGTTGCGAGACCCCCATACCCCGGACAAGGTGACAAGGGTCATGATACGTTATTTTAGCTTTTACTTCACGTAATTCCTGCTTTATTCCTTGTTCAACAATAAATTCTGTAATATCTTTGACTTTTTTCGATATTTTTTCCCACAATTGTTTAACTTTAGGGTCTTCGATAATATTGCCGTATTCATGTTTTAAGGCCGCCCCACAGGAAGCACAGCCGGTAACAATATCATCATAATCTCCGTCAGCCAAAATTTTTATATTTTCTTCTGCCAAATACCGTCCTACCTGGTAATCACCGGAGGTAAACGCCGGTGTGCCGCAGCAACTCTGTTTGGCGGGAATAACCACTTCGGCATCATGAGCTTTAAGGATTTTGACAATGGCTTCGCCTGCTTCCGGGTAAATATAATTCAGCATACAGCCGGTGTAAAAAGCCACTCTGACTTTGGGCGAAGACACTGTATTCGTTTCCGGCAAGCGGGTTCTTAGCGGCGCGCTGGCTAAAGGCGGAATAATACGCCGTTGGCTAAGACCGGCACTGGGCATGGGAATACGGGCCAATTTGCCCCGGCCTTTAGGCGCTTCTTTAAAAACAACGCCCTGAAATACCGCACCCATTTTAAGACCCAGGTCAAATAACTTACGATATGTCAGTCCGGTAAAGGCTAGCTTTTTCGCTAACGGTAATCCATTTTGATCAGCCAGCAGCTTTCTGGCACTTAAAAACAGCTCATCGGTTTTTACACCTGACGGACAGCCATTCACACAGGCCTTGCACAATAAACACTTGCCCATGCGCTGCTGCAGCTCAGGTGTCAGCGGCAATTTGCCTTCGCTGACGGCTTCCAGTAGTCTCACCTTGCCTCTGGCAGTGGTATTTTCATTATCTGCGGCCTGAAACACCGGACAGACCGAACGGCAGGTACCGCAGCGAATACATTTAACCAGTTGGTTTTGCCAGGCCTCATATTTCTTATCCATTTAGTTCACCCCCTGCTGCAGTTGACGGTTGAGTATTTGTTTGGGATCAAAACTAAGTTTGGCCCGCTGCTCAAGCTCTGCCAATATGCCGCTTTGGCCTTTGCCGGCAAGCCGGTCATATTTGCCGGCTAGAACGCCACCGGCCTGCTCGACTGCAGCGCCAACGGCTTCCATAAACCTGTTGTCCGGCTGGGCTGTGGCACACGCAATATTGAGTTTACCTTCGGCTATCTGCCCAAACAAACCGGCTTTTACGCCGCTGTCTTTACTGATTTGGTAAAAGGCCTTGATGAATTCTTCCTGACGGGTAAAAGCCAGTTTGTATTCATCAGTTAATATATACTTATCTGTACTCTGATATAAATCAGTCCACTTGATCGGTGTTTGGCCGCTGCCTTCATAAGACTCCAGCACTTTCCCGCCATGTTTTTTACTCAGGGTGTCCGCATTTTGATATTGTTCAGCAACTTCTTCCTGCAAACCGTCAAACGCAAGCATTAATAGGTGCCCTGCTGGTTTATCCCCAAAAAGCTCCTGCACCTGACTGTCAACCCATAGGAGGTAGGCAGGAACCACCCGGCATTCTTTCAAATCCTTAACAAAGGCCAGCACCTCATTAAGGCCGGCAAATGTCAGTGCCACACCTTTGCGAATCTCAGGTAGCGGCAGCAGTTTCAGCAGAAATTTTACAGTAATACCATAATCGGTATACGGCGCATTAAAAAAACGGGTAAAATCATAACCGGTGACATTTTTGACGGTCTTGCCGCCGGTTTTTAATAACTCTCCTGTTGGCAGGACAACTTCCGACCCCATTAAAAAATGTTTGGCGCTCCCGTATTTTAAGCTGGCCAAGTTTGCACAGCCTTCATAAAAAAATTGGCCTACGGTTTTTCCATGGTAAAACGGGGTATCGGCAGGTAAAAAGCGGAGTCCCTGCTGAGCCAGACTGCCAGCCAATACACCCAGTTTAACACCTGGTCTGACAGTTGCGACAAGGTTGGCCGCATCAATTTCCACAATCTCATCAAGTTTAGTTAGGTCGACACTTATTCCTGTTTCCAGAGCTTGCCTGTAAACATATACAGGGTTTTCAGTATCAGATGCAGTCCGCAGTAAGTGCTGTAATTCCTCAACAGACTGAGGATACATGGGTTGATTCACAAGAATACCTCCTTTACTACCTTTCTAACGCTAGCCTAACTGCTTATTGCCAAATATGAAACCAAATCACGACCAAACGCAAAAATTGCCTGACGAACCCCGGTAAATTGTCCACAAAAAGTACTCTCGTAAATGGAGACTTAATTCAGACGGCGTTTTAACGCCGCCTGAGTTTTAGTCGGAATTATCTTAACGTTTAGCCGCTCGCCTGTGCCCGTAATGGTATACTCCCGCTTGTTTAAACGGGAGTCTTAGAGAGGGTTAGTCATTCGGATAAAGCAGCCGTACCTTTCGGTACGGCTGTGTTTGCTGCTTCAGTTTCCATAGCTGGCACTACCGACATTTTCTCCTTGCCAACGATAATAGCTTATTACAAAACCGCACTTATATCTTTACAAAATTCACCCGCAGGATACCATCTATGCCGCCGAGGAAATCCAGGGTATCCTGAGAAACCTCGGAGTCAACAGCCAATACCATCATAGCTTTTTGCACAGCCTCATTCCGGCCAAGCTGCATTGTGGCAATATTGACCTTAGCAACTCCCAGCAATGTTCCCATTTGTCCCACAACCCCCGGCTTATCTGTATTTTCCGCAATTAGCATGTTTGGAGTGGGGTTAATATCAAATTCATAGCCATTAATATTTACAATTCGTAATTCGCCAAGACCAAACGTTGTACCGCTGATGGTAAACACCTTGCCTTTGGACATAACTTTGAGTGTAAGTAGCGTCAGGTAATTGTCGATATCTGTTTCTTTGCTTTCGGTAACGGTAACGCCGCGGCTTTTGGCAATGACGCTGGCATTTACATAGTTAATCCGTTCTTTTAGAACCGGCTCAAATAGTCCTTTTAAGATAGCCAGCGAAATAACCGAAGTTTCCAGCGCTGCTACTTCGCCCCGATACACGATTTCTACTTTTTCAATGGCTTCTTTTTCCAGTTGATAATACATCTTACCCATGGTTTCGCCTAATTTCAGATAGGATTTGATAATATCAAATTCCTGCATTGGCAAAGTAGGCAGATTAACCGCATTGGGAACAATTTCACCCCGCAGTGAAGAAACTACTTCCTGGGCTACTGTTATGCCGACATTATCCTGCGCCTCAACCGTATCAGCGCCGGCATGGGGTGTTACGATAACATTTTCGCAATCTAGGAGCGGCGAAGTAGGCTCTGGTTCTCCTTCCGGCACATCAATACCAACTCGCTTAACAATCTTTTCTTTCATGGCTTCAATCAGCGCAGCTTCATTTATAATGCCTGCCCGCGCGCAATTGATAACAGTCAAACCTTTTTTCGCGGCTTTAAATTGTTCTTTGCCAATCATGCCATAAGTTTCTTTGGTTTTGGGAGTATGGACAGTGAGAATATCGCACTCTGCCATCAACTCTTCCACAGTTTCTTTCTTTTCAACACCAAGTTTTTTGAAACGGGTATCACTGATATAAGGATCATAAGCAATAATTTCCATACCAAACGATTTTAAGCGGGTAGCCACTAACGAACCAATCCGGCCCAAACCAACAATACCAACGGTTTTACCTTGAAGTTCCATGCCCTTTAGCCCGGCGCGGTCCCACACCCGTTCTTGCAAACGGTTATGCAGCTGAGGAATGTTGCGGCAGGTTGCGAACAGCAGACCGATAGTAAGTTCAGCAGCCGATACAACATTGGATTCGGGAGTGTTAACAACAATAATACCGCGCTTAGTGGCGCCGTCCATCTCAATATTGTCCACACCGTTGCCGGCACGTCCTACTACCTTTAACTTAGTGGCCTTTTGGTACAATTCCTCATTTACTTTGGTGTTGCTTCTAACAATCAGGGCGTCATATTCGCCAATAATTTTCAGCAGCTCTTCCCGCGAAAGGCCAGTTTTTACATCAACAGTAACGCCTTCCTTTGTAAGTCTTTCAATACCTTTTTGCGCAATCTGTTCAGATACTAATACTTTCATGATCTTACCTCCGTTTTTTTGTAATCCGGTTTTACCTTTTTTACTACAGAAGTTAGAAAAACTCACCCCATATCATGGGGCGAGTTTTAACCCGCGTTGCCACCCAGCTTAGACCAAAACACATCATAAGTGTGACACGATAAAGAAAACACAGCTTGCACCAATCTTCAGTGAAGGCACAAGTCGCTGCTATCCTTATTTCGCTTGTAAGAAAGTTATACTTTCTTTCAGGGGAAAATAAAAAAGTTCTCCATCCCTTTAGGGACGAGAACTATTCCCGCGTTGCCACCCATGTTGCCTTTCGGCCAACTTTAGCCGCTATAGTGGGCGGATCCCATTCTGATTCATCACCAGACACTCCCAGGCGGAACTTTGCTGCTTAGCGGACGACTCGCACCAACCGTCATCTCTCTGCACACCTTGCATTCAGCTTCCTGTTCATTGTGTTGAATATTTCATTGAAATGATTATATCGTGTATGCAACTGTAAGTCAAGTGTATTTTTCAGAAGGTCATTGTTCCACCAAAAGTTTTTTTCGCTTTGTCTAAAGACATTACTTTTGATACCTTTTCAGGCTTTTCTCATCCAAAATAATAATTTGGTGTTCCGCAAAATCAATAACCTTATCCTTTTTCAGCGAACTCAGCACCCGGCTTACCGTCTCCCGGGTTGTCCCCACCAAATTGGCTAAATCCTGGCGTGTCATATCAATGGCAATCTGAACACCGCCGGCAACCGGCTGGCCATACTGCTTTGATAGGCGGCCAAGCACCTGGGCTGTGCGCGAAACGGTATCAGATAATGCCAGTGTTCTGATCTTCATCTGGGCATGAATTAATTTTTTGCTCATCACTTGGATAATATGCAGCGCAATACGGCTGTTTTCTGCTACCACATTCTCCAGGTCACTGTTTTTTATAATGCCGATAACCGAGTCTTCAATTGCCACAGATGTAGCTGGATAAGATCCCCGATTAAATAGCAGCACTTCGGCAAAAACTTCACCAGGTCCCAAAATATTAATAATGTGTTCGCGGCCGTCAGGTGCCATCTGCGTAATTTTAACCTTGCCACTTTTTATGTAATGAAAGCCTTCTCCCGGCTCACCTTCCATAAAAATTATCATATTTTTTTTATAGCGCCGTTCAATAGTAACTGTATTAATCGCAGCTAAATCGGCGGGAGCCAGTTCTTCGAAAATTGGTATATGCTTTAAATATTCCAAGCCCTGCATGTCTTTCTCTCCTCTCACACACCAACGCAAACAATCACATTTACACCTACTGTTATTATAATTATAACTAAAAAAGTCCAGCCCGCAAGCTGGACTTTTGTTGCCTACAAATAGGTTAACCTAAGCGCACCACGGTCTCCGCCTGCGCTACAGCTCAGCGGAAACCATGTTGTCTTTACCGTATAGGTAGCCCCCTATTCTCCAGGGCTGATAGCTCCTACCGGGCAAACGGCTGCACAAGCGCCGCAATCAATGCAAAGACCTGGGTCAATTTCATATTGGCTGTCGCCTTCCGAAATCGCCTCAACCGGACAAACCGGTGCACAGGCACCGCACTTCACACATTCAGAACTGATTTTAAATGCCATGTTTAAGCCTCCTTCCTTGTTGCTGGTCGTCTTTGCGACGTCCACTTTAATTATACCGCAATTTGGACTTGAAGTCTGTGATAAAAATCATATTTAGTATCTGCAACTTAGCTTGATTTTAAGAAACTGTGTTCAAGGAAATTATTGTTTTCTTATTTATCGGATGACAAACCTGTTCTAATACCCCTATCTCTAGGCGGGAGTATTACCCCTACGGCCACAGGCGAATGGCTAGACGTTAGGATAATTCGACTAAGATTCAGATGGGGTTCCCCCCCCCATCTGAATCAAGTCTCATTTATGATATAATGAAGTATATTTTAACCAAAACTAAAGGAGAAATGCTCATGCCCAAGCTGTTTCAGCTAATTACTGCCATAGCACTGGCCGTAATGCTAGTAAGTCCGGTCAGCGCCGCCACGATTATTAATGGCCAATATGCCGATTATCAGGCCGGAACTTTCGATGATGTCAAGGTCACCGTTCCTGTTGACACTTACTATGAACGTTTAACTGATTATGCTAACGGCTATTCTGTGCTTGTCCCGCAAGGGCTAAAACTTGACGCTTCTTTATCGCCTGTAGTGACGGTTTTAACAAATGATCTAGTGCGCATGGAAATTTTTTATGACAATTTTACCAACACCGAGGCCTCTACTGCCGACTATATGGTGTACAGCAACAGGTTTTTAAATAACACCCGCGATCATACCTTGCTTGCCGATGATACATACCGGGAAAACGGTTTCAAAATCCACTTGCTGAACTGGACAAGACGCAAGCTTGCTCACATGCCTAATGACAAGAACTATTATGCCAGTATTGAGCTAGCCAAAAACTCCAATGAGGTTTACACAATTATTATTAAATCCACCCAGCCTATCGAAAATGCGGGAGAAATTGCCACAAGTTTTACATTGGTCGAACGGCAGGGAACACCGCAGTTTAACCGTACGGAAGCCAAATCGACTACACCTTTTAGTGCTGAAACCCGTGCAGTTTACGACAAATTTTTCAGTGTATCAAGCCCGTTGCGCTGGGGTATTTTCGAGCCGGTCGCACCCCAGAAATTCGAAAATCTGGATGCACTCGAAGCCCGCCTCGATTATAAATTCCCAGTCTTGGTACGTTATCAGTCATTCACTGAAAGATTGCCGATCATGGCGCTTAATGCGGCTTATGAACGCGGCAGAATTGTGGAACTGACACTGCAAACCGGTTATGATTTCACTGACAACTCGAGTGTAATTTACGACATTCTGGATGGGAAATATGATGAGTATTTGGAAATGTACGCCAAGCAGATAAAGTACTTTGGGCATCCTATTCTTTTTCGTTTAAACAATGAAATGAACGGTGACTGGTGCTGGTACTCTGCGCATTATTACAGTAAAGACGCCGAATTATATAAAGCCATGTGGCGCTATATTCGCAGCGTATTTGACGCCAACGGCATTGATAATGTCATCTGGGTCTGGAATCCACACGATTTATCCTTCCCTGCTTTTAAATGGAATCATCATATGATGTACTACCCTGGCGATGAATATGTGGATGTCGTCGGATTAACAGGCTATAATACCGGCACCTATTTCCCCGGTGAAAGGTGGCGGGAGTTCTCCAGTATTTATCCGCAAGTTTATACCGAATATACCCAGCAATTTTCCAAGCCGTTTATGATTACCGAGTTTGGTTCCAATTCGTTTGGCGGCAATAAGCCCCAGTGGATGAACCGCATGTTTGAGCAAATCGGTCAATTTGATAAAATAAAAGTTGCTATTTGGTGGAACGGAATTGATCGCGATTCGCAAGGCAATCCCGGCCGCATCTATCTGTTGGACGAAACCGAGGAAACAACCGAAGCCTTCCGGCAAGGGTTAACCAAATTCACCCGCCAGTAACCGGCCTTATAAAGAAAACACGGCTTGCGCCGAGCTTTAGCGAAGGCGGAAGTCGATGTTGCTCTTATCCTGTTTTTAAGAAAGTTATACTTTCTGTTAGGGAAACAAAACTGCCGGCGTGAACTAATCACGCCGGCAGTTTATTATTTGTATCCACATTATGAAAAATCTTATGACTTGCGGCGATGCCGTTTGATCGACATCATAATAAATTTGCGGGCTTCCTCCCGGTTGACGGGTTTACGGCTCTCCATTTCCTGTATTGCCCGTTCCCAGGCGGCAGCCAGACTTTCTCCGGTTTTGGCCATGGTTGTTCCAGTTGTTATACTAAGCGGCAGCTCCGGATGGCGCAGATTATGAAGATCAATATTATACTTAATATCTTTTTTCACGTCTTCCAGCGCTTCTGGTGAAACTTCGTAAAACATAGCAACAAACCTGTCACCGTCCATGCGGGCCGCTATACAGTCAGAACCGGCAACCTGTTTAAGAATATCGGCGGCGGCTGTGATAATGGTATCACCAGCCAAATTTCCTAAAAAGTCGTTGATTACTTTCATACCGTCAATACTTAAAACAATAAACCCTATATCAGGTTTACCATACCGGGCAGCTATTTTTTTCTCAAATACCGACCGGGTATATAGAGTTGTCAACCCATCACCTGCAGGCAAATCATCCATACTCATTGTTTTAAACTCCGTCGCAGCCAGTCGCTGTTGCTGTTTTTCAACAAGCTCCTGGCGGTCAATCGTGTTTGTCTCCGCAGGTTCTATCTGTGGTTCTAATTTAGGTTCAGATTTAAGTTTACGCAACTGAGCAGCTATTGGTTCAAACTCACTGGGAATAACCGGCTCTTTTTGGGCGGCGGCGCGACTTCCTTTATACGCAGCCGCTGCCAGCATCTTATCAATGACAGCCGCCGGTGTTGGCGCAACTACTTCCGCAGCCATATTATTCTGCCGTTTTTTGGCGGCAATAATCCTAGTGGTTTTAGCAGCATCACCAGCGAACGAAACCGTGCCCGCCTCTGAAGCAACATTTGCCGTCTCAGCGGCAATTCTTTCAATGAGCTTTGTAGCGGCAAGCGTTTTTGCTGCTGCTGCATCACTATCAGGCAGCGACTTCTTTTCTGCCGCCTGATCGGCATCAGCTGAATTTAACGCAATTATTTCGGCTATCTTTCTGACAGCAATACTTTCCGGAGGTTCTGACGCCGTGCCGCCAAAATCTTTTATAAACAAACCGGCTTCCTCATCAGGCAGCAATCCGGGTGCCACTCTGTTGCCCATAGGTCTTGGAGCTTTTCTGGTTCTCAGCTTTTCACGCTCAGCCGTTTTTGATCGCGCTGCCTCAAAGGGTAACTCCACAACTTCCCGGGAACGGCGCAATAGATAGCCCAATGCCAGTAAAGGAATAATCCCTAAAAGATACATGCCTGCCAACCAAGCCAACCAGCGGCCGGCAACCTGCTGTTCACTAATACCGACAGGTGCTAAGTTCGCAAACATTGCCTCAATAGTTTCCTGGCGAATAACGCCGTAGAAAACACCGGTGACCACTCCATCGACAGTAGCTGGCACAGCGATCACCGTAACTTCTTCACTTAATAGCCAGTCAGTTCCTGTGACTCGCCCCATAAACTCCCGACCGGCAGCCGCATCAACAAAATAATTCTTGCCGGCAATATTTTGAACACCACTCTGACTTGTATCAAACTGAACTTTGCCGTCAGCTCCCGCATAACCAAGTGCCGCAAGCTCCGTAGTCTGGAAACTGCGTAAATCAGTAGGCAACGCCTCCGGATCACTCAGGGAGACTGCATTAATTTTTGCAATACTTCTCAGATATGTTGTCTGCCCTGACAACCAGTAGACTTCGGCTTCAGCTCTGAGTTTTGCATCCTGTATCTGATTAAGTTCTGTTACATATTGCTTTTCAACAAACATTACTTCTGCACCGAAAATTAAGGGTAACACCAAGGCTGCCAATATCACAAGTTTGATGATATTACCCTTTGTATTCATTGTTTGCATGCGAATCCCCCTGTAAACGTATCCCCTGATACTGCGCCGTCTTTTCGCGCAGGCCCGTGCCGTTACTGTATTTGTCCTGATACAGGCGGCTATCTTCTCTTTACGACCTAACAATATCCAAGATATTATTTGACACAACGCTTTAATATCCTGCCCACATTAACCCTTACTTGCTACCGCGCATACAATATAGAAGATTATTGGGAGGTGAATATATATGGCCTTATTCCGGGCTTACAAAAAATCAACTAAACCCAAACCGATTGTATATGACGATATGTCCTGCACGACAGAGCTTTGTCCCAACCATCCTGATTTATTACTGCTCCGCGACGCAGCCGCTGACGAACGCAATGCCATTGCGTTTTATCTGGAAGCATCCCGAACGGCTTGCCTGCCCCGGCTATTTCTCGATGTAGCCGAAGACGAAATGCAGCACTATGTTGAAATCATGCGCGAAGTTTCCCGTCTGGATCCAGTACAGGCTCAGATGTTTAGCGAGCAGGAGCTTGATATCCTACTCATGACCCGGCCCTTATTCAAACCCAAAGCCAAAGCAGTTGAAGCCGGCGATATCCAGGTAGTTCCCCCTAGCCGCAAAGAGATGCCAACCGTCATCCTGCTAACCAAAGCCTTAAATGACGAACTCCTGGCAACAAATAAATATCAAAAATATATGGAAACAGCCGAAGATCCCGAAGTCCAGCGTCTGTTCTGCCATTTGATGAATGAAGAAAAAGAACATATTGCCGAGTTCACCGCAGCGCTGTTTGAACTTACCCACGAACCGCTGCCGCCGGAAGAAGAAGCTTAGTACTTAATAACTGAAAAGGATAGGTATTTCCTATCCTTTACTTGCCCTTACGGTGTACAGGCTGTTTGGCGCTCGTTTCAGTTTTAGTTTTTACTTTAGCCGGTACGGCAGTCAGTATTACCTGGTTATCCTGGCAGGCAACCTTAACTTGATAATCTACAATACCTTGTTTATAAAGATTAAGTTTGAGTTCCAGCAGGGCCTTGCCAACCGACTCTTTGAGTTCTGGCGTAAGATAGGCATTATTAATATCTTCTGCCGCATCTTTTTTTGCCATTTTTACCGGTCTTGGAACAGTTTCTTCCAAGATTTCAGTCTCAAAGGTGGACTCTTCCTGCCACCCTTTAAGCATCTCGCTATCGCTAAGATTTTTCTTGATTTTTACCAAACTAATTACCTCCCGGATATCCCACACCAAATTAGACATGCTGCACTTTTGATATTCTAGTATTTCTTTACCTGCGCCTTCAAATCCTTCCGCTAAATAAACAGTGACTTAAGGGTAACAAAAACAGTGAGAATTTCAGGTATTCCTGAGATTCTCACTGTCCATTCACGCAATTAGTCTTCCCGGATGGTACCGTCTGTACCAATAATTACAACCTGCCAGGGAATCATTTTGCCGCTTTGCAGCAGCGCCTCTTTAACCGAATTTACCAAGCCGCCGCAACAGGGTACTTCCATGCGGAGTACGGTAAGGCTTTTGATTTCGTGTAACTTCAATATTTCAGCTAACTTTGCGGTATAATCAGTCTTATCCAGTTTGGGACAGCCAATAACCGTAATCTTATTGCGCATGAACTCGTTATGCAGATTGGCATAGGCATAAGCTGCGCAATCAGCAGCCACCAATAAATGGGCATTATCAAAATATGGGGCACTTGCCGATACTAACTGCAATTGGCAGGGCCATTGACGCAGCTGAGAAGTTGGGACATCCGCCATACTGGCGCTAGTGCTGACTTCTGGATTTCTTTTGATCTCTTTAGCCATACTTCCCGGGCAGCCACAGGCCATTGGAGGCAAAGCAGCTGCAGCCTTGGTGGCAACAAGCCGCTCCTGAACAGCTGCTTCATCAAAAGCCGGTGCTTCCCGTTCTATAATGTTAATGGCATCGCGCGGACAATCAGGCAGACAGGCACCAAGCCCGTCACACAGGTTATCAGCTACCAGTTTGGCCTTACCGTCAACCAATTGCAGTGCTGCTTCATGACAAGCGTTAATGCATAATCCACAGCCATCGCACTTTTCCTCATCTATAGTAACAATCTTTCTCAGCATATCTATTCTCCTTTATCACTGTTTTTTGAAGTAGGTTATATTCTTAGCTTAATAATATACCATAACTCGCTAACATGCGGTGATTCAAATCACAGTGGCTTACTTAGAAAAAAAGACAGGCTCTACTGTCCTGTCTACACATGCGCTACCTACTGGCTAACTATGGCTCGATGGTTATAGCAGCTTTCATATTCCAGCGAACTCGTGTATCTTGTTGCGCCAACTTAATAACTACCTGATAAATTATGTCCTCTTGCTTTTTCTCACCATAAGAACTGACACTCACTACACTTCCGGGTATTTCAAGACCCGGGATGGCTTCAAAAGTCACCTTCGCCGCCGCTCCCGGCCGAATACGGGCTGCTTGGGTTGCCTTTACATCTTCGGTATGAATTTGCCAGGCCGCATAGTCTCCTAAATATATTACCGGTGCAGTTGTTGTCCCATACTCACCAACCCGCGCATTAAGAAAAGCAACTGTACCGTCAAACGGCGCGTATACTACACTTTGTCTGACCTGTGACTGTATTTCATCCACTGAGGCCCGCGCACTGTCCACCGCTGCCTGACGGGCAGGGATAATGGTGTCTACGCTATTACCGATGTGAGCAGTATTCATAACATATCTCGACTCCTCGGCAGCCGCTTTGCTTTCCATATAGGTAGCATGGGCCTGATCTACCTGTTGCTGAGATGCCCCGCCAATGTTATAAAGATGCTCCACCCTCTGCCATTCAGCCCGAGCCCGGTTAAGTTCAGCCTGAGCAGCCGAGAAGGCAACCTGTTTATAGGCTATTTCTTCCACCCGGTTTTGTTTTGCCCATTCGAGCATTTCCTCGGCATAGGCCAGATCAGCCTGAGCCCGTCGCAGTTTGCTGCTGACCTCGGCATTTTCTAAGCGCAAAAGCACTTGTCCAGTCTTAACCTGTTCACCAGCAGTCACCGGCGTCTCTGCAACCATGCCGGCAGCTGGCAATGTCAGCGCTGCATACCGAACCGGAACGGCCATACCATGCACGACAATATGCTGCTGCGCTTGCTGCTCCTGCTGGAGAGCTACTACATCTGCAGACGATTGTGGAAACTTCCCTATATATAGATAAAACCCGGCTGCCGCCAAGACTGCCAAACCGATAATTACCTTGTTGCGCGCCTTTGTCATTCGCATTCCCCTTACTAAGTATATCCAGTCAATTTTGCTAAACCGAGTTCACTTATTCGACTTTTATTTACAAAAATCCTCTTACTATAAAGAAACTAACAACGCAATTAAGAAAATGGGAAAAACCAAAAGGCGCTGCCTAGCCAGGTTTATTGAACCTAGTTAGGGCAGCACCCAGCAATCTTACGAAATTATTCTCGAAACTTACGATAATCTATCAAGTCATCAACAGTAACCACCGGCATATTGTTCTGTTTAGCAAACACCACTATTTCCGGCAATCGCGCCATGGTTCCATCCGGGTTTGTCAGTTCACACAATACACCATAAGGTTTGAGACCGGCAAGCCGCATTAAGTCAACATTGGCTTCTGTATGACCAGGCCGTTCTAATACTCCACCGGTTTTCGCTCGCAAAGGGAAAACATGACCGGGCTGGCGTAGGTCGTGCACACAAGCCTTGTCCGCTATTGCCGCTTTTATCGTAGTAACGCGGTCAGCAGCCGACACTCCGGTAGTTACTCCCTTTGCCGCTTCGATGGAAACAGTAAATGCTGTCTGAAAACTACTTGTATTGTTTTCTACCATCATTGGCAACGCTAGTGCCTGAACTTTATCCTCCGGCAGGCATAAGCAGACAATACCGCTACCTTCACGAATTAACAGCGCCATTTGTTCTGCAGTTAGTGATTCAGCGGCAAAAAAAATGTCACCTTCGTTTTCTCGTTGCTCGTTATCTGTTACTAATACACCCCGGCCATTAGCCAAAGCATTTACTGCTTGTTTCACCCGCTCCTCTGAGCTGCCAAACTGACTTAGCAATGTCTGATTCATAGTAATGCGCCTCCTATAAGTTATAGTAGGACTTACTAAATCAGGGCTATTAGGCAGACAGCAGCTAACCAAAAATACTCTTGAAGCTTCGAAATAATGCTGACTGCCTTATTCTCTTTCGTCCGGACTATACCGTCGGCACTGGCATCTCACCAGTTCTGCTGACCTCTTCGTAAACACGAAGAGCGCTCGCGGGCTCCCCAGTACAACTGGGATACCGCCGGTGGGGACTTGCACCCCGCCCTGAGAATAAGTCTCACATTTGTCATTATACTCTCCACCCATTATTTGTCAACTAACTCACCGGCACGCTTTAATCCACTCATCGGTGGAAAGCACCTTGGAAAAGCGCATGGCTTGCGTGATCAGAATGGCCTGGTGCAGCTCCTTGGCCGTAATCGTTCCCGCATAATTGGCTATATCGAGCGTACCTGTGGCATCAGCGAGAAATTCCACAGTAAAGCCCAGATGCATAGCCTGCCGGGCAGTTGTGTCACAGCACATTTGCGTCATATAACCGCTGATAACCAGGGTATCTACGCCTAATTCCCGCAAACAGCTTTCAAGCTCAGTATTGGTAAAACTTCCAGGAAGCGCCTTATCAATAATCCGCACATAAGACCGGGACAAAAGTTCTGTGTGCAATTCCCAACCAGCGCTGCCTCTGGCAAAAGCCGCAGCGTTTTCCGGAGCACTATGCCGGATAAGAATAACCGGGATCGCCTGTTCGTTGGCGGCATCCACAGCCTTAAGCATCTGGCTGAAGCTGCCTGCCGGGTAAGTTACAGGTAATTTGCCGGTAAAATATTCATTTTGCACATCAATGACCAGTAATGCTCTTTTCACTGTCATTCCCCCTACGCTTTTATTATTTTTAATTATACCGGCAGCTCCCCTTGCGCCGCAAAAGCATTTACCTATTTTTAATTTTGCCAGCAGAGTATTTTGGGGCAAATTTTTTCACATAGCTGTTACCGGCAAAACAGGTGGTGTATTTTTCATGATTTTTATATAATCAAAGTAACTAAACCAACAGGTTCTGCTATATTTTTCCCAAATCCCTTTGTGGTTTTCGTCGAAATTGAAATCATGACCTATTTGAGAGGAGAGTAACCATGAATTATGTATGTGTCAAATGTGGCCAAAAGTTCTCGCTGGCCAGCAACCAATGGAAATGTGACTGTGGTGGCTTGCTGCATCTGGAGTACACAAAAAAGCCGGTAGATTTTACGGCAACAGCTGTCGCGCGCAACCATTCACTTTGGAAGTATATTGACGCCCTGCCGTTTGACCTGGAGGACTGCTGGCAGCAGGTTACCTTAGGCGAGGGTGATACCCCGTTGATTTCTGTTGGCAAAAGCCTGTACGCCAAAGCCGATTATTATATGCCTACCCTCTCCTTTAAGGATCGCGGTGCTGTCACTCTTATTGCCATGGCCAAAAAACTGGGCGTAAACCGTGTTGTTGCCGACAGCAGCGGTAATGCCGGCACAGCCATTGCCGCCTATGCTGCTCGCGCGGGTATTGCCTGTGATGTTTTCGTGCCGGCCTCGACCTCTGATAAAAAGATCAAACAAATCGAAGCCCATGGGGCCATTATCCATAAGATACCGGGAACGCGCGAGGATACCGCCCAAGCAGCTATTGATATGGTACAAGAAACCAACCTGTTTTATGCCAGCCATATTTATAATCCGCTGTTTTGGGAAGGAACCAAAACCTACTTCTACGAAGTATTTGAGCAGTGTAACGGCAGTATGCCTGATGCTTTTATTATCCCGGTTGGCAACGGCACTTTACTGCTGGGCGCACACATTGCCTTCAAGGAACTACTCTCCTGGGGGCTTATTGATAAACTCCCCAAAATTCTAGCGGTGCAGGCTGAAAACTGTTCCCCGATTTCAAAAGCCTTCCAGGCCGGCAAGTCTACCGTAGATGCTGTAGAAAATACCGGCACACTAGCCGAAGGCATTGCCATTGCCGCGCCGGCCAGAGGCGCCGAAATCTTAGCTGCCGTCCGCGAAACCGGCGGCGACATCATTGGGGTAACAGAAGAGAGCATTGTTGATGCCAGACAAAAAATGGCCGTCCAAGGCATCTATGTGGAGATAACCTCAGCAGCCAATTATGCCGGCTATTTAAGTTTTGTTAAAAAATATCCTTCACTGCAAAACCAATTTGTTGTGTTCCCGCTTTGCGGCGCCGGTATAAAAAGCAATTAGCCTTTACCCGTCATGCGCAGCTTATTCGGTTATTTCCAGTCCGTCGAACTGCATATTGTAATATTTGGCATACAAGCCGTTTTGCGTCAGGAGTTCCTGGTGGTCACCGCATTCTTGAATTTGTCCGTCATTGATGACAATAATCTGATCAGCATGACGAATGGTGCTCAGACGGTGGGCAATAATGATGGTCGTCCGGTTTTTGGCCAGTTCCTCCAGCGAAGCTTGAATATGGCGCTCGCTCTCATTATCAAGAGCCGAGGTGGCTTCATCCAAAATTAGAACCGGCGGATTTTTAAGAAACACCCGTGCAATCGCAATCCGCTGCTTTTGTCCGCCAGACAGCCTCACTCCCCGCTCACCGACATAGGTATCATAGCCCTCTTCCAAACCAACAATAAACTCATGAATGTTGGCTCTTTGCGCCGCAGCAACAATCTCGTCCTGGGTTGCATCCGGCCGGCCATACGCAATATTGTCTCTGATGCTGCCGGCAAATAAATACACATCTTGCTGCACAATGCCAATAGCATTGCGCAGCGATGCAAGGGTAACATCCCGAATATCCTGTCCGTCAAGCAAAATCGAGCCGGCTGTCACATCATAAAACCGTGGCAGCAACGAGCAGATGGTTGTCTTGCCGCCGCCGGACGGGCCAACAAGCGCAATAGTTTTGCCTGCGTCTACGCTAAAGCTGACCTGATTGAGCACAGCATTGCTGCCATCATAAGCAAAACTCACATCCTGATACTCAATATGCCCCTGCACCTTGGCAAGTGTCCTGGCTCCTTCTCTGTCCACAATTTCAGGCTTAGTTGCCAGCACTTCAGCAAACCGCTTGAACCCGGCATAGCCTTTTTGAAATTGCTCGGTGAAGTTAATCAGCACATCTAACGGATTAATAAAAATGGCAATATACAGCGCATACACCGCTAGATCGGTTGCTGCTAACTGGCCTTTGGCGATAAAATAGCCGCCGCTCACCAGCACGACCACATATAAGAGCCCCTCCAGCAGACCGTTACCAGCATGGAAGCTTCCCATAATTTTGTACACGCTTTCTTTGGAGTCAAGAAAAGCCTCATTGCCGCGGCGGAACTTTTCCTGTTCAATCTTCTCATTGGCAAACGACTTAATTACCCGGATGCCAGCCAGACTATCCTGAGCCAAAGCATTGACAGTGGCAATCCGTTTACGGTTTTCCATGAAAATTACTTTCATACGCTTATTTTGGTAATAACTGAAAACCGTCATACTAATCGCAATGGTAAATAAAATCAAAGTCATGGGCACATTAATCATCATGAGCAGAATAAACGAACCCAATAGTTTCAGGCAAGAAATAAAAATATTTTCTGGTCCGTGGTGTGCCAACTCGGAGATGTCAAACAAATCGGCCACCAGTTTGGACATCATTTCACCGGTATTGTTTTTGTCATAATAAGAAAAAGATAAACGCTGCAGATGATCAAACAAATCCTGCCGCATATCACTTTCCATCCGCGCACCCATCACATGTCCCCAGGTGGTAATATAATACTGGCATACATACCGAATGATATAAAGCGTCATCATACCGGCGCCAACATAACCAATGATGTCAATAAACCGTTCGGTTTGCTGGACCAGCAAAATTTTCGTTAAGTAATTGAGCACCTGCGGAAAAACCAGATCAATCACCGAAACCAGTACGGCACAAACCATATCAGCATAAAAAAGCGTTCTGTACGGCTTACAATAATGCAAAAAACCTGCAAAAATAGACATAATAAAACCCTCTCACAAACCAAAAATATAGTCTTACAAAATCTTAATCAATAGGCTCATAGCGGATCTCCCAGGTCAGCGTACCCTTGCGGCTGGCATCCCGGAAAATAGGCCTTTCATGCATACTGTAGCCTATTACCGCAATTTCCACCGCCCGCCGGTCTGGTGAAAACGTTTTATTAACGGTACCGGGAGCTAGTTTTTCCACTTCGCCATTTTCCCAGACAATCTTAATTAACGATTTATCGGCATGTTCACCGGCAGCCTGAAAGTTGACAATGGTTATATCCCGCCCAGCCCGACCGGCAAAAACCTGGCGTAATTCCACTTTACCTTCAAAAGGCACCTGGTTTCCCCTGATAATGCGCAGCGTAGGCAAGGGTGTAATTGTAACCTTATTGGCCAGATCTTCCGTATTGATTATGGCGGTTTCCGGGATTACCTGCTTTTCTGTTACAGGATAAACCATATTCATAGCCAGCACTGCCAGCAGCATAATAACAGCGCCCAGCACAAAGCTCTGCCATGACTTTATCATATAAACTATCCCCACCTTACCAATTAGCACTATATTGAGTATATCATAAATGGAAACTTAATTCAGGTACTTAGCCGCCCGCCTATGCTCGCTGGAATATGTACTCACCAATTGTAGAAACGTCAGCAGTACGAACAAGTTAGTCATCAGCTAAAATGCAAAAGAAGGAATGCCTCTTGCAACAAGAGCATTCCTTCTTACTGTTCCCCCGGCAAATTGTCTTGAAACAACAGTTCATTGTCTGTCGGAGTATTTCTCGGGTTTTGCTGTTTTATCTGCGCGTTTTTTGCCTTCCGGCAATTCGCCCTTAACGCTTAATTCTTCTGCACTCTCTAGCTGCATAGCCGCTAAACGGGTGTGACTTTTCCTCCAGCTTTTATTGGTTTCTTTCAGTTGCAGACCATTATTAACAAAATACACTGCCGAAAACAGAGCTACAAACCCCAGACCGGCAAATAGCCCCGCGCCCTGACCGGGAATAAGCGGCATACTTGCAATTACAGCTATAATACTTACCAATGCCAATTGGGAGGTCAGGGGAAACCCGGGAAGTTGGCATTTTCCCTGCGGCGGACAACCGTGCTGCTGCCGTAGACGATAGTGGGTTGCAAGAATAACCAGATAGGAAAACAGCAACGCAAAGCCACCTGAGCTTACCAGGAAAAGATATACCTGCGACGGCAGCAATAGTCCCATTCCAAGGCCACCCAGCATGGCTGAGCCTGAAAAAAGAATACCCCGGTAGGGAATATCCCCTTTATCGCGCAGCCAGGGCGGAGCATGCTTTTCCTCTGCCAGCGAACGCAGCATACGCCCCAGTCCGAACATAGCGGCCAGCATTGTTGACAGAATGGCAGTAACCAGCACAATATTAATAACATTGCCGGCCCACGGCAAATTCCAAGCGGTCAGTGCTGTTACCAATGGACTTTGCTCTGGAGTCATAACTCCGGTCGGCACAAGCAGCAATATCGCCACAATAGCTGTTACATATAAACCAACTAAACCAAACACAGTATAGGCAATTGCCTGTGGTACTATCCTATCCGGGTTGGCAGTTTCTGAGGCCGCTAACCCAATAATCTCAAAACCTGCATAAGAAAACATAACAATCAGCATACTGCCCGCAATACCACCAATACCTGCCGCAAACAACGGCTCTCTTGTTACAATGCCTGTACCCACCCGCTCGGCTCCAGGTAGCACCCCACTGACAATAACCGCACTCAGCACCACAAAACCAACAATGGCGAACAACTTAATCGCAGCAAGCCCGCCTTCAAGTTTACTTAACTTGTCAGCACCAAAAAGATTGAGCACAGTAACAACAACAATTACCGCTGCCCCCAGCAGTGGCAACGAAAACCCAGCAAACCAAGCCTGCAACAATGCCGACACCGCTATCGCCTCACTCGACATTGCTAATACCAACCCTGTCCAGTAGACCCAGCCTACAACAAAACCTGCGGCAGGTCCATATGCTTTTTCGGCAAATGTGCGAAAAGAACCGGGAGCCGGATCAGCCACCGTCATTTCCGACAGGGCGTACAAGATGGTATAGACCAGCGCACCGCCTAATACAAAAGCTAGTATAATTGCCGTGCCTGCAGCTTTGATAGCTACAGCCGATCCCAGAAAAAAGGAACCACCAATTACCGTGCCCAGCGCCATCATCGTTAATTGCCACGCCGATAATCCTGCACCTTGCTTTTTCAATCTAGCCCCTCCTTAATAACCAACTCAACTTTCTTTACAAGTATCTACCAAGGAGGGTTATGTTATAACTCACAAGCATTTTCATCATTGTAGGTTTTCATGGAATAATGTGGAATACTATACTCCAGCAACAATTACAAACACTTATTACAAAGCAAGTGTTAAGGAGAGGGTATAATTGATACGGATCGGAGTTATTGGACAATCTGGGGAAATACCGGCGGAAACCAACCTGCTGGCCGAAGAAATCGGTAAGGAAATCGCATTATCCGGTGCCCTACTATTTACCGGCGGCACCAGCGGAGTTATGGGAGCCGTATCCCGCGGTGCCAAACAGGCAAATGGGTTGGTTGTGGGTATTTTGCCGGGTGATTCCACAGATGTTGCCAATAAACATATTGATATTCCGATCTCAACAGGTCTCAGTTTTGACTACCGCAGCCTGATTTTAGTCCATTCGTCTGACGTTATCATTATGATAGCCGGCGGCAATGGTACTTTAGGCGAATTGTCAGCAGCCTATTTAAACCGCAAACCTGTCGTCATTATTGAAACCTCAGGCGGCTGGGCAGCCAAAGTCAAAGGCATATCCTATGAAGGCTGCTATCTTGATGAACGCAAGTGGGTTAGGCTTGACTATGCACTAACAGCAAAAGAAGCTGTTGATACTGCATTGAAGCGCATTAAGGAAAGGCCAAGCCAAGTACGGGAGGAGATTTTTCCATGAAACTAATTGACATAAACACTTGGGACAGAAAAACCCATTACGAATTTTTTAAAAGAATGGATTATCCGCAATATAATATCTGTACCAATATTGATATTACCCGGTTTCTACCTGCAGTAAAACAAAAACAGCTGCCCTTTTATTATGCCATGATCTATGCCGCAACTTATGTGCTAAACAATATGGAAGCATTTCGCTATCGTAGCCGTAATCAGCAGGTAGTGCTGCACGATAAAGTCCACCCGTCCTTTACCGCTATGTCACCAACGTCTGATTTATTCAAGCTTGTGGTAACACCACTGGAGGGTTTGCCGGAAACCTTTGCGCAAAATGCCAAAAAGCAAGCCGCTGCGCAAACTCAGTTTATCACCAAAGAGGCAGTCGGCAGAGATGATGTCATCTATATAACCTGTGTTCCCTGGGTAACCTTTACCCATATTTCTCACACCATTTCCTTAAACAAGGATGATTCCATTCCCAGAATCTCCTGGGGTAAATACTTTCCCGGCGGTGACAAAATCCTGCTGCCGTTTTCGGTTCAGGCTCATCATTCTTTTGTTGACGGTATTCATATCGGGAGATATATTGACAGCTTGCAGAAATATTTGGATAACAGTAAATAATCACTTTATCGGCTCTTCCCACCATCCGAACGCAATTCTACCGGCAGTAGGTATTGTTGGCGATTCCGGATTGGACAAAAAGATCAGAAAAGAACCGCCAGGCGCAAATATGAATTTTCCCTGTTCATCGTCGACTAGTGTAGTCTCCGGCTGACCGCGCCGCACAAAGGCTTTAACCCCGCCCTCGGGCTCGCCAATCACCTGTGTGGCATACTGAAGTTGTATGCGGGGCTCCGGCAAAGGGTAACACGCCAAATTAGCAGGAGTAACCAAGGTTGATGTTTGGATATTTCCGGGGGGATTAGCGTTAAACCAGAATTGAGCCCGGAATGTGGATTGGCTTATGTCACTTACCGTCCAGACAGCCACATGCAGCCGCACTCCCGAATTTTCAGGATTGTACAGTCTGGCCCAGGCGCTGGTACCGTCGCCGAAGGTTAAGTCGTCGGCGTAACCCACAAAATATTTGCCTTCCAGAGATTTAGCCAGGTTGATAGGTATGTCCACCCGGTATTTCAAATGTGTTTTGCAGGAAGATGGATACGGGCACTTCAGGCCGCTATGCTTAGGCATAAAATATTCCTCCTTTCACAAACTATCTGTCTTATTCTATGCCTGGCATACTAGAAGGTTCTGAAACCCAAAGCAGCTTGTCAAAAATTCACATTGTGGTACAACATTATCTTGCAGCAATATTAATTTATTGCTTAAATCTATCGATATATAGGAAAAATATGTATATTAGGTGTGATATCTGTGGATGAAAAATCAGCCGTTGTTTTAACAGATGAAGAATTGGAATCCTTGCTGCAAGACCTACCGCCAATCCTCAAAGAACTGCTTATCGAGGATTACCAGAAGAAACGCAGCAAGCTTCTCTGTGAAAAACTGCGGACAATGGAAACCTGGCAACCAACATCGAGTGGCTCTTAAATAATGATACCCCTTAATAAAAAAAACACGGCTCGCGTCATACTTTAGGATAAGTCCAAGTCGATGTTGCTCTTATCCTGCTCTTAAAAAATTATACTTTCTATTAGGTAAATAAAATCCACCGTTTCCATATTTCATCGGAATAACGGTGGATTTTGTGCTTTTCTTTTTGACGCCTGTAGTCGTTTTTCGGTCAATCCATACGGGTGCCAGTTTAACCTCCGGAGTCATTGCCCGGTTTGGTTTGCCGGCAATTTTCAGGGTGTTAGGGTTTATGGTTCCGCATTTTATTGATCTTTTGTCTTTAGACATAGCTTGCATCTCCTATGCTGTTACCATTATAAATTGGATGCCTGCTTTTTGGCAATTCTGGTGACATTTCTACTCCTCATAAATGGAGACTTAGTTCAGACGGCGTTTTGATGCCGTCTGAATTCTAGTCGAAATTATCCAGGGACTTAGCCGCTCTTACTTCCGCTTTAGAAGCGGGAGTGTTAGAGCGGGTTGGTCATCGGATAAATCATTTTCTTAGTCATGCCACCATCTATGACAAAAGATTGACCGGTAATAAAAGCCGACTCCCTTGACACCAAAAACGCCGCCATATTGGCCACATCTTCCGGAATACCTACCCGTCCGGCCGGATGCTGAGAATGATCTTCAGGCCGCAATTGATCCGGATTGCCGGCATCAATCCAGCCCGGACAAATGGCATTTACCCTAATTGCAGGTCCCAGCGAATTAGCCAAGGCATGGGTCAATCCCAGCAGGCCGGCCTTCGCGGTAGAATATGCTTCATTATGCGGCTCACTCATCATCGCCCTGGTGGACGAGATATTGACAATTGCCGCATTCGGAGATTTTCGCAGTAGCGGTGTACCATATTTTGCAAAAAGAAATGCCGAGCGCAAGTTTACATCAATTACCCGGTCAAATTCGCTGATCTCAATAATATCAATGGGTTTAAAAAAAGATATACCGGCATTATTAATAATCCAGTCAAGGCGTTTATACCTGGTTTTTACCGCTTGAATCAAGTGTTTCACATCAGCAATAATGCCGACATCCACTTTAAAAAATGCAGCGTCCAATCCCTCGGAACACATGGTGTTCGCCGTGTCATTCCCGGCTTTTTCATTGATATCGGCAATAATGACAACAGCTCCCTGCCCGGCAAGCTTGTAAGCAATAGCCTTGCCGATCCCTCGAGCAGCTCCTGTTATGATGGCAACTGGTTTCATCGGTACACCCCGCATAGTTATATCGCAATAGTATTAAGCCTATTTCCCATCGGCTCTTTGGTCATCAAGGCATGGATTAACGTATAATATTCCGGCAGGCCGCTGTGCGTCCACTTGAGTTCAATTTGCAGTAACTCAGCCGTAATTGCCGTAAGATCAAACCCAAAAGAATCAAGCGAATACCGCATTTTTTCAGGCATCCGGCAAAGCAAGTCATCCGGTCTAGTGCAATGTTCACACAAGTGACAGCCGCCTGATGCCAAACCAACACCCCCGGGAAATTCACCTTCTAAGGCAAGAATAGCCTCAGCCAGCTTGCTTTTTACTTCCCGAAGCGAGCACGTAGTAATTTCTTTGACTTTCTCTGGTGTGTCGGCCAATTTGATGGTCTCTTTATCATAGATTACCTTAACGGCAACAAGATTGATATAGTTAAAGCCCTGCAGCAGGTCATTTGCAGCAAACTGCAGCGGCGGGCACGACCACAGGGTATTATAATTCGGGCATTCCTTACAATAAGCCATAAATTTTTCCTGCTCCTGATACCGTTTGATAAATTCGGGCATCGGCAGCGAATTTGTTGTGATAGTGGTATGATACATATAAATTTCCCCCTCCCTTTTATCTGGAAAATCTATTACTTCTTTCTTAGCGACTTTTCCAACGTAAAGAGTTCTTCGATTTTTTCACCCATGAAATGCTGGGCATCCTTTATTGCCTGGTTGTAGATATATGGGCCGATGTTTTTGAGGATGAAATCCAGTAGTAAGTTGGCTGACAAGTCGGTGATTTCTTCATCTTTCTCGGTTTGGAAGTAGCTTTGGAGTTCTTCCACCGCAATTTTTTGCTGGTCTTTGGTTAGTTTGATGTCTTTCATCTGAACCCTCCCGGACAAACAAGCTACTATTTACTATCTATATTCTTCCTATTCTCCCCAGTTTGCTAAACCCCTTGCGGACAAATTATTTTTTACTAAATTTTACAAAATATCCATTCAAACCAAAGTGGCTAATCCGTAAAAATGGATTAGCCACTTTCTCATTTACACCTGAAATTCACCTGACATTACTCATCAGGATGTGGATGAATAAAACTTTCTTTTACTTGTTGGAAACTATACTCGGGTTCTTTATCTTCCTGGCTTTCCTTTGCTACTTGCACCGGTGGTTCCTCTTCTCTTTCCTCAAGCGAAGATTTGTTAACCCTTTCGATTAGATAATCAAAGTTATCCAACGCCTGCGCAAGGGTATAGCCAACAGCGATTCTGACAGGGATCTTTTCCTCGTTAATAGCAAACTCGGTTTCGGCAAGCCGCGTTTTCAGCTTATTGGCAAGCAGTAGCAGCAAGCTTTTATGGGTATCATTGACAACAACAATAAAGCTTGCCCCATGCCAGCGTCCGATAATGCTGGGGGGTGTAATCGCAGCAGCCAGCGTTTGGCCGACTTGTTTAAGCACTTTATCACCTTGCGTAACCCCATAAGAGTCATTAATTGTCCGAAATCCGAGAATGTTTATGTACAAAACACCAAAGGTTTTACCGCTTTCCGGCATTTCTGCCAGCAGCGTCTGTACTCTGTGCTCAAGATATTGTTTGCTGAATAATTCAGTTTGGGAATCAATATAAGCAGCCTGGGTTAACGCATTTACTTTGTCCTGCCCCAATTTTTGCCGGGAGTTATCAGTAATCAGTTCAATAAATCCCACAAGCTTTCCTACCTTATCATATACCGGAAAAGTTCGAATGGTAACCGGAATCTTATGACCATCCTTGTGGTAAATAAACATAAAAGTTTCTTGGACTCTGCCTTCTTTTCTGGTTTTCTCAACCAGATATTGCTCTTCACGCAGTTGCTCTCCGCTTAGAGCAATATGCATCATGACATCACCGTAGTTTTTCATGACGACTTCTTCCAGACGGTAGCCGGTAATGCATTCAGCGCCACTATTACAATAAAGAATATTCTGGTTCAGATCAGTGAAGTAGACACCTTCATTCAGATAGTCTAGGATATTATTTAGAAAAAGGCTGTAATAATCGTCCATAGCCGTGCCTCCTCCATTGGGAATTTACCATTAATGCTAAATTTCGACAAGATTCAGAAAATTCCTCCTCTGGCGATATTTGCTTTATAAAGACACCGTGTTTACAAAAGCAGGTAATATTTGAACTTTTGCCCGGATTATAATAAAATCATAGCAAGGAGATGATGTCATGAACAATACCATCGAAAATCACGCTGGCTATTTAATCCAGCAGCTTTCGCATTTGCTGGAGCAACGCTATAACAAAAACCTGGCAAATGAGGATCTGTCGATTTCCCACGCTAGAGTACTGTATCTGTTAACCAAAAATAACGGCATGACACAATCCGAGCTGCAGCAGGACTTGCTGATTAAGGCCTCCTCTGTTACCAAACTCATTGACATTTTGGTCCAAAAATGCTTGGTTAGCCGGGAAACTTCGTCTGAGGATGCCCGCATCAAACGGATTTATTTAACCGAAGCCGGCCGGCAAAAAGAAAATCGCTTAGATCAAATCCGGGAAGCTACCGAAGCTAATTTGTTACAGACATTGTCGGAAACCGACTGTAACAGCCTTATCCAAATGTTAAAAGCCCTCAAAAAAAACTTGGTATAAAAGTTAAATTTTTGTTTAATTAGTTTCCCAACTAACTATTTTGTGTTATAATGCTTTTTATCCGACAACTAACCCGCTCTAAGACTCCCGCTTAAGAGGGAGTAAGCGCGGCTAAGTCCCTGGATAAGGGCGACTAACCTTCAGATGGAGTTAAAACTTCACCTGAAAATAAGTCTGCTTTATCTAATGATCCCAAGTATCTATGAGGTGAATGTTATGAATAATGCCAATCCTTCTGCGGTGGCGGTGGCAGTTACCCCGGCTCAACACAATCGTTTATCGATGGCAGTTTTATTAGGCTGTTTAGCCGGCCTGGGACCGCTTTGCACCGATTTATATTTGCCGGCCTTGCCGCACATTGCAACCAGCTTACAGGCAAGCGCTTCCTTCGTACAATTTAGTTTAACAGCTTCGCTATTGGGGATTGCGCTCGGCCAGATTTTCATTGGCCCACACAGTGATGTCAATGGCCGCAAGCCGCCGCTGGTCATATCTTTACTTGTCTTTATTGTCGCTTCTTTTCTGTGTTCGTTTGCAACTTCAATCACAGAATTGATTTTATTTCGTTTTATCCAGGGGGTTGCCGGCTCAGGGGGAATTGTATTATCCCGAGCAATTGCCTGTGATCTCTATTCCGGGCCAGAACTGACCAAATTCTTCTCACTGTTAATGCTGATAAACGGAATTGCCCCTATTTTTTCGCCAGTCATCGGCGGACAAATTCTGGCGTTGAGCGACTGGCAGGGCATCTTTATCTCGCTCGGCGTATTTAGCGTTATCCTGACATTGGCGGTCATACTGGGTATGACCGAAAGCCTGCCTGAGGAAAAACGCAAAGCAGGTAGCCTGAAAACAACGTTTATTACCTTCAGACAGCTTTTCGCTGACAGAAGTTTTGTCGGCTATACCTTAACCCAGGGCTTTATTATTGCCGGGCTGTTTGCCTATATTGCCGGTTCACCCTTTGTTTTGCAGACAGTTTACGGCCTATCTGCCAAAACCTTTAGCTTGTGTTTTGCTCTTAACGGCTTGGGTATTATGTTGTTTGCGCAATTAACAGGGTATTTCACCAAAAGGTTTAGCGAAAAACAATTGCTGATGTCCGGACTGCTGATGTCCTTATGCTGCAGTATGCTTTTACTTGCGGCAAGCTTGCTACAAGCGAATGTCTATATGATTCTGTTCCTGCTGTTTTTCATTGTTTCGTGTATCGGTATTACTACCACAACCAGTTTTTCCCTTGCGATTCAGCGTCATCCTGACTCTGCCGGCAGCGCCTCCGGCTTACTTGGCGTCATATCCTTTATCTTCGGAGCAGTCGCCTCGCCGCTTGTCGGTTTAGGCAGCGGCACAACTGCCATTCCAATGGCATTGGTAGTGTCACTGGCTAATTTATTGGCCTATGTAAGTTATCATAAATTGACCAGGGCTAATTAACAGCCAACAACCCTCATCCCTTATTAACAAAAGGGTGAGGGTTGTTTTGTCATCATCAGAAATAGGGCGCATCTCAGCAATGCAACAAACCCTTCCATTGCGTGTTAGGCCATAAATGAGACTTGCTTTAGGTGGGGTTTTAACTCCACCTGAAGCTTAGTCGAATTATCCAGGGACTTAGCAGCCGTTCTTTACTCCCGCCTACAAAGGACGGGAGTATTAGAACGGGTTAGTCATCGGATAAACATCTTAAGATCTTCTTCCGGAGTTGTGATGCCACCAATGCCAAAGGTTTCCACAAGAACCTTTGCTACATTAGGTGAAAGGAAGGCCGGGAGAGTTGGCCCAAGATGAATATTTTTCACCCCAAGGTATAGCAGCGCCAACAGTACGATAACAGCCTTTTGTTCATACCAGGCAATGTTGTACGATATCGGCAGCTTATTAACATCATCTAACCCAAATACTTCTTTGAGCTTCAAAGCAATCACGGCTAACGAGTACGAGTCGTTGCATTGACCGGCATCCAACACACGGGGAATACCACCGATGTCACCAAGTTCAAGCTTATTGTAACGGTATTTTGCGCAACCGGCTGTCAGAATAACTGTGTCCCCTGGCAGCGCTTTGGCAAATTCAGCGTAGTAATCCCGGCTCTTCATTCGGCCGTCGCAGCCGGCCATAACAAAGAACCGTTTGATGGCACCACTCTTTACCGCTTCCACAACCTTATCGGCCAAAGCCAATACTTGATTGTGGGCAAAACCACCGACAATCTCACCCTTCTCTAATTCCTGAGGGGGCAGGCATTGTTTGGCATGGGCAATAATTGCGGAGAAGTCTTTAGGTTTACCATTCACCCGGTCGCCGATTTTTTTCAGTCCTTCAAAACCAACCACACCGGTCACATACACACGGTCTTTGTAGCTGGCCTTAGGCGGCACCAGGCAGTTGGTAGTCATCAAAATTGGGCCGTTGAAGGTTTCAAACTCTTTGTCCTGTAACCACCATGCATTACCATAGTTACCGGCAAAATTATCATATTTCTTAAAGGCCGGATAGTAGTGCGCCGGCAGCATCTCACCATGAGTATACACATCAACACCGGTTCCCTTGGTTTGTTCAAGCAACTCTTCCAGATCTTTTAAATCATGGCCGCTGATGAGAATAGCCGGGTTGTTTCTTACGCCAATAGCGACCTTGGTAATCTCAGGATTGCCATATGTGTTGGTATTGGCCTTATCTAAGAGCGCCATGACATCAACACCATACTTACCACACTCCAGCACCAGGGCCACCAGCTCATCAGCACTTAGGCTATCATCTACGGTAGCAACAAGCGCCTTTTGCATAAAGGCAAAAATAGCGTCATCTTTATAGCCTAATGTATAAGCATGTTCAGCATAAGCTGCCATCCCTTTTATACCATAGGTAAGTAATTCTCGCAGTGAACGGACATCTTCATTCTCGGTAGCTAAAATACCGACCTGGGCAGCCTTTTCATCAAAATCGTCAGCGTCATTAGCAGACCAGAGTGCACTGTCATGGACATTTACAGCTTCTGAGTTACCACTAAGCCAATCTGCTAACTTTTTCCACATGGAACTTGTTTTTGCATCGGTGGCGGTCAGCGACACACCAGCCTTTTTCAGTGCAGCTTTTACGTCTTCCCGCACAGCCAGGGCCTGCTTAACAAGCGCAATAAAATTAGCTTTGTCAAAATTGGCATTGGTGATAGTTGCAAATAAACCTTCCATAATAAATTTGTCAGCACCCGGTGTAGCGATCCCGGCCTTACGGGCGACCAGTGTATAGGCTGAAATGCCTTTGAGGGTATAAATCAGCAAATCCTGAAGATTGGAAACATCAGCTGTTTTTCCACAAACACCGCGCATAGTGCAGCCTGAACCTTTAGCAGTCTCTTGACATTGATAACAAAACATTGACATATTTATCTCTCCCTTTATAAGTTATTACGTATTATTAACATCATCTGCTTTCATTCTATCGAATAAATTCTTGTTTGCATGTGATGCGAATCACATTGCCGAAAATCAAATGCTAGTCTGCTTTTTCTCTAAAAACTTGTAAACATTTTAGGTTGCATGTAAAATTTCAGGTAATAGCAGCAACTATTTTGTTATATTTGGGGGTTAGCGTGTGCTCGAAGAATTACTGCCTGACATTTTCAGAATAACTATTCCTTTGCCTGGCCACCCATTAAGAACAGTAAACAGCTACATTATTACTTCCAAAGAACGTAATTTGATTGTTGATACCGGGTGGAATCGTTTTGATTGTGCCGAGATCTTGCTGGATGGACTTGCTGAACTTGGCATTAACCTTTCACGGACTGACGTATTTTTGACTCATATTCATGCCGACCATGCCGGACTTATTGATTTATTTGCAAAGCATCACGCAAAAATCTTCTGTGGGCAGGCCGATATTGAGTACATCGACCATTTTATCAATACCAGCGCCGACAAAAATTGGCCAACGCTAAGATCCTTGGCTGCTTCGCATGGATTTTCACCGGAAGAAATGTCTGCAGGTATTGAGGCCCATTCCGGCAACCGTTATAACCCCTCGCACACCAGTAATCTTTTCCCGATAAAAGACCAAGATAAAATTATTATTGGCAATCATACCTTTTCCTGTATAGCAACACCAGGCCACACCTTAGGCCATACTTGCTTATACGACCCGGCAAGAAAAATTTTATTTCCCGGCGATCACTTGTTAGGTCAACTATCTCCCACTCTTTCTCAATGGTCCTTAGATGGCAAGTGCCTAGCGCATTATCTGACTAGTTTAGAAACTTTAGCCGATTATACAGTCGACCTGGTATTGCCAGGACATTGGGAGGAATTCTTGCATTTTCGTGTCCGTCTTAAAGAAACGCTTGCCTTTCACCACGAGCGCAATGCCGAAATACTGGAGCTGCTTAGTGATGGAAAAGCAAGAAATGCGTATCAGCTATCGGCTGCGTTAAGCTGGAATCAAAAACATGGTGAATGGATCTTTTTCCCGATTACCCGCAAATGGAGTGCTGTTGCCGACACAATCGCACATCTTTGTTATTTACGTGATCAGAACTTAGTTACTATGAAACCGAATCAACAAGAAGTTACCTGGGGGCTGGCATCCTCTTAGGAGAGTTTTTACGAGTATTTTGCGGAGTAAGGTTGCCACCTAAGCCCGAACACAAAAACAACAGCAGGTTCTATCGAATGAACCTGCTGTTGTTTTTATTTCTAGCATTATTTATCTGCCTTGTTGCTGCAATCTCATTGAAAATCCTTACTCTGCACTAGTAGGAGTTCTGATAATAACTTTTCTCTCTATCTAACAACTCTTGATTCCAAAAAATCCCGACTTCATTGAATTGCGGGGCAATAACCATTTTTCCGTTCAAATCCATATAGCCCCATTTGCCATTTTTCTTTACACCTAACAGGCCAAAAGAACCTCCCATAAGATCTGAAGCACTGTCAAACTCTGCTGGCACAACCAACTTTCCGGTTGAATCAATAAGCCCCCATTTCTCATTAATTCTTACTTTTGCATAACCGCAGAAGAACCCCCGTTTTTCTTCCAGGAAAGAAGGTTCAGCAGTAGGAAAGCCGATTTCATCAAAACGTATCCGGATTGCTGTTTTGCCATCAGTATCAATAAATCCCCATTTGTCGTACATTTTAACTGCGGCCAGACCATCGCTAAAGGCAGATACCTCTTGATAATTCAGCGATGTCAAAAACTTGCCGGTTTTATCGACAAAACCCCATTTGCCCTCTTTCTCCACTTGGGCAAAACCCTCACGATATGATGAAATTTTGTTATATTGATTTGGAACAACAAAAGCCCCGGTCTTATCTACTACGCCCCATTTATTATTCAGCATAACCGCAGCAAGTCCCTCATGAAATACATTGGCAAAATCATATTTGGGCGGTATAACTTCTTTTCCGGTTTGATCAATATATCCCCGCTTAGTATTTTTCGGTAAAAGATCATTACTGTTAAAATCCCAGTACCCAGCCGACCCTGCTGCCACGAAAAGCACCGCATCAAAAAAGGAAACTGTTGTTTTTATAGTTCTAACTTCTGCCAGGCCGTTCTTAAAAGGAAATACCTCATTATAGGCGGTGGTTATTACGTTGCCCTTATTGTCTACATAGCCCCATTTGCTACCAACTTTAACTGCGGCAAATCCCTCATGGAAACCTTCAGTACCAACACTTCCAAAGCGTTCTTTAATGACCAAAACACCATTGCGATCAATAAATCCATACTTACCATTTACCTTTACAGTTGCCAAACCTTCGCTGAAGCTGTAGGCCTCTTCAAATTGAAAGGGTATAACTACCTTGCCGGTTTTATCAATATAACCCCATTTTCCTTCACTTTTTACCGGCGCCAATCCTTCCGCAAATACCCCGGCATCCTTGTACTGTACTGGAATCACCAGTTGTTCACCAGTACAGTAATAACCCCATTTCCCCCCGCTCTTGACCGGAACTAATTTCTCTCCTAATATTTTTACTTCGTCAAATTCCAGCGGAATGGCAACTTTTCCCTGGTTATCGTAATATCCCCACTTTCCGTTACGTTTGACTTTAACGTAGCCGTCCGTGAAATTGTCAACTTCGCTAAACTCTGCCGGAACCACTAACTGACCAGTTTTATTATAGAAACCCCAGCCGGAATCTTTTTTTACTGCAATAAGCCCTTCCTGGAATGCTCTAATTTCTTTTGCTTCCGCAGGAATGACAAACTCCCCTTGCGGATTAATAAATCCCCATCTTCCATTTAACTTTACTCCCGCCAAAACAACATCAGCAGCTTTTCCTTCTTCCGCTCTCGCCACTTGTTCTGTTATTTGCGGGCTAACAGGTTGAACAACTCCCGCAGGTTCTGACGTTGCCTCTACAGCAAATGCTGATTGCTGCGGTGTGCTAAAGAACAGCACTAACGCCATTACACCTACTGCCGATGTCCACCTTAGCCAAAATTGAGTTTTCATGCTACATCCACTCCCACATCCATGTTTCGTATCTTACGCACTGCATAGTTCCGCATATCTGCCTATATTCCCTTTAAATTCCATACTTATTAGAAAACTGTTGCTGCTATTGTTGCCTAACTGCGGTATCAATAAATGAAAAATCCACCGTTATTCTATTACCTAGAAACGGCAGATTTTAGCTATATTCTTTGCATGTTTAGTTTTTATGAAGGCAGGTCCCCCCAGCCCTCCATTTACCTACTTATACTCACCCAGCAAATATTGATAAAACGGCGTATCAACCCAAACAGTTCGTTTCATAATTTGAATATCAGGCTTGATCGCTTTTAACTCAGCTTGGATAATCGGTGACTTTTCCGCAAGCGAAAGTGTGTGGATTTCATAATGACCCTCGGCAATAATGTGATCTACAATCATTTGATACCCGCTGATAGGTGTCAGCGATGTAAAGAGCGGCTGCCACCAGGCATCATAGAGTAGCCCCTGCTGATTTTCGCGGTCTTTCTTGGCATAGGTAAAAATAACAGTTTGAAACCTTTGTTTTTGTTCAAGCGTCGCGAACTCAAAAGAAATATCATATTCTTTCGCATAAGCAACATAACTGCCGTTAGGCAGCTCCCCAACAGCAAAATCAGGCGTAATCTTGGGTTCGCCCCATTCTTGCAAATAGATGTATGCTGACGTTTTAGGTTCAAATTGCACCTTGGCCTGTAACCCTTCACTTTTCAATAGCGCCATCAACTGCAGCGCATGCTTAATGTCACTATGGCCATAACGGATAGTACGCAGCTCGTCAAATTGGTGTGCCTTATCCTTATCTCTGAGGTTGTAGCCGGTTACCAAGCCTTGTTCCACTGCCGTGTTGGCAATTGCCAACAATTTTTCAGCTTTAATCAACTCTGCTGTTTTCCAGCTAACATACACTTTACCATAAATATCTTCATTTTCGATATACCCAAGACAATTTACTGGTAAATATTCTCCGCGAAAATTTAATACTTTAGTTAATAGCACAGCCGCAAATTCTGGTGAAACAGCTTTATTATGTTGAAGTTCTTTATAATAAGCCGGCGGCACAATCCCGCTGTCAATCGCAACTGCTACTTCCTTAAACTGCGATGTTTGTGCCTCGCTGCCTGGCAGCTTCAGTTTGCCAAGTGCCGCATTGATTTTATGCTGGTTATAAGTATCGGCAACTTCTTTCAATCCAGAGGCCTGTACAGCTAAAGCCACTGCCTGAATACTAGTTAGCCGACTGTCGTCGTCTGCAGCCAGCTTGTTCTCTATTACTATTCCGGCATCTGCTAACGCCTTCTGGGCTTTAAGGTAGGTTAACCTTGGCAAACTCTCATCAGTCTGGCGAAACGGCTCAGCATACTCTAAATTTAGAACCTTTACTAATGCTGTAACAAACTCCCCATTTGTAATTACGTCATTAAATGCAAGAGAATATTTTTCCTCTAAAAACTGAACTTCCGGGGTGCGATACCCAGTTTCAGTCTGACCAACAGCCTTCGCCGGTATTATTATCATCAATACGGCTAACAACGTTATACTTAACATCCCGGCAATCTTTTTCGGTGCCGCCTTACTTACCATACAAAATCCCGCCCCTCACACGTTAACTCTCAAGTATCGCTTTTACCTACACTGGTGCAGAAGCATCAGGTTACTAATTAAAAAAATACTAGCTATTGGCGATCCTATAAGTACCCTGTCTAAAATTATAATCCGTATATTCGTTTAAGGTCGGCGGCGACATCAGGAATACGGGTAGATAGCTGGGGGATGGCATAGCCGATGTAGATAGGCGAGGTAACGAACCGCGGCATGACTTTAGCAGTTATCTGGCCACCTATATAATAAAAAAAGATATTATAGCTGTTGCAGTGACGGTTAAAGTGATGAAGGAAGTAGTGGGCACAAATCTGCAAGTAGTCGGCAAAGCGATCAAGCTGCCCGAGGTCGGCAAGCTTGAGGTTGAGTTCAGTAAAGCCCACCAGCGGCTTGTCAGCAACAGCGAGTTCAACACCACCATCGCGGCTGATGACAATGCCTTCAAGACTGGCAGGAGGGATATTAACAGTGTAGTCGAGGTGCCGAAGACCGACGATCTGCATGTGGGGGTGACGGATAGAGCCGCCTGAGCTCGGACCGTGGTTTTTGAAAAACAGGACTGATTCGAACTCGCCACTGGCGATCATGTCCAACCATTTCTCAGTACCGAACCGTATAACCCGATGGAGGTGCTCCTTCGAATACAGCGACAGTTCGGCTGCGCAGTCATCAGTTTCGATAAGTACAGTCTGGACAGTGTCCTGAAGTACCGGATATTTGTTAGCAATAAGGAGTATCGGGCCATCTTCGGCAATGACGCCTTCTAGTTTTTCGCGACAGCAAAAAGGGCATTTATGGCCATTATCAACAACGGTCACCGGTTTGGTGCCGCCAATCATAGTATCAAAAATGAGGTGGCTCTGACTTGAGGTCATGACTAAGTCTCCTTGTGGACGAGAGTATCTTGCTTATCTTATTATACCACACCACGGAAGAAATCCCTGGGACGCTCACACCTGACACCTGCCGTAACCAGCTCCATAAGTAAACAAGAAGCCGCAAAATTCTTGACTTCTCAAGTATCTAAGATGCAAAAGTATCCCGTTCCGTTTGGTTACCGGTTTAGATAGAACTGTCTCCGCGAGTCTTTTGAATTGCCGTTCTTTATTCTCATTTAACATAAATATGTTTTTTCAACCACTGCCTGAAATATTGGAGTTGTTCTTCGGTATGGAAATAGTGCTCTCCATGCTCCAGCACCTCTAAATCACAATCGAAGCATTTCGCAAATGCAGCTATCACATCAATCTCGCATAAGTTATCTTCCGAACCATAGAGAATGGAAGTTGCTTTATTCCAATTAACAATAGGATGGGCCTTCACATAGCAGTAGTAATCCCAATAGAGCGTTTGTCCAATAGGTGTCGAAACTTCTTTTTCCGCTTTTAATCTAGCCTCACTTACGTCAAACCATGTCATCATATTATTTATAATACGTTCCATATTTACCACAGGCGAGAGAAATAAACACTGTTTTAGGAGCTCATCGCGATATGCTAATAAGCTAAAATAGGCTCCCATACTACAGGCAAATACACTTATATTGTTTGATAAGGATTGCGCATAACGCATAATGGCAGCAAGATCTTGAACACAATTTTGAACGTTGCAGGCATAATGTTCCTCTTTACGTTCACCATGTTCAGGCAAATCGAAACTAAGTACTTGATACCCTACTGCGGTTGCTTCTTCTGCAAATATAACAATCGCATCATCTGCCTTATTTGACAGGTTACCATGCACCGCTATAAATAACTTATCAAATTTGTCACCCCACAAAATTGCAGGAATATGGTTTACTCTCAAGTTTTGTTTTATCATTGTATTTTTATCTCCATTGATTATTTTCCATGAGTTTAAAATTTAGCACACAATATAAAAAACTCCTGCCAAATGACAGAAGTTTTTTAGCATTACCGGGTATATGGTTCACGATGTCGGTATAACGGCTAATGCTATTTCTAAATAGAGACTCGCCGAAAGCGTCCCCGCGAGTCTTTATGATCACTTTTTAGACATGTATGGCAGATACCATATGCCTCTATGCGAGTATGTAATATTTTAAACTTATTTTTTCTTGCTAATTTATTTTGCAGTACCTCGACTTCGGCATCTGTATCTTCAATAAGCCGGCCACATTTTATACACATAAGGTGGTTATGATGCTCTTTTTCAAGTTCATACCGAAAAGCACCGTCACTATGCTTGAAGCCGCTGGCTAAACCGCATTCGCACAATAATTTTACAGTTCTATAGACAGTAGCTATCCCAATATTAGGATACTGTTGCTGGGTCATAATATATAAATCTTCAACAGTTACATGTGCATCTGCATTAACAAAAACAGCTAAAATAGCTCTGCGTTGGTGTGTAAGTTTACGTTCTCCATTATTTAGATAATTGTTCAAAGCTGCTTCAAGTTTAGAAAGCTGCATGGTAAATATGCTCCTTCATTTTTGACCTTGCCACAGACTACATGTCAAATATACCGTTAATACTTAGCCGTCACGCGGGGCAGTCTGTAAAACCAGCTATTTGCCACTTGTAACAAATAGCTGGTTCATAATACTGGTATCATAATCCCAAATCATTTTCGGGCTTGATCTAAGGCCTTTTTACCTGCTTCTAAAAATTGCTTATAAGAAACGGTGGCACCCGATACGGCATCTACTTTATCCATGCTCTGCACTTCAACCAGTTTTGGCGCATAGGTGGCCGTACCCTTTACGGCGTGCTGCGCCACCATATATAAAGTATTCATCATAAAAAAAGACCAACAAAAAGAAAACAATATCAATCATCGGAACAAGCATTAACTGCGGCTGGTCGGTTAGCCTTAAACTACGCAATTTCATGATTATTTTTCCGCTCCGTCCCCGGCATTGGCAGGTAATCCATAACTACAGCCGCAGCATGCTCAATATCTGTTATTAATGCGTCCAGGAGCTGCGCCAAATAAGTGTGAGCAATCAATGCCTCACCGACACCACCAGTTATAGCCGCTGGCTCACCGGCCTGTACACTAAAAACGCTGAACGAGTCAATCATACCAACGACTGTCCCCAACAGCCCCATTAGCGGAGCCAATGTAACAATTACGCTAAGATAGTTGAGGTATGCGCTAAGACGGGCGGCAGCAAAAGCTGCCGCATTTTCCAGGAAGTCTCAACATTGCGCCCGCGACGATATGCCCGCAGGCCTGCTCAGCTTCTTTAATACAATGCTGTTCCAACAGCGGCTGTAATTTTTCCTGAAATACAAGCAACTTTAATGTAGTATGACGGTAGTATAAAAAGCCGCTCAGCCGCAATGGCTACTACGACCAGCGAGCAAAGTAATAAGCCATACATGACAGGACCACCTTTAAGAAACAACTCGACACCATGTGTTAGAAAATCCACCAACTTTGGAAACTAACCGTGAAAATTGCCGATCTTTTCATTAATTGATATTGATAATCATTATTATTAAATTAGTTCTAGTATAATTTCCCATATTGTATTTGTCAAGCAACTTATTGCTCATCTTATATTTTTCAGCAATTCACTCGTCATATCGCCTCCGCAAATATTCCATTTTTACAAGGAAGCTGCCAAATCAGACTACCTAACTAAAATCGTTTAAACAAGCTGGCTTAAAGCTCACCAACTCTTCGACTCATAGTCCAACTAACTAAGGAAAATAATCGTTTTCTAAACATGCACATACAAAATAGTCCTTTCAGAAAAGTCAACGTTTCTGAGAGAATTATTTATTAGTTCGTCCTTAAGAAGCAATGTTTAATACTTTTTTATAACTGTAAGCTGTCTCTTTAATTGACAGTAATATTACTCGAAGATATAATCAAATTAAGAATATTGTAATAATTCACCTGTATAACTAAACTTGTGAGGTGGTTATTTTGGAATACCGGTATGTTGAAATTGTCGATTGGGGTATCATTCGCCGACAATGGATCTATGATGATTCGGACTACGTAGTTATCTTAGAAAAACACGAGGAAGATCGTTTCACCGTCAAAATTACACATAAAACTCAGGATTTAGAATACTACTCTTACTGGCAAGCTAGTGGAAAACTAACCTTTGAATCACTAGAAGAAGCGCAGTTATTTGCAGCAACCAAACTGGCAAACATGAAGCAAGGGGACTATACCCACTGCACTGGCAAGTGATAAGTCTTTGACTTACCGTCCTAGCTCAAATTAAAACATCTCCAAAATACACAAGAGATCCTGTCAAATGACAGGATCTCCACCTTTTTTCGCCACTACCATGAATCAAAAAGCCGCCAATTAACGTATTTCTACACTTCTCCTTGAAGCGCCGGCGATGGAACCATTGGCAATCCCTTCCCCCAACCGTGCCTCCAATCTTTGGTTATTGCGTATGACGCGGCAAATCAGTTCTTCACCGTACACTATAAGATTCCGGAGACAAGTAACCTTTTCCCACATCCCATTGCCTTTCAATAATAAAGGTTACGTTTATTTATATCTTAAAGGTTGCAACCAGTTTGTTTAGTTCTGCAGCAACATTGGACAATTCATTAGCCGACCGCGACATCTTATCAACACCTTGGCTGGTATCAGTGGTTCCCTTAGCTATCTCTTCAGCGCCGTCGGCGCTCTGATTGATAGTTGTCGCGACTGATTCAATAGCCTTATTTACTTCAGCGACTTCCTGGACGATTTGCGTCATCCGGTCACCGATCCCCAAGGTAACGGAAAGGAAGCTGTCGGCGTCTTTCTTATATTGCTGCCCAATATCGACGAAAGCTGCATAGTCTCTTTTCACAGTACCATCAATAAATTTCAATAGATCATTGCCGCTGCTAATCAACACTCCGATCGCCATTTCAACCTGTTGGGTCAATCCCTGGATATTTGCTACAACTTGCGCAGATTCTTCAGCGAGTTTACGCACTTCTTCCGCAACCACGGCGAAACCACGCCCCTGCTCCCCAGCCCGCGCTGCTTCGATGGCGGCGTTCAGTGCCAGTAGATTAGTCTGCCCCGCGATGGCGGCAATCGAGGCAGCCATCGCGGAAATTTCGTTAACGATTTTGGCGTCTTCAATAGCTTTCGTCACACGCATGCTTATCCCATCATACATGCGATTCGCAGTATCACTGGAGTTTCTGGCATTTTGTTGCAAATTCAAAGCCTGCTGCTCAACCGCTTTAGCGACTTGACTCCCCTCGTCCGCGATTTGGGCTACCTGCTGAACATTGGCCCCCATGTTCTCGGCAGAGGCTGTGACTTCTTCTGTTGAAGCCGACACGGTCTCGAGTCCCGCAGAAATTTCTTCTGTAGAAGCGGCAATCTGCTGCATCGCGGCTGAATTGTCTTGAGCGATGCCGACCAGTTCCTGCGACGCACTGCTCAATTGGTTTGCTGTCTGGCTTACCTGTCCGAGAAGACTCTGAAGCTGTGCTACCATCGTATTGAAGGATGCCCCCAGCTTACCGATCTCATCGTCAGACGACACCGCAACTTTCTGGGTCAGGTCTCCCGCCGCCATCTTATTTGCTGCTTCCATCAAGCGTATAATTGGGTTAGTCGTTCTGACTGCGATAAAGTAGATGAATATTGCTGCCAGTAATAAGGCAACCACGCCGATCACCATGGACTGGGTTCTCATCTCTCCGATCGCCTTCATCGCTTCCGCCTTGATATTGGTGCTACACATCGCCCATGGAGTGCCAGGGACCGACGTATATCCGGCGAACTTAACCAGTCCGTCAAACTCGTACTCCCTAACCCCCTTCTTGCCTGACAGCGCTTCCTGTATCATATCTTTGAGCGCGCCGACATCTTCAGTTAGGAAATTCCGTTTCATTGCCACCTGGTCATTAGGGTGTATAACAACAAGCCCCGATTTACCTACCAAGAACGCATAGCCGCCATTTCCGATCTTCCGGCCCAAAATATATTCCTTGATCGTGTCGATATTGACCGCTGCAATGACAAACCCTACAATCTGGTTATTTTCTCTCACAGGTGATACTACCACGGCTACCAACTTACCGGTAGCTTTAGACACGACCGGCTCTCCGGATATCACCGTCGCCTGCTTTTGTGCGGCTTCCTTGAAATATTCTCGTTCCGCTACCGAAAGCGCCGTCCCGCTACTGTCAATGTACTTTCCGTCCGTTCCGGCAAAACCCAAGGAATCGATTTTCGGCTGGGTCTTCTTTATTTCTGCCAGCCGCGAAACCACAGAAATTTGGTTTGCAGCTTTAATTTTGTCATCCAGGGCAATAAACTCGACCACGGCTTTTACCGCTGCCACCTCTTTGGCTACGCCTTCGGCAGCAGTCTCAGCATTCCCTATTGTGACTTCGGCAATCTTTTCTGACAGTGCGATTTCGGTCGCCCTCAGGTTAAAGAAAACCAAAGTTCCTACGGTGACTGCCAACATCAAGCAAGTGGCGACAATTAATTTTGTTTTGATGCTTTTGGTACTAAATTTGAAAATTTGCATGTTTTAACACTCCTCGCATCTCTTTTTTTAGAAAAATGCTCAGTTAATGCTACTTTTCAGTTACTTAATAGCCCCAAAATGTCGGTTCCCTTAAAGAAAATATATTTTCTTTATTAAAACTTATCTGCTGTACAAAACCAGTTTAGAATTTTTCTCCTTTCATTATTTTGCAAAAATTCATATTTTTATTTCTTTTCTATCTTTTTCGACGCGTTTTTTACAAATCCTGCTATATCAGCAATCACTAGGGTAATCACTTGATTTTGTACAGCTACAATAAAACCTTGCATACAAGATTCTTGGGACAATCAACCTGGCCCCGTGTCCCATATTGGGTATACCCCGTTAAGCGGCAATTTTTTAGGTATGATTTTTTTAACTCTTTAACTTTATTTTCCTTAATCCCTGTCAATGCGTATCCTAATAATACCGGTCTTACTGAAAATAAAAACGGGAAAACTAGTCGCAGGAGGTGAAAATATGATAAAACAACCTAGCCGTGACGAGCTCCAAAAGTCAATTTCTAATGATAAAGCTACCACAAAAAAAGTAGGTATAAACAATCAGTCAGGGTCCAATAAATCAAATAATATTTTTGAGGCTTTGGATGCAAAAGAAAGGTAATATAGGTAAAGAGAACACGGCTTGCGCCGAGCTTTAGCAAAAGCGCAAGCCGATGTTGCCCTTATCCTGTTCTTAAAAAGTTATACTTTCTGTTAATGTAAAAAAGCCAACTCTGCAAAGCGTAGAGTTGGCTTTTATATACCTGGAAGTAGCGTCTGCAGACAGGTTAGCCATCAGATAAGCGGAAGTCAATCGCCTGCGGTGAAGCCTAGTAATACATTACCCGCTTGCGCTTCCAACCTCGGTTATTCCGGACATCATTTGAGTCAACAAACCTTCCCTGCACAATACACTATCAGATTCTTGGGACATGCAACCTGTCAGACTGTGTGAAAAGTGGTTAAAATTCACATAAAACTACAAATATGTTAAAATATAGTCAAATGCTGATTGAGAAGGTGAGTGTATGGGCTATATAAAAGGTGAAGAAAGAGCACAAAC
>Ga0316604_10000082_pt1 | contig 165728 bp, 143 predicted proteins | sample OWC_soil_day20_C_FD_207650 | JGI IMG/M metagenome (GOLD analysis project Ga0316604, IMG submission 207650) | Wetland soil microbial communities from Old Woman Creek delta, Ohio, United States - OWC_soil_day20_CT | ecosystem: Environmental > Terrestrial > Soil > Wetlands | place: USA: Ohio... | reverse complement strand
CGCCGTTGCGCGACAGGTCGACCAGCGCCTGGCGCAGCACCGCCGAAGCGCCGACATCGACGCCCCAGGTCGGCTGGGCGACGATCATCAGCTTGGGCTTGAGCATGATTTCGCGGCCGACGATGAATTTCTGCAGATTGCCGCCCGACAGCGAACGCGCATCGTCGCCCGACCCGCCACAGCGCACGTCAAAGCGCGCGACGCATTGGTCGGCAAACTCGCGCGCCTTGCTGTAACGCACCATCCCCCAGTTCTTCATGCCCTGGCGGTGCGCCGTCAAGAGCGCGTTGTGTGAGAGAGAAAACGGCGGCACCGCACCGCGCCCGAGTCGCTCCTCGGGAACGAAGACGAGTCCGCGGTTGCGTCGTTGCCCGGCGTTGAGGTGACCGATCGCCTCGCCTTCGAAGTGGATCGCATGTTTTTCGACGGTCGTTTCACCGGACAGCGCGGCCATCAGCTCGGCTTGCCCATTCCCCGAAATCCCCGCAATGCCGAGGATTTCGCCGGCATTCACGCTGAACGAAATGTCCTCAAGGTTGGTCCCGAAAGGCTCTTCGGAGATGAGGCTGAGCCCTTCAACAGTCAGCACCGTGCGTTTTTCGCCTTCATAGATCGGCGCCTGGCAGACCGGTAGCTCACGGCCGATCATCATGCGCGCGAGGCTCGCCGCCGTTTCCTGGCGGGGGATCGCAGTGCCGGTGACCTTGCCGTGGCGGATGATCGTTGCACCATCGCAGAGCGACTGGATTTCGTGCAACTTGTGGCTGATGTAGAGAATCGAGACGCCTTCGCTGGCGAGTTGGCGCAGCGTCTCGAACAAGGTCTGAACGGCCTGCGGCGTCAGCACCGAGGTCGGCTCGTCGAGGATCAAGAGCTTCGGGGCCTGCAACAGGCAACGAACGATTTCGACGCGTTGGCGCTCGCCGACCGAAAGGCTATGCACCATCCGCTTCGGATCGAGCGGTAGGCCGTAGCGTTCGGACACCGCTTTGACGCGTACGGCGAGCGACGCCAGATCGAACGGCTCGTCGAGCACCAGCGAAATATTCTCGACCACCGACAGCGTCTCGAACAACGAGAAATGCTGGAACACCATGCCGATCCCGTGACGGCGCGCCTGCGCGGGGTTGGCAATGGAAACCTCTTGGCCGTTGAGCAGAATCGTTCCGGCGTCGGCCTTGACGGCGCCGTAGATGATCTTCATCAGCGTGCTCTTGCCGGCGCCATTTTCGCCGAGCACCGCGTGGATTTCACCGGGCAGCACCGACAGGCTGACCTCGGCGCAGGCCACGACGCCGGGGTAACGCTTGGTGATGCCCAGCAATTCCAAGCGGGGGACGGGCGAGTGCATGCTTACTCCGGCAGGATGGGAACGATCAACAGACCGGTCTTGCCGGCCTGAGTCAGCGGTTGACGAATAGTTGGTTTGCGCACGATAGTCACACGATCCTGCCGATCGAAGGCCAGTTGCCCCCGGCGACCCGGTAGACGAAGCCCGAATGATACACGTTCGCCGCCCAAGCCGATCAGGCGCAGCAGCCTTCTACGCAAGAACGAGCACGACGCTTTCGCCAAGCCGCGTCAATGGCGCTAAACTGGCAGCCATTGACCGTCCGCCTGCCACTTCCCGGCGGCGAAAAAATCGACCGATCGCTTCATGTCAAGGCCCGCGAGTGCGCTTATTCCAGTCGACCAAAGAGTTCTTGACGCTGCCCCTGGCCAAGTCCAATTACCGCGAGAATCGGCGCCGGACGCTGCAGGCACTGGCCGCCGATGCCGTGCTGCTGATCCTGGCGCTGATCGTCTTGACGCTGCTGAGCGTGCTGCCCAGCCTGCCGCCGTTCGACGTCGTCACCGACTATCGTCCCAAGATCCCGTTGCGCATCTATACCGCCGACGGCGCGCTGATCGGCGAATTCGGCGAAGAGCACCGCGATTTCGTACCCATCAATGAGATTCCCCAGGTCATGAAGGACGCCTTGCTGGCGATCGAGGACGCGCGTTTCTACGAGCATAGCGGCGTCGATTTCCGCGGCGTCACGCGCGCACTGCTGGCCGACCTGACCGGGGGGTTCCGCCAGGGCGCATCGACCATCACCATGCAGGTGGCGCGCAATTTTTTCCTGTCGCAGGAAAAGACCGTGCGGCGAAAGCTCACCGAAATCGTTCTCGCCTACCGCATCGAAGCGGCGCTGTCCAAGGATCGGATCCTCGAGCTGTACATGAACCAGATCTACCTCGGCCAGCGCACGCACGGCTTTTCGAGCGCCGCGCGAACCTATTTCAACAAGCCGCTCAAAGACGTGACGCTGGCCGAAGCGGCGATGCTCGCCGGCATCCCGCAGAACCCCTCGCGGCACAATCCGGCGGTCAATCCGCTGCGTGCCAAGGCGCGCCAGGAACTGGTCCTCAAGCGCCTGCTCAGCCTGGACCGCATCACGCCAGCGCAATATCAGCAGGCGCTCGCCGAAAAACTCAAGATCAGCGACAGCCCCCAGTTCGAGGTGCATGGTGACTATGTCGCCGAACTCGTGCGGCAGACGCTCTACGCACAGTACAAGGGCGAGACCTATACGCGCGGTCTCAAGGTCTATACGACGATCGTCAAGGCCGAGCAGAACGCTGCCTACGGCGCGGTACGACGCAATGTGCAAGCCTACGACCTGCGCCATGGCTACCGCGGACCGGAAGACTATATCGAGTTGCCGGACGACCAGGACGCATTCGACGACGCCATCGACGCGGTGCTGGCCAAGCACCCGAACAACGACAACTTGGTCTCAGCGGTGGTCACCGAAGTCTCGCCCAAGCGGGTTCTGGCCGAACCGGCGAGCGGAGACACGCTGGAGATTAGCGGCGACGGTCTGCGCCTCGCCGCGCGCGCGCTGCAGCCCAACAGCAAGATGGCATCAAGGATTCGCGTCGGCTCGGTGATCCGTGCCAGCCAGGACGGCAAGGGGCGCTGGGCGATCAGCCAACTGCCCGAGGTCGACGCCGCTTTCGTCGCGCTGAACGCCGAAACCGGTGCCTATCGCGCTCTGGTCGGTGGTTTCGACTTCTCACGCCGGCAATTCAACCATGTCACCAGCGCCTGGCGTCAGCCCGGATCGAGCATCAAACCCTTCGTCTATTCGGCCGCACTGGAAAAAGGCTTCTCGCCGGCGACGCTGGTCAATGACGCACCGCTCTCGCTGCCCGGCGGCGAAAAGGGCCGAGCCTGGGAACCGCAGAACGACGACGGCTTCGACGGCCCGATCACGCTGCGCCGCGCGCTGGCAAGATCGAAGAACGTCGTCGCGGTGCGCCTGCTGCGCGCCATTTCGCCGTCCTACGCGCGCGATTACCTGCAGCGCTTCGGCTTCGACGCCGACAAGCAACCGGACAACCTGACGCTGACCTTGGGCAGTGGCTCGGTGACGCCGCTGCAAATGGCCGGCGCCTACGCGGTGTTCGCCAACGGCGGCTTCAGGGTGACGCCCTGGCTGATCCAGAAAATCACCGACGATCGCGGTGCGGTGCTGTTGGAAAACCCGATTCCGGCGGTCGGCGATGACGAAGAGCGAGTCATCGACGCGCGCAATGCCTTCATTATCGACAGCATGTTGCGCGAAGTGGTCAGCGGCGGCACCGGCGGCCAGGCGCAGCAATTGGGACGCAGTGACCTGGCCGGCAAGACGGGAACGACCAGCGGCGCGCTGGACGGCTGGTTTGCCGGTTACTCGGGGAACGTCGTTGCCGTCGCCTGGATGGGCTACGATCAGCCCAAATCGCTGGGCGGACGCGAGTTCGGCGCCACGCTGGCACTGCCGATCTGGATCGACTTCATGCGTCAGGCGCTGTCCGGCCTACCGCGCCATGACAGATTGCCGCCGCCGGGCGTCTCGCAGGTCGACGGCGACTGGCTCTACGACGAATTTTCCGGCAACGGCAGGGTCAAGTCCCTCGACCTCGACGAGCCCGAGGTTGCCGCCGAAGCCACGCCGCCGGCAACGCAGTGACACCGCGCAGTGCACAGAAGCCGTCAGTAAACCTGTGGGTAAGTCATGGATAAGTGAGCTAAGTCCGCGCCTGGACAGACTTTAGCGGCATCGCCCAATTTTTGGGCGATGGCTGACTTGCTTTTTTCAATCGTACTTCATCTTTTCGGCCTTTTGCCGCATGGTTTTGCGCGGCTTGGTCAAATCCAGCGCCGGACACGGCGCCTTGTCGTCGTTGGAGACAATGAGATGCCCTTTGGGAGCCATCTTCTGCACCGCTGCGTTGAGCGAAACGGTGTCCATCGCCACCGGCGGGCTGGTGCCGCGCCAAACGACCTCGTTGGCGGGGCTATAGATCAGATAGCACACGGGAAACGCCGCAGTCGAAAAAGAAAACGCCAGGAAAGCGAAGATCGTCTTCATCGTTAGACCTCTCAATAAGCCTGCGACAGATACCGGGAAAGCACAACGGGTTCGAATCCCGCTTGCACCACCGGTCAATGATTGTGACGGTGTGCCGCGATCAATCCTTCCAGCTTCTCGATCCGAACGCAGTAGCCAATGCGGCGCAGCACGTTAGCCCAAGACTCAGCGGCGCTCTCCGACGTAAACCACGGACCGTGATCCAGTATCCTGTTTCCGCAATGATCCCGGTAATCCGTAACGACTCGGTACACGTGCAACCCTACTGCCTAAAGAAAGCGATTCTAAACCTCTGGCGCAATCGATGCGATATATGAACACCTGAAGCCGCGTCGGCAACGATTGTCCGACCTGACGCAAACCGCCCAGCGGCCTCGGCGGTCTCGCTTCGGCCACAGCCATCATGACTTGCCGCGAATACCGGAAGGCTCGTGCGCCGCATCAGATCTTTTGCCCGCCGCGATCGTCGCCGACGACAATCCCCCAATCGCCGTACTCATACCAATCGTCCCCGAGCAATTCGGCAGGATGTTGTGTACGACCGGAGCCGTTCCCACAAGCCAGAGAGTCCTTTGGGCAATACTTGTCGCACCCCCAGCAGATCCGCTCGGGGTGTTTCGGATGTATGGGGAATACTGTCGCCATCTGAAGTGTTTCACCGCTTGCCAGGACGAGTACGCCCAATAACCGAGCATCTTACTAGGTTATATCAGCCGCGATTTGACGAGCATCAAGAAACGCCGATTTTTCCGCAAGACACCGCGACGCCCCCGCTCACCGCATCAACCGGAAGCCGCCACCACCGCGTCAGGGTCAGCCGCGTCGTTTGCGCCGATGGTTTTCCCGCGCGCGACGCGTTCTCTAGCGACAAACCAGTACCGGGATTTTCGAGTGCGTGAGTACCTTGCTGGTTTCACTGCCAAGAACTATTGCACGCGTTCCACCTCGTCCGTGCGAAGCCATGCAAATCAAATCGCAGTCGTTTTCCGTTGCGGCTTCGATGATTGCTTCATGGACGACATTGCTTTCTTTGCTGACCTTTCTGCAGCTTACGCCCTCCCGCCAGCAGAGATTTTCGATAAAACCGAGAATTCGTTGACCTTCCTTGTCCTTGGCTTTCTTGAAGCTGGGAAGAATTGAAAAACCATTCCCGCTGCCTTGACTGTGAAAAGGCGAGTACGGCTGATCCACGTAGAAGGCGACAATCTGGCCGGCGGTTTCCTTCGCCAAGGCAACCGCCTGGCAAGCCGCATCCTGAGAGAACTGGGAACCATCAGTCGGGACGAGTATTTTCTTGAACATGATGAATCCTTCCTGCTTTGATCAACGCGATTTCAATATAGCGGGAAAGCCACCTCGGCGCACCAACAGGAAACCGGCCCTTGCCGCCGCTCAGGATCGTTATGCCAGCAACGGCGCATCGCCACACGCCCCACATCGGATCACATCGAAAAACTGCGGCCTGCATTGAACTGGCATTTTCTGCCGCGCCAGCCAGCAAAGGCTTTCCGGCGATCAGCCTCGGGCTAGGCGCGGCAATCTCGTTATTGTTTGCTCTTGGCTGCCAACAGCACGTCAAAAACCTTGCCGCGTGCCGGCCCGATATCCCGCGGCATGGCTGAAAACTCCTTGATTTCAGCATCGCTGGCTTTCCCGGATTTGATGACGCGCATCAATTCTCTGCACCGCGCGTTCTTCGCTTTCGTTGCCTTGGCCCCCGCACTTGCATTCTTGATAACCATTGCCGATCCCTCCATTGCGTCGTTTGCCTGAACCCGTCAGGTCACGGTTTTACTGATTACGCCACGCTTCGATGAAACGGCATCACGTCGGCCCACAAAACCAACGGGGCGAGGTCACCCGCCCATTGCCGCATCATAACCCGGCGCCCGGTCAAAAACCGGGTGCGCTCGTCGGCGGCACAACGGCGCCGGAAATTGCATGCGCTACGGTGCGCCGTGTCCGACGAGTCCAATTTTTCTCATCACGCGCCCACCCGGATGTTAGCCCTGAATACGGTCGTTCAGCAGAGACCCGGCATCGGCGCCGAGGGAATCTCGGACTCGGGCGTTGTTTGCCGGCTTGGCCTATTACTGTGCGCTAGCAAACAGTCTTTTGCCAAGAGGATGGTCACCATTAGCGCCTCGCAAATTTTGTAGTCACCTAGAGAATTCGACTGTCCATGAAAACTAAGATCAACCGCCCGGGCGCTACCGGCGCCAAAATCGATCCGCCAAAGGCGGGCCCCCCGGGGGCAAGGCAAGCGCTGCGCAAACGAGCCGAAGCCATTTTTCGTGAACAATCTGCCCAGTCGCCAAAGGAACTGGAGGCGATCTCGCCCGAGACCACGCGTCGGGCCTTGCACGAGTTAGGCATCCACCAGATCGAACTGGAGATGCAGAATGAGGAACTCCGCCAATCACAGGATGCGCTGGATATCTCTCTTTCGCGTTATTTCGACCTCTACGACCTGGCGCCGGTGGGTTATTTCACGCTCAGCGAGCCAGGGTTGATTCTGCAAACCGACCTCCTCGCCTCCAGCTTGCTGGGGGTGGCCCGAAGCGCGCTGGTCGGGATGCCCCTCTCCCGCTTCATCTTCGAAGAGGACGCCGACCGCTATCACCAGTACCGCAGACAGCTCCTTGAAGCCGCAGCGCCGCAAGCCTGCGAATTGCGCATGACAAACGGCGACGGCAAGCCGTTCTGGGTACAACTGGCGGCCACCGTTGGGCAGCAACAAGACGGCGTGAAGGCATTGCGGGTGGTGCTCAATGACATCAACCAGCGAAAGCAGGCCGAAGCCGCGCTGCAGAAGAGCGAGGCCTTCAGCGCCGCGATCCTCGACTCGCTTGGTGCCGAAATCGCCGTCGTGGACCGTGACGGCACAATCGTCGCGGTCAATCAATCTTGGCGGCGCTTTTCTTCGAAAAACGTCGGTCACCCTGGCCAGCCCGTATCCGCGATCACCGTCGGTACCAATTATCTGGCGGCGTGCCAGGCAGTCTCCGGTAGCCGGAAGGCTGACGCCCTCCGCGCCGGCGATGGCGTCCAAGCGGTGCTCGATGGCCGTTTTCCCGGCTTCAGTCTGGACTACACCTTTCATTGCGCGGAGCAACAACGCTGGTTCAGTATGAACGTGACGCCCTTTGGCGACGGAGCGGTCATTGCCCATACCAAGGTAACCCAGCTCAGGCAGGCCGAAAACGCCTGGCATGAACAGTTGGATTTTTCCATCTGATCGCCGAGGGCATCGGTCACCTCATCGCCGTTCTTGGCTCGCAGGACAACGACGCTACAACCGCCCCCTCGTAGCTGATACTTTTTGGTGAGACCAAGAATTTGGTTGGCTTGGGCTCCCTCGCCGACGACTTTGAAAACCTGAGTGACTTCCATTGGTATATGGGTCCTCCTGTCTTTCCCATCGGTATTGCCTTATAGTCGATTTGGACAGAAGCCATAAAAGCGCCGCGCAAGGCACCCGAGTGCCCGAACGGGACCCACCTTTCATCAAATCAGCCATCTACCTAGGCGAACGGATTTATGCATACGGTGCTCTACGTTGAAGATGACGCGGCGAATCTCATGCTGGTTGAAGACATCGTTGCGCGCCTTCCCGACATTCGCTTGCTGTCGGCAAGGAATGGCAGCCACGGCATTGACCTGGCGCGCAGCGCGTTGCCGGAAGTCATCCTGATGGACATCAATCTGCCGGACATCGATGGCTTTGAGGCGATGAAAATTCTGAAAAAAGATGTTACGACAGCGCACATTCCAGTGATTGCGCTCAGTTCCGTTCCATTCCCTGACAATATCAAGAAAGGCCTGGCCGAGGGATTTTTCCGTTACCTGGCTAAGCCGTTCAACGTGTCTTGTTTTCTGGATACGCTGAACATCGCTCTACAAATAGCGGGAAAGAAGGATTTGACCGAGAATCAGGACGTTTCTTGACCTGCATCTCACCGGAACAGCAGCCGCATCAGCACCAGTGCCAAAAATCCGGGTCAGCTCGCCAAGCCAGATCGTAGCCTGGTTTCCGTCTTGGTCCGGCGATCAAGTCAAGAAATCAGGGCGCCGCATTATCAGACTGGCACTGGCACCTCATGTCTGCTGCAACCAGTACAACAGTCTAGCGTAGAGGGCGTCCGCGCTAACCGGCTTGCCGATGTGATCGTTCATCCCGGCCGCCAGACAGCGCTGACGATCTTGGTCGAAAGCGCTGGCGGTCATGGCAATGATCGGGATGGCCGCCATCCCGGGCAATTGGCGAATGGCGCGCGTCGCTTCCACGCCGTCCATGACCGGCATCTGCATATCCATCAGGATCAGCGCGTAGCCGCCCGGCGCCCGCTCTAGCGCCTCCAGGCCATCGCTAACCACGTCAGCGAACAGACCGGCGTCCTCCAGCAGGAAGCGCGCGACTTCCTGACCAACCGAATCATCTTCAGCGACCAGCACGCGCAGGCCGCCGAAATTTTTCGCCAACGTTTCGCGCGCGGCGTCTGCTGGTGGGCTGTCGTCGCTCGCTGGCGGCTTGAGCGCTCGCCGCAAACGAACGTTTAGCCAGAAGGTGCTGCCGACGCCGGCTTCGCTGACCACGCCGGCATCGCCGCCCATCAGTCTGGCCAGGCGCTGAGAGATGACCAGGCCGAGCCCGGTGCCGCCGTTCTTTCGGGTCGAAGTGACGTCCGCCTGAGCAAAGGGCTGGAAGATCCGGGACTGTTGCTCGGGACTCAGGCCAATGCCCTGATCGCTGACCTCGATGCGCAGCAAGACCCCCGTTGCGTCGTCCTGTAAAGCGCAGGCGCGGATGAGTATTTGGCCGAATTCGGAGAACTTGATGGCGTTGCCGAGATAATTGAGCAATATCTGCTCCAGTCGCAACGCATCGCCACAGAGCCGGCCAGGCAGCGTCGAGGCAATTTCGCAGGTCAGTTGCAACCCCTTCAGACGCGCCGGTTCGTCCTGCATGCGCAGGGCGTCGTCGATCACTTGTGCGAGCGAGAAGTCTTCCTCGGCGAGAACAATTCGATCGGCCTCGATCCTGGCAATATCGAGGATGTTGTTGATGATCGCCAACAGATGTTTCGACGCGCTCATGCTCTTGGTGAGGCACTCGATCTGCTGGGGATCGGTGGCACGACGCAGCGCCAGATGGGTCATTCCCATAATGCCGTTCATCGGCGTGCGCAACTCGTGACTCATATTCGACAGGAAGGTGCTCTTGGCACGGTTGGCTGCTTCGGCAAGGTCGCGCGATCCGGCCAGTTGAACGGTGCGCGAGACAACCAGCTCTTCGAGGTGGGCGCGGTACTGTTCGAGTTCGGCCTCGGCCTGTTTGCGCTCGCTGATGTCGCCGAGCACGAGGCGAATCACTGGCGCACCATCGTCGTCCCGAGCACATGCAGCGTCCAGCTGGCCCCAGAATGACGTGCCGTCGTTTTTTACCATGAGCAGATCACAGCCCTGCGACTGGCCGTTATCCAGGAGCTGCCGGCGATACAGGTGATAACGATCCGCCGCGCTCGCCGCGACGAAGCGCGAAAAGGTCTGCCCGACCAGCGATCCGCGCTCGACGCCAAGCAAGGTCGCAGCGTTAAGGTTGGCCTGCAGGATCTGGCCGGATTCGCTGATCGTGCAATAGCCGATCGGTGCCAAGTCATAGAGTTCAAAGAGACGCACCCGTGCGTTATCCAGCGCGAGTTGCGAGCAGCGCAACTCATCGTTCTGCATTTCGAGTTCGATCTGGTGAACGCGCAAATCGTGAATAAGCTGCCCCGTCACTTCGCCCGACAACGCATCTTCCGGTGCTGACGGATGCCGCGACTGCGCCTCAAGATAAATTGCTTCGGCCTGCTCTCGCAATTCAGATGCCGGGCATGAGATGGTCTTGTCTCCTGTCAATTTACGGTCCCCCAGAAATCAACCCGCCAGCGTCAATTCGAACCAGAACACGCTGCCGGTTCCCGGCGTACTATCGACGCCGATGGCGCCGCCCATCCATTCGACCAGGCGTTTGCAGACGACCAGGCCGATTCCGGTTCCGGCCTCGGAGCTGCTCGACTCGCGGCCCAGCCGATTGAATGGCTGGAACAGTTGCGCGATCTGTTCCGGGGCCAGCCCCTCACCGCTGTCACGCACGCTGATGCGGATCGCTTGAGCGCTAGTCAGCGCCGTGTCGACGGCGACCGTTCCACCCGCCCGGTTGTACTTGATGGCATTGGACAACAAGTTAATCAGAACCTGCTTGACGCGAATGCGATCGGCGTTGACCAGGAGCGGCGTCGCGAAGTGGACAAAAGCGACGTTGATTCCGCGCTTTTTCGCCTGTGGTTCGATCATCGCCTGGCATTCACCGAAAATGTCGGCGAGCGATACCGCTTCGATCGACAACGTCGACTTCCCCGACTCGATCACCGCCAGATCGAGGATTTCGTTGATCAGTTCGAGCAGATACCAGCCAGCCTTGAGAATCTGGTCGATGCTTTTTTTCTGGCCCGACGTCGGCGGCACAGCGGCCGCTTCGAGGAGTTGCGCAAAACCGAGAATGGCAGTCAGTGGTGTGCGCAGTTCATGGCTCATATTCGACAGAAATTCGGATTTCGCGAGGTTGGCCTTTTGCGCCAGCTGCGTCGCGAGCTCGAGCTCGACATTCTTTTTCTGCAACGTCTCCTCGAAGCGGGTTCGCTCGGCGTCAGCCAGTTTGCGTGCGGTGTTGTCGGTACCGATCAGCAGGTAGCCGATGATCAGGTCCTGCTCGTCGCGCAGCGCGGTCACCGAGACGAGCGCCGGGAAGCGGCTGCCGTCGCGGCGAATGAAAGTCAATTCGTAGATGTCCTCGATACCGCGCGACGCCTTGAACATCAGCGCCTCAAGGCCAGGCGCCAGCGGCCGCCCCTGTTCGTCGGACAAGGCCTTGGCGCGGGCAATCACCTCCTGCGGATCGCACAGGTCGGCCGGAGTGAGTCTGTCGATCACCTCGTCAGACGTATAGCCAAGCATGTACTGCGCGCCGACATTGAAGATCTGGATCACGCCGCGCTCGTCGGTGGCGATGCTCGAGAAATTGACGCTGTTGAAAATCGCCCGCTGCAATGCGCCCGACTTGCGCCGTTCGGCTTCGAAACGCTTGCGCTCGCTGATGTCGATCAGCATCACGCGCAGCTCCGACGTGCCGTCAGCCTGCTGTGCGAGGCGGCCTTCGAGCCGCGTCCAGCTTGGCGTGCTGTGGCCATTAAGCAGGCGCAACTCACAGACCAGCGGAACGCCGTTTTCAATGAGCTGCTGGCGCTTCCGGTAAAAAACATCAGCGCATTCGCTACCGATGAAACGCGACAGCGGCTTGCCGACCAGCGCCTCGCGCGTCACCCCGATCAGGCTGGCCGCCGCCAGGTTGGCCTGCAGGATCAGCCCCGCTGCGCTGAGCGTGCAGTAGGCGATCGGCGCCAGGTCATAGAGGTCGAAATAGCGTTCGCGCGCCGCGTCGAGCGCGAACTGCGAGGCGCGCAGCTCGTCGTTCTGCATCTCCAGTTCAATCTGATGCACGCGCAGGTCGTGCAGCATCTGCGCGCTCGCTTCGGGCGACAGTGCCGTCAGCACGACCGGCAAGCGCAGCTCGTGTTCACGACACGCGGCTTCGGCGCGCTGGCGCAGCACGGCCGCCGCATCGGGCGTCTGCTCCCCGCGACTCATGGCGCCCCTTCAACGCTGGGCGGCGCGGCCACCCGCCGTTCGGTGGTGGCAATGGCGTAAATCGCCCCGGAGGCATCGAGCAGCGCCGTCGAGGTGATCGAAACATCGATCAGCGCGCCGTCGCTGGCAATCCGCTGGCTCAGGTAGGGCTGCAGGATTTCCTTGCGGATCAGCGCACGCACCGTCGCCAGCGCCTCGTCGCGCCGCGCAGGCGGGATTCGCGCACTGACGTTGAGCGTCAGCGCCTGCGCTTCGCTCCAGCCGTAGATCCGCACCGCACCGGGGTTCCAGGCCAGGATGCGGCCATCGAGATCCTGCACGGTGATGGCGTCCTGCGCGTCGCGAACGACCACCGCCAGGCGCAGCAGCTCGTTGGCCTTACGCAAGGCATCGCGGATGCGCACCGTTTCGCTGATGTCGACAAAGGACAGCACGGCCCCCTCGATCACGTTGTCGAGCGTGCGGTAAGGCGCAATGCGCATCGAGTACCATAGCCCGGCCGTGGTCTGCACTTCCAGCACTTTGGGGACCAAGGTTTTGAGCACGGCCAGGGCATCGTCGATCAGAGTGCTGTAGCCGACCAGATTGGGAACCATATGCGCGACCGGCCGCCCGACGTCACTCAGGATCAGGTTGATGATCTCGCTTGCCGACGGCGTGAAGCGCAGAATGCGCAGTTGATGATCGACGAACACAGTGGCGATGCCGGTGCCGGCGAGCAGATTGTTCATGTCGTTGTTGAGCCGCGTGAGGTCGGTCACTTTGGTGTTGAGCTCGGCATTGACCGTCGCCAGCTCCTCGTTGACCGACTGCAATTCCTCCTTCGACGTTTCCATCTCCTCGTTGGTCGACTGCAGTTCCTCGTTGACCGACTGCATTTCCTCGTTCGACGACTTGAGTTCTTCGTTCGAACTCTCGAGTTCCTCGTGCGTACTCTGCAGGTAGTCGTCCTTGGCGCGCAACTCGTCGCGCAGCGCGGCGATCAGCGCTGCCGACTCGCTCTCGACACCAACGCTCACGCTATCGGCGCTGTCCGCAGCGGCGACCGGCGGCACGGCGCAGACCGGCACCGGTTCGAGGACGACCAGATAAAGCGACGGATCGAGTCTGGGATTCAGCGCCGTGGAATCGTTCGACTCGCTCGCCGGCCCGGCTGCCAACGGACAAACGGCCAGGTTGACGCGGGTGAAATGGCCGTTGGTCCTGACGTTGAGGTCCGCCGCGCGCACTGTCTGCCGGCTCACCGCCGCCTGGTGCAAAGCCATATAGAGGTCCTGGCGCAGCCCCTCGCGCGCCATCTTGAGGATGTTGGCAACGCCGGTCTCGCCCGGCGCCGGCTCCAGATACATGCCGGTTCGCCCGTGCAGATAAAGGATGTCGCCGCGCTCGGAGACCAGCGCGGCGGTCGGGGCCAAATGCTGCAGCAGCGCCTGTTCGGCAAGCTCGCGCAGCGGCAGCCTGGCCGGCGCAGCGGTCTTGCTCGCGGCCCCGGTCAGCGTCGCACTGACCGCGTTCAAGGGCGTCGTCACGCGACTCATGAGCGGGCGCGGCAGGCCATGCAGGGCGTCCTTGCGCTGATAAAGCTTGGCCTTGCGGTCGAGCGCCGAAAACAGTTCATTGAAATCACCGATGCCCTCCGAGGTGCCGAGGAAGAGGATGCCGCGTGGCTTGAGCGCGTAATGAAAAAGCGGGATCAGTTTCCTTTGCAGCTCGCTGCCCAGATAGATCAGCAAGTTGCGGCAGCTGATCAGGTCGAGCCGCGAGAAGGGCGGATCCTTGATCACGTCCTGCTCGGAGAAGACCAGCGCGTCGCGCAGGCTCTTGTGCACGCGGTAGCCGCTGCCGCCGGGCTGGGCGACGAAGAAGCGCACCAGACGCTCGGGGCTCAAGTCGGCGGCGATGCTCGCCGGATAAAGCGCGGCGCGCGCGGTGGCGATCGCCCGGCTATCGATGTCGGTGGCAAAAACCTGCAGGGTGTGGCTCTGCTTGGCGGCCTCCATGCCTTCCTGCAGCAGCATGGCGATCGAATAGGCTTCCTCGCCGGTCGAACAGCCTGTCGCCCACACGCGAATGACGTCGCCGGCCGCCGCCCGGCCGGCGAACATCTTCGGGATGGCCTCGCCCTCAAGGGCTTTGAACGCCTCGGGGTCGCGAAAGAACTGGGTGACGCCGATCAGCATGTCGCCAAACAACGACTCGACCTCGGCTGGCGTCTGTTGCAGATAGCGCAGATAGCGCTCGATGGCGTCGATCTGATGCACCGCCATGCGCCGCTCGATGCGGCGCAGGATGGTGTTCGGCTTGTACTGGGAAAAATCGTGGCCAGTCTGCGCGCGCAGCAGGATGAAGATTTTTTTGAGCGTGCTGTCGCTCTTCGGCGCCGGCACGCTGGCCGGCTGACGGGGTTTTCCGAAGGCATGCACGGCGTAGGCCATGAGCTGAGCTGGCATCTCCGCCGGCGGCAGCACGTAATCGACCAGGCCGGTGGCGATGGCGCTGCGCGGCATGCCGTCGTACTCGGTCGATTCGGGGTTCTGCACCATCACCATGCCGCCCTCGCCCTTGATCGCACGTACGCCGAGCGTGCCGTCGCTGGCGGTGCCCGAGAGCACGATGCCGATCGCCCGCTCGTGCTGATCCTGCGCCAACGAGCGGAAGAAGAAGTCGATCGGCAGACGCTGGCCGCGCGCCGCCGACGGGTCGAGCAATTGCAGCGTGCCGTTGAGGAACGCCATGTCGTGCCCGGGCGGAATGATATAAACGCGATTGGCCTGCACCATCATGCCGTCCGTCACTTCGACGACCGGCAGGCGCGTGCAGCGCCCGATCAGTTCGGCGAGCAGGCTCTTGTGCTCCGGCGCCAGGTGTTGCACCAGAACGAAGGCCATTCCCGGATCGCGATCAACGGGCAGGCCGGAGAAGAAGGCCTCAAAGGCCGCCAGACCGCCCGCCGACGCGCCGACGCCGACGATCGGAAAAGCTGGCGCCGCGGACGATTCGGGGGCGACGTCAGGTGGCGAAGCGTCGATGATTTGAGGCTGGTTTTTGCGGCGTTTTGCGGTCACGAGTCCTCACCTGCGCCAAGAGGCGCCTTCTTGGCCCATAGTACGCTGATTACCCCCTGGCGCCCCAAGAAAACGCCTTGCTGCGCAGGTCAGCAGCCTACGGCGCTCAGCTCATCGCCAGCGCCAGAATGGTGACGATCAAAGGTAAATGGCGACGGGATCTCGCCGTTCTGTGTGGGGCAGCAGACAGATGAGGAATAATTTTCTCCTTAAGCTTCACTGATCGGAGCCAACAGGGACGCGCAAAACGCGCCATGACCGGGTGAGAGGCACCAGCACTACCCGTGGCGAAGATAAGCGCCTGGTGGGCATCCCCTGCCGCGAGAGCACTCCTGATCTCACCAATTCAAGGAACAGAAATGCCCCCCTTCAACGTCAAAGTCCTCGCTTTCACGATCGCGCTCGCTTTCAGCGCCGGCGCCATGGCGCAAAACGTTACCCAAGCTGAATACAAGGCGGGCAAGGACCTGATCTCGGCCGAATACAAAACGGCCAAAGCGACCTGCGACTCTCTCGCCGGCAATGCCAAAGACATCTGCGTTACCGAGGCCAAAGGCCGGGACCGCGTCGCTCTGGCCGATCTCGAGGCCGGCTACAAGCCTTCGATAAAGAATTACTACGAGTTACGCGTCGCCAGGGCCGAGGCCGACTATGGTGTCGCCAGGCAAAAGTGCGATGACCTGGCCGGAACCCCGAAAGAGGTTTGCGTCAAGCAAGCCAAGGCGGTGCAAGTCACCGCCAAAGCGGATGCCAAGGCGCATCTAAAAATCACCGAGGCAGAGGCAACGGCCAACGAGAAGTCTGCCGCGGCCCAAGGCACGGCCCATGACAAAACCATCGAAGCTCGCCAGGATGCCAAAGGTGACAAGGTCGATGCTGAGTACACGGTCGCCAAGGAAAAATGCAATACCTTCGCCGGCAGTGCCAAGGAGAGTTGCCTGGAACAGGCGAAAACGCGCTTTGGCAAGTGATAAGCAACCCATCGACTACGTCCGCAACACTCGTGAGTCTTCGAGGTGCAGCGGTCATTTATAAGGAGATAGTCCCGTGAAAGCAGTCTGTCAGTTCACACTCAGCGCCGTTGTCGCAGTCTTGTTGCTCGGCTTGGCCGGTTGCGCCGGAATGTCATCACAGGAAAAAAACACCGCCATCGGTGCTGGCGCCGGTGCGGTGGGTGGCGCCATCCTGACTGGCGGCAGCGCCGGAGGAACCCTTGGCGGCGCGGCCGTTGGCGGAGTCATTGGCCACGAAGTCGGCAAATAACCGTCGCCCACTGGCCCTATCGAAGCCAACGGGTCGCGATATGAGCAGCAACAAAAAGGACTTTCCGATCGTCTGCGTTGGTGGTTCAGCCGGCGGCCTCGACGCCTATATTCGGCTGCTGAAAAACCTTCCGGCGGACATGGGGGTAGCCATCGTCATCGTCAATCACCTCAGGAGCGTACCGACCCAGCGCGATGAAATTTTGCCGCACTACACCACCATGCCGGTTGAATTGATCACTGACCGATTGGCAATCACGTCTGATCGCGTCTTCATCATCCCTGAAAATCGCGACATGCACGTCGAGGGCGGCGAATTTCATCTCGCGCCGATTTCAAAACCTCGGGGCTGGCCGGACGTCATTACGGTTTTCCTGTGGTCATTGACCCGTTACTGGAATGGCCAGCTTATTGCGGTGATTGTCTCCGGCCATGACGGCGATGGCGCTGCCGCACTCTGCGGAATCAAGGACGTCGGTGGCATAACCATCGCCCAGCAGCTGAGCACGGCCAAGCAACCCGACATGCCGGAGAGCGCCATTGCCAGTGGATGCATCGACTTTGTCCTGTCGCCGGAGGATATCGCTCAGGAAATTGTTCGCATTGTGCATTCGGAAGCATCGGTAAGACGGCCTGCATGCCGCGTAAACGGACTGAGCTGACGCAGCGGTTCGTTAAAACGCGCTGGCCAGTCCGGATCGTTCGTCACGCTTGCTCCGTCTTACTTGTTTCTTCCCTGCCCACGCCCTTCACCTGGGTCGCGATCTCGTTCTTGACCCGGCCCTTGACCGCGACCACGCCCCTGCTCCTGGGGCGCAGCCTGCGGATCCGGCCTTGCTGCCGGCGGTTCATGCGGTACCGTCCCTGGCCGGGGCTGCCGCTCCCGGGTCGCCGGCGCTCGCTGTTGTTGCTCGGGGACAGGGACAGCTCTCGGAGCCGCTTCGCGCTGCTGCGGCGGCGGACGCGGAGCGACTGGTGCGCTCGGCGGGCGTGGCTGCGGCGCGGCGCGTTGACCATCCTGCTGCGGCCGCTGATTTCTTTCCGGTGGTGCTTCCCGCCCCTGTCGCGGTGGCGCGGGTGCTCTTTGCACGGCCGGTGCCTGGTCGTTGTGCCGCACCATGGCATCTCGCGGCTGGTAACGGTAATTCCGTTGGTGGAGGTCACGCTGCTGCTCGGCCATGGGATAGTGGTCACCCGAATATTTTCGCTGGTAGACCGGCAGCGGCGCCGGTGCTGGCGCGGAACGGCGATTCCATTGGTCCCAGCCGCGCCGCTGCTGTGCCCAGTCATTGCCCCAGTGATCCCCCCAGTGCGGCGGCGCTTCCCGCCGCCACCCGTAAAAATACGCAGGAGGATTCCGGTAGTAGCGCACCGGGACGCGCAGGACGAACAGGGGAACCATCTCCGGGGCTACAAATTCCCACGGACCGTTGAACCAGGAACTCGCGTACCAGTTGTCGCGCTGATAAACCCAGAACATGCCATCGTAGAAGAAAAAATTTGAATTTTGTCGCGGCGCATAATAAACGGGGTGGCCGGGAACCCGCACGAGTTCCGGATACGAGGTCATATTGATGCCGATATTCACGCTGACCTGGGCCCCTGCCGGCGTCGCCGAGAAGAACAACATCAACGACACAATGAAAATATTGCGCATTTCTTCGCTCCCCGCTTCTTTGACTCGATTGCGGGACGGCCCACCGGAAAGTGACGCCCCCAAGAGTTCAAGTCTGCTCGGCGATCAATCTATCCGATTTTTCAGCAAATGTTCTGTGCGCCACAGTACAGAGAAAATCATCCCGGCAGTCCTTGCGGCAGGCTGATTCGCGCGCCAAGCAGTCTTTTGAGTCGATTTCTGGTCCACCACCGCCAGCTCATTTGTTGCCGACGCAGAATGCTGGCCGCGGAAAGGCTGCGCGGGGGTCAGCGCCCACCCGGATCACCTCGGACGCCGTCGGACGACTGCGGACCGTACCGGAAAAAGACAGGACAGGCCAGCAACTGTTACGTCCCGACGCTGACTAATCGAACAATGCGGCAGATTGCGCTCTAGCGAACAGATCAACTGTTCGATGAGGCTCAATATCTAGTCCGTGAGCGTAAAGCGAACTCTCGCATCACATCGAATCCCGCAACCACACGAGAAATGAATGCAACTTACAAAAGAAGAAACACATGCCGGCCACACGATCACGGTGATCACCAAGAAACTTCGCGGCATCAATAGCCCGGCAAAAACAACGAGCCACTCGATCGAAAATCGACAGCCCGGCTTTCTTGGTTCTGGCAGTCGATTTGTACGAGATGAACCGAGGTTTTTTGGGAATCAATAAGTGACGGGTTTACCGGTCAGGCCAAAGGAGAAATGAATGCCGACGTTCAGCAAGGATCAGGCCGCCCTCCGAGCGCTCACGCCACTGCAATTTAGCGTCACGCAGCAAAACGGGACTGAAGCGCCAGGGACGGGCGAGTATCTGCATACTCAGGAGCCTGGCATCTATGTTGACCTCGTCTCCGGCGAGCCATTGTTTGCCTCGTCCGACAAATTCGAATCGGGATGCGGCTGGCCCAGTTTCACCCGGCCTATTGAACCCGCCAATGTGAACGGACTGCGCGACAGCACTCATGGTATGACCCGTACCGAGGTGCGCTCCGCGCATGCCGATAGCCACCTTGGGCACGTATTTACTGACGGCCCACGAGGCCGTGGCGGATTGCGCTATTGCATCAACTCGGCTGCGCTGCGCTTTGTCCATCGCGACAATATGGAGGCAGAGGGTTACGCGGCTTACGTGAACCAGGTGGAGGATATCCAATGACCGATGAACGCGCCATTCTTGCCGGCGGCTGCTTCTGGGGCGTGCAGGAACTAATTCGTGGCCACGACGGCGTGCTGATGACGCGGGTCGGCTACACCGGCGGCAGCGGGGCTCACGCGACTTATCACCATCATGATACCCATGCCGAAGCGGTCGAGATCACCTTTGATCCTGCCCGGGTCAGTTATCGGCAGATCCTCGAGTTCTTCTTCCAGATTCATGACCCCAGCACGCGCAATCGCCAGGGCAACGACGTCGGGACCAGCTATCGATCGGCGATTTTCTACACTAGCGACGAGCAGAGGCGGATTGCCGAAGACACGATCGCCGACGTCGATGCTTCAGGCTTGTGGCCCGGCAAGGTCGCTACCGAAATCCTTCCGGCCAGTGATTTCTGGGAGGCCGAACCCGAGCATCAGGATTACCTCCAACGAATACCAAACGGCTATACCTGTCATTTCATCCGACCTCATTGGCGATTGCCGATTCGGAATGACAAGCCGTAAGCAACAGAAACAATTCACCCACCGACAATCTCATGAAAACCCTTCACGACACCCCATTCTCCCTGCTCGATCTCGTCGCTGTACGCGAAGAAGGGACGGTAGCCGAAGCGCTGGCAATATCCCTTAAAACCGCCCAGCACGCTGAAACCCTCGGCTTCAAGCGCTACTGGTTGGCTGAGCACCACAATATGCCAGGGATAGCGAGTTCGGCCACCGCCGTTCTCGTCGGATATATCGCCGGTGGAACGCAGCGAATTCGAGTGGGTTCAGGTGGAATCATGTTGCCTAACCACGCACCACTGGTCGTTGCCGAGGCGTTTGGCACACTCGCCGAGTTGTACCCCAAGCGCATCGACCTGGGCTTGGGACGAGCGCCGGGCACTGACCCAATCACCATGCGAGCTTTGCGCCGGGAGCGCGTGGAGACCGAAGCCGACTTTCCGCGCGAGGTGGCCGATCTCCAACAACTGCTGGCTGCACCGCAAGCGAACCAAGCCGTTGTTGCCATGCCGGGTGCCGGCACGAAAGTACCGATCTGGCTGCTGGGTTCGAGCCTGTTCTCCGCCCGATTGGCCGCCGAGCGGGGCTTGCCCTATGCTTTTGCCTCACACTTCGCGCCGCGCTTGCTGCATCAGGCCATTGCGTTGTATCGCAGCCTGTTCCGCCCCTCCGAGTCGCTGGCTCAACCTTACGTAATGATCGGTGTTCCGCTGATTGCTGCGCCGACCAATGATGAAGCTGAGTTCCTGGCGAGTAGTACCTATCAGCGCATTCTTAGTATCTTGCGCGGAGAGCGTCGCGCCTTTCCGCCGCCGGTTGAGGGTTTCATGTCACAGTTGAGCCAGCCAGAACGGGCCGCTATCGGCGATTTTCTTAGTGCTGGCGTGATCGGCGATCCTGACACTGTAAACCGTGGCTTGACGGAACTTCTACGCACCACGGCCGCGGATGAGCTGATGCTCGTTTGCGACATTTATGATCCGGCACTGCGCTTGCGGTCGCTCGATATTATTGCAGCAACATGTTCGCCCCCCTAACGTTACCAACGGCGACTTCACCGGTCACCGATATGGAGTTACAGAAACCGCTCTTCCAAAGATTCAAGTGCGTCTGTCACCAGCATGATCTTTCCCACGTGTGAACTCGATTCCATCAGCGTATGCGCCTGTGCCGCTTCTTTGAGCGGGAGCGTTCTGAAAATCCGTGGTTTGATTTGGCCAGAAACTAACAAGGGCCACACCTTTTCCTCCAGTTCTCGCGCAATGGCCGCTTTGTCCTCTATGCTGCGCGCCCGAAGGGTCGAGCCGGTATGTGTCAGACGTTTGACCAGCATCAGCCCAAAATTGACGTCATTGGCAACGCCGTTTTGGATCCCGATCTGAACGATGCGCCCATCCATCGCCGCGGCAGCGTAGTTCTTGGCCACGTACTCGCCAGCAATGAGGTCGACAATCATATCGGCACCGCGGCCTTCGGTAAGCCGCTTTATTTCGGCGACGAAATCCTTTTCGCGATAATTGATTGCGGCATCAGCGCCCAGGGCCAAAGCGGCGAGGCATTTCTCTTCGGAACCGACGGTGACGATGACGTGAGCACCAAAGGCCTTGGCCAGCATGGTGGCAGTGGTGCCGATGCCGGACGTACCGCCATGTATCAGAATGGTTTCGCCAGCTGTTAAGTGCCCGCGCTGAAACACGTTTGACCAGACAGTAAAGAATGTTTCCGGCAGAGCAGCAGCTTCCAGCAGTGTCAGCCCCACAGGTATCGGCAAGGCATTTTTCTCATGCACCAGGCAATACTCCGCGTAGCCGCCGCCTGCGACCAATGCGCAGAGGCAATCGCCGGGTTGATACCTTGACACGCCTTCCCCCACGGCAACAACTTCACCGGAGAACTCAAGACCGGGAATCAGCGATGCACTTTTCGGCGCCGGATAGGATCCCATGCGCTGAAAGACGTCCGGGCGATTCACACCCGCCGCGGCGACTCGTACCAGCAGGTAGCCTGCATTTGGCACGGGCAATGGATGCGATGACGCAATTAGTTCTTCGGGGCCGCCAGACCGGCGAATATCAATTGCGACCATGGACTCGGGAAGATTGCGGGAAGTTGAAGTCATCCGTTACTCCTATTTTTCGCTTCAAATGATGATCGGAACGAATTGTCGGACAAGCCGGGGGAGCTCTATCGCCAAGCAAGTCTACAGCGCCCGCTTGTAGCACGTTTTCGTGAGGAGTCGGCCATAAAATCCGAGGACGGCGACGCGTGCCTTGACGTGCTTAAGAAGCGCCTCTTGGCAGGCATACGCGGTATCAGCCAATGCGATGCGTTTACCACCGCCCCCCCGGCTCACCCCCGGGCCTGCTCCGCGAGCGCATTGGCTGGTGACTGGAAATTGGCGGTCAGCAGATTGGAAAATTCCTCGGCAGGCACCGGCCGGCTGTAGTAATAGCCTTGACCTTGAGCGCATTCCTGCTGGTGCAAAAAGTCGCGCTGTTGCCGGGTCTCTATCCCCTCGGCAACGACCAGCAGTCTGAGACTCTTGCCCAGGGCGATGATCGCGTTGACGATCGCCGCTTCATCGGTCTGCTCACTGATGTTCTGGACAAACGACTGGTCGATCTTGATCGTGTCAATCGGGAAGCGCTGTAAATAGCTCAGGCTGGAAAATCCCGTACCAAAGTCATCGATCGCCAGTTGAACGCCGAGATTCTTGAGCTCCTGCAGGACCGTCGTCGTTGTTTCCGTATCCTGCATGAGCCCGCTTTCGGTCAGTTCGATTTCAAGGTGGCGTGGAGGCAAGCCGGTATCTTTCAGGATTTCACAAACACCGTCGAGAAAGCCCTTGCTGCGGAACTCGACGGCGGAAACATTGACGGCGATATGTCCCATGTCGAGTCCTGCGGCCAACCAGGCCTGGGTCTGTCGGCAGGCTTCGCGCAAGACCCACTTGCCGATCGGCAGAACCAAGCCGCAGTCTTCGGCGATGCTGATGAACTGGGTTGGAAAAAAGAGCTGGCCATCGCTTTGGCGCATGCGGATCAGTGCTTCGGCCCCGGTAACCATGCCGTCCCCAATATTTACTCTAGGCTGGTAATGCAGCACAAAACCGTCCTGTTCAAGTGCCAGGTGCAGCGCCTGCTGGACCGATTGGCGTGCGACCGCGCGGACGCTCATTTCCGAAGTAAAGACCTGGTATTTGTTTCGTCCGCTTTTCTTGGCGTGATACATCGCAATATCGGCATTCGCGAGTACCGTTTCAACGTCCTTGCCGTTGTCGGGAAAGACGCTGATGCCGATGCTCAGCGTGACGTGCAGGCGATGCATATCGATCAGGTGCGGCTCAACCATATCCTTGATCAATTTCTCGGCCGTCAGTGCCGCATCGCTTACCGCGTCCACTTCGGCCAGCAGAACCACGAACTCGTCGCCCCCCTGGCGGCACACGGTATCCGAAAGGCGGACGCCAGCTTGCAGGCGCTTGGCAACCGACTGCAGCAAGCGATCGCCGATGACATGCCCGAGTGAGTCGTTGATGTCCTTGAAGTGGTCAAGATCGATGAACAACATGGCGACGCGCTTGCCATGCCGTTGCGCGAGCGCAATCGACTGCTCCAGCCGGGCCGTGAGCAGCAAACGATTGGGCAGGCCGGTCAAGAAATCGTGCTCGGCCATGAACGACATCCTGGCCGCCGAACCCTCAGCATCCTCAGTCATCTTCTGCGCGCGTAGCGTGGCGACAACCAGGCGCTCGTTGGCTTCGCGCATCTGCGCCTCGGTAATCGCGCCAAGTTCAGCCTTGGCGCGCGCAGCTTGATCGCTCTGATCGGCGGCTTCCTGGCGCAAATCGGCGGCTTCCTGACGCAGGTCGGCGGTTTCCTGGCGCAAATCAGCCGTGTCCTGCCGCTGATCCGCCATGTCCTGGCGCCGGTCGGCTTTATCCTGGCGCTGGTCAGCCGCCTGCTCGCCAGCGAGAACCGCGGCTTCGCGTTCGGCAAGCGGTGTCTTCTTTCGCCAAACACGGGTTAAGCCATCGTCCCGGGCACCCTGGCCGGCGCCAATGCGCTGCTCATTGTTGAACGACTTGTCTTTCCTGGCGCTGTCGTCCTGCCGGTCAGCTGCCGACTTTCGCCGGATCGGCAATGTTTCTGTTGGCTTAGTTGCCTTGCGGCCGCGAACAATTGCTTGGTCCGTAATTACTTGTTTAGTCATCGACGTCCTCCGCTTCCGGCACTCGCGTCGGTCGCCCGCCGAGCAGCCCTTCGTAGTCGGCTAATGGGTTGCCGATGACGATCCCGCCATCGTCGATCTCGTACTGCCGTATCTCATCGCTGTGGGCGCTGCCGCGAACCTTGACTACCGCGATGACGCGCTTTAAGTGGCTGTCGACCTCGATGTAGCGCTGGACGATAATGGCGTCGGTGAGAAAAGCCGATCCGTACGGACTGAAGCGTAGATCGGTATACCGGTCTTCAAGTTCCGAAGTCATCAGTACCGTTACACCGAGACCGGACAGCACGGCGATCATGCGGAATAAGGATTCTCGGAAATCTTCCCGGAAGCTCGGGGCGACGGCCAGCTCGAACCCGGACAGCGAATCGATCACCACCCGCGTCGCTTTCATTTTGTGGATGAGGTTCGTCAGCTGTTGAACGATTTCGTCGATCGACAGATCCAGCGAACGCGTGTTGATCAGGCCAATGCACCCGGCACGCACCATATCGTCGATGGTATGGGTACGCGAGCGACTCGGTGTCTGTTCAAAGGCGACAATGACCCCCGGCTCGCCCAGGCGTACGCCTTCGGCGAGAAAAGCCGTGGCCAGAATGGTCTTGCCCGACCCGGACGGCCCGGCGACGAGCAGTGAATAGCCTGACGGCAGGCCGCCACCAAGCATTTCGTCCAGGCGCGGGACGCCCATGGCCAGACGCCTTTCATTGCGCGGCGGGACGTCGACGCTGGAGGCGGCACCCGTATCGCCGTGTACCACGGCGGACGGAAAGACGTCGATTCCGGCAGCGGTGATGCGAAAGGTATGAACGCCGGGACTGGTCGCCTGGCCGCGCATTTTCAGGATCTGCATCGTGCGCACCATCGAATTGCGGTGGACGCTTTGTTCCAACGACAGCAGGCCGTCGGCGACGCTGAAGATGGGATGGGGGTCGCACGCCGTCGCATATTCGCCGATCAGGAAGGTGGTGGCCTGCCAGCCTGAGAGCTGTATGCCGAGTTGCTGGATGAACTGTTGCAGGCTGATCGAGTTGTCGGTCTGTTGCTGCGCCTCCAGGATCACCGAGCGGAACGAGTCGACGAAGACCAGCGCCGGCGAGAATTTCTCAACCTCATGGATGATGCGTGCCAGAACCCGATCGAAGTTATTGATCGACTCGTCATCGCTCAAATTGACGAAGCGGATCGAGGTGTTTATTTTCGCGAGTTCAAAGAACGCGAACTGCTGCTGATAACGCAGCATCTTGAGTGGCGGCTCGCCGAGAACGGTGAAGAACAGGGCGGGCCGCTCGGGGGTGGCGAGAGCAAACATGATCTGGTGCGCCAGCGTCGTCTTGCCCGCGCCCGGCGGACCGATAATCAGATTGAACGAGAATTCCGGCAGGCCTCCGCCGAGGATAGCATCGAGCCCCGGTACACCGGTGGCGAGTCGGCGAATGGCCACTTTCTTGTTCATGGTGTACTCCTCTCTTCTGAGTTTGCGGACGGAGCAGACCAGACCGCTTCCAATAAACGATGGGTCAGTGATTCGCCAATCAGGTTGGCCAGCAGGACAGTAAACGTCATCAGCAATACATAGCTGGCCTCTTCAGCCGCCGCCGGCTCGCGCTCGACCAGACGCAACCTGAGGCTGACCAGCGGCAGGGTTACAGCACTTTCAATGTCCGCCACCGCGAGCCACGGGTAGGTCTGGCAAGTGACGTGCAGCGCCCGATTGAAAAGGGCGTCCACGCCACGCCTGCCGATTACCGGTTCGAGGCGATCAGCGATACAGCGCCACGTATCCAGTACGGCTTCGGCGATTGCACTTGAATCGGGCGCGTCGCCTGCACGACGCGCCAGCGTGTTGCGGATTGCTTCGTTGGGCAAGTCATGCATGGGCGTACTTCCCCGGTCGCGTTATAAGGATGCCCGGCGAAGATCGACGGTCTTGAAGGCAGTAAACAACGATGCGGCGGCAAGCAACACCGCTCCATCGGGACGAACTCTGCTGACCATGCTGAAGATCGGCTTCATTGGCTTGGAATCCAGGGCATTTGAATGACTCATGGCGCGCATAAATACTTCAAGTCATCGGAGGTTTGATTGTCCTCGTAACCAGAGCGAATTCTGTGCGTTGTCGAACAGAGAGGCTATGCAGCAGGAGCCCATAGACATCGAAGCCACGGCCGAGCGGCCGACGCACACCGCCGAAAAATCATCCTTCGGCGGCGCTCATGGCAGCCCCCCTGCTCCAGCAAGGCCAATGACGAGATGCCTCAGCGAAGACTCAAATCAATCGCCATGCATCGCCGAGCTATCCAAGCGATGACGCCGATTCTTCGCCAGGCGGTAATGGCCCTTATTTTGGCCGCGGACGCGACAGCTTCGGCTGCACCGCCTGCAGCCGACCGGAGCGCAACTCGACGACGGCTTTGGCCACGGCGCGTGCGACATTACGCGTTTCTTCCTGCATTTTTTCATCCTTGTCCAGGGTGACATGACTCGTTGCATACGGCTCGAAATAGCCGATATAGCGGTCGAGCCGCGCTTGCACTCCGGCGTCGATGAACCCCATCCAGTCGAGCCAGTCCGAGAGGGCGCGGCGCGATCCTTCGACACCCGCCACGTCGCCGTGCACAATCAGCCCATAGGCCCGCCCGGCCAGATGTTGCGGATAATCCCAGCCGGCCATTTCAAGCGCTTTCGCCTTGCCGGCCTTCTTGCCCGAAGTCGAGGTCGGATCGGGGTTGCCGCCGTCGGCACAGACCAGGCGGTCGATCATCAGTTTCAGGGGACCCGGGCTCTGATACCAATACACTGGAGTAACGATGATTACCGCGTGGGCGGCGGTCCAGCGCTCGTAGATTTCGGCCATCCAGTCGTTGGTCTGGTTGAGCGAGTGATTCGGGTAGCAAATGCACGGCCAGTGGCACAGCGGCATTGCCGTCGACGCGCAGCCTTTGCATGGGTGGATATTGCGACCGTATTCGGAAGTGAGCAAACTCAGGTCGAGCACGTCGGTCTCGATACCGGCCTGCTCCATGGTCTCCTGAGCAATTCCCAACAACCGGAACGATTTTGAGATTTCGCCCGGGCAGCTGCCATCGTTGCGCGCCGAACCGCAAATCAGCAACACGCGCGACGGGGTCGACGATTCGGACCAGCGCTTCTGCGCCTCGTCGATCCGTTGTTTGGTGGCGATCCATTCGCTGGACAAGTCGTAGTCCGGATCGGCGTAACCCGGCCCCGCCTTTTGGGTAAATGGCGCTTTGCGGCCATCGGTATAGGCCAGCCAGGCGATTTCCTCAAGCCGTTCGATGGACTCGTCTTCGGTACGGAATGCCGGGTCGATGAAGGTGGCGCGAAAACGCACGCTGAACTCGGCGCGACCGAGTCGCCCCGGCGCCTGACCCTTGCGGATTTCCATACGCGTCGACGCGCCGGGTCCGTCGATCGGACTGACGCGGTTTGATTGATGGTCTTCCATGCGGTGTTCCTTTGCCGGAGAGAGACGACGGACACCCGGTGGTGCCCGACAAATTCAGCGATGTGGCGCGTGAGGCTGGCGGCTAGCCGCGTCGTTTCCGCTGCGCTAGAGGTATGGGCGATGAGCCCCTTGCCCGGAGGGTCGAAATCAACGTTTTAAGGCTTGTTCGAGTTGCGCCTTGTTCATTCCGGAGCGGCCCTTGACGCCACGTTGTCCCGCCTCGTTGTGAAGCTGTAGCAGTGTTCGCCCACCGGCACCCGAATGCGATCGCAGACCGCCGCGGCGGCTGGACGAAATGTCGTTGATTGACGAGGCGCTCACCTGTTTGGCTTCACCATGTTGCGCCCGCTCTTTGTTGACGGTACGGGCCGCGATCTCTTCAGCGAGTTGATTTCCCTTGCCGCTGCTGAGCAGACTATCCCTGATGTGCACGAACTGGCGCTCGCGTTTGGCGCTCCATGAGTTTTTTGGCATATCGACTCCTTCGACAGACATTGGAAATTACGGCGCATTGCTGCTGGCGATTCTCGATTCGTGGAAATGAGCAGATTGCAGATGATCGCTCGGCGTTCGGTTAATTTGTTCGACAGGGAACCAAGGCATCGCCGTCGGTTGCTGACTTTCCTTAGTGCGCTTGATCATCAGTCAGCTCTCAACGTACCGAACTCTCCAGACGATTTCCGTGCGCTACGCCACACAGAAATGAATGCGGCTGAGGTGACCATCTCCGCCTTTCGCCCGGATTGGAATGAAGCTTGGTTATGCGCGCTACCGTACAGAGCGGCTCGGACGCAATGCCTAATCTGGTCGTCGAGAGCGTCGCCACGCCAGTTCCGTGACCTCGAACATTTCCTCCAAGCATTTCAGGAGATCGCCATAAACAAAGGTCAAGCCAGCGGGCGCCTCAAAGAAGCAATAGGCGTTGTCCAATTGACGCAAAAGGTCAGCAGCAGGAAGTTTCCTAGGATATTTCACGTGATGAGAGAAGGAGAATAGATATGCCAGGTTTCGGATCGCCCTTTTCAGGGGTGGCAAACGACCGGAAGCTCACGCCGGAGGAGCTCGTTCGAGCAATTCGTTTCATGGTGGCCGCAGAATATGAAGCGACTCAAATGTATATGCAGCTTGCCGAATCGACCGACAATGAACTTGCCGAAAAAGTGCTCAAGGAAATCGCGAACGAGGAACTTGTACACGCGGGAGAGTTTCTGAGGTTGCTTCGCGAACTCGCCCCGAATGAGGAGAAGCTCTATGCGAAGGGAGCCAACGAAGTAAAAGGAATAATCAAGAAAATGAAGTAAACAACTGCTGGCGACTTTCCTGACGAAACCTCCCTATGCCTTCTGCATCATCTTCCGGCAGCAATCATACCTTCCCCGGCCTCGGCGGCCCGGCAGCATGAGCGAACACATCCCCTTGCTTCCCTCGCAGTCCTTGCGCCTATTGACCGTCAATATTCACAAGGGCTACACCGCGTTCAACCGCCGCTTTGTGCTGAACGAATTGCGCGAGGCAGTACGCGCGGTGGGCAGCGACCTGGTGTTTCTGCAGGAAGTCGAAGGCGCCTCGGGCTCGGCCAGCGCGGCTGTCGGTGCGCAGTACGAGTTTCTGGCTGATCAGCTCTGGCCTGACCACGCTTACGGCCGCAACGCCGTCGCCGCGGGCCAGGACCACGGCAACGCCGTGCTGTCGAGGCTGCCGTTGCTGTACAGCTGCAACCACGACATCTCGCTGCCGGGGGTCGAGCCGCGCGGTCTGCTGCACTGCGTGCTGGGCCGGCCTGCCGGCCTGCCCGAGCTGCATGTGATGTGCGTGCACCTCGGGCTGACCGAAATTCACCGGCGCCACCAGCTGGCGAAACTGTGCGAGACAGTGCTCCGCGACGTGCCGGCCGCTGCGCCGCTGGTCGTTGCCGGCGATTTCAACGACTGGCGCTCGCGTGCCGATGCGCTGCTCGCCCCGTGTGGGCTGATCGAGGTCTTCCGCCACGCCAAAGGGCATCACGCGCGCACCTTCCCGGCGCGCCGTCCGCTGCTGCGGCTCGACCGCATTTACGTGCGCGGGATCGCCGCCTACCGGCCGCTGCCGATGCCGCGCCGCCCCTGGAACCATTTGTCCGACCATGCGCCGCTGGCAGCCGAGCTCGAACTGGATGAGCGGCCATGAATTCGCACTGGTTGCCCGGCAACCGCATCACGCTGCTCGAGAACGGCGACGCCTACTATCCGCGCGTGTTCGAGCTCATCGCCGCCGCGCAGCACGAGGTGCTGCTCGAGACCTTCATCCTGTTCGACGACAAGGTCGGACGCGAACTGCAGCAAGCGCTGCTGAGCGCCGCCGGGCGCGGCGCCAAGGTGCACGTGCTGGTCGACGGCTGGGGCTCGCCCAACCTGCCGCCGTCGTTCACGCAACCGCTGCTCGATGCGGGCGTCAAGCTGCGCAGCTACGAACCGGCGCAGCGCCTATTCGGCGCCCGCATCAACATGCTGCGCCGCATGCACCGTAAGCTGGTGGTGGTCGACCGACAGCGCGCCTTTGTCGGCGGCATCAACTACTCGATCGACCACCTCGCCGAGTACGGAGCGCTCGCCAAGCAGGACTATGCGGTCGAGATCGAGGGCCCCTTGGTCGGGCAGATCGAGGCCTTCTGCCGCGCCAGTCTGGAACAGCCGCAGCCGGCGCGGGGCTTGTGGCTCCAACGCTGGCGGGCGATGCGCGAGCGGCATGCCGGCCATGACGAGCACGGCGCGACGACCGCGCACGGCGGCGTATTGGCCGCATTCGTGACGCGCGACAACCGCGTCAACCGCACCGATATCGAGCGCCACTACCGTGCCGCGATACGCAACGCACACCAGCGCGTGCTGATCGCCAACGCCTATTTCTTCCCCGGCTACCGGTTGCTGAGGGACCTTCGGCGAGCGGCGCGGCGCGGCGTGCAAGTCGACCTGATCCTGCAGGACCAGGTCGACATGCCCTGGGCGCAACGGGCATCGAGGCTGCTGTACGGTTACTTGATGCGCGCCGGTGTTCGCGTATACGAATACCGCGAGCGGCCGCTGCACGCCAAGGTGGCGGTAGTCGACGACCGCTGGGCAACGGTCGGCTCGAGCAACCTCGACCCGACCAGCCTTAGCCTCAACCTCGAGGCCAATGTGGTCGTTCGCGACGAGACTTTCGCCAGGCAGCTGCGCGAACAGCTCGAGCAGCTGATGCAGCAGCGCTGCGAGCGCGTACGACTGCCGACGCCGGGTCCGCTGCGCTCGGTCTGGATCGCACTGCGCAGCTTGCTGGTGTTCCACGCCATGCGCCACTTCTCGGCCTGGGCGCGGCACTCGCCGGATGACACCCCACGGGTCGTTCCGTTGCCGGCCGATTCAGCGTGAGGCCGGCAGCGCGGCGGGTCTGGTCGTGGTTCAAGCGCGGGGCGCCGTGGGGATTGGCGGCGCTGGTGCTGGCGCTGGTCGCACGTCAGGCGCAGACGGTGGACTGGCCGTCGGTCTGGCAGGAACTGCTCAGGCAGTCACCCGGCCGCCTGGCGGCGGCAGCAGCGCTGTCGCTGGTCAGCTACGGCCTGTATGCCAGTTTTGATCTCGTCGGACGCCGGCTGACCGGCCACCGCCTGTCGGCCGCGCGAACGTTCGGCACGGCCGCCATCAGCTACGCGTTCAACCTCAACCTCGGCGCCTGGGTCGGCGGCATCGGGCTGCGGCTACGCCTGTACACCCGCAGGGGGCTGTCGGCACCGACGGTGATGCAGATCATCGCACACAGCATGGTGACCAACTGGCTCGGCTACCTGTGGGTCGGCGGCGCAGTGCTGGCGTGGGCGCCGCCGCCACTGCCCGCTGCCTGGATTCAGCCCGGCGTCGGACTGCGCGCCATCGGACTGGCGATGATCGCGGTGGCGCTGACCTACGTCGCGACGTGCCGCTTTTCGCGTCGACGCCAGCTGACCGTAGGCAGACATATACTGACCTTGCCGAGTGGCCGCCTGGCCACCTTGCAGATGTTGGCGGGCGGCGCCAACTGGCTGCTGATTGGCGCCATCGTCTGGGGCCTGCTCGGCGGGCGCATCGACTATCCCGCTGTTCTCGGCGTGATGCTGATGGGGGCGGTGGCCGGCGTCGTCACTCACGTCCCGGCCAACCTCGGGGTGCTGGAGGCGGTGGTCGTCTATGCGCTTGCCCCCCGCCTGCCGGCGCACGAACTGCTGGCGGCGGTGCTGGCCTACCGGGCCGTCTACTATCTGCTGCCGTTGGCGCTGGCGCTACCCGCCTACGCGCTGAGCGAGGCGGCGACAGCCGCACCGATTGCGCCGACCGCGGCATTACCAGCATCCCCGTCAGCGAGGCGCCGATAACCAGAGCGACAAGATTCCAGCTTCGGAGCTTACCGCAGCACAGAGCGAGTTTGCGTCGCTCCCTGCGTTCACCAGATGACCGGTCTGATCAGACGCAGGACTCTGACTGGGTATATCCCGGGAGTCCGGCCTGGGCCGGCAGGCAACATACGGTGCGGTCAAGGCGGCGCGTCTGTTACGATGACGACATTGCGCTATTGCAATCTACTTCAAGCAGGCACCGGTCCTTTTCATGCTCGACGACATCAAGAAAACCCTCTGGGCGGCGGCCGACAAGCTGCGCGCCAACATGGATGCAGCGGAGTACAAGCACCTCGTTCTTGGCCTGATCTTCCTCAAATACATCTCCGACACTTTCGCCGCTCGCCGGGCAGAACTGACCCGCCGCTTCGCCGACGAAAACGACGACTACTTCCTGCACGAGTGCGACGACGAGATGCTGGCAGCCGAACTGGAAGACCGCGACTACTACCGCGAGGTCAATGTGTTCTGGGTGCCGGAGGGCGCGCGCTGGGAAGCGCTGCGCGCCGCCGCCAAGCAGACCGACATCGGCAAACGCGTCGACGCAGCGCTGGCCGTCATCGAGCAGGAAAACCCGCGCCTCAAGGGAATCCTCGACAAGCGTTACGCCCGCGCCCAACTGCCGGACGGCAAGCTCGGCGAACTGGTCGACCTCGTCTCGGCGATCGGCTTCGGTGATGACCCAGGCCAGGCCCGCGACGTACTCGGCCAGGTCTACGAGTATTTTCTCGGCCAGTTCGCCAGCGCCGAGGGCAAGAAGGGCGGCCAGTTCTACACGCCGGCGTCCATCGTCAAGACGCTGGTCGCCGTACTCGCACCGCACCACGGCCAGGTCTACGACCCCTGCTGCGGCTCGGGCGGCATGTTCGTACAGAGCGAGAAATTCATCGAATCGCACGGCGGCAAGCTGGGCGACGTAGCTATCTATGGACAGGAATCCAACCCGACGACCTGGCGCCTGGCGGCGATGAACCTCGCCATCCGCGGCATCGACTTCAACCTGGGCCGCGAGCCCGCCGACACCTTCACCCGCGACCAGCACCCGGACCTGCGCGCCGACTTCATCCTCGCCAACCCGCCGTTCAATATCAGCGACTGGTGGCACGCCAGCCTCGAAGGCGATGCGCGCTGGGAGTACGGCACGCCGCCCGCCGGCAACGCCAATTACGCCTGGCTGCAGCATATGCTCTACCACCTCGGACCGAACGGCCGCGCCGGCATCGTTCTGGCCAACGGCAGCATGAGCTCAAGCCAGAACAGCGAGGGCGACATCCGCCGCGCGATGGTCGATGCTGACGTGGTCGAAGTGATGATCGCGCTGCCCGGCCAGCTCTTCTTCAACACGCAGATTCCGGCCTGCCTGTGGTTCCTCGCCAAACGCAAGACGGTACGGCAGGGCGAGGTGCTGTTCATCGACGCGCGCAAGCTCGGCACCATGATCAGCCGGGTGCAAACCGAGTTCCCCGACGAGGTCATAGCGCGCATCGCCGCCACCGTCGCCGCGTGGCGCGCCGGGCCGCAGGCCCAAGTGCCGCTTGCGGCCGGCGAACCCGGCGCGGGTGCTGGCACCTACGCCGACCAGCCCGGCTACTGCCGCAGCGTCAAGCTCGCCGAGATCGCCGAACACGGCCATGTGCTGACACCAGGGCGCTACGTCGGCGCGGAAGCAGTCGAGGACGACGACGAAGCCTTCGCCGACAAGATGCAGACGCTGACAGAGAAGCTCGGCGAACAGATGGCCAAGGGCGTTGAACTCGACCAGTTGATCCGGCAGAAGCTGAGGGGGCTGGGGTATGAGTTCTGAGTGGCGAGAAGTCCGACTCGAAGAAGTTACGTCCATTCTTGGTGACGGACTTCACGGCACTCCCGAGTATGACGATCAAGGCGATTACTACTTCATTAACGGAAACAACCTGAGCAACGGGAGAGTAGTCGTCAATGAAAAGACACGCCGAGTTTCTGAACGGGAGTATCAAAAACATAAGAAAAAGCTGAATGACAGGACAATTCTTGTTTCTATCAACGGGTCGCTCGGATACGTTGCGCTATATCGCGGCGAGAAGGTCGTGCTGGGTAAAAGCGCCTGTTATTTCAATGTTCGAGATGGCGTCGACAAGCAATTTGTCCGCTATGTAATCGAAAGTATTTTTTTCCAAAGTTACATCCACGCTTTGGCGACAGGCTCAACTATCAAGAATGTTTCCCTTCGGCTGATGCGGGACTTTGTCTTTCGGCTCCCCCTTCTTGAACTCCAGAAGCAAATATCGTCAGTGTTGGTTGCTCTTGACGACCGCATCGCCCTGCTGCGCGAAACCAACGCCACGCTCGAAGCCATCGCGCAGGCGCTGTTCAAGTCCTGGTTCGTCGATTTCGACCCGGTCCGCGCCAAGCAGCAAGGCCTCGCCCAGGAGGGAATGGACGAGGCAACTGCCGCACTTTTTCCGGACGGGTTTGAGGAGTCGGCGCTGGGACAAGTACCGAAAGGATGGCGGGTTGAGCCGGTAGGTAACTCAGTGGAGTGTGTTGGTGGCGGCACGCCCGATACGAAGAATCCGTCCTTCTGGGAGCCTGCCGAACATTCCTGGACAACGCCAAAAGACCTGTCCGGTTTGCAGTCGTCAGTACTTTTGCAGACCGGGCGCAAACTCTCATCGGAAGGTTTAGCGAAAGTCAGCTCGGGCCTGTTGCCTTCCGGCACCTTGCTGATGTCATCCCGCGCCCCGATTGGTTATCTCGCTATCGCACAAATGCCTGTGGCAGTGAATCAGGGCTACATCGCCATGCCGCCCGGCGGGCCGATTCCCCCACTGTACATGCTGTTTTGGTGTCGCCAGAATATGGACACGATCAAGAACCACGCCAATGGCTCGACCTTCATGGAAATCAGCAAGAAGGCATTTCGCCCCCTGCCGAGCGTGGTTCCGCCTGCTGAGATTGTTGCCGAGTTCCAGAACATCGCCGAGCCGTTGTTCGCTCGCTTGGTGGAAAACGAAAAGCAAGCCCAAACCCTCGCGGCTCTCCGCGACACCCTTCTCCCCCGCCTGATCTCCGGCCAGCTGCGCCTGCCGGAAGCCGAAGCCATTCTTGAGGTCGCCTGAGATGACGCCAAGCACCGCTCCCCTGACCTTGCCCGACGGCTACGCCGACTGGCTGAACCAGCTCAAGCAGGACATCGCCAAGGCGCAGCAGCGCGCCGCGCTGGCGGTCAATGCGGAACTGGTGGGGCTCTATGCGCGTATCGGGCGGGATATTCTGCTGCGGCAGGAAGCACAGGGCTGGGGCGCGAAGGTCATCGACCGGCTGGCCCATGACCTCAAGGACGCATTCCCGGCGATGCGCGGCTGGTCGGCCAGCAACCTCAAATACATGCGATTCTTCGCCCAGCATTGCCCGGACGGTCAATTTGGTCAGCAGCCTGCTGACCAATTGCCGTGGTTCCATATCGTGACCTTGCTGACCAAACTTGACAGCGACGCCGAACGCGAATGGTACGCCCAGCAAACCATCCAGCAGGGCTGGTCGCGCACAACGCTGGAACTCAATATCCGGAATCGCCTGCACCAGCGCCAGGGGGCGGCGGTGACCAATTTCGTCGCGCGCTTGCCGGCGCCCGAGTCGGCGCTGGCGAACGACACCCTGAAAGACCCTTACCTCTTCGATTTCCTCGGCTTGGGCAACGACGCGCACGAACGCGAAATCGAGGACGGCCTGACCCGCCACATCACGCGCTTCCTGCTCGAACTCGGCGCCGGCTTCGCCTTCGTCGGGAGGCAATTTCGGCTGGAAGTGGCCGGCGACGAGTTTTTCATCGACCTGCTTTTCTACCACACGCGCCTAAAGTGCTACGTGGTGATCGAGCTCAAGGCCACGGCCTTCAAGCCGGAGCATGCCGGCCAACTCAACTTCTACCTTTCCGCCGTCGATGCGCAGATCAAGGCCGACGATGACAGGCCGACCATCGGCCTGCTGCTGTGCAAGCAGCAGAACCGGCTGGTCGCTGAGTACGCGCTGTCCGGCATCGAGAAGCCGATCGGCGTCGCCGAATATCAACTGCTGCGCGATCTGCCGGAGACGCTGGGGCGCAGCCTGCCGAGCATCGAGGAAATCGAGGCCGAGCTGGCGGGCGATCTGAGCGCTCCGGACGCGCTGGCATGACCGAAGACCAACTCGAACAGGAAACCCTCGGCTGGCTCGCCGAGGTCGGCTACACGCCGCTCTACGGCCCGGAACTGGCGCCCGACGGCAGCCACCCGGAACGCCAGAATTACCACCAAGTGCTGCTCGTCGAGCGCCTGCGCCGTGCAATCGCCCGCCTCAACCCCGACATCCCGGCGGCGGTGCGCGAGGACGCGCTGCAGCAGGTCGTCGACCTCGGCATCCCGGCGCTGCTGCCGGCCAACCGGCGCTTTCATCAACTACTGGTGACCGGCGTTCCGGTCGAATATCAGAAGGACGGAGAAACGCGCGGCGACTTCGCACGGCTGATCGACTGGAGCAGTCCCTCACCCCAACCCCTCTCCCAAAGGGAGAGGGGATCATCTCTCCCTTCTCCCTCTGGGAGAAGGGGCGGGGATGAGGGCGGGAATGAGTGGCTGGCGATCAACCAGTACACGGTCAAGGGGCCGCACCACACCCGCCGGCCGGACATCGTCCTCTTCGTCAACGGCCTGCCGCTGGTGCTCATCGAGCTCAAGAACCCGGCCGACGCGAACGCCGATATCTGGAAGGCCTTCGACCAGATCCAGACCTACAAGGACCAGACGCCGGACATTTTCCAGTACAACGAGGTGCTGGTGATTTCCGACGGCTCCGACGCCCGGCTCGGGTCGCTGTCGGCCAACGCCGAGCGCTTCATGCAGTGGCGCACCATCGACGGCGTCACCCTCGACCCGCTCGGGCAGTTCAACGAACTGGAAATTCTGATCCGGGGCGTGCTGGCGCCGGCGGTCCTGCTCGACTACCTGCGCTTCTTCGTGCTCTTTGAGGACGACGGCGACCTCGTCAAGAAGATCGCCGGTTACCACCAGTACCACGCGGTGCGTGCGGCGATCCTGCAGGTCATCGCCGCCTCGCGCCCGGACGGAAGCCACAAGGGCGGCGTCGTCTGGCACACGCAGGGCAGCGGTAAGAGCATCACGATGATCTGCTTTGCCGCACGGGTCATGCAGGAAGCCGCGATGGAGAACCCGACCATCGTCGTCATCACCGACCGCAACGACCTCGACGGCCAGCTCTTTGGCACCTTCTCGCTTGCTCAAGACCTGCTGCGCGAGCAGCCGGTGCAGGTCACCACGCGTCAGGACCTGCGCGACAAGCTGACCAACCGCCCGTCCGGCGGCATCGTTTTCGCGACAATCCAGAAGTTCATGCCCGGCGAAGGCGAAGACATTTTCCCGCTGCTGTCCGACCGGAACAACATCGTCGTCATCGCCGACGAGGCGCACCGCACCCAGTACGGTTTCGAGGCCAAGCTCAAGACCTACCCGGCACCGAAAATCACGACCGGCGACAGCGCCAACGACGCCATCGCGCTGCTCGCCGCCGAGCCGGCCGTGTCGTACACCTCCCGTTACCAGGTCGGCTACGCCCAGCACCTGCGCGACGCATTGCCGAACGCGACCTTTGTCGCCTTCACCGGCACTCCCGTATCCGGCGAGGACCGCGACACCCGCGCGGTGTTCGGCGACTACATCCACGTCTACGATATGCAGCAGGCCAAGGAGGATGGCGCCACGGTGGCGATCTACTTCGAGTCGCGCCTCGCCAAACTCGGGCTCAAGGCCGAAGAACTGTCGCACCTGGACGAGGAAGTCGACGAGCTGGCCGAGGACGAAGAAGAAAGTCAGCAGGCCAAGCTCAAGAGCCGCTGGGCGGCACTCGAAAGGATCGTCGGCACCGAGCCGCGCATCGCCAGCGTCGCTGCCGACCTGGTTGCCCACTTCGAGGAACGCAACAAGGCCCAGACGGGAAAGGCGATGGTCGTCGCGATGAGCCGGGAGATTTGCGTCCACCTCTACAACGAGATCGTCAAGCTGCGCCCGGACTGGCACGACGCCGATCCGGAAAAGGGCGCGATCAAGATCGTCATGACTGGCTCGGCCAGCGACAAGGCCCTGCTCCGCCCGCACCTCTACAGCAAGCAGGTGAAGAAGCGCCTGGAGAAACGCTTCAAGGACCCCGCCGACCCATTGCGGCTGGTGATCGTCCGCGACATGTGGCTGACCGGTTTCGACGCGCCCTGCGTGCACACCCTGTACGTCGACAAGCCGATGCGCGGCCATAACCTCATGCAGGCCATCGCCCGCGTCAACCGCGTCTTCAAGGACAAGCAGGGCGGCCTGGTCGTCGACTACATCGGCATCGCCAACGAACTGAAAAGCGCCCTCAAGGACTACACCGCCAGCCAGGGCCGCGGCCGGCCGACCGTCGATTCCCACGAGGCCTACGCCGTGCTCGAAGAAAAGCTCGATATCCTGCGCGGCATGCTGCACGGCTTCGACTACAGCGATTTTCTCAGCACCGGCCACAAGCGCCTGGCCGGCGCCGCCAACCACATACTGGGCCAGAAGGACGGCAAGCAGCGCTTCGCCGACCACGCACTGGCGATGAGCAAGTCGTTCACGCTGTGCTGCACACTCGACGAAGCCAAGGCCGTTCGCGAAGAAGTCGCCTTCCTGCAGGCCGTGAAAATCATCCTCACCAAGCGAGCCCTCACGCAACAGAAGAAAACCGACGAAGAACGCGAGCTGGCGATCCGCCAGATCATCAGCTCGGCCGTGGTGTCCGAAGAGGTCGTCGACATTTTCCACGCCGTCGGCCTCGACAAGCCCAACATCGGCATTCTCGACGAGGACTTCCTCGCCGATGTGCGCAATCTGCCCGAGCGCAACCTGGCCGTCGAACTGCTGGAGCGCCTGCTCGAAGGCGAGATCAAGTCGCGCTTCGCCGGCAACATCGTCCAGGAGAAGAAGTTTTCCGAGCTGCTGGTCAACGTCGTCAAGCGCTACCAGAACCGCGCCATCGAAACCGCCCAGGTCATCGAGGAACTGATCGAGATGGCAAAGAAGTTCCACGCCGCGGCCAAGCGCGGGGAGGAACTGGGCCTGACCGAAGACGAGGTCGGCTTCTACTACGCGCTCGCCGAAAACGAGTCGGCGGTGCGCGAACTTTCCGACCAGACGCTCAAAAAGATCGCCCAGGAACTGACCGAGAATCTGCGCCAGAACCTCAGTGTCGACTGGTCGGCGCGCGAGAGCGTTCGCGCCAAGCTGCGCCTGATGGTCAAGCGCATCCTGCGTAAATACAAATACCCGCCGGACCAGCAGGAGGGCGCGGTGGAACTGGTGCTACTGCAGGCCAAGGCGCTTGGGATGAGCTGGGCGGCGGCGTAGCAAACTCCGACTACTGACTCGGGCAGTCGAGTGTAACGTGTCGACAGAAGATTTCTCCCTTGCGGTCGAAATGACAACGGATTTTCGAGTCCCAAGGAGCGTGCAGCGGATTGCTGCGACAGAGCGAAAAAAAACCCACAGTTAGTGGGTTTCAGTCGATTCCTTGGAACGTATAGGACTTCTTAAAACTGCTTCTTGGTGCCCCGACCCAGACTCGAACTGGGACGCCTTGCGGCGCGGGATTTTGAATCCCGTGCGTCTACCGATTCCGCCATCGGGGCAACGCCTAAAATCAATCGCAACGCTAGCCAGACGATTCAAATCTGCTTTGCGCCTCGCAATTTAACCATATAAGCACTTGTTTTATATAGTACAATCGCCGCCTTTCGCCGAACCTGCCGATTTTACCAGCGGGCCAGGGTTCGCACGAAACGAACCGAAGGAGGCCGAATTATCCTCGATTCGTCCCTAACCGACAAGCCAATCCTCTGACAATTTTTCGCATGCTCACTCTCGACGATTTCGATTTCGACCTCCCCCCCGAACTGATTGCCCAACACCCGGCCAGCGAGCGCAGCGCCAGCCGCCTGTTGCACGTTGCCGCTGGAACGCTGCGCGACCAGCAATTTGTCGGCCTGCCGCAACTGATCAAGCCGGGCGACCTGCTGGTTCTCAACGACACGCGAGTGATCAAGGCCCGCCTTTACGGGCGGAAGGACAGCGGCGGCAAGGTCGAGGTAATGATCGAGCGCATCGCCGACGCGCGCCACGCCGTAGCGCAGATCCGCGCCAGCAAGTCGCCCAAGGCCGGCAGCCGGATCGTCATCGAAGGCGCATTCACCGTGACGGTGAGCGGCCGCAGCGGCGAGCAATCCGAGTTTTTCGCGCTTGAACTCGCCGGCGCCGGCGATCTTTATGCGCTGATCGAACAGCACGGCCGCTTGCCGCTGCCACCGTACATCACGCACGGCGCCGAAAGCGACGACGAGACGCGCTACCAGACGGTCTTTGCGCGCCACCTGGGCGCCGTCGCGGCGCCAACCGCCGGGCTGCATTTCGACGAGACGATGCTGGCCACGCTCGCCGCGCAGGGCGCCGAACTCGCCTTCCTGACGCTGCACGTCGGCGCTGGAACCTTCCAGCCGGTGCGTGTGCATGACCTCTCCGAGCACCGTATGCATTCGGAACGTTTTAACATTCCGCAGGCGACGGTCGACGCCATCGCCCGTACCCGTGCGCGCGGCGGTCGCGTCATTGCCGTCGGCACGACCAGCCTGCGCGCGCTCGAGGCGGCGGCACAAGGCGGCGAGCTTGTCGCCGGCGACGCCGAAACCGATATTTTCATCACGCCCGGCTACCGCTTCCGCGTCGTCGACCGGCTGATCACCAATTTTCACCTCCCCAAGTCGACGCTGCTGATGCTCGTCTCGGCCTTCGCCGGAACGCAGACCATGCGTGCCGCCTACCGTCACGCGGTGGCGCGGCGCTACCGCTTCTTCAGCTACGGCGACGCCATGCTCATCGAAAGACAAGACCATGCAATTTGAACTGCTCGCCAACGACGGCGCCGCGCGCCGCGGCCGCCTCACCCTCGCCCACGGCGTCGTCGACACGCCGGTGTTCATGCCGGTCGGCACCTACGGCACGGTCAAGGCGATGACGCCGCGCGACCTCTCCGAGATCGGCGCGCAGATCTGCCTGGGCAACACCTTCCACCTGTGGCTGCGCCCCGGCCTTGAAGTGATTGCCGCGCACGGCGGCCTGCACCGCTTCATGGGCTGGGACAAACCGATCCTCACCGACTCGGGCGGTTTCCAGGTGTTCTCGCTGGGCGCGCTGCGCAAGATCACCGAGGAAGGCGTCAAATTCTCGTCGCCGATCAACGGCGACAAGCTGTTCCTGACGCCCGAGGAGTCGATGCGCATCCAGCACACGCTCAACTCGGACATCGTGATGATCTTCGACGAGTGCACACCCTTCCCGGCGACGCACACCGAAGCGGCGATCTCGATGCGCCTGTCGCAACGCTGGGCACGCCGCTCGCGCGACGAACACGATCGCCTGGCCAACGCCAACGCGCTGTTCGGCATCGTCCAGGGCGGCATGTACGAAGACCTGCGCGACGAGTCGCTCGCCTGCCTCTCCGAAATCGGCTTCGACGGTTTCGCCATCGGCGGACTCTCGGTCGGAGAACCCAAGGACGAGATGGCGAGAATCCTGGCGCATACCGCGCCGCGTCTGCCGCAGGACAAGCCGCGCTATCTGATGGGCGTCGGCACGCCCGAAGATCTGGTCGCCGGCGTGCAGACCGGAATCGACATGTTCGACTGCGTGATGCCGACGCGCAACGCGCGCAACGGCCACCTGTTCACGCGCTACGGCGACATCAAGATCAAGAACGCGCAGCACAAGAACGACCCGCGCCCGCTCGACGAGAGCTGCGATTGTTACACCTGCCGCAATTTCTCTCGCGCCTACCTGCACCACCTGCACCGCATCGGCGAAATTCTCGGCGCGCAACTCAACACACTGCACAATCTGCACTACTACCAGGTGCTGATGCGCGAGTTGCGCGAGGCGATCGCCGCCGGCCGACTGGCCGAAATGGTCGCCGCCTTTCATGCCGGACGCAACCAACAGGCCAGGTGATACAATAAGCGGCTTATTTTCTGTCGCTTTTTCGATTTACCCAAGGAGACTAATGTGCTGATCAGTAACGCCTACGCCCAAACCGCAGCGGCCGCCGCCGGCCCCATGGACAGTGTCATGCAGTTCCTGCCGATCATTCTGATGTTCGCCGTGCTCTATTTCCTGATGGTTCGCCCGCAGATGAAAAAGGCCAAGGAACATAAAGCCCTGCTCGAAGCGCTCAGCAAGGGCGACGAAGTCGTCACCCAGGGCGGACTGGCAGGCCGTATCACCAAGGTCGGCGATGATTTCGTTTCAATCGCGATTGCCGACAACGTCGAGATCCAAATGCAAAAGGGCGCAATTTCACTGGTCCTGCCCAAAGGCACGCTCAAGAATCTGTAAGAAAACGGAGTGAGAAGTGCGGCGCCAAGCGCCCCACTTCGTCCGCATCTCTTCGTCATTCCGACGCCGCACCACCACCCTCACTTTTCACTGCTCCCATGAACCGCTATCCGCTCTGGAAATACGTCATCGTCGCCTTCGCGCTGGTGTTCGGCTTCATCTATACCCTGCCGAATTTCTTTGGCGAATCCCCGGCCGTCCAGGTATCGAGCGCCAAAGCGACGCTCAAGGTCGATGCCAAGACGCTCGAACGCGTCGAGGCGACGCTCAAGCAGGCGAATGTCGACAGCAACGGAACCTTCCTCGACACCACCGGCGTCAAGGTCCGCCTCAAGGATACCGACACCCAGCTCAAGGCCCGCGATCTGCTTGAGAAGCAGTTCAACCCCGACGCCACCGACCCGCAGTACGTCGTCGCGCTCAACCTGCTCTCCAGTTCGCCACAATGGCTCACCAATATGGGTGCGCTGCCGATGTACCTCGGCCTCGACCTGCGCGGCGGCGTGCACTTCCTGCTGCAAGTGGACATGAAGGGCGCGCTGACCAAGCGTCTCGATTCGATCGGCGCCGACCTGCGCAGCCTGCTGCGCGACAAGAACATCCGCCACGGCGGCATCAGCCGCGAAGGCGAACGCGTGGTCATCCGCTTCCGCGACGAAGACACGCGCAGCAAGGCACGCATCGTCCTCGAAGACAGCCAGCCCGACCTGCTGCTCACCGACCAGGGCAGCGGCAGCGACCTCAAGCTCTCCGCCACGCTCAAGCCGACGGCGATGAAGCGCATCCAGGAATTTGCCATCAAGCAGAACATGGGCACCCTGCACAACCGGATCAACGAGCTCGGCGTCGCCGAGCCGGTGATCGCGCAACAGGGCGCCGACCGCATCGTCGTCCAACTGCCCGGCGTGCAGGACACGGCCAAGGCCAAGGACATCCTGGGCCGCACCGCGACGCTCGAAATCCGCATGGTCGACGACACACCAGGCGCGCTCGAAGCGGCGATGGCCGGCCAGGTCCCGTTTGGTACCGAGCTTTACGTCGAGCGCGGTGGCCGGCCGCTGCTGGTCAAGAAACAAGTGATGCTGACCGGCGACCGCCTGACCGACGCCCAGCCCGGCTTCGACAACCAGACGCAGGAAGCGGCGGTACACCTCAATCTGGACTCGGCCGGATCGCGCATCTTCAAGGAAATCACGCGCGAGAACGTCGGCAAACGGATGGCCATCCTGCTCATCGAAAAAGGCAAGGGCGAGGTCGTCACGGCGCCGGTGATCCGCACCGAGATCGGCGGCGGGCGCGTGCAGATTTCAGGCAGCATGAGCACGCAGGAAGCCAACGACACGGCGCTGCTGCTGCGCGCCGGATCGCTCGCGGCGCCGATGGAGATCATCGAGGAACGCACCATCGGCCCGAGCCTCGGCGCCGAGAACATCACCAAGGGCTTCCATTCGACGCTGTGGGGCTTCACCGCGATCTCCGCGTTCATGATCATGTACTACGTGCTGTTTGGCCTCATTTCAGTCGTCGCGCTGGCCTCCAACCTGCTTTTTCTGGTCGCCTTGCTGTCCTTGCTGCAAGCCACGCTGACGCTGCCTGGCGTCGCCGCCATCGCGCTAGCGCTGGGCATGGCCATCGACTCCAACGTGCTGATCAACGAACGCATCCGCGAGGAGCTGCGCAACGGCTCGTCGCCGCAGGCGGCGATCACCGCCGGCTACTCGCACGCCTTCGACACCATCATCGACACCAACATCACCACGCTGATCGCCGGTATCGCGCTGCTGATCTTCGGTTCGGGACCGGTGCGCGGCTTCGCTGTGGTGCACTGCCTGGGCATTCTGACCTCGCTGTTCTCCGCGGTCGTCGTCTCACGCGCCATGGTCAATCTGATCTACGGTCGCCGCCGCAAACTTGAGTCGCTGGCCATCGGCCACATCTGGAAACCCGGCACCGTCGCCAAATAAGGATACGCAGAGATGGAATTTTTCCGCATCAAAAAAGACCTCCCGTTCATGCGCCATGCGCTGGTGTTCAACGTTATTTCGCTGATCACCTTCCTGCTCGCGGTGTTCTTCCTGCTCCATCGCGGCCTGCACCTGTCGGTCGAGTTCACCGGCGGCACGCTGATCGAGGTCAACTACTCGCAAGCCGCCGATCTTGAGAAGATCCGCCAGGGTCTGATCAAGGCCGGCAATACCGACGTCACCGTGCAGAATTTCGGTTCGAGCCAGGACGTCATGATCCGCCTGCCGCTCAAGGCCGAGCAGAGCTCAACCAAGATCGGCGACGCCGTGATGGCCACACTCGACGCCGAGGCACCAGGTGCAACGCTGCGCCGCGTCGAGTTCGTCGGCCCGCAGGTCGGCCGCGAACTGGCCGAAAACGGGTCGCTGGCGCTGCTGCTGGTGATCGTCGGCATCGTCATCTACCTGGCGCTGCGCTTCGAGTGGCGCTTCGCGGTCTCAGCGATCATCGCCAACCTGCACGACATCGTGATCATCCTCGGCTTCTTCGCCTTCTTCCAGTGGGAATTTTCGCTGACGGTGCTCGCCGCGGTGCTCGCCGTTCTCGGCTACTCGGTCAATGAATCGGTCGTCGTCTTCGACCGCGTTCGCGAAACCTTCAAGAAGGTTCGCGGGCTGACCACCCCGCAGGTGATCGATCACGCGATCACCGGAACCATCTCGCGCACCATCATCACGCACGGCTGTACGCAGTTGATGGTGTTGTCGATGCTGATCTTCGGCGGCGCGACGCTACACTACTTCGCGCTGGCGCTGACCATCGGCATCTGCTTCGGCATCTACTCGTCGGTTCTGGTCGCCAGCCCGCTGGTGATGTGGCTGGGCGTCTCGCGCGAGCACTTCATCAAGGTCAAGAAGACCGTCGAAGGCGCCAACGACGACGGCGCGGTCGTCTGAACTTAAAACATCCGGAATGTGTCTCATGGGCGCCTCTCGGCGCCCGTTTTTTTTGGATGACTTGGAGAACTGCATGAGCACGAAACGCATCAAGCTGTGGGACCTGCCGACGCGCCTCTTTCACTGGCTGCTGGTCATTGGCGTCAGCGCCGCACTAATCACCGGCAACATCGGCGGCACTGCGATCGAATGGCATGGCAAAATCGGCCTGGCGATCGTCGGACTGATCGTCTTCCGCGTCGTCTGGGGGCTCATCGGATCGAGCCACGCGCGCTTCGCGAGCTTCTTCCCGACCCCCGCCTCAATCGCCGCCTACCTGCGCGGCCAGTGGCTCGGAATCGGCCACAACCCGCTCGGCGCCTTGTCGGTGCTCGGCTTGCTGGCGCTCGTCGCGCTCCAGCTGAGCACCGGCCTGTTCGGCAATGACGACATCGCCTTCCGCGGGCCGCTCTACGACCTGATCACCAAGGACCTCTCCGACCGGCTCACCGCAATCCACGAACTGACCAGCAACGCGCTGATCGCGCTGATCGTTCTGCACCTCGCCGCGATCGCCTTCTACGCCCACGTCAAGAAGGACAATCTGGTCAAGCCGATGCTCACCGGCTATAAGGACCTGGCGCCCGGCGAAGCGGGCGAATCGGCGGTCGGCGGCGGCATGGTCGCTTTCATCGTCGCGCTGGCGATCGCCCTGGCTGCGGTTTACGGCGCCTCGGGCACATGGCTCCCCGCCCCGCCCCCCCCTGCTGCCGTCCAGGCCGCGCCGGCCTGGTAAAACTAGTGAGCCTGTCGAACCATGAACGGCTTCGCTACAACGTAAAAACCACCGTCCCCTTCGACCGTTCGACATGCTCACGGCACGACTCAGGGCGAACGGCGGTTTTTCTCTTAACTGAACGGTATTAGCCAGCTGGTGGCCCTTTTATCGCGAGCGGCTCGATCAGGCCATCAGTTTTTTTGGCGGAAATCGTCGTGACACGCCTTGCAGGCACCGCCGGTCTTACCGAACTGCGCCTTGATCGCCGCCACGTCGCCGGTCGCCGCAATCTTGGCCAGTTCGTTGGCTTCCTTGTTGAAAGCCATCCCGACTTCGCTAAGCTTGCCCTTATGCTCAGGATCGAAAAGTTCAGGTTTGACATGCGTCTTCTGGTCGCCGACGTCCTTGTCTGTCCCCGGTGCAAAGAGCACACCGGTGCCGGAGTTGGCGGTCGCGGCGAGCACGTTAGCAGCAGCGATCACCTGCTCCTTGTTGAAGTTGCCGTCGAGATTGGCCTTGATCTTTCCCATATTCCACGCCTGGACGTTCATGTTCGCCTTACGAATCTTGATCATTTCCTCGGGCTTGAGGCTCTGCTGGGCAAACGAGGCGCTGGCTAGGCCGGCGATAACCAATGCGGCGACGACTTTTTTCATGTTTGTTTCTCCGTTATTGTGGATGAGGCGGTAGACATCTCGCGCTCGGCACGCCGGTTGGCACCCAATGGCCCTATTGACGACGCAAGCTTAGTCAGCAACTCGCGGCAAGAAGTTCTCACAGCGCAAACACGTGTTTGGTTCGCAAAGTCTTGTTTTCATCGATAAGCGCCAGCAGCCGGTCGATGTTCGGATGCTTTCCCGGGTGCGCGCGTGCGTCAACGGCGTGCTCGGCAAAGAGCTCGAGTCCTTTTCTTGCGGCATCCGGAGTGATCGCGCCGTAGGTCTGCGCCAGGTGGTTATAGACCGCCAGCGAGCCCTGGCTGCCCGCCTTGTTCTCGATTGTCGCCAGCACCGTGCCGTCGCCGTCGAGCAAATTGATCGACGCCAGATGCGAGATCCCCGGCAGTTTCTTGAGGTTTGCGGCAAATTCAGACACGAGTTTTTTCTTTCAAGAATGGAACAACATATCGAACCACAACGACACAACGCGCACAACGAAAAAGAAAAGCCTCAAGTGTGCCCGCTCTGCAAACGCGGATATTGAGCCGACCCACGCCAAGCTCAGATCTTTACGTCGTGTTCGTTGTGCCCGTTGTGGTTAATCCTGCTTTTCTCAGATCCGCTTTGCGAGTTCGGCGGCTTTGCCGGTGTAGTCCCAGGGCGTCAGCTTGAGCAGGTCGTCCTTGGCCGCTTGCGGAATTTCCAGGTCGCGAACGAAAGCCTGCATTCCGGCACTCGAAATACGGTTGCCGCGCGTCAGTTCCTTGAGCTTTTCGTAGGGATTGGCGATGCCGTAACGGCGCATCACCGTCTGGATCGGTTCGGCAAGCAGTTCCCAGTTGGCGTCCAGGTCCTGGTGCAGGAACTCCGGATTGGCTTCGAGCTTATTGAGACCACGCAGCAGCGAGTCGTAACCGAGTAGCGTGTAGCCCAACGCGACGCCCATATTGCGCAGCACGGTCGAATCGGTGAGGTCGCGTTGCCAGCGCGAGATCGGCAGCTTCTCGGAGAGGTGTTTGAGCAGCGCATTGGCCAAGCCCAGGTTGCCCTCGGAGTTCTCGAAGTCGATCGGATTGACTTTGTGCGGCATGGTCGACGAGCCGATTTCTCCTGCCTTGAGCTTCTGCTTGAAGAGACCCAGTGAAATATAGCCCCAGACATCGCGGTTGAAGTCGATCATGATAGTATTGACCCGCGCGAAGGCGTCGTAGAGCTCGGCCATCGCGTCGTGCGGCTCGATTTGGATGGTGTAGGGGTTGAATTCAAGCCCCAGGCTTTCAACAAAACGCTTGGCGAAGCTTTCCCAGTCGTAATCGGGATAGGCCGCCAGATGCGCGTTGTAGTTGCCGACCGCGCCGTTGATCTTGCCCAGCAGGCTGACCGCGGCGATACGCGAACCCGCGCGCTCGAGGCGATAGACGACGTTGGCCATTTCCTTGCCGAGCGTCGTCGGCGTCGCCGGCTGACCGTGGGTGCGCGACATCATCGGCAGCTCGGCATGCTCATGCGCCAGATCGCGCAGACGTGCCACCACGCGCGCCAGCATCGGCAGCATCGTCTGATCACGCGCCGTCTTGAGCATCAGCGCATGCGACAGATTGTTGATATCCTCCGAGGTACAGGCGAAGTGAATGAACTCGGAAACCCGCATCACTTCGGCGTTGTCGGCCAACTGCTGCTTGATCCAGTATTCCAGCGCCTTGACGTCGTGGTTGGTGACCGCTTCGATGGCCTTGACCTCGGCCGCCTGCTGCGGACCGAAAGCGGCCAGCAACTGATCAAGCCGCGCGACGGTCTGAGGCGAAAAGGCGGGAATCTCAGCAAAATGGGGCTCGGCGGCGAGCGCCTTGAGCCATTCGACCTCGACTTGCAGGCGACGGCGAATCAATCCGAATTCGGAGAACTGCTCGCGCAAGGCATCTACCTTGGTGGCATAACGGCCGTCGAGCGGCGACAGCGAAGTAAGGGTATTGAAAGACATGGCACTCATCCTTTTGCGGTAAGCTCGCTATTTTACCCGCACGGCAAAATCTCCAGTAAATTGATCGCGACGGCAATGCTATAATTTGCCGGAATTATTCTCCAGCAGGACGCTAATGAAGCTCATCGGATCACTCACCAGTCCTTACGTCCGCAAGGTGCGTATCGTTCTGGCCGAAAAGAAAATCGAATACGAGTTTGTTCTGGACTCGCCGTGGACGCCCGAATCGACAGTTCCCAACCTCAATCCGCTGGGCAAGATTCCGGTGCTGGTGCTTGACGACGAAACCGCGCTCTTCGATTCTCGGGTGATCAGCGAATACCTCGACAACGTCGCGCCGAACAACAAGCTGATGCCCGCACCGAATCGCGAGCGCACCGAAGTCAAACGCTGGGAAGCGCTGGCCGACGGCATTTGCGATGCCGCCGCGCTGCTCTTCCTTGAGAAAAAACGTCCGGCCAAGCAACAAAGCGCAGACTGGATCGCCCGTCAGGAAAGCAAAATCGCCCGCGGCATCGACTACATGGCTAAAGAACTCGGCGAAAACGTCTGCTGCATCGGCATGCACTTCTCGCTCGCCGACATCGCCGCGGTTTGTGCGCTCGGCTACCTGGCCTTCCGCTTCCCCGAAATCGACTGGAGCGAAAAGCACCCCAACCTCGCGCGCCTCTACGCCAAGCTGATGCTGCGTCCAGCCTTTGCCGACACCATTCCGCAGGGCTGAAAACGCAAGGCAAGCTTCATGAAAAGAGCCGCATCATGCGGCTCTTTTCATTTGTGCTTCGCCTGCCGTCTAGACGCGAAAACGCGCGACCGATTCACGCAACTCCTTGGACAATTGTTCGAGGAACTGCACATTCTCGCTGGCGGCGCGAACCGACGCCGTCGATTCCTCGATCATTCCGGATATCTGCTCGACATTGCGCGCGACGCTGGCACTGGCCTGGCTCTGTTCGGTTGTCGCCGCGGCCACCTCGCTGATATTGGAGAGCGCCAGCAGTGACGCCTCGTTGATCTGGCGCAGCGCCGCGCCGGCCTGGCCGGCCATGTCGACGCCGAGCGCCACCTGAGGACCGACCGACTGCATGCCGCTGACCACCGCCGACGTATCCTTGTCGATCGCCAGGATCATTCCGGTAATCTGGTCGGTCGCCTGACCGGTACGCTCGGCAAGCTTGCGCACCTCGTCAGCAACCACCGCGAAGCCGCGCCCCTGCTCGCCGGCGCGCGCCGCCTCGATCGCCGCGTTGAGCGCCAGGAGGTTGGTCTGATCGGCAATTTCCTTGATCACGCGAGCGATGCCGCCAATCTCGCGCGAGCGCACGGCAAGGCCGCCGATCAACCCGGAGGCGTCATCGACCTGACTGGCGGCGCGCCGGATCTCGTCGCTCGCCTTGTTCGCCATGCTCTCGCCCTGATTCGCCAATTGCGTCGTGTGGGTGGCATTGACCTCGGTTTCCTTGGCGCTTTGCGAAATATGGTCGACACTGACCGCCATCTGCTCGATCGCCGACGCCGTCGAATTGATTGCATCAGAAGACTGATGCGACGAGGTGTCGATCTGCTGCATCAACTCGGACAGGTTGTGCGAAGCCTGGCCGACCTTGTCAGCATTGTTCTGGATGTTGCCGATGATCTCGTGCAGCCCGGCTTGCATCAGCTCGATCGACTCCATCAGGCTGCCAGGAACACCGCGATGGCTGACCTGCTGCGAGAGGTCGCCGCTGGCGATATTCCTGGCCATGGTCGCCGCGTAGTCGGGCTCGCCGCCCAACGCCCGGTAGATCTTTCTCGCCATCAGCGCCGCCGCCGCAATCACCCCGGCAAAGATGGCTAGGCCGATCAGCAGGAAGCGCAGCGCGTTGTGCCAGTAGGCTTGTTGGATATCGTCGGCGAACAGGCCAAAACCGATGATCCAGTCCCATTCGGGAACCTTGACCAGACCGTTGATCTTGAGCACCTCGACCTCGCCCTTGGGCCGCTTGGTCTTGATTTCGACCATCGCCAGATCACTCGCTTTGACCGCGTCGACATAAACCTGCATCAGCGTTCGGCCGTCGGGCATTTTCGAGCCCATGTCGACCTTGCCCTCCTTGCGCGGATCGGTGTGCACCAGCACGGTGCCGTCCATCTTGCGAACGAAGACGTAGTCATCGCCTTCGCGTAGCGTCGACAACACCTGTTTGGCCTTGCTCTGCGCTTCGTCGCGAGTCAGCGTTCCGGCCTTTTCCTGCGCCAGGAAACTCGCCGCCTGCTTGCCGGCGAAGCTCGCCATCAAGCGAATCTGCGACTGTCGATCCTCAAGCATCGTCGTATGAATCGTCTGCAGCGCGACCAGCACCAGCACCAGCGCACCCAGCGTGGCGCAACCGACGATCAGACCCAAGCGTGTCGATAGTTTCATGATTGATCCCCCGATCAGATCCAGACTGTTATTGAGTGCTTACCCTGATCTGGATTGTACAGAGCAATGCCTGCGCGCGCATCAGGGCCATCTATCGGCCAGCACGGTCGCCGCTACAAATAATAAGGGGGTGTTGCACTCATTTCATCGACGAAATGAACGCAACACCCCCGAGGGTTGGCAACTGGCTATTTAGTTAACGCGCCAGCCAGCCCCCATCGACAGCGATGGTGTAGCCATTGACGTAATCGGAAGCTTTCGACGCCAGGAAAACGACGGCGCCGCCCAGATCTTCGGGCAATCCCCAGCGTCCAGCGGGAATCCGGCCGACGATCTCGGCACTGCGCGCTTCGTCGGCACGCAACTGCGTGGTGTTATCGGTCGCCATGTAGCCGGGAGCGACGGCATTGACGCCGATGCCATGCTTGGCCCACTCGTTGGCCATCAACATGGTGATTCCCTTGATGCCGCTCTTCGAGGCGGTATAGGACGGCACGCGGATGCCGCCCTGGAACGAGAGCATCGACGCGACATTGACGATCTTGCCGCCCTTGCCCTGTGCGATGAACTGGCGGGCGACGGCCTGGCACATGAAAAACGCCGACTTGAGGTTGACGTTCATCACGTCGTCCCATTCCTGCTCGGTAAAATCGACCGAGTCATTGCGCTTGATGATTCCCGCGTTATTGACCAGGATGTCGATGTGACCAAAGGCCTTCAAGGCCGTGTCGACGATGCGCGCAACCGGTTCAATGCTCGACAGGTCGGCCTGAACGTGCACGTATTTGCGCCCTGCGGCAGCGACTGCCGCAGCGGTTTCCGGCGCGTCAGCGACGTAGGTCACGCCGACGATGTCGGCGCCCGCCTGCGCCAATGCCAGGGCCATGCCGCGACCCAGGCCGCGTTCGGATCCGGTGACGATCGCCACCTTGCCGTCCAGTTTGAATGCGTCAAGAATTCCGCTCATTGTCGTTTTCCTTATTTGAGATCGTTAGGGCCGAGGCCGTCCATGTCGTCGAAAGTCTGATTCTCGCCAGCCATGCCCCAGATGAACGAGTACGGACCCGAAGCGACGCCGGCGTGAATCGACCACGACGGCGAAATCACCGCCTGTTCGTTGGACATTACGATGTGGCGGGTTTCCAGCGGCTGTCCATGGAGGTGGAAAACACGCGTTTCCGGCGCCATGCCGAAGTAGAGGTAAACCTCCATGCGCCGTTCGTGGGTGTGCGGCGGATAGGTATTCCACACGCTGCCCGGTTCGAGAACGGTCAGCCCCATGACCAGCTGGCAGCTCTTGCAAACCGCCGGGTGAACGTATTGATAGATGGTGCGCACATTGCAGGTTTCGGCAGAACCCAGCTTCTTGGGGTTGGCGTCGGCGCGCGTGATGCGCACCGTCGGGTAAGTGGCGTGCGCCGGGCTGCTGATCAAATAGAACTTGGCCGGATCGGCAGGATTATCGCTCTCGAACGAGACCGCCTTGACGCCCATGCCAACGTAGAGGCCGTCGCCGTTGGCCAGCTCCTGAACCTGGCCATCGAGCAGCACGCGGCCTTTGGCGCCGATATTGATGACGCCGAGCTCGCGGCGATCGAGGAAATTCGGCGTACCGAATTCCTTGCCGCCTTCGAGCGCCAGCGGCTGCGTGGTCGGCACGGCGCCGCCGAAAACGACGCGGTCGACGTGCGTATAGACCAGCTTGAGCTCGCCGGTCACGAAGACCTGCTCGACCAAGAAATGACGGCGCAGAGTTTCGGTATCGTAGCCCTTGACGTCCTCGGGATGGTGCGCATAACGCGTATCGAGTTTCATGAAATCTCCAGAATCAATTTTTGAGAAAGTCTTCGCGCTGCGGGGTGAAGACATCGAGCAGACTGCCTTCGCTGACGCATACCGTGCCGTGCAGCGCCGAGGACGGGAAAAACAGCGAATCGCCGGGGCGCAGCGTCACGGTTTCGCCCTCGATGGTGAACACGAACTCGCCCGCCAGGCAATAGGTGACCTGTTCGTGCACATGCCGGTGTTCGGAACCGACGCCGCCGGTCTTGAAAAACACCTCGACCATCATCAGGTCGCCGCCACGCGCGCGGATTTTTCGGCTGACCTTACCGGCTTCGATAGTTTCCAGTTCGATTCCGGAATCGGGAAAAAATACGTCGCTCATCGTACCTCCAAGCTAAATTTCAATTTCAGTGTGTTCATGCGGGAAATTGCGGCCTGCGAACCGCACCAGCGACTCGGCGCTGAGGTCAATCAGGGCAGACCCTTCCATGCAGCCGACGAGAACTTTACACCATGCGGAAAAGCTCTTCAAGTTTTTTTGAAACATTATTCCATTTTTAGAGTTCTGGCGTCGAAAGACGGCACGGGACGCCGCCCTGCGCTCAAATCAGCGCGCTGACGCCTGCTCAGCCTGGGCGTCGTCGAGATAACCGAGGACGGCAGAGATCTCTGCAGCGGCCCCTTTGACCCGGTCGATCCAGCCTGGTTCTTCAGCCAGTTCGTAGCGGAAACTCGGCCAGGACACGGAGAGCACCGCGACCACCGCGCCGGTGTAGTCGAAGATCGGCGCGCCGATGCAGTGCAGGTTCTCCTCGCGCTCCTCGTTGTCGCGCGCGAAACCCTGTTCGCGGATTTGCGCGAGTTCAGCATTGAGGGCGGCGCTGGAGGTTAGTGTATTCTTGGTGATGGCCAGCAGGCGAACGCCCTTGAGCGCCGCCTCCCGGTCGGCGTCCTTGGCGAAGGCGAGCAGAGTTTTGCCGATCGCGGTGCAGTAGAGCGGCATGCGCCGGCCAACGCGCGAGTACATGCGGATCGTGTAACGCGACTCGATTTTCAACACATAGACCGCCGCATCGCCGTCGAGAACGCCCATATGCACGGTTTCGCCGAGCTCTTCCGACAAGGCTTCGGCGATCGGACGCGCCGCCGACAGCAAGTCCAGATGATCAAGCGCGCGCGATCCCAGGTTGAACATCTTGAGCGTCATCGCCCAGCGGTCACCATCGACGCGGCGCGCATAGCCCAGTTCCTGAAGGGTCAGCAGAAAGCGGTAAACGGTCGGTTTGGCCAGTTTGATCTCGCGCGAGATCTCCTCAAGGCCGATGGCGCGCTGCCGCGAAAGACGCTCGAGGACAGCGAGAACCCTGACGGCCGCGCTGATCAGCGGAACCGCTGCGGCTCTAGACGCACTCTTCTTTTTTGGAGCACTCTTTTTTTCCATTTATGGACTCACATTCCATTTCTGCGATAACTCATGGTACGTCAATGATCGGCGCGCGTACACCCCCGAACGGGAGTTGCTGAGCACACCGAAAAAAACCCGGACAGGCTATGAACCTATCCGGGTTTTTCTACGTTTACTTTATAAGTACTGGTTAGAACGGGATATCGTCGTCCATGTCCTCGAAGCTCGGTGCCTTCTTGGCCGGAGCAGCGCCGCGCGACGCCGAGGGGGCTGCCGAAGACGGCATGCTGCCGCCGTATTCAGCCTCGCCGCCGGACGATGAGCCGCTGCTGCGGCCGCCGAGCATCTGCATTTCGTTGGCTTCGATTTCGGTCGTGTAGCGCTCCTGGCCTTCTTTGTCCTGCCACTTGCGAGTGCGGATGCGGCCTTCGACGTAGACTGCCGAGCCCTTTTTGAGGTACTGGCCGACGATCTCGGCGAGCTTGCGATAGAAGACCACGCGATGCCATTCGGTGATTTCCCGCTTCTCGCCAGTCGCCTTGTCTTTCCACGATTCGGTCGTTGCCAGACGGACGTTGGCGACGGCGTCGCCGTTGGGCATGAAGCGGGTTTCCGGATCGGCCCCCAGGTTGCCGACGAGAATTACTTTGTTGACCGAAGCCATGTTGCCTCCATGAAGGATGTTCAAAACGCGGATTATAAAGACTTATGCGGCCGGCCGTGAACGAACCGGCGGCATCGTCATCAACAGCCCGAGAACCAGCCAGCAAAGCGCCAGCACGGCACAGGCGAGCCATACCACCAGCGCCCCCGAGTGCTTGGCCAGCGCACCGCCGAGCACGCCGCCGAGAAACAGGCCGAGCGACTGGGTGGTGTTGTAGACGCCGAGCGCCGCCCCTTTGGCATGCGGCGGCGCGAGGCGCGAAATCAGCGACGGCTGGGTCGCCTCGAGAATGTTGAAAGCGACGAAGAATAGCAGCAGCCAGAAAGCCAGCGCATAAACATCGCCGCCGAAGAAACCGAAGCCGATCTGAACCACAAGCAGCAGCGCGATCGCCGCGTTGAAGACGAGCTTCATGCGGCCGTATTTTTCGGCGGCGATGATCGCCGGAACCATGATCACGAACGAAACGAGCACCGCCGGCAGGTAGACTTTCCAGTGCTCGGCGACCGGAAGGCCGCCGCTATGCACCAGCATCGACGGCAACAGCACCCACATCGCGGTCTGCACCAAGTGCAACGTGAACACGCCGAAATTCATCCGCCATAGCTGCGGATGGGCAAGCACCTCGACGAAGCTCGCCCAGCTGGGCCGGCGGGGAATCACCGGCGCCGCAGGAACAACCGAGAGCACAACGTAGATCGCCAGGATCGCCAGCCCGCCAGTCAGCGCGAAAATCCCCGGCATGCCGATGTGCGCGAAGAGCAGCGGCGCGCCGACCATCGACAGCGCAAACACCAGGCCGATCGACGAACCAATCATCGCCATCACCTTGGTCAGATGCTGCTCGCGCGTGAGGTCGGCGGCGAGCGCCGTCACTGCGGCGGAAATCGCGCCAGCGCCCTGCAGCACGCGACCGGCAATGACGCCGTAGATGTCGCCAGCCAGCGCCGCGACGAAACTGCCGATGATGAACAGCAACAGCCCGAAGACGATCACCGGCTTGCGTCCGAAACGATCCGAGGCGATGCCGTAGGCGATCTGCAGCAGCGCCTGGGTCAGCCCGTAAGCGCCGAGCGCGAGGCCGACCAGCGCCACGTCGTCGCCGCCCGGCAAGTCCTTGGCATAGATCGAGAAAACCGGCAGGATCAGGAACAAGCCAAGCATACGCAAGGCGAAAATCGACGCCAGTGCGGCACCGGCACGGCGCTCGGCTGAAGTCATCGGGTCATTGGTCGGAGCGCGCATCAGGTCAAACCCGGCAAGGAATAGCCGAACCATGATTGGTTCGAACGGTCGGAACTGGTTATATTAACAGGTTTGCTCCTCCCCTCAGGCAACGCCCCCCCATGGAAGAACTACGAGAAATCAGGATACGCGGCGCGCGCACGCATAACCTTAAAGACATCAACCTCGACCTGCCGCGCAACCGGTTGATCGTCATTACCGGCCTGTCCGGTTCGGGCAAATCGTCGCTCGCCTTCGACACGCTCTACGCCGAGGGTCAGCGGCGCTACGTCGAGTCGCTGTCGGCCTACGCGCGCCAGTTCCTGCAGCGCATGGACAAGCCCGACGTCGATCTGATCGAGGGGCTGTCGCCGGCGATTTCGATCGAGCAGAAGGCGACCAGTCACAACCCGCGCTCAACGGTCGGCACAGTCACCGAAATTCACGACTACCTGCGCCTGCTGTTCGCGCGCGCCGGCACCCCCTACTGCCCCGAGCATCAGCAGCCGCTCGACGCACAGACCGTCTCGCAGATGGTCGACCACGTACTCGCGCTGCCTGCCGAAACGAAGCTGATGATCCTGGCGCCGGTCGTCGCCGAGCGCAAGGGAGAACAGCTCGAACTGTTTGCTGAGCTACGCGCCCAAGGGTTCGCGCGGCTGCGCGTCGACGGCGCGATCTACGAAATCGATGCGCTGCCCAAGCTGGCCAAGACGCAGAAGCACACCATCGATGTCGTTGTCGATCGCCTCAAGGTACGCGCCGACATGCGCCAGCGCCTCGCTGAATCGTTCGAGACAGCGCTGCGTCACGCCGACGGCCGCGCCATCGCCTACGAGATGGACAGCACGAAGGAACATCTCTTCTCGGCCAAATTCGCCTGCCCGATCTGCTCGTATTCGCTGCAGGAACTCGAACCGCGGCTTTTCTCGTTCAACAACCCGATGGGCGCTTGCCCGACCTGCGACGGCCTCGGCGTGATCCAGTTTTTCGATCCCAAACGCATCGTCGCGCGCCCCGACCTGTCGCTCGCCGCCGGCGCCATCCGCGGCTGGGACAAGCGCAATCCGTTCTATTTCCAGCTGCTGACCTCGCTGGCGGCGCACTACGATTTTGACGTCGACACGCCTTTCGCCGACCTGCCCGAAGCGATCCAGCAGGTTGTCCTCTACGGCTCGGGGAAAGAGACGATCGCTTTCGACTATTTGAGCGAGCGCGGCCGAACCAGCCGCCAGCAACACAGCTTCGAGGGAATCGTCAACAATCTCGAAAGGCGCTACAAGGAGACCGACTCGAACGCCGTTCGCGAAGAGCTCGCCAAGCTGATCAGCAACAAGGTCTGCCCGAGCTGCGCCGGCGCGCGACTGCGCGAGGAAGCGCGCAACGTGCGCATCGGCAGCCACAACGGCGCGCTGACGCTGCACGAGATCAGCCGCCTGCCGCTCAGGGATGCGCGCGATCACTTCCAGGCCTTGCCACTGTCCGGCAACAAGGCACAGGTCGCCGAAAAGATCCTCAAAGAAATCACCAGCCGATTGCAGTTCCTGATCAACGTCGGCCTCGACTATCTGTCGCTCGACCGCTCGGCCGAAACGCTGTCCGGCGGCGAGGCACAGCGCATCCGCCTGGCCTCGCAGATCGGCTCGGGCTTGACCGGCGTCATGTACGTCCTCGACGAACCATCGATCGGCTTGCACCAACGCGACAATGCCCGCCTGCTGCAGACGCTGGTGCAATTGCGCGACATCGGCAATACGGTAATCGTCGTCGAGCACGACGAAGACGCCATCCGTAGCGCCGATTACGTCGTCGACATCGGCCCCGGCGCCGGAATCCACGGCGGCTTTGTCGTCGCCGAAGGAACACCGCAAGAAGTCGAGGACAATCTGGCGTCGATGACCGGCGCCTACCTCTCCGGCCGGCGCCGTATCGAGGCGCCGGGCAAGCCGCGAACACCCGACCCGGCGCGCCAGTTGACGCTGACCGGCGCACGCGGCAACAACCTCAAGAACGTCACGCTAAAGCTGCCGGTCGGCCTGCTGACCTGCATCACCGGCGTTTCCGGCTCCGGCAAGTCGACGCTGATCAACGACACGCTCTACGTCGCCGCCGCGCGCCACCTCTACGGATCGACCCAGGAGCCCGCCGACTACGACGAAATCGTCGGCCTCGACCATTTCGACAAGGTCATCAACGTCGACCAGAGCCCGATCGGGCGCACGCCGCGTTCCAACCCGGCGACCTACACTGGCTTATTGACACCAATCCGCGACCTCTTCGCCGGCGTTCCCGAATCGCGCGCGCGCGGCTACGGCCCCGGCCGCTTCTCGTTCAACGTCAAGGGCGGGCGCTGCGAGGCCTGCCAGGGCGACGGCGTCATCAAGGTCGAGATGCATTTCCTGCCCGACATCTACGTCGATTGCGACGTCTGCCACGGCAAGCGCTACAACCGTGAGACGCTCGAAGTGCATTACAAAGGCAAGACCATCCACGACATCCTGCAAATGACCGTCGAGCAGGCGCGCGAATTCTTCGACGCGGTGCCGGTCATCGCGCGCAAGCTGCAGACGCTGGTCGACGTCGGTCTTTCCTACATCACCCTCGGCCAGGCAGCGACGACGCTCTCCGGCGGCGAGGCGCAGCGCGTCAAGCTGGCGCTCGAACTGTCCAAGCGCGATACGGGAAGAACGCTCTACATCCTCGACGAACCGACCACCGGCCTGCATTTCCAGGACATCGAAATGCTGCTCACGGTACTGCACCGCCTCGCCGACCACGGCAACACGGTGGTCGTCATCGAGCACAATCTGGACGTCATCCGCACCGCCGACTGGATCGTCGATCTTGGACCCGAGGGTGGCGGCGGCGGCGGCCGAATCCTCGCTGCGGGTACGCCTAAAGTCATAGCCGGCACAGCGGCCAGCCACACCGGCCGCTTTCTCAAGCCACTGCTGGCGCGCAAGAAATAAGTAGCCGACCAGGTCCAAAAAGCCTTTTGGCACGCAAAAAACAACATAATTTTCGTTTTCTTTACAAATACCGTGCTCCCCCCCCTTCCCAGCAGAGGCAGAGAGTGCAAGAATCGCGGCGGAGTACTGGTGAGGCTCAACAACGAACAACAGGAGATACTATGAACAAGTCTGAATTGATCGACGCAATTGCTGCACGTACTGAACTGTCCAAAGTTGCTTCGGGCAAAGCGCTGGATGCCGTGATCGAAACAATCGTTGAAGCGGTTGCCAAGGGTGATGGCGTCAGCTTGGTTGGTTTCGGCTCATTCAAGGCCGCGGCTCGCGCCGCCCGCGAAGGCAAAAACCCGAAGACCGGCGAAAAGATCAAGATCGCCGCGACCACCGTTCCGAAGTTCTCCGCCGGCGCGACCTTCAAGGCTACGGTCGCCACGGCCAAGAACAAGGGCAAGAAAAAGTAGTTCGTATTTTTTCGATTCCGAGAAAAGGCTTGCGTCACGGCAAGCCTTTTTTTTAAGGCGGTCTCCTTGGTGAGAAACCGTCTCGACTCAAGCACGACAACTAAAACAAAGGAAAACACCATGAAAATTCGCAGCGCGCTGGCTACGGCAGCACTCGTACTTCTCCCGCTCACCGCCTCGGCACAGCAACCGACGGCTGACGCGGTCAGTCTCGTTGGCCCCGGAAAATTTGCCGGCGTCGTCGAGGCGAAGGTCACGTCTACGGTCGAATCGATCGACAAGGCGACGCGTAGCGTCGTTCTCAAGCGCGCCAACGGCGAACTGCTCAAGGTCACTGCCGGCGAGCAGGTCAAGAATTTTGATCAGATCCAGGTCGGCGACAAGGTCGTCGCCACCCATACCCGCGCGCTGGTTCTCGAACTCAAGAAGGGCGACGGCGTTCGCGAACGCGCCGAAAGCAGCGATCAGGGCGGCGCCAAGCCGGGTGAAAAACCCGCGGGCTACGAGGCGAAGGAAGTTAAATTTGTCGCCGACGTGCAAAAGGTTGACGTCAAGAAACAAATCGTGACGCTGCGCGGCGTCGAGAATACGGTTCAGCTCAAGATCAAGGATCCCGAGCAACTCAAGCTGATCAAGAAGGGCGACCAGGTTGAAGGCGTTTATGCCGAAGCCGTCGCCATCGCGGTCACCGCAGCACCGGCAAAAGCCAAGAAATAGGCCGTTAAACAGCGAAGCGGCGCGGCTACACGAAGCATCGCCGCATTGATGATTGACGCGGTGATTTCCGCCGCGTAGAATCTCGCGCTTTCGGGGGCGTAGCTCAGTTGGGAGAGCGATTGGTTCGCAATCAATAGGTCGGCGGTTCGATCCCGCCCGTCTCCACCAGTTTGAAGTTCAAGCAAGACCATAGAAGGCCGGAACCCCAAGAGATTGCAAGGGATTCCGGCCTTTTTGTTGTCCACCGGAGTACACCGGGGTACGCTTGCAGCCAAGAGGCATTGGGGGCAACAATCGGGGGCAACTGGATTTTACAGAATGGAGTTGCCCCCAAATGCCCCTAACCGACATCGCCATACGGTCAGCAAAACCCTTGGAGAAGCCCCAGCGCCTGTTCGACGGCGGCGGCCTCTACCTCGAAATATCGCCTGCCGGGGGCAAGTGGTGGCGGTTCAAGTACCGGTTCGAGGGCAAGGAAAAGCGACTGTCTCTGGGCATCCGCACCCGAGGCGGTTCTACAAGTTCGTTCGCGTAAATCGAACGGAATAGCCGCCGACGAACGACCCAGAGAATTCAGCACGAACCCGATTGAGCCTGAAAAGGCCAATCACCGGACGGCCCCGCTTCACCCAACCCAAAAACGCGCAGAATCGCCCCGTGGGCGATTTTTTTACTTTTATCGCTCCTTGGTTACCACAACACAAAACAAATCGCCTACAGGGCGATCTTTCCACCTTCCCGGCCAACTAGACAATTACCGGATTGTCAAAAATCGACAGCGCAGTGTACAGGGCGAGAAAAGAGCACGCGAGGCAAACATATTACGTCGCGTGTACACGTGTACGCGCGCACTGACACGCGAGAAAAGCGGTGTTACAGGTGTTACGGTGTTACAGGTGTTACAGGTGTTACGGTGTTACAAGATACATCAACCCCTTATTCTGCAAGGCTTTCGGCTGTAACACCGATGTAACACCAAAATCAAAGGGGTGTTACAAAGCCGCCGTAACACCCCTTGTAACACCGAAAAACGCGGCGAGGTGTTACAAGAAAACATAGCAATGGCAAGGCTTTCAGAGCTTTGTAACACCGTAACACCTGTAGCACCGGTTTTTCTCACACACACCTGCGCACGCGTAGCACATTCCGTGCCTGCTCTTTTCTCGCCTTGTACCCTGTGCGATTGAATACAAAACGACGGTGTGTATAATACACACATGAATGAACAGCGCCGAGATTATCAAGCAGCTACTGCACGCCGGATGGGAACTGCGCGGGGTGAAGGGATCGCATCACGTCTACACCCACCCCGAGCGAGGCGGCCACATCAGCGTTCCGCACCCAAAGAAGGATCTTGGCGTTGGCTTGGCCAACAAGTTGCTGAAACAGGCCGGACTGAAGTGAAAGGACTAAGCCATGAGATACCCGATTGCGATTGAACCTGGCGACGATGACCACGCCTTTGGTGTTGTTGCCCCCGATCTGCCCGGCTGTTTTTCTGCGGGAGATACCTTGGACGAAGCGATCGATAATGCCAAGGAAGCTATTGAGCTGTGGCTGGAAACGGTCATTGACGATGGCGGCGCAGTGCCTCAGCCGAAAACGATTGGCGAACACCAGGCTAATCCGGAATTTTCCGGCTGGGTTTGGGCGGTCGTTCCGATTGACCTGGCGGCGCTTTCCGACAAGGTGGAACGGGTAAACATCACCTTGCCGTCGAGGGTGTTGCGCAGGATCGATGCAGCCGCCAAGGCGGCCGGCGAAAGCCGGTCAGGATTTATCGCCCGCAGATCACTCGCGGCATAGCACCGGGGGCAACAATGAGGGCAACTTATTTTTCTTGAATCCTCACACGACCAATCAGCAAGGCTTTGAAAGGCCAGTTAGATAGAGCCCGTCCCACCAGAAACACCAAGGCTCACAGCGATGTGGGCCTTGTTCGTTTACAGGCCGACGCTACACTGGGGTTACAAATCCCGGAAACAGGTGCGAAAAGACCCGCAGAAGCGGCCGTGATCGCCGAAAAACAGCCGGGCCGGTTCCCGGCGGAGTCCGTCATCCATCTTGTTAAAAAAAGCTACGACGTTTTCGTCAGCAGTTGACGCAAAACACATGTCCGCTCTCGTCGCAGTAAAAATCACCCATGAACAGGTCGCCAAATTGGGAACTGAAGGGTTGAACTGAGAGCTCCTTGGCGCGTAGTGCTTGATTTCAATCAAGTTGCAGACAAGCAAGACCTGAAAATTTCCGGCATGGGCATACCGACGCCTAGAAGCATGCGGCCACACGCGAACAGCGACGCGCCTATACTGGCGACATATCGCCACTGATGTATTGGCAAAACCAAACGGCAAAGGCACAAGAATGCTCAAATATCTCCTTCTATCGGTCGTTGCCATCGCGGTTACCCAGGTTGATGCCGACGTCTTCAAGTGCATAGGGGCTGACGGAAAAATCCAGTTTTCCGATACCGCCTGCAAGGCTGGCAACAGATCAGAGGTAATTCCTGATCGCGCGCCGGTGACCCAGCAACAACAATACGAGGCCCAGCAAAGGGGGCAGCAGATGCAGAACGACGCGGCAGCCCTTGACGGAGAGAAAGCAACTGCACAGGCCTCGCAACAGGCCAAGCAACAGCGCCAGGAAGTCGAAACGGAGAGAAAGCTTGCCGTATCGAAAGCGGCATCAAACGACGCTGACGCAGTTGCCGCCTGTGTTCAGGATGTCGAACGGCATGGGGCGTCGCCAAACGTGAAGGCGGAAATGCTTGCTGCGTGCCGTACGGCGGGGCTTGTTCAACGCTCAACGGGGATATCCGGCGAGGCAGTAAGCAATTGCGTCAAAAGTGTTGAGCGAACAGGAGCGTCGGAAAAAGAAAAAGCCCGTCAGCTTGCCTCCTGCCACGGCGCCGATGTTCAGCCTGAACCCATCCATCCACCGATTAAAAAAGCAGGTCCAACCCCGTTGTTGGTGATCAAGAATTGCGCCGGATCAACATGCACCGATCAAATGGGTAATCACTACACGACGACGCAAGGCAAGACCGTCCGTTCCGACGGAAAACGCTGTAACCAACAAGGCAATGCGTTCTACTGCGACTAATGCTGCCAGAGGTTAGCGGCCGTCATCCCAAGAACCTCGCTCTATACCGCTTTGCTTCTCTCATTAAACTCGGCATTAAAATGCCAGCGCCGCTCAGGTGGCTGCCAATTGAGGCGGCGCGCCGTCGAATGTCGCCAACGGCTTAGGAGCCTGAGTTCTCTCGGTCATTCGTCGCAACACGCAGCAGAGAAAATCGGAACGGCGGGTAAAATAGGCACGCGATAAGCCGATTTGCTCCTGTTCATTAGCGGATAGTAAAAATTCAATGCCCGACATATTCCGAGTCGAGAATCTCATCTGCCAATTGGTTTCGTGGCCATCGGTCCCCGACGAGTGCTCCTGGCATCACTGGGCGCCGATCTTCGCGGGATATTTCGCGGCGCTCGCGTATCGAGCTTTCGGTGCCGGGCGGCTCAGCGCGTTTGCCGGCGGCGTCGCGGCTTTCTTTCTGGCTGCCGTCGGCTTGGCAATCGCCCCGCTCCACCCCCCGTTTCTTTTCGCTTACCTGTTTCTTGCTCCAGTCGCCTTCATTTCTGCGCTGCTCGGGCTGATCTGCGGCGACCTCTATCGCCATTTGACGCGGCGCTTCGGCGATTCGAGCAACGCCGTCGACTGAGGCCCTGAGCAGGTGACGCCCTCGTCACCAAGGCTTCCCTGTTCACCGGAAAAAAGAGCTTCCCCGGCATCGACGCGCCCGCCGCTGCGGATAGAATTCGCCTTTTCGAAAATTCTCGTCTACCACCCACACCTAGGAACAAACCCAATGTCCGGACACGGATTCCATGTACACGGCCCTCACGATCACCAAGTCGAGCATGTCGCCCAACACGGCGGCGACAACTTCACCTCGCGCGTCGCCGTGCTGACCGCCATTCTGTCAACGGTGGGCGCGATCTTCGGCTATATGGGCGGGCATTCGCAGAACCTGGCGCTGCTCTACAAGAATGAAGCCGCGATCCAGAAGACTTCGGCGTCGAATCAATGGAATTACTACCAGGCCAAAAGCAACAAGCAGAACCTCGCAGAGCTGTCGGTGACGCTGACCACCGGCGAAGCCCAGCAGAAGTTCAACCAAGCCGTCGAGCGCTACAAAAAAGAGAAAGAAGAAATCAAGGTCGATGCCGAGAAACTAGAAGCCACCGCCCAAGCCGCCGACCATCAGAGCGAACTCGAAATGCACGTGCATGGCCGCTGGGCGCTGGCGACCACCCTACTGCAGATCGCCATCGCGCTGTCGGCGATCACGCTGCTCACGCGCAAGCGCTGGATGCTGGGCGGCGTCTACTGCGCCACAGGAATCGGCTTGGCGATCGGCGTGATGGGCTACCTGCACCTGTAATCGCACATGCGCCGGGCCAAAATCCGCCGCCTGTTCGTGGCACTGGCCTGCGCCCTGCTCGGCGCGCTGGCGTGTGCCGCCGAGCCCTGCCGCGTCGCCTTCGACATCGGATCGTCGGGAATTCGCGCCGGCGCGTCGAATAGCGCGTTGACGGCGCGCGCCAACATCGACTACCTGGCCCCCTTGGCGGCCGGTCGCGGTCTTGAAGAAACGCTGCCAACAACGGTTGCAGCGCTGCGCGACTTGCCGCGGCAAGGCGGTTTTTCTGGAGAGTGCGTTCGCGTCGGCGCCGGTTTTTCCGCCTGGCGATTCGCCCTGCAACAGGACGCCGAAAAACTCGCGACGCTGCTTGCCGAGATTGAAGCGGCCAGTGGCGTCGCCGTGTTGGTGGCACCACAACAGGCAGAAGGCACCTACGGCCACTTCGCGGCGCGGCAAGTGCTCGGCGAACGCCTGCGAACCAGTCACGTGCTCGACATCGGCGGTGGCAGCCTGCAGCTTGCCGGCGAGCGCAACTCGTTCGGCGCGCCACTCGGCCAGAAAATCTGGCATCGCGAGCTGTGTCAGGCGATCCGCCAGACAACGTCGCCGACTTGCGCGCTACAGCCGCTCAGCGGCGACGAACTTTCTGCGGCGCGCGCGCTGCTGGCCGAAAAACTCGGCGACGTTAGCACAACGCTCCCCGTCCCGGTGACGATGACGGCAATCAGCCGCCCGATAACGCAAGGCGTCTGGCCGGCGGTCGAGCGACTGCTCGGCGAAGCCGACGAACACAAGCTTCTTGAGCGGACGGCGCTGACCGCAGCGATCGAGCAGATCGCCAACTTGACGCTTGAGCAGATGACAACGCGGCTCGGGATTTCTGAAAAATACGCCGCCTACCTCTTGTCCGACATGCTGCTGGTCGAAGGCCTGATGCAAGCCACAGGTAACCAGGATTTCCATATCGCCGACGTCGACCTCACCAACCTGCCCGGCCTGCTCGTCGACGACCGCACCTTCGACTGGGCCAGAAATTACGGTTGCTACCTGGATCGCCTGCGCCGTCTCGGCCTCGACGCCTATACCAGCGATCCGGCAAGCTGTGTCAGGTGAAATCGGAGCCGGTCAGCCGATCGTTCACAGCACCGGGCCGAACATCGCGGTAGCGTTGTTCAAGAGCCGCCGCGCCAGCGGCCAGTTGGCGACCATCGCGCCGGTAACCTCGCACGATCCGGCAAGATATTCACCCTGGCGCCGGCGCACGTCGGCGGTCAGCGCCGGATCATAAAATAGAATGTTGTTCTCGTAATTGAGGTCGAAACTGCGGCGGTCCATATTGGCCGAGCCGATCAAGGTGATCTCGCCGTCGAGCGTCAGCGACTTGGTATGCAGCAAGCCGCCCTGGTATTCGAAGATGCGCACGCCGGCGGCGAGCAGGTCGGCGTAATAGCTGCGGCTCGCCGCGCCGACGATCCACGAATCGTTGCGCGCCGGGAAAATGATGGTGACCGCGACGCCGCGCAGCGCGCTGGCGCACAGCGCGGCCTGCATCGACTCGTCGGGGACATAATACGGCGTGCTGACGACGAGTTCACGGCGCGCGGCGAACATCAGCGTTTCAAAGACCTCGGGCATCGCCGAATAGCGCGCGGTCGGCCCGGTGCCAATCACCTGCGCGGCAAAGCCGCTCTCGCCAGCCGGCAACGCCTGGCGCAGCAGGCAAGAGAGGTCTTCATCGACCTCGGCCATCCAGTCGCTGGCGAACAGGTGCTGATTCTGCCGCGCAATCGGCCCCTCGAAACGGATCACCGCGTCGACCCACGGCGCATACTTGGCCTTGACCAGGAACTCGGGGTCGGCGCAGTTCTGGCTGCCGCAGTAGGTGATGCGGTTGTCGATCACGACGATCTTGCGGTGGTTGCGCAGATCGATTCGGCCACGCAGCGCGCGCAGCAGCGGATTGCCGATCGGCAGCGCGGTGGCGACCTCAACACCGGCAGCGCGCAGCGCCGACCAATGGGGTGATGCGATCATCGCGCGCGAACCGAGGCCATCGGCCATCGCGCGGCAGGCCACCTGGCGCGATGCGGCGCGCTGCAAAGCTTCGACGACCTTGATCCCGTTGTGATCGGGGAGCCAGATATAAAAGACCAGATGCACATGCTCGGTGGCCGCATCGATATCATCGACCAGCGCGGCGATGGCCGAATTGGAGTCCGGCAACAACCGCGCCCGGTTGCCGCCCACCGGCAGAAAGCCATTGATCGAACGGCCGACCTGAAAAAGATGGTGGTAGCCCGCAGGAATGTCGGCTTGAGAATTCGTCGCGCGCGCCCCCGGCGCGTCCGCCGTGTCGGGCAACCGCGCCAGCACCTGGCGCATCGCGGCGATGCGCCGACGACCGATATTGGTTTCCCCGAGCAGCAGATAGGCGATGATTCCGAGCAGCGGAACGACTGCCATAACCACCACCCAGGCGAGTCGCGACGCCGGGTCGCGGTGACTGCGCAGAACGGCGCGCGCCATGAAAACGAGGTGCAGCAGCCAGATCGAAACCATCCACAGCGAGGCAAGCGCCGAACTTTCAGTCATATCGGTGGGTTGAGTTGGTCAAGACGCAGAGCGTAACAGCAATCCCGCGCGCTTGAAGCGCAAAAGCCAGCGCTATTTGCTGAGCGGGGCCAGCCGACCGAACTGGGCGCCCGCCGCCGTACGCGTCTCGACGCCGAGCTTCTCGTAGATATGCTCAAGGTGTTTGTTGACGGTGCGCGGGCTCATGCTCAGGATATCGCCGATGTCACGGTTGGTCTTGCCATGTGCGACCCATTCGAGCACGACCATTTCGCGCTGGGTCAATGGATTTTCGCGCAGCGCCTCGTTGTCGGTCTGCTGCACCAGCATCGCCTCGTTGAGCTGACGAGCGACGCGCAGGTGCGCATGCAAGCGGGCGACCAGCTCGTCGGGCGCGACCGGCTTGACCAGATAATCGATGCCGCCGGCCGAGAGCGCCTCGACGATGCGCTCGGTTTCGGTCAGGCCGGTCATGAAGATCACCGGAACGGTCTCCATTCCCGCCACCAGCTTGAGCTGGCGACAGGTCTCAAAGCCGTCCATGCCAGGCATGCAGGCGTCGAGCAACACTGCGTCGGGCCGGATTCTCGCCACCCGCTTGAGCGCGCTGGCGCCGTCGGTGGCGACCAGTACGGTGAAACCGGCTGCATCAAGCGCCTCGGCGATCATGCGCACCGTATCGGGCACATCATCGATCAGCAGGACGACGCGGCGCTCGGCGGCAGACTCAGTTGGCGGCGGCATAATCATCGAGAGACTTGTCCATTTGCGCGATCAGGGCGTCGAAACGAAGCTCACTGGTCAGCGCGCGAACGGCTTGCAGCGTCATTCGCAGTTCGGGGTGCTGTACCTCCAGCTCATCGAGGCGGCGCAACAGCCCCTGCAGATGGCCGAGTTCGGCGAAGTCGCGCAGTTCGGCGCGCAGCACGGCAGGCAGCGGCGAAAAATCGGGCAACGCCGGTTCTGCTTCGACGTGGACGACCGGGTCGGCATAGGTCCAGTTCAGCCCGAGCCAGGTATTGAGGTGCACGAAAAGTTCGGACTCGATCACCGGCTTGACGATGAAGCCTTCGCAGCCTGCCGCCTCGCAGCGTTCGAGCTGGTTTTCATAGGCGTTGGCCGAAACCATCACGATCGGTCCAGAGTAAGCCTGCTCGCGCAACAGGCGGCACAACGTCCAGCCATCGATCTGCGGCATCGAGACGTCGAGGAAGATGAGGTCGGGTCTGAGTTCGCCGGCCAGCGCCAGCGCCTCGTCGGCCTGGCGCGCCTCGCAAACCAGGAAGCCGCGCGGTATCAACAGGTCGGCGAGCAGGCGGCTCTGGCTCGGCTGGTCGTCGACCACCAGCAATTGACGCCGCCTTCCCGCATAGCCCTCGATCTCGCGCTCGGGCCGGCTGGCGAGCTTGGGATTAACCACCCGCGGCAGGTAGAGCTTGACGCGAAAGGTGCTGCCCTGGCCGGGGTCGCTGCTCACCGTCAGCTCGCCGCCGGCCAGGTCGACCAGCATCCGGGTAATGGTCAGCCCCAGCCCGGTACCGGCAACCGGGCCGGCCGCAGCGTTCCCCTGCGCGGCGCTGCCGCGCTCGAAAGGCTGGAAGATGCGTTCGAGTTCGTCGGGTGCGATGCCGCTACCGGTATCGCTGATCTCGAACAGCGCCATGTCCCATTGGTAGGTGGTCTTGAGCGTCACCGTGCCGTGCGACGTATAGCGTACGGCGTTGGTCAGCAGGTTGGTCAGGATCTGCCGCAGCCGGCCGACGTCGGCATGCACCACGTCGGGCATCAGGCCGACGAATTCGATGCGAAAATCGAGCTGTTTCTTGACCGTCTCAAGGCGAATCATCTTTTCGATGTGCGCCAGAAACTCGGCAAAGCGCAACTCCTGCGGGTTGAGCTGCAAGCGCCCAGCTTCGATGCTGGCGATGTCGAGCAGGCCGTCGATCAGCGTCAGCAGATGCTCGCCGCTGCGCTCGATGGTGGCAATGGCGTCGCGCCGGCGGCGCGGCAAATCGGCGTCGCGCGACATGATCTGGCAATAGCCGAGAATGGTGTTGAGCGGCGTTCGCAATTCGTGGCTCATGCCGCGAACATAGCGGCTCTTGGCCGCGCTGGCGGCGTCGGCGCTTTCCTTGGCCTGCTGCAACAGACGGTCGGTATCGCTGTGCGCCTCGATCTCGCGCAGCAGCAAGAGGTTCTGGTGCTCGAGCTCCTCATGCGCCGCACGCCGGCTCTCGTTGGTCAGCACCAGCCACCAGACGCCGACCGCGGCGAGCAGCACCAGCACGGCGTAGATGCGCAAAAACGAGAGCAGCAGGTTGGCCTGGCCGGTTTGTGCAGCGATCAACTCCTGCTGATAGACCAGGGCGACGATTCCGGCGATCAGCGCACTGCTGATGAAGAAGACCAGCATGAACTGACCCAGACGACGCACGCCGCGCGCCTTGAGCGTCGCTGGCAGAGCACCCGAGATCAGCGGCATGAGCAGCGCGAGCAAACCCTGCTCAGGCTTGCAACGGTCGCGACAGCGCGCATCGAGCGTGCAACACAGCGAGCAGATGGCGCCACCGTAGGCCGGGCAATGGGCCATGTCTTCGGACTCGAAGCTATTTTCGCAGACCACGCAGCGCACTTCCTCGCCGGCTTGCCAGTCGTTCGCTTGGGCGCGCGCCAGGTAAAAGCGCCCGCCGCTGATCAGCGCGATGGTCGGCGCCAGCACGAAGGCGGTGAGCAACGCGACGAACGGCGCGAAAGCCTGCGCCTCGGTGCCGAGATAGCCGGCGAACGAGACGATGCCGAGCACTGAGCCGCTGAGCATGGCGCCGACGCCGACCGGGTTGATGTCGTAGAGATAGGCGCGGCGAAACTCGATTCCCGGCGGCGACAGACCGAGCGGTTTGTTGACCACCAGGTCGGCAACCACTGCGCCGATCCACGCCAGCGCCACCTGCGAGTAGAGGCCGAGCACGTGTTCGAGCGCCTCGAAGACGCCGAGCAGCATCAGGATGAGCGCGATCAGCACGTTGAACACCAGCCACACGACCCGCCCCGGATGCGTGTGCGTCAGCCGCGAGAAAAAATTGGACCAGGCCAGCGAACCGGCGTAGGCGTTGGTGACGTTGATCTTGATCTGACAGAGGATGACGAAGGCGCAGGATAGCGTGATCGCCAGGCGCGGATCGCCGACCACTTTGGCGAATCCGGCGAGGTACATCTGCGTCGGCTGCACCGCCAGCTCGGGCGTCAACATCGACTGCAGCGCGAGGAACGCAAGAAAAGCGCCGCCGACCATCTTCGCGGCACCGAGGATGATCCACCCCGGCCCGGCGGCGGTCACCGCGGCGCGCCAGCGCCAGCGATTGTCCTTCGTTTGCGGCGGCATGAAACGCAGGAAGTCGACCTGCTCGCCGATCTGCGAGATCAGCGCGAAGGCGACGGCGCTGCCGGCGCCGATCGCCAGCACGTCAAAATCGTTGCCGTGGTGGCCGCCGAAAGTCGTAAAGCCGGCGTAGCTTTCGGGCGACGCGAACAGCAGCGCAATGAAAGGTGCCAGTAGCAACACGATGAAAAAAGGCTGGGTCCATAGCTGCAGGCGGCTGATCCAGGTGACGCCGTGGGTCACCAGCGGAATCACCGCCAGCGAACTGACCAGGTAGCCCCAGACGATCGGCAGTCCGAACCACAGTTGCAGCGCCATCGCCATGATTGCCGCCTCAATGGCAAAGAAGATGAAGGTGAATGACGCGTAGATCAGCGAGGTAATCGTCGAGCCGATGTAGCCAAAGCCGGCGCCGCGCGTCAGCAGATCCATGTCGACCGCATGGCGCGCCGCGTAGATGCTGATCGGCAGGCTGGTCAAAAAAATCACCAACGCCACCAGCGCGATGGTGCACAACGCATTGACGAAGCCGAAGTTGATTCCCAGCGAGCCGCCGATTGCCTCGAGCGCGAGAAAGGACACGCCGCCGAGCGCCGTATTGGCGATGCTCGAGAACGACCATTTGCGGAAGCTGCGCGGCGTGTAGCGCAGCGCGTAGTCCTCAAGCGTTTCGTTGGCGACCCAGCTGTTGTATTCGCGGCGAACGGTGATGATGCGCTGCGTGACGGCGGGCGGCACAGGCGTTCCTTGTTCGTTCAATCGAAGTCTTCTCCCAAGCAAGTAGCATTCCCCGCGCCAAAAACGCCGCCTGGCTGGCAGCACGGCGCCGGACTCGCTTGCCAAGCGCCTGGATCCGCACCGATTCGGTGACGTGTGCCCCGTCTCGGGGCAAGGAAAGCGCGATAACGCGCAGCGATCCGGGGACGATTACTCGCAAGAATATAGCCGCTGTGCCTGGGCCGCCACATACGTCGTTTGACTTATTCGCGCCGCCGGACTTGCTCGCTAGTGTGCACTCCACGACGCCGCATCAACCCACACAGAGACGACGTCCCCGCCCACTTCCCCAGGAGCCATCGATGTCCAAAAATCAGCACTGTTTCTTCAAACGCCGCAGTTTCATGATCGGCGCTGCGGCCTTGCCGCTACTGCTCGCCATGCCGCTCGCCGGCCATGCAGCACCGCCGGCGACTGCCGCGGTCAACACCACCAAGCTGGCGGTGACCGACACTGAAGTCACGGTCGGCCAGCTGCACTCGGCGACCGGCACCATGGCCATTTCCGAAACCGGATCGATTCAGGCCGAACAGCTGGCGATCGACCAGATCAACGCACTGGGCGGCGTGCTCGGACGCAAGATCAAGGTGATCAAGGAAGACGGCGCGTCCGACTGGCCGACCTTCGCCGAGAAAGCCAAGAAGCTGCTGGTCAACGACCGCGTCGCAGCGGTCTTCGGCTGCTGGACCTCGGCGTCGCGCAAGGCGGTGTTGCCGATCTTCGAGAAGGAGAACGGGATGCTCTACTACCCGACTTTCTACGAAGGGCTCGAGCAGTCCAAGAACGTCATCTACACGGGTCAGGAAGCGACGCAGCAAATCCTCTACGGCCTCGACTGGGCGGCCAAGGAAAAGAAAGCGAAGACCTACTTCCTGATCGGCTCGGACTACATCTGGCCGCGCACGTCGAACAAGATCGCGCGCAAGCACATCGAAAACGTGATCAAGGGCAAGGTCGTCGGCGAAGAGTATTACCCGCTCGGACAGACCAATTTCAACTCGCTGATCAACAAGATCAAGGTCGCCAAGCCCGACGCCATCTACGCCATCGTCGTCGGCGGTTCGAACGTCGCCTTCTACAAGCAGCTCAAGGCGGCGGGGATCACCGGCGACAAGCAGTTCCTGCTGACCATCTCGGTGACCGAGGACGAAATGCTCGGCATCGGCGGCGAGAACACCGTCGGCTTCTACGCGGCGATGAAGTACTTCCAGTCGCTCGACAACGCCAACAACAAGAAATTCGTCGAAGCGTTCAAGGCCAAGTACGGCAAGAACGCGGTGATCGGCGACGTGACCCAGGCCGCTTATCTGGGCCCGTGGTTGTGGAAGGCGTCGGTCGAAAAGGCCGGCAGCTTCGACATCGACAAGGTCGCCGCTGCTTCGGGCGGTATCGAGTTCAAGGACGCCCCAGAGGGCTACGTCAAGATCCACCCCAACCATCACCTGTGGAGCAAGACGCGTATTGGCCAGATGCAATCCGACGGCCAGTTCAAGGTGGTCACCGAGTCGCCGGGCTTGATCGAGCCCAACCCCTTCCCCAAGGGCTATCAATAGTCCGCGTCTGAACGTTGCACTGCGCGCCGCCGCCTGGCGGCGGCGCCGGTCTGCCGCCTAACGATTGAACGAGGAAACGTCATGAGCTTCTCCGAAATACTCAACATCGGCCTGATGCAAGGTTTTGCCGGGCTCAGCCTGTTCTCGGTGCTGCTGCTGATGGGCCTGGGACTGGCGATCATCTTCGGCCAGATGGGCGTCATCAACATGGCGCACGGCGAGTTCATGACTATCGGCGCCTATACCATCTACCTCTTCTCACAGCTCACTGAAAGCTACGCGCCAGCGCTGGCTCAGACTTACTTCCCCTTCGCCATCGCCGCCGCCTTCGTCTTCGCCTTCGCCGTCGGCTGGCTGGTCGAGTGGGCCTTCATCCGCCACCTCTACCAGCGCCCGCTCGACACGCTGCTCGCCACCTGGGGTCTGTCGCTGGGAATGCAGCAGATTTTCCGCTCGTCGTTCGGCGCCAAGGAAGTGAGCGCCACGCTGCCCGACTGGCTGATGGGTTCCTGGGCGCCGAAGGACGGACTCGACATTCCGATCAACGGCATGTTCGTGATGGCGCTCACCCTCTTCGTCACCGGCGCCGTGCTGCTGGCGCTCTACAAATCGCGCTGGGGGCTGCGCGTTCGCGCCACCGTCTCCAACCGCAGCATGGCCAACGCCATCGGCATCAATACCACTCGCACCGACCGCGTCACCTTCGCCATCGGCTGCGGCGTCGCCGGAATCGCCGGCGCGGCATTCACCACCATCGGCTCGACCGGACCGACCAGCGGCTCGCTCTACATCGTCGACGCCTTCCTGGTAGTCACCTTCGGTGGCGCCGCCAGCCTCTGGGGAACGGTGCTGTCGGCCTTCGGCATCGCCCAGACGCAGTCAATCGCCGAGTTTTTTCTGAGCGGCTCGAACGCCAAGGTACTGACCCTGCTGCTGATCGTCAGCATCCTGATGCTGCGTCCGCAAGGATTGTTCGCCGCCAAGATTCGTCGCTGATCCGCTTGATAACGCTTAACGAAAGCCCACCATGAAAGCAAATGCTCTCATCCGAACCGTCTATGGCAACTATTGGAGCCTGGCGATCCTGGCCTTGATCCTGCTGGTGCTGTTCCCGCTGTCGATGGACATCTTCCGCCTCAACCTGGTCGGAAAATACCTGACTTACGGCTTCGTCGCCATCGGCCTGGTCATGCTGTGGGGTTACGCCGGCGTGCTGAGCCTCGGCCAGGGCGTCTTCTTCGGCCTCGGCGGCTACGCCATGGCGATGTTCCTCAAGCTCGAAGCGTCCGACCCGGTGAGCACCGCCATCCAGTCGACGCCGGGAATCCCCGACTTCATGGATTGGAACCAGCTGAGCGCGCTGCCCTGGTGGTGGGAACCGTTCCACTCACTGCCCTTCGCGCTTTTCGCGGTGGTCGCCATGCCCAGCCTGCTGGCGTTGATCATCAGCTTCGCGATGTTCAAGCGGCGCGTCGGCGGCGTCTATTTCGCGATCATCACCCAGGCAGTAGCGCTGATCCTGTCGGTCTTGATTATCGGCCAGCAGGGCTTCACCGGCGGCGTCAACGGCATTACCGACTTAAAAACCTTGCTCGGCTGGGACATCCGCAGCGACGGCGCAAGGTACATCCTCTACTTCGCCAACGCCGCCTTGCTGCTCGGCGCCATTCTGCTCTGCCGGCTGATTCAGCAAAGCAAGCTCGGCACGCTGCTGCTGGCGATGCGCGACAAGGAAGACCGGGTGCGCTTCTCGGGTTACGACGTGGCCATGTTCAAGGTGTTCACCTTCTGTCTGGCGGCAGCGCTCTCGGCCATCGGCGGTGCAATGTTCGCACTGCAGGTCGGCTTCATGTCGCCATCCTTCGTCGGCATCGTGCCGTCGATCGAGATGGTGATCTTAGCCGCGATCGGCGGTCGCATGAGCCTGGTCGGAGCGATCTACGGCACGCTGCTGGTCAATTTCGGCAAGACCTATTTCTCCGAGAGTTTCCCCGACCTGTGGCTGTTTCTGATGGCGGCGCTGTTCATCGGCGTCGTGATGGCCTTCCCCAACGGACTGGCCGGCCTCTACGAGAGCCACGTCAAGCCCTGGCTGGCGGCGCGACGTGGCAAGGCGACGAAAGCCGCCGTCCGGGTTGCGCCCGCCGCGCCGACGCCGCGCTCGGCGACGCCTGCCAGCCCAGCGGCAACGGCCGGTGAGCTGGGCCTTGCCGGCAAAGTCAGCAGTCAAACCGCCTAAACGGAGGAAAAGACCATGAGCAATACCGATTTCGTCCTTGCCGTAGAAGGCCTGACCGTTTCCTTCGACGGCTTCAAGGCGATCGACGACCTGACGCTTTATGTCGACCGCGGCGAGCTGCGCGTGGTGATCGGCCCCAACGGCGCCGGCAAGACGACGCTGCTCGACCTGATCTGCGGCAAGACCCGCGCCTCGTCGGGCAGCATCAAGTTCAAGAACGAGGAAATGAGCGAGCTCCCTGAGCACCTGATCGTTCGCGCCGGGATCGGGCGCAAGTTTCAGACGCCGTCGATCTACGAAAACCTGTCGGTCTTCAAGAACCTCGAAGTGTCGTTCCCGCGCGGTCGCGGCGTGATCGGCGCGCTCGGCTTCAAATGCGATCAGGTCGTTCGCGACAAGATCGACGAAGTCGCTCAGATGATCGGCCTCTCTGATCGTCTCGACGTCGAGTCAGGCCTGCTTTCGCACGGTCAGAAGCAGTGGCTCGAGATCGGCATGCTGCTGATGCAGGACCCGGAGCTCTTGATGCTCGACGAGCCGATCGCCGGAATGAGCGCGCGCGAGCGCGAACTGACCGCCGAGTTGCTGCTGCGCATCTGCCAGAACCGCTCGATGATCGTCATCGAGCACGACATGGAATTCGTCTCGCGCATCGCGCACAAAGTCACCGTCATGCACCAGGGGAAAATCCTCGCCGAGGGCTCGATGGCGCAGGTGCAGGCCGACCCGAAGGTCATCGACGTCTATCTCGGCCACTGACCGGAGAAAAGCAATGCTGAATGTATCGGAACTTGTCGTCAATTACGGTCAAAGCGAAGCGCTGCACGGAATCAGCCTGAGCGCCGCGAAAAACGAAACGGTCGCCATCATGGGCCGCAACGGCATGGGAAAAACCACGCTGTTCAAGTCGTTGATGGGCGTGCTGCCGATCAAGTCGGGAACGGTGCAGGTCGATGGTCAGGAAGTGAGTCGCGACGAAAGCTATCGCCGGGTCGCCAAGGGAATCGCCTACGTGCCGCAGGGGCGGATGATCTTCCCGACGCTGAGCGTCGAGGAGAACATCCAGACCGGGCTCGAGAATTCGCAGGACCGGCTGATTCCGCAAGAGATCTACGCGCTCTTCCCGGTGCTCTGGGACATGCGGCGGCGGCGCGGCGGCAACCTCTCGGGCGGCCAGCAGCAGCAGTTGGCGATCGCCCGCGCGCTGGTCACCGAACCCAAGGTGTTGCTGCTCGACGAACCGACCGAGGGAATCCAGCCGTCGATCATCAAGGACATCGCGCGCGCGCTCAACGAAATCCGCAAGCTGCGCGAGATCACCATCGTCGTCTCCGAGCAGGTGCTGTCTTTCGCCATGGACGTCGCCGACCGGCTGTTCGTCATCGAAGGCGGCCGCCTGGTGCACGAATGCGCGGTGGCCGATACCGACCAGGCGCGAATCAAGCAGTTTCTGTCCGTCTGAAGCGGACGCCCAATTTCACGGCAATCAGGGTCCAGCCGTTCTGCAATCGGACCATCCATCGATTTTTTCAAAAGGAGAAAGACCATGGCTAGCACAGGAAGCGTAAGCGCTTGGGATGAGGCGCTGTTAGTGGCAATGATCCAATACCCGGTCCCGGTGATCACCGGGCCGGCGGACATCCAGGTGCAGGTCGACCAGATCTGCAAAGCGGTCGACAGCACCAAGGCCGGCTACCCTGACCTCGACCTGATCGTCATGCCCGAGTACTCGACGCAGGGTCTCAATACGGCGATCTGGACCTACGACGAAATGCTGCTCACCGTCGATAGCCCGGAAATCGGCAAGTTCAAGGCCGCCTGCGTGCGCAACAAGGTGTGGGGCGTTTTTTCGTTGATGGAAAAGAACGAGGACCCCAAGAAGGCGCCGTACAACACCGCGATCATCATCAACGACCAGGGCGAAATCGCGCTGCACTACCGCAAGCTGCAGCCCTGGGTGCCGATCGAACCGTGGTCGCCGGGCAACTACGGAATGCCCGTCTGCGACGGCCCGAAAGGCTCGAAACTCGCCGTCTGCATCTGCCACGACGGGATGTTCCCCGAACTCGCGCGTGAGGCCGCGTACAAGGGCGCCAACGTCTATATCCGCATTTCCGGCTACTCGACGCAGGTCAACGACCAGTGGATCTGGACCAACCGCACCAACGCCTGGCAAAACCTGATGTACACCATCTCGGTCAACCTCGCCGGTTACGACGGCGTGTTCTATTACTTCGGCGAAGGCACCGTCTGCAACTACGACGGCAACGTCGTCCAGCAGGGCCACCGCAACCCATGGGAAATCGTCACCGCCGAACTGTTCCCGAGGCTGGTCGACAAGGCGCGCGAGAACTGGGCGCTGGAAAACAATATTTTCAACCTCGGCTGTCGCGCCTACGTCGGCAAACCCGGCGGAGAAAAAGACAACTACCTGACCTGGGTACGCGATCTGGCCAACGGCGAGTACAAACTGCCGTGGGACGACAAGATCAGGATCCGCGACGGCTGGAAATACTATCCCGACGGCGTCAAGCTCGGACCGATGCCCAAGCCTTGATAACTTGAGCACAGGCTGGCGGTCAACAACCGCCGGTCTGCTTCGCTGAGCGCTGGCCGCCGGCGTAGCACTGGCTCCCCGTGGCGGGCGACAAGACCGTAGAATGTCGACTGGCCCGACTGATCGAGGCAGCCGCCATGAAATACCGCTTGCCACTGCACGTGCACATCTCGACGCTGTTCCTGGTGCTCTTGCTGATTGTCGGCGGCGCGATGGGAAGCCTCGGCTACAGCGTCAGTCGCAGCATTCTCAAATCGTCGGCCAGCGAATTGAGCCAACGCATCGGCCGCGAGACGTTGCGCGAAGTACGCAGCCTGATCGGCCCGGCCGAGATGGCGACCCGCTTGTTGAGCCTCGGCGGACTGCCGCAAGCCGGCTCGCTTGAGCAAAGGCTCGGTTATCTGGGCTTCATGCGCGAGGCGCTGAACGGTTCATCCGAGCTCACCTCGCTCTACGTCGGTTACGGCAATGGCGACTTCTTCATGCTGCGCCGCGTCGCCAACGCCACCGTAGCCGGCGACTTCTCGGCACCGCCCGAGACCGCTTACCTCGTACAGAGCATCGACCACCCGGCCGGCAAAGTGCGCGGCCGTTTCATTTTCCTCGACAAGACGCTGACTCGTCTGCATAGCGAAGAGCGTCCCGACTATGCGGTGAGCTACGATCCGCGTTCGCGCAACTGGTACCAGGCCGCGCTCTCCGCCAACGGACAAATCAAGACGTCCCCCTACCTGTTTTTCACCACCGGCGAGGTCGGCACGACGATCGCCAACCAGGCCGGCCGATCCGCTGCGGTGGTCGGCGCCGACATCGCGCTGAAGAAGCTCGACCAGGTGTTGGCGCAGCAGAAAGCGACGCCCGGGATGCAAATCGCCCTGGTCAACGCAACGGGTCAGATCATCGCCCACCCGGACAATGCAAAAATGATCAGGCGCTCGGTCGAACCAGGCGGCCAGCCGGTTCTGGCCAGCCTCGCCGAAGCGGGCGTTCCGGTGCTCGCGCAACTGGCGCCGATGCTGGAAACGCTCAAGGGCAATGCGGCGGCAATCCTGATGCAGCAGGTCGGCGCCGAGTCCTGGCACGCCGCGCTCAGTCCGCTCTCGCTTGAAGGGTCCGAGACGCTGACGCTGCTCACCGCGATTCCCGACAGCGAACTGATGGCCGCTGCCTATACGCTGATGCGCCACGCGGCGATCGTCATGGCGCTGGTCATCGTACTGGCGATCCCGGTCACCTGGGCGCTGGCGCGCGCCGTCTCACAGCCCTTGCGCAAACTGGCGGGCGAGGTCGACGCCATCCGCCACTTCGAGTTTTCCAAGCCGATCAGCGTCGAATCGAAGGTTCTTGAGGTCAGCGATCTAGCGCAGACCGTCGACAGCATGAAGCACACGATTCGCCGTTTTCTCGACATCAGCCTAGCGGTCGCTGCGGAAAACAATTTCGACCGGCTGTTGCCGCAGCTGCTCTCCGAAACCATCGATGCCGCCGACGCCGACGCCGGCGTGCTCTACCTCGTCGACGACGAAAAGCTGCTGCCGGCGACCGGACTGCGGGCCGACGGCAGCGCCTTGCCGGCGAGCGCGAAGCTGGTCGACCCGGTGGCCGGCAGTCCGCTGTTCCAGACGGCGCTGGCGGCGCGAAGCGCTCGCGCCGCGCGGCTCACCGGCGCCGACATCGACGCCTTGGGCCTGGCCGATGCGGTGAACGCCTGCGGCGCCAGCCATGCCGTTGCGGTACCGCTGCTCAACCGCCAGCACCTGCTGGTCGGCGCAATGCTGCTGCTGCGCCGCGACGAAACCGACGCGGCGCGGCTGTCGTTCATCGGCGCGCTCTCCGGTTCGGCCGCCGTATCGCTCGAAACCAAGGAACTGATCCACGCCCAGAAGCAGCTGTTCGAAGCGCTGATCAAGCTGATCGCCGGCGCCATCGACGCCAAGAGCGCCTACACCGGCGGGCACTGCGCGCGTGTCCCGGAAATCGCCAAAATGCTGGCGCGCGCCGCCTGCGCGCAAACCGACGGGCCGTACCAGGATTTCCAGCTCGACGACGACGCCTGGGAGACGCTGCACGTCGCCGCCTGGCTGCACGATTGCGGCAAGGTCACGACGCCCGAATACGTCGTCGACAAAGCGACCAAGCTCGAAACGCTCTACGACCGGATCCACGAGATCCGCATGCGCTTCGAAGTCATCAAGCGCGACGAAGAGATCGCCTGCCTCGAAGCAATCGCCGCCGGCGAGTCCGCAAGCTCCGCACGCGCCAAGCTCGCCGCACAGCTCGCGCAACTTGACGACGACTTTGCCTTCGTCGCGGCCAACAACGAGGGCGGCGAGTTGATGGCGCCCGAACGGCAGGAGCGTCTCAAAGCGATCGCCGCGCGCCGCTGGACGCGAACGCTCGACGACCGCCTCGGCATCTCGCACGAGGAGAAGGAACGCAAGTCGCGAACGCCGCCGCCTACCCTGCCAACGCTCGAACCGTTGCTCGCCGACAAGCCCGAGCACCGCATCGCGCGGCAGGCCACCGACCGCGTCGCGCAAGACCCGCACTGGGGCTTCAAGATGGAAGTCCCCGAACTGCGTTACAACCAAGGCGAGCTCTACAACTTGAGTGTCGCGCGCGGAACGCTGTCGGAGGAGGAACGCTACAAGATCAACGAGCACATCGTGCAGACGCTGATCATGCTCTCCGAACTGCCCTTCCCCAAGCACCTGCGCCAGGTTCCCGAAATCGCCTCGGCTCACCACGAGAGGATGGATGGCAGTGGCTATCCGCGGCGTTTGCGCGGAGAAGAAATGAGTGTGCTGGCGCGAATGATGGCGATCGCCGACATCTTCGAAGCGCTGACCGCCGTCGACCGCCCGTACAAGAAGGGGAAAACGCTTTCGCAAGCGATCGAAATCATGGCGCAGATGAAAAAAGACGGCCACCTCGACGCCGATCTCTTCGAGCTTTTCCTGCGCTCGGGAGTCCATCTCGACTACGCGGACCGTTTCATGCGCCCGGAACAGATTGACGACGTCGACACCGCCGCGTATCTCGATGACGCGCCGCGGGGGTGACCGCCGCGGATCGCCCAGTAGAACTGCGCCCCGCAGGAAGTCCCCTGGTGGGGGACTCCTACATGCACGAAACGGCAAAACCGACAGCGACGCTGTCCGGTGGTAAACTCCGCGCTTAAAAAAACAACCAGGCTAGACGCGTTCTGGCCTTTGCCTTTCCGTAAAAGCCGTCAAGCACGCCTGCAGGAGAACCCCGCGCAATGAGTTACACCGCTGATTCCATTTCCGTTCTCAAGGGACTGGAGCCCGTTCGCCATCGTCCGGGAATGTACACGCGCACCGACAACCCGCTGCATATCATCCAGGAAGCGATCGACAACGCCGCCGACGAAGCGCTCGGCGGCTACTGCAAGCACATCGTGGTGACGCTGCACGCTGACGGCTCGGTGGCCGTCCAGGACGACGGTCGTGGCATCCCGGTCGAAATCCACCCGGTCGAGGGTGTGCCGACGGTCGAGGTGGTGTTCACCCAACTGCACGCCGGCGCCAAGTTCGACAAGGCCGACGGCACCTCGGCCTACCGTTTCTCGGGCGGCCTGCACGGCGTCGGCGTCTCGGTGACCAACGCCTTATCGACGCGCCTCGAGGTTGAAGTCACGCGCGGCGGCGCGCGCCACCAGCTTGCTTTCTCCGCTGGCGCGCTGATTGAGCCGCTGGAGCGCCTCGGCGACGCACCCAAGAAGGCTAGCGGCACGCGCGTTCGCGCCTGGCCCGACCCGCAGTTCTTCGACTCGCCGACGATCCCGGTCGCCGAACTCGAACGCTTGCTGCGCAGCAAGGCGGTGCTGCTGCCCGGCCTCGAGATGTCGCTCACCGTCGAAGCGACCAATACCACGACGACCTGGTGCTTCGCCGCCGGGATGCAGCAATACCTCGCCGAACAGCTCGACGGCGAGCTCGTCGCGCCGATGTTCACCGCGCAGAAGTATGCTGCGGCCAGCGACGAGAACTTCCCGGTCGGCTCGGGCGCGGCGTGGGCGATCTGCTGGAGCAGTGAGGGAAATCTCGCGCGCGAATCCTACGTCAACCTGATTCCGACGCCGGCTGGCGGCACCCACGAAACCGGGCTACGTCAGGCGGCATTCGACGCCGTCAAGGGTTTCGCCGAGCACCGTGCACTGCTGCCCAAGGGCGTCAAGCTCGCCGCCGAGGACGTCTTCTCGCGCGCCAGCTACGTGCTCGCGGCGCGCGTTCTCGACCCCTCGTTCCAGGGCCAAACCAAGGAGCGCTTGAACTCGCGCGACGCCGTCGCGCTGGTCGCGCGAATGGTTCGCGATCCGTTCGAACTGTGGCTCAACGAGCACCCCGACGACGCCAAGAAAATCACTGAGCTCGCGATCCGCGCGGCGCAGGCGCGCTCGCGCGCTGGCCAGAAGATCGAGAAGCGCAAGCAGTCGGGCGTCGCTATCCTGCCCGGCAAGCTCTCCGACTGCCAGAGCGAGGACATCCGGCGCAACGAGCTGTTCCTGGTCGAAGGCGACTCGGCCGGCGGCTCGGCCAAGGCCGGCCGCGACAAAGAATTACAGGCGATCCTGCCGCTGCGCGGCAAGGTGCTCAACACCTGGGAAGTCGAAGCCGGCAGCCTGTTCGCCAATCGCGAGGTGCACGACATCGCGGTCGCGCTCGGCATCGATCCGCACGTGCCCGAAGCGCCGGCGAGCGTGCTCGACAACCTGCGCTACGGCAAGGTGGTGATCATGACCGATGCCGACGTCGATGGCAGCCACATCCGCGTGCTGCTGTGCACGCTCTTTTACCGCCACTTCCCGCAGTTGATCAAGCAGGGCCACCTCTATTTCGCGCAGCCGCCGCTCTATCGCCTCGACGTTCCCGGGCACGGCAAGAACCGCCCGCCGCGCAAGCTCTACGCGCTCGACAACGCCGAACGCGAATCGATGCTCGACCGCCTGCGCCTCGAAGGGATCAAGCCCGAAGCGGTCGAACTGTCGCGTTTCAAGGGCCTCGGCGAGATGAATTCCGAACAATTGTGGGAGACGACGATGTCGCCCGATACCCGCCGACTGATGCGCATCCGCCAGCCCGGAGCCGACGAAGCCAATCCAGTGATGAACATGCTGATGGCCAAGAACGAGTCCGCCGGACGCCGCGCCTGGATGGAAGCCAACGGCGCGCTGATCGGCGCCGAGATTTGAGTCGCTGCCTAAATTAACCACAACGAACACAACGGGCACGACGAGGAGCAAAACGAAAACCGGTTTTTTTAATGCCTTTCGTTGTGTTCGTTGTGCCCGTTGTGGTTGAACCGCTTTTTTGAAAACTGCCATGCCAGATACCCCAGATCTTTTCGACAACCTGCTGCAGGACGAAGCACCGCCCCCGGCACCGCCGGCTCCCCCAACTGCGCCCGCAACGCCTGACGACGACGGCGAGAGCGTGCTGCTGCACGAGTCGGCGTCGCGCGACTACCTCGAATACGCCATTGCGGTGGTCAAGGGCCGCGCGCTGCCCGACGTCAAGGACGGCCAGAAGCCGGTGCAGCGCCGCGTACTGTTCGCCATGCGCGAACTCGGACTACTGGCCGGCGCCAAGCCGGTCAAGTCGGCGCGAGTCGTCGGCGACGTCATCGGTAAATACCACCCGCACGGCGACACCTCCTCGTATGACGCGATGGTGCGCATTGCCCAGCCGTTCATGCTGCGTTACCCGTTGGTCGACGGTCAGGGCAACTTCGGTTCGCGCGACGGCGACAGTGCGGCGGCGATGCGCTATACGGAAGCGCGCCTGGCGCCGATCGCCGAACTGCTGCTCGGCGAACTCGGCGAAGGCACCGTCGACTACCAGCCCAACTACGACGGCTCGTTCCAGGAGCCCGCTTTCCTGCCCGCGCGCCTGCCGTTTTCCTTGCTCAACGGCGCCTCCGGGATCGCCGTCGGCATGGCCACCGAAATGCCGTCGCACAATCTCGCTGAAGTCGCGGCAGCGGCGATCCACAAGATCAACAATCCGGACGCCGGAATCACCGAGCTGATGGAGCACATCCCCGGCCCGGACTACCCAGGCGGCGGCCAGATCATCTCGTCGGCCACCGAAATCGCCAGCGCCTACGCCAGCGGCCGCGGCAGCCTGCGCGTTCGCGCGCGCTACGAGTTCGAGGAAATGGCGCGCGGCGCTTGGCAACTGGTGATCAAGGAGTTGCCGCCGAACGTCTCGTCGGCCAAAGTGCTCACCGAAATCGGCGCGCTGATGAACCCGCAGCCCAAGCCGGGAAAGAAGTCGATCGAGCAGTCGGCGGCACAGATGAAAGCCTTGTTCGCCTCGCAGCTCGAACGCGCGCGCGACGAATCGGGCAAGGACGACGACATCCGCCTGGTCTTCGAGCCGACGAGCTCGCGCCTGCCGCGCGACGAGTTCGTCGCACTGCTCTTGGCGCACACCAGCCTGGAAACGACCGCGCCGATCAATCTGGTTGCCGTCGGCATCGACGGCCGTCCGTGCCAGAAGACGCTCGCCGACCTGATCGGCGAGTGGTGCCAGTTCCGCGTACGCACGGTGGTCCGGCGCACTGAATTCCGCCTGGCCAAGGCCAACGACCGCATCCACATCCTCGAAGGCCGACACATCGTCTTTCTCAACATCGACGAGGTGATCCACCTGATCCGCGAATCGGACGAACCAAAGCCTGCGCTGATCGATCGCTTTGCGCTCTCCGATCGCCAGGCCGAGGACATCCTCGAAATCCGCTTGCGTCAGCTGGCGAGGCTCGAAGGAATCAAGATCGAGCAGGAACTCGCCAAGCTCGGCATCGAGCGCGAGGAACTCGAGAAACTGCTCGCCAACGACACGCTGCTGCGCAAGCTGGTCATCAAGGAAATCAAGGCCGATACCGCCAAGCACGGCGACGAGCGGCGCACGCTGATCGAACCGGCGTCGATGGCCTCGCGCTCGGAAGTCGCCGCCGTCGCCGACGAGCCGGTGACGCTGATCGTTTCCGAAAAGGGCTGGGCGCGCGTTCGCCAGGGCCACGGACTCGACCTCTCGGCAGTCACTTTCAAGGACGGTGACGGTTTCGGATCAAGCCACGAATGCCGCTCGATCGATTCGCTGGTGATCCTGTCGACCGAAGGCCGCGCCTTCACGCTGCCGATTGCCAGCCTGCCCGACGGGCGCGGCATGGGAACGCCGCTGCCGTCGTTCATCGAGATCGGCAACGGCCGCATCGCGCATGTGCTGATCGCGCAGGCGGCCGACGAATTACTCGTCGCCAAGACCTCGGGCTACGGTTTTGTCTGCACTTTCGGCGACCTGCTGTCGCGACAGAAGGCCGGCAAGTCTTTCCTGTCCATTGAAGACGGTGCGCAGATCCTGCCGCCGGTGCGCGTCGTTGGCACGGACCACGTCGCCGCGCTGTCCGACGACGGCCGCCTGCTGGTCTTCCCGCTCGATCAAATGAAGCGGCTGTCGAGCGGCAAGGGCGTGCAGATCATCGCGCTCAAGGGGAGCGAGACGCTCAAGGCGGTGATCACCGCCAAGGGGCCGACGGTGCGTATCACGGGAGTCTTCCGCAACAAACCAAAGACGCTGCTCTCTGAGGAAAAGCACTTGGGCCAGCGCGCGCGCCGCGGCGCTGCGGTGGGACTCATCAATCAGCCGGCGATCGAGACGCTGGAAGCGCCAGCCGAGAAGTAGTCCGGGCGGTTAACCGAAATTTGGCGTCGCGGCCTCTTGCGCGCTCAGTGAATGCATCATGGTGTAGCAGCCGGCGCTAATGTGCTCGGCCCCACGCCGCCCGAGCTGCTCGGCTGAAAGCTCGTCATTGGCGAGCCGAGTGAGGCTCTGCGCACGGTAGCCGGTGACGAGCAGCACCCAGTCGATGGCGCCGTCTTTGCCGCGAATTCGTTGTTCCGCGGTCAGCTCGGGGCTAAGCGCGGCCTCGAACAGATGGGCACTGACCAGTCCCGGACGGCAAATGAGTGTCGGCAAAACGTTGCCGCATAGCCAGTCGCGCAGCGCTGATTCATTCCCCGCTGCGGGACTGAAGCGGATCAACAGACCGACGTTGCCGAGTCCGTCGCCGTGGCTGCACGACAAGTGGCACAAGCCCCGGCGCATGCCGCGATAGTTCGCCATCATCTTCGACGTCCAGGGCGACGGATGATTGAGCCGTTCGAGATAGGCAGCAGACGCCAGGACGTCGAGATCCTTGACTTCGTACATCACGAAGTAGTTTGGCTCAGCAGCTGAAGCGACCCAGCGCGATCCGCGCAGGAATCCCGGAATCGACATTCTTTCGTTGAAATGCTCGTGCGAATGCCAGTCATCATGCTCGTCGATCGCTTCTGCAACGATGTCGAACGACAGAATCATTGCCGCCTTGCCGAGTAACGCCATTTTTCCTTACCCCCGCGGCCAGAGCCGATTTGAATATTGCACGATACTTTACACCGTGTAGCGGTGTCTGGCTTTATAGGTAACAAGTCCGTCTCACTCACCGCCCAGCCGATTCGAAATTCCGCTGCGCCGATTGATCGGATGAAAATCAAGCGGCGATCACGGCAAGAGGGAAAAAGAAAAACCCTCAATTTCCTGCGCGAATTTGCTCGACGGACTTGTTACCTATAAAACTGCCGCCCTCCGTGGTGCAACCTTGGGACTGCACCACGGACGCCTTCATGTCGTTAGCAACTTATTTCTTGCGACCTTTTTCGAGTTCGCTCTGCAATTCAGCAACCAGCTCAGGGCCGACGTTGGTGCTGAACTTCTCGATCACCGGCTTGATCTTGACGCGGATTTTCGCGACTTCTTCCGGCGGCAGCACGTTGACGCTCATCGACTTCTTAAGATTGTTGAGCGACTTTTCAGCCAGTTCGCGGGAGTTCAGGCGCTGCCACTTGGTCGCTTCGGCGAGCGTTGCCGTCAGCAGCACCTGCTCGTCGCGGGTCAATGTGTCCCATCTTTTCTTGCTCGCGAGAACCGACTGCGGGTTGTAGATATGATTGCTGACGGTCAGGTATTTCTGGACCTCATACAACTTGCTGGTCTCGATCACGGCGAACGGGTTTTCATGGCCGTCGATGATCTTCTGTTCCATCGCCGTATAGACCTCGGTGAATGGCATCGGCACGGCATTGGCGCCGAGCGCATTGAAGGTTTCGATGTAGATGGGTGACTGGATCACGCGAATCTTGAGCCCGGCGAGATCGTCGGCCTTGCTGATTGGGCGCTTGCTGTTGGTGATGTTGCGGAAGCCCAACTCCCAGTAAGCCAGGTTGAGCAGCCCTCTGGCCGGCAACAAATCGGCGAGTTTCTTGCCGAACGGACCGTCAAGAATCACGTCGGCTTCCTTGCCGTTATCGAACATGAACGGAAAGTCGAAGATGGCGAATTGCTTGACCTGCGTCTGCAAAATTCCCGAGTTCATCGAGGTAAAGTCGATCGTACCGCCCTGCACCGCCGACAGCGCCTGAACGTCGCCGCCGAGTACGCCGTCGGCGAAAACCTTGATCTGCATCTTGCCGCCGCTCTTCTGCTTGACCAGCTCGGCCCATTTCTCGGCGCCCATGACTGAGGGGTGCCCGGCAGCGCCGGCGATTGAAATCCTGAAAGTGTGTTCATTGACCTGCGCCTGAGCTGCCACAGCAAAAGTCAGGCTGCCCACAACCAGTGCCGCACAACCCACAATCCGCTTTATTTTCATGTCGATCTCCTTGATCAATAAGCCTCGAATCGGCGAAGCCATCCGCATAGAACCAGCACCCGATGGCGTGCTCGATGCTATTTTTTTGATTCGTGTCGTGATCGTCCGGTCAAATGGTGGCGACCACGCCGCCGGTCCTCGCCGCTTCGACGACGGCATCGGTCACCCGAAGGTTCTGCAGGCCATCTCGCGCCGAAACCAGCGGCTCGGCTTCACCGCGGATGACCGCCGCGAAGTGCGCGATCTGTTCGGCAAGCGGATCCTTGCGGTCGACGTATAACGTTTCGCAGACAAACGGCTTGTACCAGGAACGATCGCCATCCTGCGGGTAATACTTCAGACGCATCGTCGGCACAGCCAGTGAGCCGCGATTGCCGATGATCGTGTAGCAGTCTTCATCCGGATACGTCGTGTATTGCTTGTTTTCCTGCGAAGTCTGTTCCCAGCTTTTGGCACTTCCTGCGGCGTCGGACAACAGGAAGGAACCCAAGGCACCATTGGCGAACTTGAGATTGATGACCGCGCTGTCCTCGACCTTGAAACCCCGCGTGGCGTTCGAGGTAAAAGCTTGCACGGCGACGATCTCGCCGACCATGGCGCGCAGATTGCCGATCTCGTGAATCAGGTTGAGCAGGATCGGACCGCCGCCAGGTTCACGGCGCCAGGCATTCGGGCCGTCGTAGTAGCCTTCGCTGTCCGGTTTGTAGAACGCTGCGCTGCCCATGACGCCAACCAGTTTCCCCAGCACCCCCGACTTCACGACGTCGACCACTTTATGCAGGATCGGGCTGTGGCGGCGATGGTGGCCGACCAGCACCTTGACGCCGGAAGCTTCGGCCGCCTCACACAGACGGATACCATCGGCCAGCGTGTGCGCGACGGGCTTCTCGACGAAGACGGCCACACCGGCATTGACGCATTCGATCGCCTGGTCGGCATGCAACTGATTCGGTGTCGCCAGAATCACGCCATCCGGCTTATCCTTGGCCAGCATTTCGCTCAGCGACGCGTACATCGGCACGCCGGCGGTCGCGCCGAGAGCGGCATTGCTGCCGAGCCCGGCAAGCTTGGTCGGCGGGTGCGGATCGACGATGGAAAGCAGTTCGCAATCCAGGTTCTTCTGAATCTCTTCGATGTGGCGGTAGCCGATCAAACCCGCGCCAGCGACTGAAATACGGACTTTCTTCATGCGGAATAACGCTCCTCTATGATCAATCGGCGAAGCCAGACAAGGTGATGTGAATCGACTTGATGCGCCTTCGATTCGCCTTGCTGACGGCTGCCCCGGTTCCTTAGGAGCGAACGATACTGAATTTAAAAAAATGTATAATCGGCGTTTTTATTAAGTCACTAATAACTCTCAGTGAACAATATAGAGCTCAGCGATCTTCGAATTTTTTGCTGCGTGGCGCGCTTGTCGAGCTTCGTCGGTACGGCGCAGGAACTCGGCATCTCACCCGCTTTTGTCAGCAAAAAAATCGCCGGCCTCGAACAGCGACTGGGCGTCACGCTGTTCAACCGGACGACCCGGCGAGTACGGATCAGCACCCAAGGCGAGGTGGCCTATAGCCGGGCGCGCCAGATCCTCGAAGATATCGAGCGGATGTCCGACGAAATGTCCAGCACGAAAGTCGAGCCGTCCGGGAGATTGCACGTGAGTACCAGCCTGCGCCTGGGCCGGAATCATGTGTCGCCGATTCTCTCCCGGCTCGGCAAGCAGTTTCCCAAGCTCGAAATCTGGCTCGAATTGGTCAACACCGGAATGGATATGATCGATGAAGGAATTGACATCGACATTCGCGTCGGCGAGGTCAACGAACCCCACTTGATTGCCCACCGTATCGTGAGAAGCGAACGAATTCTCTGCGCAGCGCCCAGCTATCTGGAGAGTCGCGAGGCGCCGACCACCGTTAGCGAACTGGCCCAGCACGATTGCCTGCTCTTCAAGGGGCGTGACCAGGCCTTCGGCGTGTGGCGGCTCAACGGGCCAAACGGCATGGAATCGATCAAGGTGACCGGCCGGATCGGGTCAAACCACAGCGACATCACGCGCGGACTGGCGCTCGATGGTTATGGAATCATCATGCTATCGGACTGGGATGTCGCCGACGACCTCAGCGCCGGCCGCTTCGTCCGTGTTCTGCCGCAGCATTCGCAAGCGGCGGATGTGATGGCCGTCACCAGCAGCCGTTCGGCGACCTCGGCCAAAGTCAGGAAAAGCATGGAATTCCTGATCAACAGTCTGCGCCAAGGGCCTTTTGCCTTGCAGAGCCAGGGTTACTGAGCTCCAGGCAACGGTAACGAATCATGCATGGTGGATTCAAACCTTGGGTTTGCGTCCCCACGCCGCGCGAGTCCCGCCGGCGATCATCGCTAAACCGGAGCCTAAAGAAACATTCCGCCCGAGGCCTCGATGCGTTGCCCGTTGATCCAGCGGTTGCTCTCCGACAGCAGCGAGGCGATCACCCCGCCGATATCGTCGGGCACCCCGACGCGCCCGAGCGCCGTCTGGCTGGCGACGAACGCATTGAGCGCTGCGTTGTCACGCACCGCGCCGCCGCCGAAATCGGTTTCGATGGCGCCCGGCGCGACGACATTGACGGCGATGCCGCGCGCGCCGAGTTCCTTGGCCTGATAGTGCGTCAGCACCTCGATCGCGCCCTTCATCGCGCCGTAGGCGGCGTAACCGGGCAGCGCGAAGCGCGTCAGCCCGCTCGAAATATTGACGATGCGCCCGCCATCGGCGATCAACGGCAGCAGCGTCTGGGTCAGGAAGAACGGACCCTTGAGGTGGATGTTGTAGAGCTCGTCGAACGCTTCCTCGCTCGTTTCGGCAAACGGGGAATTGATGCCGATGCCGGCGTTATTGACGAGATAATCGAAAGTCTGGCGCTGCCAATGCGTGGCGAGCGCCGTTTTGAGCTCGCCGGCGAAGGCGGAAAAACTGCGGCTTTCGGCGACATCGAGTGGCAAAGCGACGGCGTGGCCGCCGAGCGCGGCAATCTCGGCAACAGCGCTTTCAGCCTCGGCACGCTGGCGGCGGTAGGTCAGGATCACGGCGACGCCCTGGCGCGCCAGATGCAGCGCGGCGTTGCGTCCGAGGCCCCGGCTGGCGCCGGTGACGAGTGCGATTTTGGTCGATTCCATGTTGATCTCCAGTCGGTCGTTGGGTGTTGATTCATTGGATACCTGAGCAGAAAACCCATGGTATTGAATTACCGGAGTCTGATAAATGCCTTAAATCCTATTAGACTGTTCGCCAATACATACCAATCGAGACGAAATGAACCCCCTGGACGCCATGCGCATCTTCGTTCGCGTCGCCGACCTCGAGAGCTTTACCCAAGCGGCGCAAAGCATGGGCCAGCCCAAGGCCAGCGCGTCGACGGCGGTACGGCAACTCGAAAGCTTGCTCGGCACGCGCTTGCTGCACCGCACGACGCGCAAGGTGCAGCTGACGCAGGACGGCCAGGTATTCTACGAGCGCAGCAAGGACGTGCTGGCCGACTTCGACGAGGTACAGACGCTGTTTCGCAACGACGCGGCGAGCCTGCGCGGCCGCCTGCGCGTCGACATGCCGCTGGCCGTCGCGCGCGATGTCGTGCTGCCCAAGCTGCCGGAATTCCTGCGCACCCATCCCGACCTCGAAGTCGAGCTGTCGAGTACCGATCGGCTGGTCGACCTGGTGCGCGAAGGCTTCGACTGCGTTCTGCGCGTCGGAAAGTTAAGCGATTCGAGCCTGATCGCCCGCCCGCTCGGCCACTATCGACTGATCAACTGCGCCAGCCCGGATTATCTGGCGCGGCACGGTACGCCGAGCACGCTGGCAGACCTCGCCGCACACCAACTGGTGCATTACGCGCCGACCCTCGGTGCGCGTTCGGCCGGTTTCGAGTATGTCGACCCCGCCGACCCGGCGCGCGCCTGTTCGCTGCCGATGGCGGGCGCCCTGACGGTCAACAATTCGCTGAGCTATACGGCGGCCTGTCTGGCCGGACAGGGGATCATCCAGTCGCCCGAAACGGGCGTGCGTGCTTACCTCGAGAGTGGCGAACTGGTCGCCATCCTGGGCGATTTCCGTCCGGCGCCACTGCCGGTGGCGCTGATCTACCCCAACCGCCGCCAGCTGCCGCGCCGCGTCCAGGTGTTCATGACCTGGCTTGAAGCGTTGATGCACGAGCGCCTCGATCACTAAGCGCCTGCTGGCACAGCATCGACCTTGCCGGCCGGGTCGGCAGCTTGTTTCGGCTATCCGATTTCTTTGATCGATTTCTTCTTCTGCGATGCAATATCGAACCGGCATGAAGATTGTCACGCTATGATCCGTCGCAGTTCGGCCAGTTGCTGCCGCTCGGAGCTGTCGCGAAGCTGCCGTACAGATGACTGCTACACTCAGGTTGCTGCCGCTCCCTCTGTTAGCAACTTCATTGCTCGGTCGACGGTTTCGGCGGCGTAATCCAGTACGCATCAACATCCGATGGGTGCGGCGACAACCGTACGATCAGAATCAGCGACTAGAACTGCATTGGTGCTTCCGAACGCAATTCGCTCGGCGTTGAGGGGTTTGCATCCAAAGGTAACAGGTCCAATTTACTCTCCTCTCAGCCGATTTGAAATTCCGTTGCTCCCGGTCGATAAAGCAATAATCAACAGGGGATGGCGCTATAAGAAAGGAGACTTTCCTCAATTTCCTGATCGGATTCGTAAAGCGGACCTGTTACCTTTGAAGGCTGAAATTGCACGACATCAGCCAGAGAAATGCCAGTGGTGCCGAGTCGAGGTACTGCTTTCTCAAGCCCCCGTGGCTATGCCACGGAGACTTTCGAGCGCTTTATTTCTTGCGACCTTTTTCCAGTTCCGTTTGCAATTGAGCCACCAGTTCCGGTCCCACGTTCTGGCTGAATTTGTCGATCACCGGTTTTATTTTTGCCCGGATCTTGGCGATTTCTTCCGGCGGTAGCACCGTGACGGTCATCGCCTTCTTGAGTGAAGCCAGCGACTCGTCAGACATCTTGCGGGCGTTCTCACGTTGCCACTTCGTCGCTTCGGCCGCCGTTGACAGCAGAATCGCTTGTTCGTCCTTGGTCAGGGCATCCCATTTCTTCTTGCTGGCGAGCAGCGACTGCGGGTTATAGATGTGGTTGCTGACCGTCAGGTACTTCTGAACTTCATAGAATTTGCTGGTCTCGATCACGGAAAAGGGGTTTTCGTGCCCGTCGATGATCTTCTGCTCCATCGCCGTGTACACCTCGGTGATCGGCATTGGTACGGCATTGGCGCCCAGCGTATTGAACGTTTCGATGTAAATCGGCGACTGAATCACGCGAATTTTGAGCCCGGCGATGTCATCGGCCTTGGCGATCGGACGCTTGCTGTTGGTCAGGTTGCGGAAGCCAAGTTCCCAGTACGCGAGGTTGACCAGGCCCTTGGCCGGCAGCTTGTCGGCGAGTTGCTTGCCGAAGGCGCCGTCGAGAATCGCGTCGGCTTCCTTGCCGCTTTCGAACATGAACGGGAAGTCAAAAATCGCAAATTCCTTGACCTGAGTCTGCAGAATTCCCGAGTTCATCGCGGTGAAATCAACGGTGCCGCCCTGGACTGCTGACAGCGCCTGGACGTCGCCACCGAGAACGCCGTTGGCGAAGACCTTGATCTGCATCTTGCCGCCGCTTTTCTGCTTGACCAGTCCGGCCCATTTCTCGGCCCCCAGGACCCCGGGGTGCCCGGTCGCCCCGGCGTGTGACAATCTGAAGGTGTGTTCACCAACCTGGGCCTGCGCAGTACCAAAGGCCAGCCCGCACAGCGCCAGCGCTGCATAGCCGGAAAGATTTCTGATTTTCATGTTCGACTCCTCGTTAGATAGGCCTCGAATCGGAGAGGCCGTCCGTAAAGAAATACCACCGAGCGTGATACCTCGCGCCGCTGCTCCTCCACCGATCCTCCGGCGAGGCGCAGCATTGGCCGACGCTCAGGCCTTGGCCTGCACCGCCGCGACGGCGGCGCGCAGCCCGAGCAAATAGGTATCGGCGCCGAAACCGCAAATCTGTCCGGTGGCGATTTCGGCGAAGACCGAGTGGTGGCGGAATTCCTCGCGCGCGTGAATGTTCGACATGTGCACTTCGACGACCGGCCCGGTGATGATCGCCAGCGCGTCGCGCAGGCCGTAGCTGTAGTGGGTCCAGGCGCCGGCGTTGATCACGACGGCGTCGACGCCGTCGAGGAAACCTTTATGAATACGCTCGCACATCGCACCTTCGCAATTGGTTTGAAAACTCTCCACTTCGACGCCAAGTTCCTTGGCGAGCTTTTGCAGGCTGGCGTCGATCTCGGCCAGGGTGATCGTTCCGTATTGTTTCGGGTCGCGCTTGCCGAACATATTGTGGTTGATGCCGTGGAGCATGAGGATTTTCATGATGGTCCTTTCGAGGGTTGGAGAAATAGTGAAGTCGATAGTGCCCCGGCTCTCAAACCAGAGGCACGGTCAGCGTCTTGATGACGGAGCGGGTGTCGGGCCGCTCGCCGCGCCACCACGCGAAGGCCTCGGCGGCCTGCTCGACCAGCATGCCGACGCCGTCGACCAGATGGCGGACCCCGGCGCCCTGGGCGAGCCGCAGGAAAGGCGTCAGGCCCTTGCCATAGACGAGTTCGTAGGCTAGGCCGTTGGGCGAAAAGACATCGGTGTGCACCGGCGGCAATTCGCCGCGCAAACTCGCCGAAGTGGCATTGATGACGACATCGAAGACCGAAGGCGAAGCGCCCAACTCGAGATAAGACGAGGCCGACAGATCGCCAAAGTCGGAAAACTGCTCGGCCAGAGCGTAAGCCTTGCTCTCGGTGCGATTGACGATAAGCAGCTTGGCCGGTTTCTGCGCGAGGATCGGCAGCAGGGCGCCTCGCGCCGCGCCGCCGGCGCCGAGCAGCAGCACCCGGCGACCCTCGATCGAAAAACCGAGGTTATGGACGATGTCGCGAACCAGCCCGATGCCGTCGAAGTTCTGCGCTAAAACCCGGTCACCTTCGAACTTGAGCGCATTGACCGCACCGGCGACCTGCGCCTGCTCGGTAAGGTCGGTGGCGTAGGCAAAAGCGTCGAGCTTGAACGGCGCCGTGACGTTCAAGCCGCGACCTCCCTCCGCGCGGAACGAATCGACGGCTTGGCGAAAGCCGTCGAGCGGTCCTTCAATCACGCTGTACGCGATGTCCTGACCGGTCTGCTTGGCGAAGGTCGAATGGATTAGCGGCGACTTGGTGTGTCCGATCGGATTGCCGATCACGGCGTACTTGTCGGTCATGATTCGCTTCCTATGCGTCCGAACCGAGACTAGCCACGGCCGCCTCGGCATAGAGCACGCCGTCCTTGACCATTGCGTCGATCTGCTCCGCCGTATAACCGAGCTGGCCGGCGATCTGCCGATTGTGCTGGCCGAGCAGCGGCGCCGGCATCGTCTGCGTCGTATCGTAGCCGGAGAAGTGGTACGGCAGGTTACCCAGACTGATCTTGCCGAGCACCGGGTGCTGCTGTTCGACGACCATGTTGCGCGCCACGATCTGCGGATCGGCGAGCACCTCGTCGATACGCTGGACCTTGGCCGACGGCACGTCGATGGCGTCGAGCGCGGCCAGCGCCTCGGCCACCGTGCGGCCGGCGACCCAGGCGCGAACCAGCGGCAGGATTTCCAGGCGGTTTTCATTGCGCCCGGCCGTCGAGTGGAAGCGCGTGTCGGCGGCCAGCGCTTCGCCGCCGATCAGTAGCGCGAGGCGCTTCCAGGTGTCATCGACTTGAGCGGCGATCACCAGATGCCCATCGGACGCTGTGAACGAGCCGTAGAGCGTCGAGTTGGGCAGGTCGTTGCCGGAAGGCTCCGGAACCTCCTTGCCACCCGACAGCGTGTAGCATTGGATGGCGTATTCGTGCATCGAAACCAGGCAGTCGTAAAGCGCCATGTCGATGTGCTGGCCGCGGCCCGACTTGACGCGTCCAAGCAGCGCAGCGCAGATCGCCGCGACGCTGTTGGCACCGGTATACATGTCGCCGAGTGCGATGCGCAGCAGCGGCGGCGTTTCGCCGGGCGAGCCGACCATGGCCATGATGCCGCTCTTGGCTTCGGCGATCAGGCCGAATCCGGCGCGGTGCGAATCTGGACCGGTGTGGCCGTAGGCCGAAATCGAGCAATAGACCAGACCGGGGTTGATTTTCGACAGTTCCTCGTAGCCCAGGCCGAGCTTGTTGAGTGCTCCCGGGCGGTAGTTCTCGACGAAGACATCGGCGCTCTCAACCAGCTGGTGCAGCATCGTCAGGCCGCGCGGGTCCTTGAGGTTGATGCACAGGCCTTGCTTGCCCATGTTCTGTTGCAGGTAGTAGCCGCTCTGCCCGTCGATGAAATAGGCGTGGGCGCGACCGGCGTCGCCGGCGGTCGGGCGCTCGACCTTGATCACCTCGGCGCCAAGCGCCGCGAGGTTGCGCGAAACGAAGGGGCCGGCCAGGAAGTGGCTGTAGTCGATGACGCGGATGCCGGCAAGTGGAAGTTGTTGAGTGCTCATGAATAGGTTCGCTTTCAGGCAGTAACTTGCGGGCGGCAGGGAACCATCACGCGGTGCTGGCCCTTTTGCACGACTTCGCCGCGCTGGTTGATCAATTCGACGGGGACGATGACTATGCCCCAGCCTTGACGACTCTTAGACTCGCGCGCGCTCTCGACGTAGAACTCGATGTGGCAGGTGTCGCCAATCTTGATCGGTGCCACGAAGCTCCATTCCCAACCCAACGACATGCCCGGCTGGAAGCAATAATCGCTTTGCGTCTTGAGGCCGTCGGCGACCGACAGGCCGAACAGGCCGTGCGCGACGCGGGTGCCGAACGGGGTTTTCCTGGCGTATTCCTCGTCGATGTGCACCGGAGTAAAGTCACCAGTCAGTTCGGCGTAGGCGTTGATTCGTGCCTCGGTAAATGTGTAGGTCGGGCTGATGCCCTTGTCGCCGACCTTGATTTCGTCGAAATACAGTTCCTTGGCCATGCTTTTAACTCCAATGAATGATTGAGGGTTCAGGCGCGAGACTTGGCCGCCAGGGCTTCTGCGACGCCGTTGCCATGGGCCTGAATCAGCTCCAGTTGCAGACCGTCGGGCAAGGCCAGCCAGTTGCGGCCCTGCGGCAATTCACTGACGCCCCACTGGGCGGCTTCGGCCAGCGCTTCATCGAGGTTTTCGGTCATGATCCCGAGATGCGCGAGGCGACCTTCGGGGCCGGCGAAGTTCGGGTCGGACATCAGTTGCATGCCGCCGACGGTCCAGAACTGATGCGGGGTTTGGCCGTCAGGCGTCTCTTCGCGGATTGTCATTCCCAGCACGTCCTTGAAAAAGCGGATATGCCAGTCAATGTCCTTGACGCGGACGGCAACGTGTTCGACGTAGGATTTTTTTGTATAGGCCATCGCGTTGCGTCCTTATTTGGTAGCGGAGTCGGCGATCCAGCGCTCGATGCCCTTGGTACAGGCGAGGAGTGTCTGATTGACCGGCGTCGGAATGGACGACCGCGCGCCCCAGCGGACGACCGAACCATTGATGAAATCGACCTCGGTCGGCTCGCCTTTCTCAAGGCTTTGCAGCATCGAGGTCTTGAAGTCGGCGGGCAGCCCCTCGGCGGCGAGCCGCCAGAAATAGTTGGGATCTTCCGACGTGAGCGTGATGTCGTTGGCGCCGGCCACAGCGATCCCCTCGGCGACCGCGGCGAGCGCACACGATTCGATTTCCGGGACGCTGTAGAGCACGCCATAAGGCAGCTTGGTGATTGCGCACAGGGCGCCGGTCGCGACATTGACCAGCAGCTTGTCCCACATCGTTCCATAGATGTTGCTACTGGCGGTCGTCAGCAGGCCTGCCTGATTGAACTCGTCGACCACAGCCTGCAATCGCGGCGTGAGTTTGCCGTCGAGTTCGCCGATATACGTTTGCTTGCCTTGGTAGCCCGAGATGATGTGACCGGGCTTGAGGAAGACGCCGCCGACGTAGGTCTTGGCCGCCAGCACGCGTTCGCGGCCGACCACCTCGGCGAGGATTTCCTCGTGGCCGAGGCCGTTCTGGATCGACATCACCATCGTCTTCTCGCCGATCAGCGGGCCGGCCGACTCGATCGCCGCCCGCGTATGGAAAGACTTGACCAGCACGATGATCAGATCGACTAGACCGATTTCCCGGCAGTCGGTATAGGCCTTGACCTTGACGACCTTCTCTTGGTCGCCGACGCGTATGCGCAGACCGGATTCATTGATCGCATCGACATGCGCCTGATAGCGATCGACCAGATAGACGTCCGACCCGCCGGCAGCGAGCACGCCGCCGATCGAACAACCCAGCGCACCAGCGCCGAGAAAGCATATTTTCACCGTGAACTCCTGTTTTTGGCGCCGTTGAAATCGTGAGCCAACTTTAGCTAGAGCCCGATATCCTGTATATGCAATAATTACAATTTACTCCATTGCATAATGCAATCATGAAGAGAGAAGAGAGCCACGCGCCGCTGCTCGAAGCCAATCTGCTGCAACTCTTTGATTTGCTCTACAGCACTCGCAGCGTCACGCGCGCTGCCGAACAACTCGGGTTGGCGCAGCCGACGGTTAGCATCTGGCTGAGTAAGCTGCGCCAACAACTGGGCGACCCGCTCTTCGTGCGCACGCCAGCCGGAATGCAACCGACGCCGGTCGCCGACGCGATGATTTCGACGGCGCGCGAGGCGCTCGAATCACTGCATCATCTCTCCAACTGGGATTCGAAGTTCGAGCCGGCGACGTCAGAGCGCCGCTTCCACATCTGCATGACCGATGCGAGTCACGTCACTCTGCTGCCGCAGTTACTCGCCCATGTGCGGTCGCTGGCGCCGGGTATACGCCTCGGGGCGACACGCATCGATGCGCAAACCGGGCACGCACTCGAATCAGGCGAAGCCGACCTCGCGCTCGGCCTGATTCCGGAACTTGGCGCGGGCTTCTACCAGCAGAGTTTGTTTACCCAGGACTGGGTGTGCCTGGTCAACGCCCGTCACCCGCGTATCAAAAAGGAACTCTCGCTGGATACATACCAAAAGGAGGCGCACATCGCGATCGTTTCAGGCACAGGTCATCGATTGCTCGACGCCGCGCTCGAGCGCCTGCACATCTCGCACCGGGTGGTCCTCGAATTGCCAGGTTTTCTTGGCCTAGCGGCGATCATTTCGAGCACCGATCTGCTGATCACCCTGCCGCGCCAGATCGGCGAGACATTGGCCCGAATCGGCGACTTGCGGGTCTTTCCCAGCCCCTTCGCAATCCCGTCGTTCACCGTCAAGCAACACTGGCACACCCGCTACCATCGCGACGCCGGCAACTGCTGGTTGCGCGGCGTGTGCGCCACCCTGTTCCTGAAAAAATGAGGCCGGAGCTAACGCTCGGCTGCACTCAAGACGGCGACCACGAACAAGGATGACACAGCGGATCTTGGGAGTGGCGTCGCACGTGAATTGCACGACGATGTCGAAGCCATCGAGCGCCCAGCCGCGCGCCACATGGCAGAAATCCTATCCGCCGCGCCCAGAAACCTTGACCGACTCCGCATTGCACAGCACTCGAACCACCAGAAGCCCGTGTAGCACTTGTCGCTGACATCGTCCCTGATCGGCCGGCGAAGACGAACATTCGACGTGCGGTTTGCCGGCAGGAAAGGCAGCTCGGTTCCGCAAGCTGCCGTTGAACCGTTCATGAGATGAATGACCGCAGGGGTCGAAGGATGCCGGCGGTCGAACATGCCTATTAAATTCGTCATCTCATGACCTGCCGTATCGCAGCACTTTGGGCACCGGTCAATCACGCAAATCGGATCACCCTTATTTCTTGGGTTTGAGTCCCCACGCCGCGCGCGTGCCGCCGGCGACGATCGCGCCGACCGCCCAGAAAACGCTGGCGACGCCGCCGAACGCACCGGTCGCGCCGAACAGCATGGGCATCACGATGCCCGATGCGGTGAGCGACATCATGCGCAGCCCCATGGCTTCGCCCTGACGATGCTCGGGCGTGATCTGGTGCATTGAACTTAGGATCATCGGCTGCACCGAACCGAGCGAAAAGCCGAGCAGCAGCGAGCAGAACCCCATCGCCAGCGGCGAATGCAACAGCGGGTAGATGCCGAACAGCACCGCCGTCGAGCCCAGCGCGGCGGCGATGACCGCCCACTCGCGCAGGCGCGCGGCAATCATCGGCATGGCCAGGCGCACCAGCGTGGTGGCAACGGCAAAGACGCCAAGAATCGTTCCGATCGCCGATGCGCTGAGCCCTCGTTCGTGGCCGAGCATCGGCAAGACGAAAGTGTGTACGTCCCAGCACGACGCGAGCAGCCAGTTGATGAGCAGCAAGCGGCGCATCTGCGGCAAGGCGAGCAGATCCCAAACCCCCTTGCTGACCGGGCCGGCCGGTCTATCCTGTAGCGCCAACTCGGGCGTATGGCGCACCCAATACCACGAGGCGAGCGGCAGCACCGCCATCACTGCGAAGGCGCAACGAAAGCCAGCGTGGTCGATCAGCAGTCCGGCGGCGAAGGGGCCGATGAAATTGGCGATCGACGGCGCGATCGCCAGCCAGCTGAAAACCTGCCTGAGTTCAGTTGTGTTGCTGGCCATCCGGCTGACATGACGCTGCACGGCAATCAGTGCGGCGGCGGTCGCCCCGCCGCTCGCCAGGGCGGCGACGCAGAGCGCCGGAAAGACCGGCCACAGCGCCGCCAGCGCGGCGCCAAGGACGCTGAAACCGACGCAGATGGCAACCGGTCGCTTGAGGCTGTGGCGATCGGCGTAGCGCCCGACGGGCAAGGATAGGAAAGCCTGCGGCAGAGAAAACAGCGCCAGCAGCACGCCCACCGACGCCGGGCTGTGGCCCTGGCGCAGGGCCAGCAACGGCGCCGCCATGCGGATCGCCGACATGCAAGCGTGGATGCACACCTGGACGGCGATCGAGCGCGCCAAAGATCTGTTCAAGCGGATAGCGGAGTTCATTGTCCTGGGAATTCAGTGGCGCCGAGCGCGACGAGCAGCGATTGCCCACAGCAACGGAGCCTCAGCGTCGGCCAAAGCCGAAGGCTGACGGACCTCATCGGCCTTGACGTGCGGCATTATAGGCGCTGAACTTCAGCCGCGGCCATTTGGCTCGCCGCGAGCCCCCGTGCCAATCGAGTCCCGCGCACAGCGATCGTCAATCTTCGACCCGCCGCAGCGTGACACCGGCGTATCATCTTCGCATCGTCAGCGATTCGCACATTGAATTTATCGAACGCTGCCACGGGAGAATCGATCATGCCAAGAAAAATCGGGGTGTTTGTCGCCATCGCGCTGCTCGGCGCCGTGCTCGGCGGCTATTTTCTGCTGCAACGCGACGCCGAACCGCCGCCGCAGGCGCCGGTATTCACCGCGCCGGTACCGGTCGCTCGCAAACCGCCCGAGGCGGTGGCCCCCGCGGCCGAGCCGGTGATCGCCCATCCGCTTGAAACGCAGCCGACGACCGAGGCGCTGCTCGAACCGGGGAAGGCCGACGTCGCGCTCGTCAAGGCGCTGGCCAAGGTCTTGAGCAAGAAATTGCTGGCGCTCGTCGTTCCCGACGAACTGATCCGCCGTATCGTCGTCACCGTCGACAATCTGCCGCGCCAGCACCTGCCGGCTTTATTGGTACCGCTCAAGCGGACGCCTGGCGCTTTCGCGACCTCCGGTAGCGGCGAAACGCTGGCGATCGATGCGGGCAATGCGAAGCGCTATACGGCCTATGTGCAGCTCATCGCCGCGGTCGACAGCGCCAAACTGGTTGCGCTCTATCGCGAGTTTTACCCGCAGTTTCAGCGCGCTTACGTCCAACTGGGCTATCCCAAGGCGTATTTCAACGATCGCCTGGTCGCGGCGATCGACGATTTGCTGGCCGCCCCCGACCTCGAACCAGGCACCCTGCTGGTCCAGCCGAAAGTGCTCTACGAGTTTGCCGACCCCGAACTGCAAGCGCGCTCGTCCGGCCAGAAGATCATGATGCGCATCGGCCCCGCCAATGCCGCAACGCTCAAGGCCAAGCTGCGCGAAATCCGCCGGCTGGTGGCGCGCGGCGCGACGGCACCCTAAGCGTCAAGGCAGGCGAAGACCAAAGCCATGGTCTCGGCGAACGCCGCCGGCCGTTCGGCGAGCAGCGAAAACAGCCGGTTGTGCTGCGCGTCGGCGACGACGTGCAGCTGGCGCCACGACGCATAGCGTGCCACATCAACCAAGCGCGCGGGGATTTCGGGCGGGATCACCGCATCGTTCTGCGCCGCGATCACCAGCAGCCGGCCGGTAAATCGGCCAAGGATGTCCCAGGCGTCGGTCGCTTCCCAACTGCGCGGTTTTCTGATCGCCGCCGAGAATCCGGCGTCAAAGGGCAATTCGTAGGCTACCGGCGTATAGACGCCGGGGACGACCAGCACCAGCGATTCGACCTGACGCACTTCGAGCAGCTTGATCGCGTTGTAGGCGCCCATGCTGGTGCCGACCAGCGCCAGCGGCGACGCGCCGTGCCGCGCGTCGGCGACGGCCACGGCCTGGCGCGTGCGACTGGCGAGCGACGACTCGCAGAGCAAGCCGCCGGTCTGGCCGTGGCCGACGCAGTCGAACGCGGTCGACCCGATGCCGCGCCGGTGCAAGGCGCTGCGTAGCGGCGCGAAACGGCCGCGCTCGCTCTGTCCGGCGCCGTGGATCAGCAACGTCGGCAGCGCCGAACTGCCTGCCAGATGATCGGCCTGGATGAGCCGACCGGGAAACGGTACGTCAAACGGGATTGGGTTCATGCGAAGTCAAGAGACGGGGACGCGCGAAGCCGCCAGTCTAACCTGAAGGCGTCCGCCTCGTGCGCCTGCCGAACAGCGCTTTGACCGCCCACCACAGCCTGATCCCGAGCAGTGCGGCAACCACCGCAGCGTAAATGCGAACGGTGCCAAAGTCGTTCTTGCCGGCCTTGTGCCACCAGTAGTGCAGGATCACAGCGATCGCGATCAGGTAGATCAGCCGGTGCAGGCGAACCCAGTTGACGCCGAGGCGGCGCATCATCGCTCGCGTCGACGTCGCGGCAAGCGGCAGCAGCATGACGAAGGCGGTGAAGCCGGCGGCGATGAACGGGCGCTTGACGACATCGGCCCACATCTGCCCGAGATCGAGATTATGGTCAAGCCAGAACCACAGCGAGAAATGCAGCAGCGCATAAAAGAAGCAGTAAAGGCCGAGCATTCGCCGCAACTTGAGCCACTGCGGCTGGCCGGTCAGGCGCCGCAACGGCGTGATCGACAGCGTCAGGCAGAGGAAGACGAGCGCCCAGGTGCCGGTCGACCGGGTGACGAATTCGAGCGGATTGGCTGAGAGGCCGTCGTTGTTGCCGAGCCAGACGAGGCGCGCGAGCGGCGCCAGGCTGGCGACAAAGACGCCAAGACGCAGCCAGCCGGGCACGCGGCGGCTCAGAAGAATTTCTTGAGGTCCATGCCGGCGTAGAGCGACGCCACCTGCTCGGCATAGCCGTTGAACAGCAGCGTCTTGCGCGTCGGCGTGAACAGGCTGGCGCCTTCGCCGATGCGATGTTCGGAAAACTGGCTCCAGCGCGGGTGATCGACGGCTGGATTGACGTTCGAATAAAAGCCGTACTCGGTCGGCGCCGAGACGTGCCAGCTGGTCTTCGGCTCGGCCTCGGTGAAGCGGATGCGGACAATCGATTTGGCGCTCTTGAAACCGTACTTCCAGGGAACGGTGAGGCGCACCGGCGCGCCGTTCTGCTTGGGCAGCACCTCGCCGTAGAGGCCGAAGGTGAGCAGCGTCAACGGATGCATCGCCTCGTCGAGGCGCAGCCCCTCGACGTACGGCCAGTCGAGCACCGGGACAGAGAGGCCCGGCATCTGCTTCTTGTCGGCAAGGCTCACGAACTCGACGTATTTGGCGCTACCCTGCGGCTCGACGCGGCGGATCAACTCGGCGAGCGAAAACCCGATCCACGGGATCACCATCGACCAGCCCTCGACGCAGCGCAAGCGGTAGATGCGCTCTTCGAGCGGCGCCAATTTGAGCAGTTCGTCGATATCGAAAACCTTGGGCTTCTTGACCAGCCCCTCGACGGCGAGCGTCCACGGCCGCGTGATCAAGGACTGCGCATATTTGGCGGGATCGGCCTTGTCGGTACCGAATTCATAAAAATTGTTGTAGGTCGTAACGTCCTTGTAGCGCGACAGCGTTTCCATCAGGACGTACTGCGCGTTGCGTGTTGCCGCCAGTTTGGCGCCGGCACCGCCTTGCGTCGCCTGGGCAAAAGCGCTGCGCGCAAAAAAGGGCGAGAGCGTCGCGCCGAAGGCGCCGGCTGCTGCCGCCCGGATCAGCGTGCGGCGCTGTTCGAATACGTCGCGCGGCGTGATCTCGCTGGCCGCAATCGTCGGGTCCGCTGTGCTGTGCTGGTTCATTTCCTGCCTCCGCTATCCGCGATGCACTGTCCGCCGGCGAAACCGCCGCGTCTTCGATTGCCGCGAAGTTTGAACGCGGTTTGGCGCCATTGTTCCGCAGACCGGTGCATACTTCGCCCTCAGCGCTTTGCACGGAGACTGCTTGATGAATTTCAGACCCACGCTGTTCGTTTCGCTATTGCTCTTGTGCTCGTCGGCCAGCGCCGAAAAAATCGGCTGCGTGACCACCGAATGGAAGCTGCTCGGCGCCAACCATCAGGTCTGCGTCGAATCGTTCGCCGACCCCAAAGTCCCCGGCGTCACCTGCCATGTCAGCCAGGCGCGTACCGGAGGGGTGGCCGGCAGTTTCGGTCTGGCGCAGGACCCTTCGCAATTCTCGCTGGCCTGCCGGCAGACCGGACCGATCACGCTGCCCGACAAGTTGCCCAAGGAGGCCACGGTGTTCTCCGAGGACACCTCGGTCTTCTTCAAGGAAACTCGCGTCGTCCGCCTGTGGGACGAGGCCAAGCGCACGCTCATCTACCTCGCGATCAGCCGCAAGCTGATCGACGGCGCGCCGGCCAACAGCATTTCGACCGTTCCGGTGATGCCCTGGGGCGCACGCTGAGACCGCCAGAACGAGATTTCGATCACTCCCGGCGCGCCGCGCCCACTCACGCCAATCGCCCACTCCATGCACAAAAAAACCCATTTCGCCGAACTGATCCTGTTGTTGGTCGCCATCATCTGGGGAATCAACCCGCCGATCATCAAGCTCGGCCTGCAGTTTCTTGCGCCGCAGCCGTACAACGTCGCGCGCATGCTGGTCGCCAGCGTCGTCGCACTGATCGCGCTGTGGCTGTCGGGCAGTTACCGCCGCGTCAGCCGCGCCGACTTCTGGAGACTCTGCCAGGTCAGCGCACTCGGCTTCTTCGTTTTCCAACTCTTCTTCACCGAAGGCATCCAGCGCACGACATCGGGCAACGCCTCGTTCATGCTCTGCCTGATGCCGGTCAGCGTGCTGCTGCTCAACAAGTTCTTTGGCCTGGAGACGATCACCCGGCCGGTGGTCATCGGCATCGCCTGCTCGATTTCGGGAATCGCGCTGATCGTCGTCGGCGCCGGCCGCGAGCTGAGCCTGTCGAGCGGCCATCTGCTGGGCACCCTGTTCATCCTCGTCTCGCAGGCCGGCTACGCCTACTACACGGTCTTCTCGAAAGAGCTGCTGGCGCGCTACTCCAGCTATCAGGTTTCCGCCTACCTGATGGTGATCACCAGCGCCATGCTGCTCGCCGTCTCGGCGCCCGAGGTGACGAGCGTCGCCTGGCTTGAGCTACCGCTGGCAGCGTGGACCAGCGTGCTGTTCTCCGCCGTGCTCGCGCTGTGCCTGGCCAACGTGCTGTGGATCTGGGGCACCGGCGTGATCGGCACCTCGCGCGCGGCGATCTTCAACAATCTGTCGCCGGTATTCGCCGTGATCACCGCCTACCTGCTGCTCGGCGAGACTTTCGGTCCGCTGCAGGCGGCCGGCGCCGCTTTCGTCTTTGCCGGCGTCTATATCACGCGCAACAAGGATCGATGGCTTGGCCAAGGCGCCGACGCCTGCTGATTTCTGGCTCTGCATTCCAGGCGCTCATCCTGGCTCCCTGCTTTCGCCGGGGTGACGACTTCATACATTTTCGGGTCGGATAAATAGGCACGTCGCTTTAGGCGCGTCGACCGGTCATTTCAGGCCATGCTGCCGCACATGCCAACAATCATGCGGCGTTCCCGGCATGGTGCCGCGTAAGGGCCGTGTTTAGGGACTCGCAGCACCCGCAGCAGTCGAGCGCCTGATGCAGCAGCAGCACCGGCGCGTCGACGCAGCGGCAATGCCGCAGCGCACCGATCTGGCGAAAGCCAAGGCGGCGCTGATAGTAGCTGGCGTGGCGCGGATTGACGCCGATCACCACGTCGCTGGCCGCGAACACGCGCCGACCATAGTCGAACGCCGAGGCAAAGAGGCTCGTCAGCAGTTCCGGGCAACTGAAATCGGGGTCGACCGCCAACCTCGACACTTCGCAGAGCACGCGCTGCGGCTGGCGCAGGCGGCGAAGCTCGCTGGCGTAGAGCGCATCGGCGCGCAGCCCGAGCGGCGAATCGCGGCCGAGCGTCAGCGTCGCTGCCAGTTCGCCGTACTGCCAGGCGGCGAGCGTCAGCCGATGAGGATCAGCCGCCGGGTAAGCTAGCGATTCGGTGTGGTAACCGCGCCAGGCATAACGGCGCTGCACCAGTGCGCTGACCAGACTGCGTTGCTGCTCGTCGTGCACCGGCCGCACGTGGTAGCCGTGCAAGCGCTGCAGGCGGCCCCACAGCGGCCGTAGCGACGGAAACAGCGCGCTGGCCGGCGGGGCCGGCGGCGCCAGGCGTTTGAGCGCGCCGTTCATGTCGCGCTCACGATTTCGCCGCGCTGAGCGCGACGAAAGGCTCGATCACGGCGCTGGTCGGTACGGTAGCCGCCCCGCCCTTGGGTAATGTCGCAGCTGCCCCGCCGAGCACGCTGATTTCGCCGTTGAGTTCGCCCCCTTCCTCAACGACCAGCTTGCCGAAACGAATCGTCCCGCTGACCCGGCCGGTAGAGCGGATGATCAATTGCGAGCGCGCCGTCAATTCGCCCTCGAAAGAGCCGTCGATCTCGGCGATATCGATGCTGACTTTGCCGACGAAAGCGCCGTTCTGGGCAATCCGGATCAATCGGCTGTCCATCGTCGCTTCGACCCGGCCTTCGACGACCAGCGTGTCGCAATCGAGGATCTCGGCGCCCTTGAGCTTGACCTCGGGACCGACGATCAGCCGTGCGCCGCTCAGCTGTTGGCCATTCGCCACGTCGCGCGGGGCTTCATCGACGACCGCTGGCGCCGTCGGCGGTGGTGCGACGGCAATCGCCGGACTGACACTGGCCGGGCGAGCTGCGGCGCTGCGCGCAGCGGCAGACTGGGAAGCGAGGACCGGCACCGCATCGCGACGGGTCACCGGTTCGTTGCGGCCAAAGACTGACGGTTTGTTGAACATGGGGTTTCCTTTTCGAAGGTTAAAACGAGGTAGCTCACCGACCTTAGCGGGATCCATGCCATGGGATATTTTCAATTTGATAACAAGGTGTTGAATAAAACCGCTTGGATCTCGGATGAACTTTCGCCAGCGATCTGTCGGGAAAAAACGACAGCCTTTCCTGGCTTTCGTCGAAAACCTTGCTGGCACAAGGCTTACCCTTGTCGCCTAAACCCGACAAATATTTCAACCCGTTGATTTATAGAAACAATAAATACGCCTCAAAACACTAGCGGGGCTGCCTTCGCCGCATCGCATGCGCCCGAAGCTCGGCGAATCGTCTACACTGCCGACCTGTCCATCCAGGATTTACAGCTTGATTCGCATATCGTTTCGCCAGACGATGCTGGCCGGATTCCTGTTGATCGCCGTGCTGCTGAGCTGGGCGGCGCTACGCAGCTGGCTGGTGCTCGAGCACTTTGTCGGGCAGAGCCAGCAGAGCAGCGAACAGGCGCTGCAGGTGAGCACTGCGATCCAGGAGCTCGCCGAACGCACCGTCGATCTCGAACGCGGCGCGCGCCAGTTCGTGATCCTCAAGGATTCGGCGTTGCTCGATCGCTTTGACGAGACTGCGGCGCAGGCGCTCGCCGCAGCGAGCCGTCTACAGGCGATCCCCGACCAGGCGCTGCAGACGCTCGCCGGCGACTGGGCAGGCGTGCTGGCGCAGCTTGGCGAGGCGCTGCGCCAGCGCGCGCCGGCCGAGGCGCTGGCGCCTTCGCTCAAGCGGTTTGCCGAACTCAACCGCCAGCTCGACGGCAGCGGCCGCCGCTGGATAAACGCGCGGCAGGCGACGATGCTCGACGAACTGCAGCACAACCGCGAGCAGCTCATGCGACTGCTCGCGGCGGCGGTGATCGGGGCGGTGCTGATCGCGCTGGCGATGAACTGGTGGCTGACACGCCCGCTCGAGCGCCTCGAAGGCTCGATCGAGCGCCTCGGCGAGGGCCGCTTTGACGACCCGATCCGCGTCGGCGGCCCGGCCGACTTGCGGCGACTCGGGCGCCGCCTCGACGCACTCAGGGCGCGCCTGGGCGAACTCGAGGCCGAGCGCGAGCAGACGCTGCGCCACGTCTCGCACGAACTCAAAACGCCGCTGACCGCGCTGCGCGAAGGCATCGCGCTGCTCCAGGAAGGCGTCGTCGGAACGCTCTCTGGCGGCCAGCAGGAAGTCGTCGATATCCTGCAGCACCAGGTCATCACGCTGCAGCGCCAGATCGAAGGATTGCTGCGGCTCAACGCTGTCGCCCAAGAGGCACGCCGGCGTCATCGCCGGCCCTGGCCGCTACGCCAGTTGCTGACCGACGTCGTCAGCGCGCGCGATTTGCAGATTCAGGCACGCCAGCTGCGCGTCCAGATTGACGCACCGGCGGTCACGCGCGTTATCGACGGCGAAAAGCTGCAGGTCGTTCTCGACAATCTGCTCTCCAACGCCATCGATTTCTCCCCCGACGGCGGACTCATCCGGCTGCGCGCCGCGCTCGCCGGACAGACGCTGACCATCGCCTGCATCGACCAGGGACCGGGAATCGCCGCCGAAGACGCGCAGCGCATTTTCGAACCCTTCGTGCAAGGCGGCCGCGCGCCGCCGACGCCGCGCCAGGGAAGCGGCGTCGGCCTGTCGATCGTCCGCGAACTGATGCTGGCGATGGGCGGCGAGGTACGACAGGTGGCCGATCAGGCGAGCGGTGCCAATTTTACGATCGAGTTGCCGTGCGATGAATAAAACTGACAGGATCTTGTAATGACAGCGAATCAAACCTCCGCCAGCCAACTGGCCTTACTGGCCGCGCTGGCCATCACCCTGCTCGCCGGCTGCGCGACGCGGCCGACGCTCGACGTTCCGGCGCCGCCGGCTGCCGTGGCCCACTACGACGAGAAGATCGTCAAGGTCGACGAGTCGTCGATGCTGCCGCTGCTCGGCTATGCGCAGTTGCTGGCGCAGATGTCGCCGCAGGAACTGGCGCGCGAACGCGCGGTGCTGCTCTATATTCCGCCGACGCCGTCGTCTCAGCTCCGTCTGGCAATGCTCTACGGGCAGACGCGCGCGACCGCCGACCTGCCGCGGGCGCAGGCCTTGCTCGACAAGCTACTCAGATCCAGCGACCCGGCGGCGGCCAGCCTGCAGCCGCTGGCCCGGCTGCTCGCCACGCAGTACCAGGAGCGGCGACGGCTGCAGGCGCAGAACGAGAGACTGCTGCTGCAAGTAAGCGAGAGCTTGCGGCACAGCGCCGAGCTGCAGGACAAGCTCGACGCACTGGCCACGATCGAACGCTCGCTGCCGACTCGACCGACCGGCGAGACGCCGCCCGGAACGGCTCGATGAGCAGCGCCGTCATGCCGGCAGACCACGCGAGCTCCGTTGCCGCGCACATCCTGATCATCGACGACGACCAGGACCTGTTACGCCTCTTGACGCTACGCCTGCACGCCTGGGGTTTTCGCGTGTCGACGGCAGCTTCTGCCGAGCAGGGTCTGGCGCGAATCGCTGTCGAAGCGCCGCAGCTGGTGCTCAGCGACATCCGCCTGCCGGGCAAGGATGGCCTGGCGCTGTTCGACGAAATCCGCGCCAGCCGCCCGTCGCTGCCGGTGATCCTGCTGACCGCGCACGGAACGATTCCCGACGCCGTGCAGGCGATGTCGCGCGGCGTCTACTGCTACCTCACCAAGCCCTTCGACAGCCAGGTACTGCGCGAGAAGATCGAGCAGGCGCTGCAGTTGTCGCCGGGCGCTACCGGCGCGACGGGAACGATGGGGGCGTTGGGAGTCGACGAATCCTGGCGCGAGGGAATCATTTTCCGCAGCAGCCGCATGGCCGAAGTGATCGAGGACGCGCGGGTGGTCGCCGCCTCGGACGCCAGCGTGCTGATTCGCGGCGAGAGCGGTACCGGCAAGGAGATCCTGGCGCGCGCGATCCACCGCGCCAGCCCGCGCGCCAAAGCGCCCTTCGTCGCCATCAACTGCGCGGCGATTCCCGAGCCACTGCTCGAATCGGAACTGTTCGGCCACGTGCGTGGCGCCTTCACCGGCGCCGCCAGCGCGCATACCGGCCTGTTTCAGAGCGCCGACGGCGGCACGCTGCTGCTCGACGAAATCGGCGACATGCCGCTGGCGCTGCAGGTCAAGCTGCTGCGCGTGCTGCAGGAACGCGCCGTGCGCCCGGTCGGCGCGACGCGCGCCGAGCCGGTCGATGTGCGCGTGCTTTCGGCGACGCACCGCGACCTCGACGCGACGATGGCGCAAGGGCTCTTTCGCGAGGATCTCTACTACCGCCTCGACGTCGTCACGCTGACGCTGCCGCGCCTCGACGAGCGACGCGAGGACATCCCCCTGCTGGCCACCCATTTCGTCCAGCAGTTGGTCAAGAAATACGCCAAGGGAATCGTCGGCATCGCGCCCGAAGCGCTCGCGCTGCTGTCGTCCGCCGCCTGGCCGGGCAATGTGCGCCAGCTCTACAACGTCGTCGAGCAATGCTGCGCGCTGACCACCGCGCCGCTGATCACGGCGGCGCAGGTCCAGCGCGCGCTGCGCGTGCCGACGCTCGACGCCTTGTCTTACGCCGAAGCCAAGCAGCGCTTCGAGCGCAACTATCTGGTGCAACTGCTCAAGCTCACCGACGGCAGCGTCGCCGACGCCGCGCGAATCGCCGAACGCAACCGCACCGAATTCTATCGCCTGCTGCAAAAACACGAGCTCGCGCCCGAAATGTTCCGCAGCGCGCCCGGCCAATGAGCGGCACAGCCAGCGGGCGACTTACAAATTCTTACAAATTGTCGATATCAGCGCCGAGCGCATATCGCATACACTTCTTTTGCGACGTGTTCGCTGCATTCATTCAACAATCTTTACTGGAGTCCTAATCATGGCTGCGAAGAAAAAATCCAAGGGCAAGAAACCCGCCCCGAAGTAAGTCACCGACAGGCTCAGCCTGTTTCGTGAACGACAAAAAAGCAGGCGCAAGTCTGCTTTTTTGTCGTTCAGCCTCTGATCATTGACCTCGCCACGGCCCCTCTTCGATGTCCTGCGCCCCGCCAGAGGCCTTTCAGCCTCGCGACTTTCTCCGCTTCGTGATCGGCCCGGCGATCTTCGCCATGCTGGCGATGATTCTGCTCCAGGAGTTCTGCGGCGCGGCAACGACCTGGCTGGTCATCAAGATCGCTCGCGACATCACCGAGGAAACCGTCTCGGCCAGCCTGTTCGCCTGGATCATTGCGGCGCAGACGGTGTCCTACCTGGCCAGCGCGGTGAGCTGGATCTTTGCCGAGCGCGCCGGCTTTGGCGCCTACTCGCGCTACATGCTGCACTTCGCGCGCCACAACCGCTTCTCGACCGCGCTGCTCGGCGATACCGGCGCACGCGAACAGAGCGAGCCGTTTCTCACCAGCGAAACCTTCCACGTCTGCTTCGAGCTGATCTTCACGCTGCAGTTTCACCTGCGCCTGTTCTTCCAGCTGCTCTTCAACTGCCTGGTGCTCGGCGTCGAAATCGACGCCGGCCTGCCGCTCGCCTTCGCCGCCGCCTTTGTCGTTCTGGCCGTGCTGCAGTGGTTCCTGCGCCGGCCGCTGGCCGCCGCCTACCTGCACAACCAGCGCATGACCAACCGCATGACGGCGCGCACCTACAACGCCTGGGACAATATTTTTTCCGGCAACCGCTACAACTTCGGCCTGTGGCACCGCGATTTCCGCCAGCGCCTTAACGCCGCGCTCGACGCGCAGGTCCGCGCGATCCTGTTGCGCGAAGGCTGGAGCGCTGTCAGCGGACTGATCGCGCTGGTGCTGGTGTTATCGACGACGGCCTGGATCGCGGTCCAGGACGCCGGCAATACGACGCTGTTGATCGCTCTGGCGGCGACGCTACCCAGGCAGATCGAGATGACGCTCGACATGCACCAGCTGACCGCCGGTTTTACCGACCTGCTGGCGGTATGGACGCGAATCAAGGGCGTCTGCGAGCACATCAGGCCGCTGCCCGACGCTGGTTTTGTCGCGCGCATCGGTTTCGGCCGCGTCGTGCTCAAGGAAGGCGATCAGCAACGACGCTGCACTTCGCTGGCCGACGCGATGCACCACGCGCTGGCGTCCCCCAGTGGACTGATCACCGTGCGCGGCGGCAACGGCAGCGGCAAATCGACGCTGCTCGCGGCGCTCAAGGCGCAGCTGCACGGCCGCGCCTACTACTGGCCGACGCAGGACCGCCTGGCTTTCGCCTTCAACAGCAGCGCAGAAGTCGCTGAAAACTCCGACGATGCCGATGAGATCGTCGCCGCCGAGGATGCGGTTGAGAAGAAAGGTTATTCGTCGGGCGAACGCCAGCTGCAGGTGTTGCGCGAGATCGTCGTCAACACCGCCTATCCCGTCTATCTGCTCGACGAGTGGGACGCCAACCTCGACGCAGCCAACCGCGCGGCGGCGCACACCCTGGTCGAGGAACTCGCGCGGCGCGCGCGGGTCATTGAGATATCGCATCGCGATCGGAGTTGACCATGCTCACTGCGCAACGATTGGCCGCCATGCTGTCGACCGTCTTGCTGCTGCAGAGTTTTTCCGCGCTCGCTGCCGACCCGGAATGGCTCGTCACGGTCGACAAACGCGGCAAGAGCTTCGTCGTCGATGCGAGCATCGATTTTTCGGCGCCGCTGCGCACCGTCTGGGACGTGCTCACCGACTTCGACCAAATGACGGCGATTCTGAGCAACCTGATCACGAGCAAAATCGTCAGTCGCACCGACAATACGCTGCAGGTACAACAGGAAGGCGTCGCCCACTACGGATTATTTTCCTATTCCTTCGCCTCCGAGCGAGAAATCCGTCTTGAGCCGATGCAACGCATCGTCGCGCGGCAGCTCTCGGGCAATGCCAAGAGCTTTGTCAGCGAGCTGCAGCTCTCGCCCAGCGACCATGGCACCGAGGTTCGCTATCACGCGGAAGTGGTGCCCAGCTCGGGTATCGCGCGAACCTTCGGTGGCCCCTTCATCAGGCACGAAACCGAAGAGCAATTCCGCGCACTGGCCGCAGAGATGGCGCGCCGCCAGGCGCCCTGAAACGCGGCCAGGCCGCGCCAGTCACCCGGCGCTCAGGCCTCACCCGAACCGCAGACGGCACGGCCCATGCGGTCGGCGACGGCGGCCCATTCGGCGTTCGCCGGAATCGCTTCGACGACGATCAGGTCGATCTCGGCCTGATCGAGTTCGCGCAGCGCGGCGTAGAATTCACGCGCGTAGCCCTGTGCGTCGTCAGGCAACCGGCGATACGCCTGCGCCGGCGCGCTTTGCACACTGTAGGCCAGCACCCCGCAGCGCTGGCCGCGCTGCTGCAGCTCGCCGACGAGCGATATCAATTGTTCGCCGGGTACCAGGCGCATCGGCGTGCGCGGCGCGTAATGGCCGTCGAGCGAACCTGAAACGCGCGGCACGCCACCCGCCATGACGCCCGGCAACTCCGGAATGACGCCGATCACGCTGGCGATCTGCTCGGGCGTGACGTGACCGGGACGCAGCAGGCGCGGCAGCGCATCGTCGCGCGACAGGTCGATGATCGTCGATTCGATGCCGACCGGGCAGCGGCCGCCGTCCAGAATCAATGCCACCGCGTCGCCGAGTTCTTCACGAACGTGCGCGGCATCGGTCGGACTGATCCGCCCGAAGCGGTTGGCCGACGGTGCCGCGACCCCGCTCATGGCGTGGCGACCGCCGCCGGCCTGCGCGTAGGCGCGCAGCAGGTCGAGCGCAATCGGGTGCGACGGCACGCGCAGACCGACCGTCTCCTGGCCACCGGTCACCGCGTAAGGGACCTGCGGCGCGCGTTTGAGGATCAGCGTCAGCGGCCCCGGCCAGAAGGCTTCGGCAAGATCCCAGGCGCTCTGCGGCAGGTCGATCGCCCAGCGCTCGAGGTAGGCCGCGCCAGCCAGGTGGACGATCAGCGGGTGGTCGGCGGGACGTCCCTTGGCGGCGAATATTTTGGCCACTGCCTCGGGGTTGGCGGCGTCGGCGCCCAAGCCATAGACCGTCTCGGTCGGAAAGGCGACCAGTTCGCCGGCCTGTAGCAGTTCAACTGCTCGCGCGAAATCCGGCACGCTCACGGCAGGTCGGGAAGCGTCTTCGACAGCACCTTGGCGCACTGATCGGCGCGGAACTGCGTGAGTTTGGCCGCCAGCTCCGGGTCGGAGAGCGCCAGCATGGCGACCGAAAAGAGCGCGGCGTTGATCGCGCCGGCTTCGCCGATAGCGAAGGTCGCGACCGGAATTCCGCCCGGCATCTGCACCATGGCGAGCAGCGAGTCGAGTCCCTGCAGGTGCTTCGACGGCATCGGCACGGCCAGCACCGGTAGCTGGCTCTTGGCCGCCAGCACGCCGGCCAGGTGCGCGGCGCCGCCAGCGGCGCCGATCAGCACCTTGATGCCGCGCTCTTGCGCGCTCGCCGCGTAGTCGAGCGCGGCGTCGGGCGTGCGATGCGCCGACAGCACGCGCGCCTCGTAGGGAATAGCGAAGCGCTTGAGCGTTTCAGCGCAGGCGCGCAACACCGGCCAGTCGCTGTCCGACCCCATGACGATACCTACCAGCGGATTTTTGACGATGGTCATTTGTTCAAGTCCCAAAAAAGTCCAACCACGGAGTGCACGGAGAACACAGAGAGAAGCGAAGACAAAAAACGACTCGATTTTGTACAAGACCGTTCGTTGTTGTTTTTCTCCGTGCCCTCTGTGCCCTCCGTGGTTAACAACTAAACGTTCGCCGAACGCTCGGCGCTTTCCAGCGTGTTGGCGAGCAGCATGGTGATGGTCATCGGACCGACGCCGCCGGGGACCGGCGTGATGTACGAGGCGACTTCCTTGGCCGATTCGAAATCGACGTCGCCGCAGAGCTTGCCGTCGGCCATACGGTTGATGCCGACGTCGATGACCACCGCGCCGGGTTTGACCATGTCGCCGGTGATCATCTTCGGCCGGCCGATCGCCGCCACCAGGATGTCGGCGCGCAAACAGTGCGCCTTGAGGTCCCGCGTCTGCGAGTGGCAGACGGTGACCGTCGCACCGGCGTGCATCAGCAGCATCGCCATCGGCTTGCCGACGATGTTCGAGCGGCCGACGACGACCGCTTCCTTGCCCTTGACGCTGATCCCCGCGCTTTCGAGGAACTTCATCGCGCCGTAGGGCGTGCATGGGATGAAGCAGGGCTGGCCCTGCATCAGCGCACCGACGTTTTCGGCGCGAAAGCCATCGACGTCCTTTTGCGCGGCGATCGCTTCGAGCACCGCGTCGGCGTCGAAGTGTTTGGGCAGCGGCAACTGCACCAGGATGCCGTGAATTTTCGGGTCGGCGTTAAGCTCGGCGATCTTGTCGAAGACCACCTGCGGCGCGACGTCGGGCGCAAAGACGTACTTCTCGGAGTGGATACCGGCCTGCGCGCAGGCATTGACCTTGTTGCGCACATAGACCTGCGACGCCGCGTCTTCGCCGACCAGAATCACCGCCAGGCCCGGCCGCGTTCCCTGCGCAGCGAGGAGATCGGCGCGTTGTTTGAAACCGGCGCGCAGTTGCTGTCCGAGTGCGATGCCGTCGAGGAGTTGTGCTGTCATGTGAGGTCCAGAAGGTGGGTAAAGATAAATCGGCGCCGGAATCTAGCGCATCATGCCGCCTGCGCGGCCTGCGCTGCTGCCGCGCGGCCCGCGGCAAAGGCCTGGCGGTTAAGCTCGATGAGCGCCGGCTTCTTCGTCGCGAAACGCTTGAGGATGCATTGCTCGAGCACCTGCGCCGAGAACGGCAGATAGTCCGAAATGGCGCCGAGCATCACCGTGTTGCCGAGCCGGGCGTCGCCGAGTTCGCTGGCGATGGCCGAAGCGTCGAACGAGAAGACGCGGGTTCCGGCAGCACGGACAGCGGCGACCGGGTCATCCGGATAATCGTAGAGACCGAGATCGACGACCGGCGGTACCAGCCGTCCGGTGTTGATCAGCGCCAGGCCGCCTACGCGCAGCATGTGGCGCCAGCGCATGCCTTCGGCAGCTTCGAAACCGAGCAACAGGTCGGCGGTCCCCGGCGTGATCTGCGGCGACAGCACCTTGGCGCCGAAACGCAGATGCGACGAAACAACGCCGCCGCGCTGCGCCATTCCGGCGACTTCGGTCTTTTTGACGTCGTGGCCGAAGGCGATCGCCGCCTCGGCGAGGATTTCGGTTGCCGTCATGACGCCCTGCCCACCGGTGCCGACGACGAGGATGTTGGTTATTTCAGACATTTGAAGCTCCTAAACTCCTTCAACACGGAGAGCACGGAGAAAAGACAAAATAAAGGTTCTCTCTGTGTACTCCGTGTCTCCGTGATCTCCGTGTCAAAAGCGGTTAACTCTTTTTCACCACCCGAATCGGCATCGACAGCACGTCCACAGGCACGATGGCGTCGGGCGCGCACGGCGTCAGGCAGAGGCCGCAGCCGGTACACGCCGAACTCTCGATGCGAACGAAGTTGAGCTCGACTTCCTTGCCGGAATTCTTGATCACCTTCTCGCGCCGCGTCACGTGGATCGCCGGGCAACCGATATCGACGCAGTTGCCGCAGCCGGTGCACTTGTCGCCATCGACCATGAACGGCGATCGCGCCTGGAAGTCGTCGATCAGCACGCAGGGCCGGTTGGTGATGATCACCGACGGTTCGGCGACCTTGGTTTCCTGACGCAGCGTCTTGAAGAGCGTCGGCAGTTCGTAGGGGTCGACGACATGAACGCGCTCATCCGCAACGCCGAGCGCTTTGACCAGCGTTGCGAAATCGACGCGCGGTGCGTCTTCGCCGTGGATGCCGCGGCCGTTGCCCGGATTGTTCTGGCCGCCGGTCATGCCGACGGCGCGGTTGTCGAGCAGCAACACGGTGACGTTGCCGCGGTTATAGACGATGTTGAGCAGGCCCTGCATTCCCATGTGCATGAAGGTCGAGTCGCCGATCACGGCGACGATCTTCTTGTCCTTCTCGGAATCGGCACGGCCCTTGTCGAGGCCGTGCGCCATTCCCATCGACGCTCCCATCGAGATGCACGCGTCGAGCGCGTTCCACGGCTGGCCGAAACCGAGCGTATAGCAACCGATGTCGCCGGAAACGGTGTCGTTGCGCAGCTGCGCCAGCGTGTAATAGACGCCCAGGTGCGGACAGGCGACGCACATCGTCGGCGGCCGCGGAAAGACCGGCATCGGCGTCGCCACAGGGGCATCGGCAACGGTTTCGCCGAGCAGCCGGGCGATCGCCGGCCCCAGCACAGCGGGCGAAAGCTCGCCGCTGCGCGGCAGGATGTCCTTGCCGAGCGCAGCGATACCCTGCGCCTTGATTTCGGTTTCGATCAGCGGCTCGACTTCCTCGACGACGACCAATTGGTCGCACTCGCCAGCGAACTTGCGAACCAGATCGAAAGGCACCGGGTACGAAAAACCGAGCTTCAACACCGGCGCGTCGGGAAACGTTTCGCGAACGTGCATATACGCCGGGCCCGAGGTGACGAAACCGACGCGGCGGTCGGCGCCGGTTTCGAGCACGTTAAGCGGCGAGATTTCAGCCTCGCTGCGCAGCTTGTTTTCGCGCTCGAACATCAACGGCAGGCGGCGGCCGGCGGCGCCGGGGACCATCACCCAGCGCGCGACGTCCTTGGTGAAGCCGGCGACCGGTTGCATGCTGCGCTCGCCGACGGTGACCAGCCCCTTGACGTGGCAGATGCGCGTCGTCAGGCGCAGGATCACCGGGGTTTGGAAACGCTCGGAGAGCTCGAAGGCGGCGAGCGTGAAGTCATGCGCTTCCTGCGAATCGGCGGGTTCGAACATCGGCAGATGCGCGAAGCGGCCCCAGTAGCGCGAGTCCTGTTCGTTCTGCGACGACGACAGGCCAACGTCGTCGGCGATGGCGATCACCAGGCCGCCGGCGACGCCGGTCAGGGTCATGGTCATCAGCGCGTCCGAGGCGACGTTCATGCCGACGTGCTTCATCGCACAGAAGGCGCGCGAGCCGGCCATCGCGGCGCCGAAAGCGACTTCCAGCGAGACCTTCTCGTTGACCGACCATTCGGCGTAGAGATCAGGATAGGTCGAAATCTCCTCGAGCATTTCGGTCGCCGGCGTTCCCGGGTAGGCGGCGGCGACGCGCACGCCAGACTCCCAGACGGCACGCGACACCGCTTCGTTACCTGACATCAAGAGCCGGCTTTGCGCCGGCGCGGGCATGACTGCGGCCATCACATCTCTCCAAAGGGCTCGAATGACTTCGAAACGGCGGGAAATTCAGCGACGGAGTATACCCCAGCCGCTGGGCGCAGTCTCGGCTGAAAGGCCTGATCGGAGCGCCGGCAGGTCCGGCGGCGAGGACTCTGGGCGGCTAGCCGGCTGGTTTGACGTGGCCCATCATGTCGGTGAAGACGATGTGCTCGCCATCCATTGAAAAGCAGCCCGTTTCATAGGTGCGGCGCAGGCGCAGCGCTTTGCCGCAAAAAGTAATGTCGACCGCGCCCTCGACACCCGCACCGACCTCGATTTTCGCCGTGGCGGTCAAAGCCAGCTCTTGTTCGAGCGCGTCTCTTTCCGGCAGAAGTTTGGCCCACGCCTGCAGCGACTTTTGCCACGACGCCTTGGCGCGTTCGAGCATGCCGGCCTTGTCGCCATGCGTCGAAAGATGTTTGACCAGTTTTTCGAGATTGCTTTCCTCCTCGCGCTGCTTCTCGATGGTCTTCTGCAGCTGCTGGTATTTGGCGTCGAGCACCGGATTGACGCCGAGCAACAGGCGGGTCACGCCGCCCGTTGACGAGCCGAGGATCGGGACCTGGATCAACATCATCGCGCGCGCCGAGCCGCCGGCCAGTCGTCCGCGCGGAGAGGTGAGACCGACGACGATTTGATTATTGGCCTGCAAGTCGCTCTGCAAGGCCGTGTCGTCGATGGCAATGGTGGTCCCGGCCAGGACCTGCGAGTTTTCGACAAAGCGCGCCGACACCGCGCCGCCAGCCTCGACGTGCGCCTTGGCGATGATCCCGCCACCGATGCGGATGTCGCCGCCGGCCTTGAGCTCGGCGCCGTCGATCACGCCGCCGACGACGATGTCGCCGGTCGCATGCACCTTCATTCCGGGCAGCACCTCGCCCTCGATGCTCACCGTGCCGTCGAACGAGACATTGCCCGTCGCCAGGTTGACGTTGCGGAAATGCAAAATGGGCTCGACGTTAACGCCATTGCCGCAGCGAACGGGTTGCCCGCTGAACACCGCGCGCAGCAAATTGGCGTCGTCGTCGGCGACATAAGCGCCGACCAGCCCTTCGGCGAACGGCTCGTTGTTCCCGGGCACCGGCTCGACGACCGCACCATAGACGTTACGCCCGACCGTTCCGGTGGTCGGCGGGAGACGCCGCATCAACGGCTGTTCGGCAGCCACTGACGGAATCTCGCCCAGGTCGCGAAAATCGATCAAGCCCTTTTCGTCGACGTGCGGCGAGCGGTCGCGCGCATCGGTCACGAGCAGTTCGAAGCTCGCGTCAATGCCGTTTTCGGCGGGTTTTCCGCAGGCGACACAGACGCGCTCGGCGCCCTGCGTCGCACTGGCGGCGCAGACCGCGGTCACCGCAGCCTGATCGACACCGAAAATCACCCCGGCAGCGTCGAGCGCCGCGAACACCGCGTCGACTTCGAGCGCCTTGCCGCCACGCGCCGCAGTCACGCTGATCCAGGCCTGCATGGCATCGGGGGCAACTTCGAGCGTAAAACTCGCAGCGCGGCACTCGCCGATCGTCAGTTCAAGCTCAATCCCCGGCGAGTTATACGCTTCGACCAGCGTCGAGAGCGCCTCGTCAAACAGCAGACACTGCCCGTAACCGGCACGCGACAACGACTCACGCAAGCCGTCGAGATCGAGCGCTGGCCGTTCTGAAGACTGGCGTAGAGACGCCAAAAGCTGGTTTTCGTTCGCAGAAAACACCAACCCCGGGAAATCGGTCATAAAACATAGTCTTTCGCAATGCACCCCTGCGCGGACACTTCGCCGCGCCCCCCCCACACCAGCCGTCATTTTGAATGACCGTCTGCCGCGGCAATTGTTCGCCGCCGACCGCCAAATGTTCGGTCTGATCGGGAACCAAGCCTCTTTACGGCATTCTTACGCCATCATTGATCCCTTGGCTATGAAAATTTAAATTGCCTTGCTTTTATTGCACGATACAGGATCATGTTTTACAATGTGACACACACATCGTAATTGATGCACTGCGGTACTTTCCATTGCGACCGCGCATTACCCTTGTCGTTTTCGCCAAGTAGCGATGAGCGACACTCCCCACCCGCAGGCTAGGAGACAAGTCATGGCAGTAACACCACAGAATAACGAAGCCCCGACAATCAACGATAGCGATCCGCAAGAGACGCGCGAGTGGCAGGAGGCGCTGACCGGCGTCATCGGCCAGGAAGGCACCGACCGCGCCCACTTCCTGATCCAGCAATTGATCGCCCAGGCGCGCGAGGAAGGGATCGACATCCCGTACAGCGCAACCACCGAATACATCAACACCATCCCGGTCGATCGCCAGCCGATGTATCCCGGCGACGCCACGATCGAAATCAGGATCCGCAATTTCCTGCGCTGGAACGCCATGGCGATGGTCGTTCGCGCCAACCGCGACACCAACGTCGGCGGCCACATCGCGTCGTACGCCTCGTCGGCGGCGCTCTATGACGTCGGCTTCAACTGGTTCTGGCGCGGGCAGAATGAACAGCACGGCGGCGACCTGGTGTTCTTCCAGGGGCACTCGATCCCCGGCGTCTATGCGCGCGCCCACCTGCTCGGCCGGCTGTCCGACGAGCAGATGGACAATTTCCGCCAGGAAGTCGACGGCAAAGGTCTCTCTTCCTACCCGCACCCCTGGCTGATGCCCGATTTCTGGCGCTTCCCGACCGTCTCGATGGGGCTCGGCCCGCTGCAGGCGATTTACCAGGCACGTTTCATGAAGTACATGGATAGCCGCGGACTGATCGAAGCCAAGGACCGCAAGGTCTGGGCCTTCCTCGGCGACGGCGAGACCGACGAGGTCGAATCGCTGGGCGCCATCGGCATGGCCGCGCGCGAGAAGCTCGACAACCTGATCTTCGTCATCAACTGCAATCTGCAGCGTCTCGACGGCCCAGTGCGCGGCAACGGCAAGATCATCCAGGAGCTCGAAAGCACTTTCCGCGGCGCCGGCTGGAACGTCATCAAGCTGATCTGGGGGCGCCACTGGGACGTGCTGTTCGAGCGCGACAAGAAGGGAATCCTCAAGAAACGCATGATGGAAGCCGTCGACGGCGAGTACCAAACGTTCAAGGCCAAGAATGGCGCCTACGTTCGCGAGCATTTCTTCAACACGCCCGAACTCGCCGAGCTCGTTGCCGACTGGACCGACGCCGACATCTGGAACCTCAACCGCGGCGGCCACGACATCTTCAAGATCTACTCCGCTTTCAAGGCCGCGGTCGAACACCCCGGCCAACCGACGCTGATCCTGGCCAAGACGATCAAGGGCTACGGCATGGGCGAAGCCGGCGAGGGGATGAACATCTCGCACCAGCAGAAGAAGCTCGACATCAATTCGATCAAGCGCTTCCGCGACCGCTTCAAGCTGCCGGTTCCCGACGACCAACTCGAAGCCTTGCCCTTCCTCAAGTTCGAAGAGGGCTCGCCGGAACTTGCCTACCTGCGCGAACGCCGCGCCGCGCTCGGCGGACTGCTCACCCGGCGCCTGGGCAAGGCCGCGCCGCTCGAAGTGCCAGCGCTGTCGGCCTTCGAGTCGCTGCTCAAGGGCTCCGGCGAAGGCCGCGAAATCTCGAGCACGATGGCCATCGTTCGCGTGCTCAACATCCTGCTCAAGGACAAGAAGATCGGCAAGCGCGTCGTCCCGATCGTCCCCGACGAATCGCGCACCTTCGGCATGGAAGGGCTATTCCGCCAGATCGGCATCTGGAACCAGCAGGGCCAGAACTACGTCCCTGAAGACCAGGACCAGCTGATGTTCTACAAGGAATCGAAGGACGGCCAGGTGCTGCAGGAAGGAATCAACGAAGCCGGCGCGATGAGCGACTGGATCGCCGCGGCGACCTCGTATTCGGTGCACGGCGAGCAGATGATCCCCTTTTACATCTGCTACTCGATGTTCGGCCTGCAACGCACCATGGACCTCTACTGGGCCGCCGGCGACCAGCGCGCGCGCGGCTTCATGATCGGCGGAACGGCCGGGCGAACAACGCTCAACGGCGAAGGATTGCAGCACGAGGACGGCCATTCGCTGATCCTCGCCGGGCTGATCCCCAACTGCATCAGCTATGACCCGACCTTCTCGTTCGAAGTCGCGGTGATCATGCAGGACGGCATGCGCCGCATGTTCGCCGAGCAGGAAGACGTCTATTACTACATCACCGTGATGAACGAGAACTACGAGCACCCGGCGATGCCCGAGGGCGCTGCGGCGGACATCATCAAGGGCATGTACCTGCTCAAGAAGGGTCAGGTCTCGGACGGCAAGCAGGCCGCGCCGCGCGTCCAGCTGCTCGGTTCGGGAACGATCTTCCGCGAAGTCATCGCTGCCGCCGAGTTACTAAAAAGCGATTGGGGTGTCGACGCCGACTTGTGGGGTTGCCCGAGCTTCAACGAACTGGCGCGCGAAGGCAATGACCTCGCGCGCACGAACCTGCTCAACCCGACCGACAAGCAAAAGCTCTCGCACGTCGAGCATTGCCTTTCCGACACGCGCGGCCCGATCATCGCGGCGACCGACTACGTTCGGCAGTACGCCGAGCAGATCCGTCCGTTCATCAACCGACGCTACGTCACGCTTGGCACCGACGGCTACGGCCGCTCGGACACGCGCGAGAAACTGCGCCACTTCTTCGAGGTCGATCGACACTGGATCGCCATCGCCGCGCTCAAGGCGCTCGCCGACGACGGCACGATCGCGCACAGCCAGGTCGCCGAAGCGATTGCCAAGTACGGCATCGACGTCAACAAACCGAATCCGATGACGGTCTAAGGGAGCGTATCAATGAGTCAGCTAATTGAAGTCAAGGTCCCGGACATCGGCGATTATTCCGACATCCCGGTCATCGAAATCTGCGTTGCAGTCGGCGACACGATCAAGGTCGACGACGCGCTGGTGACGCTCGAATCGGACAAGGCGACGATGGATGTTCCGTCGTCGGTCGCCGGTGTCGTCCGCGAAATCCGCGTCGCCCTGGGCGACCGGATCTCCGAAGGCCGCGTCGTCGCGATTATCGAAGCCGCGGCAGCAAGCGCTCCGGCAGAAGCGGCCAAACCCGCGCCAGCCCCCGCAGCCGCCCCGGCTGCGGTCGCTACGGCAGCCGTCGCCGTCGCTGCGCCCGCCCCGGCGCCAGCGTCCAGTGCCGCGCCGGTACCATCCACCGCCGGCCTGGCGCTCGACGCACCAACACACGCCAGCCCCTCGGTTCGCCGTTTCGCCCGCGAACTCGGCGTCGACCTCACCAAGGTCGCCGCCAGCGGCCCCAAGCAGCGCATCGTCAAGGAAGACGTCGCCGCCTTCATCAAAGGCGTGATGAAGGCAGGACCTGCTGCCACCCCGACCGGTGCCGCGCTGGGTGGTGGGCTTGACCTGCTGCCGTGGCCGAAAGTCGATTTCGCCAAGTTCGGCGAAGTCGAAGTCAAGCCGCTGTCGCGAATCAAGAAGATCTCCGGCCAGAACCTTGCGCGCAACTGGGTGATGATCCCGGCGGTGACCTATCACGAGGACGCCGACATCACCGAGCTCGAAGCTTTCCGCGTCGCGCTCAACAAGGAAAACGCGAAGGCCGGACTCAAGATCACCATGCTCGCCTTCCTGATCAAGGCCTGCGAAATGGCGCTCAAAAAGTTCCCCGAGTTCAACAGCTCGCTCGATGGCGAAAATCTGATCCTCAAGAAGTACTTTCACATCGCCTTCGCCGCCGACACGCCCAATGGCCTGGTCGTCCCGGTGGTCAAGAACGTCGACCAGAAGTCGGTGAGCCAGATCGTCGTCGAATGTGGCGAACTGGCCAAAAAAGCGCGCGACGGCAAGCTCAGCCCGGCTGAGATGAGCGGCGCCTGCTTCACCATCTCAAGCGTCGGCGGCATCGGCGGAACCGCTTTCTCGCCGATCGTCAATGCGCCTGAAGTCGCCATTCTCGGCGTTTCCAAGTCGGTGATGAAACCGGTCTGGAACGGTTCCGAATTCGTTCCGCGCCTGATCCTGCCGCTGTCGCTGTCGGCCGACCACCGCGTCATCGACGGCGCACTGGCCACCCGCTTCAACGTCTATATCGCGCAGCTCCTGGCCGACCTGCGCCGCGCGCTGATTTGATCGGGAGAGAAAAATGACTCAGATCATCGAAGTAAAAGTCCCGGATATCGGCGACTTCAAGGACGTTCCGATCATCGAACTGTGTGTCAATGTCGGCGACACAGTCAAGCCCGAGGACGCGCTGCTGACGCTCGAATCCGACAAGGCGACGATCGACATTCCGAGCCCGGCCGCCGGCGTCGTTCGCGAGTTCAAGGTCAATGTCGGCGACAAGGTGTCGCAAGGCAGTCTGGTCGTCATTCTCGACGCGGCGGCCAGTGAAAGTAAGCCCGCCGCCGCACCGGCGGCCGCAGTTTCGTCCACTCCCGCGCCGACCTTGGCCCCCGCAGCGGTCGCCAGCCCCGTTCCGGTCGCTGGACAGTTTGCCGGAACCGCCGATCTCGAATGCGAGATGCTCGTCCTCGGCGCCGGCCCCGGCGGTTACTCGGCGGCGTTCCGCGCCGCCGACCTCGGTCTCAAGACGATCATCGTCGAGCGTTACGCGACGCTCGGCGGGGTGTGCCTCAACGTCGGCTGCATCCCGTCGAAAGCGCTGCTGCACGTTGCCGTCGTCGCCGACGAAGCGGCGCACATGGCCGCTGCCGGCGTGACCTTCGGCGCGCCGCAGATCGACATCGACAAGCTGCGCGCACACAAGGCCGGCGTCGTCGGCAAGCTGACCACCGGACTTGCCGGAATGGCCAAGATGCGCAAGGTCGAGGTCGTTCGCGGCTGCGGCCAATTCCTCGACGCCAACCATCTCGAAGTCGAGCTCACCGACGGACCGGCCCAGGAAAAAACCGGCGCCAAAAAGGTGATCCGCTTTCAGAAATGCATCATCGCCGCCGGCAGTTCGCCGGTGCATCTGCCGTTCATCCCGCAGGACCCACGCATCGTCGACTCGACTGGCGCGCTCGAACTGCGCACGGTGGGTGGGCAGATTCCAAAGAAAATGCTGGTCATCGGCGGCGGCATCATCGGCCTCGAAATGGCCACCGTCTACTCGCTGCTCGGCACCCGCGTCGACGTCGTCGAGATGCTCGACGCGCTGATGCAAGGCCCCGACCGCGACGCCGTCAAGGTCTGGGAAAAGCAGAACCTGCACCGCTTCGACCAGGTCATGCTGAAGACCAAAACGGTGTCGGTCGACGCGCGCGACGATGGGCTCTACGTCAAGTTCGAAGGCGACAAGGCGCCGGCTGGCGAGGTCAAATACGATCTCATCCTGCAGGCCGCCGGCCGCTCGCCGAACGGCAAGAAGATCGGCGCCGAAAAGGCCGGCGTGGTCGTCTCCGAGCGCGGCTTCATCGCCGTCGATCGGCATATGCGAACCAACGTGGCCAACATCTTCGCCATCGGCGACATCGTCGGCAACCCGATGCTGGCGCACAAGGGCGTGCATGAAGGGCACGTCGCCGCCGAGGTCGCCGCCGGCGAGGTGCAAGGAAACGGCGAACTGTCGCGCGTCGCCTTCGACGCGCACGTAATCCCCAGCGTCGCCTACACGCACCCGGAAGTCGCCTGGGTCGGCATCTGCGAAGACCAGGCCAAGAAGGAGGGACGCTCGGTCGAGGTCGCCAAGTTCCCGTGGGCGGCTTCAGGACGCGCCATTGCCAACGGCGCCGACTACGGTTTCACCAAACTCGTCTTCGACAAGCATACGCAGCGCGTGATCGGCGGCACCATCGTCGGCCCGAGCGCCGGCGACATGATCGGCGAAATCTGCCTGGCCATCGAAATGGGCTGCGACGCGGTCGACATCGGCAAGACCATCCACCCGCACCCAACGCTCGGCGAGACGATCGGCATGGCCGCCGAAGTCGCGCACGGCACCTGTACCGACATCCCGCCGGCCAGAAAAAAGTAAGCCGCAGCACAAGGCACGATGCAAAGGGCCTCCGCGCAAGCGGTGGCCCTTTTCCTTTCAGAGTCTTCGAAAGACGACGTCGGTTTCCGATTTTCGCCGCTCTTTCTGTCGCCTGTAGTAGATTGCGAACTGGCAGAAAATAGGGGATTCCGATGCCGAAGATTTTCGTCCAGGCGCTCACCGCCGCAGGATGCGCGCTGGCCGTGCTGGCCGGCAGCCAAGTGGCCCAGGCCCAGAACGTCGCTCCGGGCGAAGCGCTCGCGGGCAGTTCCGACGTCTCCGGCGTCGGCAAGATCGGCCAGGTGCACGACAAGCTGCGGCGCGCCGCCGCGCGCCATTCGCTGTACACCGAGATGGCCGACGTCTACGCTGAATATTCCGCCTTCAAGACGCTCACCACCAAGAACACCGGCCTATCGTGGTCGATGGATCTAGGCTATCTGCAACAATGGGGACGCGCCGACGGCGGCAGCCCGGCGGGACAGTGGCTGGCGACGCCTTCGGTCGACTGGACGCTGTTTCACGACAGTGCCATCGGCACCGGTTCGTTCCAGCTGGACTATACGGCGGTTCGCTACGCGACCCGGCAAAACGCCGCCGAGGTGCAAGGCAGGCTTGGACTGATCACGCCGATCAACGACTATTCGAGCGCACAGAACACCTTCAACCAATTGACCTACACCCACGCCTTGCCGGGTAATCGCGTACTGGTATCGGTCGGCCAGTATCCGTTCTCCAACTTCGACACCAACCAATACCTCGCCAACCAGCAGCAGAATTTCAACAACGACCTGCTCGCGCAGAACGGCAGCCAGACGTACGCCAGCGCCGGCCTTGGCGCCTACGTCCAGGTCAATGCGACGAGTACCATCCATTTCGCCGCAGGCTTTCAGAGCGCCAACAACCTGGCCGCGACGACGCTGTCGGCCAAGAACTTCGACGACGATGGCTACGCCTGGTTCGGCTACGCGCAATGGACGCCAGCGATCAAGGGCTTGGGCGCTGCGCAGTACTCGTTGACCTATTACGAGGTACCGAGCGTTCCGGCGCAATCGCCGAACAGCCGCGGCTGGTCGGCAAACGCCGTACAGAACCTCAGCGACCGCTGGGCGGTGTTCGGCCGCGCCAACCGGGCTTATGGCGACGTGACGCCAATCCGCGCTTCCTACGCGCTCGGCGTGGCGATCAACGACCCGCTCGGGCGCAGCCCGACTGACCAGATCGGCCTGGCCTATGCCTACAGCGATGTCACGCCGACGGCGACGAACCCGGCAATGCTGCGCAACGAGAAGGTGGTCGAGACCTACTGGAACTGGACCTTCGCCAAGGGACTGTTGCTCACCCCCGGCGTGCAGTACCTCCGTGATCCGGCGCTCGCGCCGTCGCGAGACGACGCCTGGGTGATTTCACTGCGCTCGACGCTGATGTTCTGAGCGTTCAGCCGCGCAGCCGTTTGACCATGTAATAGCCCTGCCCGCCATAGGTCGCCAGATTGGCGAGCTCGAGCGGATCGAGGTCGTTCACGACCGCGTAGCCGTGTTTTTTCCAGAACTCGCTTGACGCCTGGATCGAGACCAGCGACGAATGGGCCAGCCCTTCGGCGCGCGCCAGCTCGCACGCCAAGCCGACCAGCGCCGGCCCGACCCCACGCCCTGTGACGCGCCGGGAAACCGCCAGATCGTGCAGATAAAACGTCCCTGGGTCGGCGGCGACATCGAAGGCACCGCCGACCGGCGTGACCTTGCCGACGATAGAACGGTAAGCCATCAGATAGGCGCAGACCCCCTGCTCGTCTTCGGCAACCCAGGCCGAATCCGGCGAGGCGCCAAGACGCGAGCGAATCGACGATTCGTCTTCGATCACCGCCGGCAGATAGCATTCGTCCTGAATGGCGAGAACGGCCGGCACATCGTCCGGCGTCATCAGCCGCAATTTGCACTTCGCTTGCCTCTTCACGATGCCTGCAGCGCTCCCCTTACGACAAGCGGCGAATGCACTGCACGCGATAGTTGCCGTCCTCGACCTCGACGCCGTGCGTATCGTGAGCGAACCCCGGGAATTCCCGGTCGAACGATTGCAGCGCCTTCAGATACCCGAGCAGCGGCGCGTCCGCGTCGCCGGCGTTTTCGCCCGGCATCATCAGCGGAATTCCCGGCGGGTAGGGAACGACGCCAGTGGCGACCGTGCGGCCGGCCATTTCGTCGAGCGTCAGCGACTCGACGTTGCCGCGAACCAGTTGCTCGTAGGCTTCGACCGGGCTGAAATCGGGATGCGGCAGAATCGAAAAGGCCTGCGCCATAGTTTCGCTGGTCTTGAACGTGCGCATCGCGGCGAACATCGAATCGGCCAGGTCCTTGAGGCCGAGCCCGCGGTAGCGCGCCGGATTAGCCGCCAGCAGCGCTGGCAGCACGTGCTCGAGCGACGCATTGGCGTCGTAGTCGCGCTTGAAGTCGAGCAGCGCATTGACCAGCGTCCCCCACTTGCCCTTGGTGATGCCGATCGAGAACAGGAAGAGGATCGTGAAGTCATTGGTCTTTTCGACGACGATGCCTTGCTGATCAAGGTACGCAGTGACCACGGCGGCGGGAATCCCGCTTTCCAGCAGGCCGCCCGCGACGGCGACGCCGGGCGTCACGATCGAGACCTTGATCGGATCGAGCAGGCAATAACCGTCTTCGATGTCGCCAAAGCCGTGCCACGGCGCGTTCGGTTTGAGCACCCAGCACGAAGGATCGGTCGCCAGGCGATCTTCGTCCACTGAGAAGAAGGGGATGCTCTTGCCGGAAACGGCGTCGTCCACGGTGGCCGGCTGCCAGGCGTCGAAGAACCAGTCGTTCTTGTGCGCAAACTCGCTGCAAAGGCGCGCCAGCATGCGCCGGAAAGCAACCGCTTCGCGAATCGCATCGCCGGTCAGCGCCTCGCCGCCGGGACCGTCCATCATCGCCGCACTGACGTCGTTGGAGGCAATGATGGCGTAGAGCGGCGAGGTCGACGCATGCATCATGTACGCCTCGTTGAAACGCTCGTGCGGAATCGGGTTGCGGCCATCGCGAACATGGATGAACGACGCTTGCGAAAGCGCCGCCAACAGTTTGTGCGTCGATTGGGTGGCGAACACCGTCGGCCGACTCGCGTCGTGCTGCGCGGGATCGCCGTGCATCGCGAAACGCTCACGGTAGATCGGATTAAAGCGCGCATAGCCGTACCAGGCTTCGTCGAAGTGCAATCGGTCGACGCTCTGACCAAGTAAGGCTTCGACGCGGCTGACGTGATAACACAGACCGTCGTAGGTCGAGTTGGTGACGATGGCGTGCACTGGCGTCGGGTCGATGCTGCCATTGACCAGCGGATTGTCGCTGATTCCCTTTTTGATCGCCTCGGGCGTCAGGTGTTCGGGACGAATCGGCCCGATGATTCCGTAGCGGTTGCGCGACGGAACGAGATAGGTCGGGATCGCCCCCGACATGACCATCGAATGCTCGACCGATTTGTGGCAATTGCGGTCGCACAGCGCGATCTGGTTGCGCGTCACGCTGGCCATCAGGATCACCCGGTTCGACGTCGACGAGCCGTTGGTGACGTGGTAGCTGCGGTGCGCGCCGAAAACGCGCGCGGCGTAGCGCTCGCTCTCGCCAATCGGTCCGGAGTGATCGAGCAGCGAACCGAGTTCGCCGACCGAAATCGACAGGTCCGAACGGAATAGGCTCTCGCCGAAGAACTCGAAAAAAGCGCGGCCCACCGTGCTTTTGAGGAATGCCGTCCCGCCCGTGTGCCCCGGCGTGTGCCACGAGTATTCATAGACTTTCGAGAAATTAGCCAGCGCCTTGAACATCGGCGGCAACACCGTCGCCCGATAACGTTCGATCGCGGCGACGATTCGCCCGCCGATGAAGTCGGTCGTATCCTCCTGCATGAACACGAAGTCGTCGGCCAGGCGCATCGCCTCGACCGGAATCTCGGCGGCGCTGCTGCGGTCGGCAAGCAGGAAAACCGGCAGGCCGACGCTGCGTGCGCGGATCGCGTCGAGCACGCGCAGCGCACTGCGATGCGCCGGATCATCATCGAGGTCCCAACTGAGCAACAGGCACTGGACTCCCGGATCGGCCTTGATGGTCAACACCGCGTCGTCGGCGCTGATCGCCACGACGACCCGCACCAGACGCGCCTCAAGCTCCTGCAGCAGCTTGTCGGCGCTGTTGCCGGCCGCCGTCGCGCCGTCGATCTTGTCGTGGACCAACAAGGCTTTCATGCCGAGCCGGCGATGAATAGGGGTGGTGGACATGCGCTACTCCTCTCTAAGAGCTTGCTTGGCCATAGCGTCGCCACGACCGATGGGGACCGTGGCGGCCGCGCGCAGCCGCCACGGAATTTTTACTGAGCCACCGCAGGGGCCGGGGTCTGGACCACCATCGGCGCCACCGGCTTCGGCGAGCGGTGACGCAGATTGAGCCCGTCGTGACGACCGACCGAGATCCAGAACATCACGGCCAGCGCAATCAGCGTGAGCGCCAGCGACGCATAGCGAACCCATGCCGGCGAGACGCCACCCGGATGAACGCCCTGCTCCTCGATCCTGCGCGTGGCATTGATCGAGAGCTCGTAGAAGATGACCGTGGCGATCACGAAGATCAGCGACCAGCGCGTCAGTTGGCCGTCCGAGCCGACAATCGCCCACAGGCAGTAAATCGCCGCGATGATCCCGACGAAGGTATAGACGGTATATTCGCCGCTCGGGATTTTCTTGTAGGCCAGGATCTTGATCGACACCGCCGAATAGATATACGGTAGCAGCGTCATGATCACGGCGATCGACGCGATCTTGCCGAACTGTTCGCTCGCCGTCGGCGACATGGTGGCCAGCACTTCGATCGACATGATCAGCGCGACGATGGCCAGGCCCGCCGACGGAACGCCCTGCTTATTGACTCGCGCAAAGACGTTGGCGAACAGGCCGTCGTCGGCCGCCGCCTTGGCCGTCTGCCCGACCAGCAAGGTCCAGCCGGCAAGCGAACCGAGGCAGCCGATCGCCGCGCACAGGCTGACGATGTCGGCGGCAGTGTTGCCCAGCGCGAGACGCGCGGCGTCGGCGAACGGTGCGCCGGAGGCGATGAGGTCCTTGTTCGGGATCATTCCCATGATTACCGTCGAGCTTAAGACATAGCAGACTGCGGCGAGCACGACGCCGCCGACCGTGGCAATCGGCACGTTCTTGGCCGGATCCCTGACGACGCCGGCGGAAACCGAAGCGCTCTCGACGCCGATAAAAGCCCACAGCGTGTAGTTGAGCGTCACGCTCACCGCGTCGAAGCCGGTTTTTCCGGAGACGTTCCAGCCCGCCGAATAGATCTCGCCGCTGAACCAGAACCAGCCGAACAGCGCCATGCCCACGATCGGAAACAACGCGAAGACGGTGGTGAATGACTGGATCTTGCCAACCAGGTTGGGGCCGAGGATGTTGGCGTAGGTAAAGAACCAGATCACCGCGATCTGCGCCAGCGCCGAAGCCAGCGGGTTCTGCAGCACCGGGAAGAAGTGGGTGAGGTAGCCCATTCCGGCGACCGCCAGCCCGACGTTGCCGATCACGTTGGCCAGCCAGTAAACCAGATTGGCCTGATAGCCCATGTAGTTGCCGAACGCCTTGCGCGTATAGGCATAGGGTCCGCCGGCCGCCGGATCGATCGCCGAGAGCTTGGCGAAGACCAGCGCCAGCGCCACCGCGCCGACCACCGTAATCAGCCAGCCATAAAGCGCAATCCCGCCGGTCGTCGCCAGGTTGGCGGGCAGCATGAACACCCCCGAACCCATCATATTGCCGGCCACCATCAAGGTCGCCGGAACCAGCCCTATTTTTTCGTCAGAAGCCATCAACAACCCTTTCCGAAAGCGCAACGTAGCTGAGCGGAGAGTCGAGCACATGGTCTGGGCGACATTACCAACACTCCTGAAATGGTTTATGGATTATCGCAGCTAAAGGGACATAGCGGAACCTTCGGCAGCACTCAGACGGTTCTTGGTTCTCAGGAAAATCAGCCGCTCGACCGGCCCCATTTATTCGACTTCAGCCGGCGGCCCGGATCTGGCTGAGTAGCCGGTCCCGACTGTGGCGCACATGCGCGCGCATGGTCTGTTCAGCGCCGTCTGGGTCACGCGCATGAATGCGATCAATAATCTCGTGGTGTTCCTTGGCGGTAACCAGCGCAATGTTGTCGGGTTGACGTACCCCATGCAGACGATACAAGCGTAACAGTGAATACAGGTCTTCACACAGCAAGCGCCTGATCCATTGGTTACGGCTACCAATGGCGATCTGCAAGTGAAAATCGGCATCCAGCTGGCCCGAAAATATGAACAGCGACCCTTCGTTGATGAGCTTTTCGATGCGCGCTGCCGTCTCGCGCAGCTTGCGAATTTCATGCGCCGTCATTTGTTCAGCGGCCTGCCGACACGCCATGCCTTCGAGGGCCTCGCGCATCACCAGCAATTGCTCAAGGTCGTCGAGCGAAAGCTGAACTACTCGCACGCCGGCGTGCGGCGTGCGTTCAAGCAAGCGACGCCCCTCCAGGGTCCGGATCGCTTCTCGCAAAGGACCTCGGCTGACCCCCAGCGTGCTGGCCAACTGCTGTTCCGGCAATCGGTCGCCCGGTTGCAATTCGCCGCGCATGATCAACGCTTCCAACTGTGCAACGGTATCGTCGATCATCACGCGGGAAGACAGGATAGGTTTAGTGATCGTCATCGGGCGACTTTAGCATACGGTTGACGAAGTCGCGTATTTGTCTACAATCGCAACAGGTCGTATACATAAGGACAAACCATGTCACTCTCTTCCTCTATCAATATTCTGGTGCCCGTTGGTGCATTGGGGCTCGGCGTGAAGGAAAGCGATGTCTTCGCACGCGTCAGCGACGCCGACGCCATTGCCTGCGACGCAGGGTCAACCGACAGTGGCCCGGCTTACCTCGCGACGGGCAAAGCCAAATATTCGCGCGATTCGATCAAACACGACCTGTCCATTCTCATGCGTGCCCAGGCCAAAGCCGGCATTCCTCTGCTCATCGGATCATGCGGCACTTCGGGTGGCGATCAGGCACTCGAGTGGACACGCGACATCGCACTGGAAATCGCGCAGGAGCATGGCTTGCATCCACGCATCGCGCTGCTCTATTCGGAACAGCTGCCCGAGCTCATGGCGAAAAAGGCCGAAGCAGGCCGGGTCACCCCCCTGGCGCCAATGAAAGACAGCGACCCGGCCCTTTTCCGGACATGCGATCACATCGTCGCGCTGATGGGGCCGGAGCCGTATATCGCTGCCCTGGAAGCCGGCGCCGACATCGTGCTCGGCGGACGGTCGACTGACTCCGCGGTACTCGCCGCTGTACCATTGATGCGCGGCGCTGGCCAGGGCGTCGCATGGCATGCGGGCAAAATCGCGGAATGTGGTTCTTTGTGTACCACGCACCCGCGCGAGGGCGGGGTGATGATCCACGTCGGCCGGGACGATTTTACGGTTGAACCCTTGGGCCCCGATAATCAATGCACGGTCGAGACCATTGCCGCCCACATGTTGTACGAGAACAGCGATCCCTTTCTGCTGCAGGAACCCGGCTGCACCTTGGATGTAACACAAGCCATTTACGAAGCCGTTGATCAGCGCAGCGTGCGTGTCACCGGTTCGAAGCTTGTGGCGCAGCCTTATACGATGAAGCTCGAGGGAGCAAGCGGATGTGGTTACCAGACGATCATGCTCGTCGGCATCCAGGATCGCGAGGTGCTCGCCAATCTTGACCGTTTCATGGCGCAGATGCGTGACGTTCTGGTGACGCGTGTGCACGCCAACATGGGCGAGCGAGCCGGTGAGTTCGACATTTCCTTGCGCGCCTATGGATGGAATGCAGTGTGCGGCGAGCAACTCGATGCGCAAACGGCCCCGCCGCGCGAAGTGGGGCTGTTGCTCGTCGTCACGGCGGCGACGCAGGAAGTCGCCACGCAGATCGCAAAAACCTGCAATCCGTGGTTTTTCCATCTGCCGCTCAATCCCTGCCAGGAATTGCCAAGTTATGCCTTCCCGTTTTCCCCCGCGGAAGTGGAGCGCGGCCAGGTGTATGAGTTCAAGCTGAACCACGTGGTCCATGTCGATGACCCGATGGAATTGGTTCGTACCGTGTTTATTAGCGCCAAGGAGAAAGCCGATGCTTAAGGTCAGCGAGGTTTGCCGGCACGTACGATCCAAGAATGCGGGACCGTTCTGGATCACGCTGGACTTGTGGTTCCCCGATCGTGCCACTTTTGACCGCTACAGTTCGTCGCAGGCGTTTCAGCCCGCGGCGATCGGCGCGCTCTATGGTATTGATCCGACACAAATCAAGTGTTTTCCGGTTCCGGATTTGTGCGTCCTCAAGATATCCTACCCACGCGTTCGAGCTCAGGGAGGGGTGATGGAGCGTGACATGCACGGCGGGCAACAGTACGTGCGCCTGCTTGATGTGATGCTGTAGAACCAGGCATCCGGGACGCACGGCTACAAGCAGGAGAGTGAGCCCAAAAGGTTTGGCCGAGGGTACCCGGCGTCTAGAGCGGATTTTCAATAGCGGTTCTTTACATCGGTTGCCCAGCCCTGATGCCAGAATTACTCCAAATCCAAATTGCGCACCTGCCACAATTTGGCATAGCCTGCTTGGTCGCATTTCTTGCCTCGACCCTTGGCGGGGTTTCCGGTTTCGGTACCGGCCTTATCCTGCCAGCGTTTCTGGCGCCACTGGTCGGCGTGGAAAACGTCATCCCGGTAATGGCCGTGGCGATGCTATTTACCAATGGCAGCCGTGTCCTTGTTTTTTGGCGGGATATTCACTGGACTCATGTCCGACGCATCCTCATCGTCGGCTTTCCCGCCTGCGTTGCCGGAGCCTATTGCTACACCTTGCTCAACGCCAACTGGGTCGCCACTCTGCTTGGATTTTTCCTGCTCGCTTGCGTCCCTCTTCGCCGGATTTTGCGCAAATCTGTATTTCAATTCTCCACAAACGTAGAGATACTTGCCGGCGGTGGTTTTGGCTTTGTCAATGGAGGGATGTCGGGAACAGGAATCCTGCTCATCTCGATTTTGATGTCAGCGGGGCTTTGCGGCGAGATTCTCATTGCCACGGATGCGGTGACATCACTCATCATGGGTGCCACCAAGGTCGTCTTGTTTGGCGGCTTTTCGGCCCTCACACTCGAACTGGCTTGCGTTGGATTATTGGTCGGTTTTTGCACCGCGCCAGGCGCCTTTGTCGCTCGTTGGCTGCTCAAATACGTCCCAGCGGGCATCCACGCCTGGATCATGGAGCTGATCGTGGTGATCGGGGCAATCTCCTTACTCAGACATGGCCTCTGCTGACCCTTCGGACGCCCTGGCTTCAGTGATGCTGATTCGCGGCAACGACATAGAATGCTGCGCATCAACCGAACCTTGGTATCGAACGGGTGGCCATGAATAACGCGGCAATCAGCTTGCGAACTCCAGAAAAAACAGGATTGGACTGCAAGCTTACTTTGCTGTCCTCCGCTAGCGACTGGATGACGACCTTGCCGGATCACTGCCTGCGAAACGGCTGACCAGCAAACACTTGATCCGCCTTGACAACAAGGGTCTGATTCTTTTACTTCTTCAAGGAACGAATCGAAAGCTTCTTGGCCGGTGTTGAACTCACCATCCCAGACCTAAGCGCCCTTTCTCAGGATGGCGCCGCTGCGCGCGTAGGTCTCGATGCTGTCGAGCAGCGCGAAGGCGCCGTTGACCATCTCCGCGGCGATGCCCTCGGGGCACTGGTTGGGTTCGATGAATGTCCCCTTGTCGATCACCGTCGCCGGATCGAGAACGACGATGTCCGCGGCGTAACCGGCGCGCAGCAGGCCGAACTCGACCAGGTTCTTGTCGGTCTTGACGCTGGTGATGAAGATCTGGTCGAGGCCGGCGATGTTCTTGCGCCACGCCGCGATGTGTTGCCCGGGCAATGGCGCCATGGCGACGCCGTCCTGGCCGAGCAATTCGCTGGTGATCCCCGGGTGGATCTTGGCCGACAGCGCCGGAGCGACGCGGCAAAACGCGACTCAATCGCCGGTAACGTTGAATTTCGTTGGCAGTTCGGGTTAAATGCTCACCCATCAGGTCGCCATTCCCCCGCAACAAACCGTTCTCGTCCCAACCTGGATGACCCGTGACCCCGTCGGGCGCCTGCCCGGCCATCGAAAGAAAGAAAAAATGGAAGCTAAAGCAGACATTGCACTGATCGGACTGGCCGTGATGGGCCAGAACCTGATCCTCAACATGGACGACCACGGCTATACCGTCGTCGCCTACAACCGCAGCACCGCCAAGGTCGACCACTTCCTCGCCAACGAGGCCAAGGGCACCAAGGTGCTCGGCGCGCATTCGATCGAAGAGATGGTCAGCATGCTCAAGACGCCGCGCCGCGTGATGATGCTGGTCAAGGCCGGCAAGCCGGTCGACGACTTCATCGAGCAACTGATCCCGCACCTGTCCGCCGGCGACATCATCATCGACGGTGGCAACTCGCTGTTCGAGGATACCAACCGGCGCCAGAAGCACGTCGAAAGCCACGGTCTGCTTTACATCGGCACCGGCGTCTCAGGTGGCGAAGAAGGCGCCCGGCGCGGGCCTTCGATGATGCCAGGCGGATCACCCGCCGCCTGGCCATTCGTCAAGGACATCTTCCAAGCGGTGTCGGCCAAGGTCGACGGCGGCGTGCCGTGCTGCGACTGGGTCGGCGAAATGGGCGCCGGCCACTACGTCAAGATGGTGCATAACGGCATCGAATACGGCGACATGCAGCTCATCTGCGAAGCCTACAACATCATGAAGACCGGCCTCGGAATGAGCGCCGAAGAGATGCACGACGTGTTCACCGAATGGAACAAGGGCGACCTCGACAGCTACCTGATAGAGATCTCGCGCGACATCCTGGGAACCAAGGACGAAGACGGCGCGCCGCTGGTCGACAAGATCCTCGACACCGCCGGGCAAAAAGGCACCGGCAAATGGACGGTGATCAACTCGCAGGACCTCGGCATCCCGATCACGCTGATGGCCGAAGCGGTCTATTCGCGCTGCGTCTCGGCGCTCAAGGACGAGCGCGTCAAGGCAGCGCGCAAGCTCAAGGGCCCGCGCCCGGCGCTGACCGCGATCGCCGCCAACGCCGAAAAAAAAGCGGCGTTCATCGAGGACATCAAGAGCGCGCTCTACGCCTCGAAAATCGTGAGCTACGCGCAGGGCTACATGCTGATGCGCGCTGCGGCCAAAGAGTACAAGTGGACGCTCAACTACGGCGGCATCGCGCTGATGTGGCGCGGCGGCTGCATCATCCGTTCGCAGTTTCTCTCCAAAATCAAAGACGCCTACGACACCCAGCCGGAACTGCCCAACCTGATGCTCGACGACTACTTCCGCGGCGAAATCAAGAAGGCGCAGAAAGGCTGGCGCAAAGTGGTCGCCACCGCCGCGCTGCGCGGCATCCCGGTACCGGCGTTTTCGACCGCGCTGGCATTCTTCGACCAATACCGCAGCGCCGTGCTGCCGGCCAACCTGCTGCAGGCGCAGCGCGACTACTTCGGCGCCCACACCTACGAGCGCATCGATGCGCCGCGCGGCAAGTTCTTCCATACCAACTGGACCGGCAAGGGCGGCACCACCGCGTCGAGCGAGTATACGGTTTGACCGTTTAGGCGGGTTGTAAAAAAAGGGCGCGCAGATTACTCTGCGCGCCCTTTTTTAACGCCTTATTTCCGCAAGCGATCGATCCGCGAGTTCGGCAGATCGATCGCCGGGTTGGCGATGACTCCCGGGAAGCCCTTGTCGACGAAGACGCGGCGCATGTCGTCGACCATCGTCGTCCCCATGCCGCGTAGCGAGACGACCGAATACCCACCCAGGTGCGGCGTGATGATCACGTTTTTGGTCTTGAGCAGTACGTGGTCGGCGCCGATCGGTTCGCCTTCGACGACATCGCTGGCGTAACCGCCGAGCTTGCCCGCTTCGAGCGCGGCGATCAGATCAGCTTGGTTGAAGATCTCGCCGCGACAGGTGTTGACGATGATCGCGCCGTCGTTCATCGCAGCGAGTTGCTTGGCGCCGAACATCCGCGACGTTTCGCTGGTCAGCGGGCAATGCAGCGAAATGATCGCGCTTTGCGCGAGCAGCTCGTCGAAGCTCACCTTGGTCGCGTGGTTGGCGCGAATCACCGCGTCATCGACGTAAGGATCGTAAGCGATGACCTTGGCCTGATAGCCCTGCGCCAGAATTCGCGCGACGGTCTTGCCGATCGCACCGATGCCAACGATGCCGATCGTCGCGCCGTGAAAATCGACGCCCAGCGCGATCTTGGCCCTTTTTGCCCACTCGCCCGCCTTGACCATCTGCGCGCCTTCGACGATGCGCCGCGCCGACGCGTCCATCAACCCCAGCGCCATCTGCGCGACCGACTCGCGCTCGATCTGCGGACCGACCTTGGACACCGCGATGCCGAGCTCGCTGCACGTCGCAAGATCGACGTTGTCGCAACCGACGCCGTGGCGCGCCAGAAGTTGCAGCTTGGGCAGGCCCTGCAGCACTTCGCGCGTATACATCGGCGTCACGCTGGCGATGATGCCGTCACACGCTGACAGTTTTTCGTGGAAAACCGCGGCGCTGGCGCCCTTGGGAATCTCGACGCGGATCAAATCGGCGAATTCTTCCAAGGCTCTCAAGTGTTCCGGGTAAGAGACGCCGAACGAGCTTGAATTGACGATGGCGATCAGAATTTTCTTGGCACTCATGTTTTCAGTCCTTTGCTGTCAAATGGTACGGAACGGTATTACCTGACTTCTTCGGGGATTTCCCTGACCAGCCGCAATTCCTTGGCCACCGGCCGATGTTTCAAGCTCTGCAAGGGCCGTAATCCTTGCCGCGCCAAGAGCGGTTCCTTGAGCGATTCGCGCACCGCGAAGTAACGGTCGGCAACTTCCTGATAAATCGCGACATTGGCCGCGATCGGCTCGATCAGCGTGGCGCCGTCCATGATTCGCCGCGAGCTGGCCAGCAACTCGTCGCCGTAGCCGTAGCGCGCCAGACTGGCGGCGCCGATGATCCCCATTTCCGGGTTCTGCGTGATGCGGATCGGCAGATTGAGCGCGTCGGCCATGATCTGCATCCACGGCAGGTTGGCGGTGCCGCCGCCGCCCAGGCGAAACTCCCTGATCTGCTTGTCGGGATCGAGCCGGTCCTTGACGAACAGAAACGAAAAAGCGACGCCTTCGAGGAACGAGCGCGCCAGATCGTCGCGCGTCGAGGCGATTCCCAGGCCGATTACCGTTCCGGTGCCGATGTTGCCGATGATCATGTCGCGCTCACCGGTAAAATACGGGAAGGTCATGATGCCGTGCGAGCCCGGAACCGACAGCGAATTACCGCGCAGATAATCGAGGTCGAGTCCGAGCACGTTGAGCAGCAGGTTGGTAGCGATCGTGCAGTTGTTGATCCCCGACCCGGTGAAGAAGGTTCCCGGCTTGAGCAGGCAACTCTGGATCGCGCCGCCCTCGAGATCCTCGATCGGCGCGGCGGTCGGCACGCGGAACATTCCCGAGGTGCCGAAATTGCCGACCGCGATTTCCGGTTCGAAACCGGTCAATGCCGCGGCCAGCGCGGCGCCGTCGTAAAGCCCCGGCGAGATGGTCGTTCCCGGCTTCAAGCCGAAAGCCGAACAGATCGAGTCCTTGAGCGCGATCTTGTCGGCAAAGCCGTCGACGACGCGCGGAAACTGGTCGACCGAAAAGCCCGCAGCTTCGACGATCTGTCGGTCCCAGAGGCCTTCGATGTCGAGGCAGCCCATCGAATTGGCGGTGCTGTAATCGGTGGCGTACTCGCCGGTCAGCTGGTGCAGAATGAAAGCCTTCGAATCGAGCACATACGCCGTACGGCTCGCAATTTCGGGGTTCTTGGTCGCGATGTAATGCAGGCGATTGATCGGGTACTGGAAGATCGGCGGGCAGCCGGTCGCCAGATACATGCGGTCGACGTCGCCGATCGCCGCCAGGAATTTGGGGTGATGAGACTGCGAGGTGGTGTCGAGAAAAGTAGATATCTTGGTCAGCGGCCGGTGATCCTTGTCGGCGAGTAGCAGGCCGAACATGTACGAGGTCAGCGCAAAGCACTCGACTTCGCTACCGCGATCGCCGATCGCCAGCTCGCAGACTTCGAGCAGCGCCGCCCTGAGCTTGGCCGGATCGTGCTCGGCGCGCCCGGCAGCGTCGCCCTCGATTTTCATGTTGAGGCTCTTGACGTCGCCGGAAATCTGCCCCGAAGCGTCGACCAGAGCGGCCTTGATGTTGGTCGTCCCGACATCAATAGAAAGAATCAAACCCATGACATTACTCCACTAGAGGAAGATCAATCGGAAACCTGATTAGCCACTCAACCTGTCATTCCAGGGCCGCGAAGCGGAACCCGGAATGACAGATTTTTCAATTAGCTACTGACTGCCTGAACATTGTTGTCGATCTGGATCGGAAATGCGTTTCCCAACATGTGTCTATTCATCCGCCGCCCAGGACCCGCAATATCTCGCGCCCGTAGGCTTCCAACTTCTTGGCGCCGACGCCGCTGATGTCGGACAGATCATCGAGCGTCTCGGGCGCTTCCTGCGCCATTTCGGCGAGCGTCGCGTCGTTGAACACGACGTAGGCCGGCAGATTGTGTTCGCGCGCGACGCCGCCACGCCAGGATTTAAGCGCTACGAAGCGCGCGAGGCCCGCCTCGTCGAGCGGCACCGGCGGCGGCTTGGCCTTGCCGCGCGCGGTCTTGGCCGCGGCCCTGCTGCGCTTGGCGCTGGGCTCGCGCAGCAGCAGTTGCACGTCGCCGCGCAACACCTCGCGCGCGCTCGCCGTGAGCTCGAGCGTGTTGTACTCGCCTTCGGTCTGCACAAACCCAAGCGCGATCAGCTGGCGCAACACGACACGCCACTGCGCGTCGCCGATGTCGACGCCGATGCCGAAGGTCGACAGGCTGGCGTGCCCATACTGCGCAACCTTCTCGGTCATTTTCCCGCGCAGCACGTCGATCAGGTGCACCGCGCCGAAGCGCTGACCGCCGTTCTGGTGGAAACGGTAGATGCACGACAGCGCCTTGCGCGCGGCCTCGGTCGCATCCCAGGTCGCGGGCGGATTGAGGCAGTTGTCGCAGGCGTGCTGATGCGCCGCGCAAGGCGAGCTCGCCTCGCCGAAGTAGGCGAGCAGGCGAACGCGCCGGCAATCGTGTGCCTCGGCGAGCGACAGCAGCGCGTCAAGCTTGCCGCGCTGACCGCGCTTGAATTCCTCGGCAGCCGGACTCTCGTCGATCATCCGCCGCTGGTTGACGACGTCGGCCAGGCCATAAGCCATCCAGGCGTCGGCCGGCAGCCCGTCACGACCGGCGCGGCCCGTTTCCTGGTAGTAGCTCTCGATGTTCTTGGGCAGATCCATGTGCGCGACGAAGCGCACGTCGGGCTTGTCGATTCCCATACCGAAGGCGATGGTGGCGACCATCACGACGCCGTCGTCGCGCAGGAAACGATCCTGGTGGCGCCGGCGCAGCGCGGCGTCGAGTCCGGCGTGGTAGGGTAGCGCGTTGATCCCCTCGGTGCACAGCCAGGCCGCGGTGTCGTCGACCTTCTTGCGCGACTGGCAATAGACGATACCGGCGTCGCCTTCGTGCTCGTCGTGGATGAAACGCAGCAACTGGCGGCGCGCGTCGTCCTTCTCGACCACCGCGTAACGGATGTTGGGCCGGTCGAAGCTGCTGATGAAAACGCGCGCGGCGGAAAGCGACAGCCGTTCGATGATGTCGGCGCGAGTCAGATCGTCGGCGGTCGCCGTCAGCGCGATTCGCGGCACCTGCGGATAGCGCTCGTGCAGCACGTTGAGCGAGAGATAATCCTCGCGAAAATCGTGGCCCCACTGGCTCACGCAATGCGCCTCGTCGATCGCGAACAGGCTCAAGATGCCGCGCTCATTGAGCGAATCGAGCTGCGCCAGCATGCGCGGCGTCGAGAGCCGCTCGGGCGCGACGTAGAGCAGCACCAAGCGGCCGCTCATCATCTCGCGCTCGATCGTTTGCGCCTGCTCAAAGCCCAGCGTCGAGTTGAGGAAAGCGGCGTGCACGCCGGCTTCTTCGAGCGCGCCGACCTGGTCGTGCATCAGCGCGATCAGCGGGCTGACCACCAGCGCGACGCCTTTGCCCGCGCGGTGGCGCGCGATCGCCGGCACCTGGTAACACAGACTTTTTCCGCCGCCGGTCGGCATCAACACCAGCGCGTCGCCGCCGCCGATCAGGTGGTCGACGATCTCGCCCTGCGCGTCGCGAAATGCACCGTAGCCGAAGACGTCGTGCAGGATCGTTGCGGCAGAATCCGACGCTGAAGGAATTGAAGCTGTAGGGGTCACTGGACGAGTCGACGACAAAGCCGTGATGGTACCCGATTGCACGCGCCAAGGCTCGTCCTGCGCAGCAGTCTGCTGTCGATCAGCCGCTTCGCCCGCCCCCGCAGGCCGGCGGCTTTACCCTTTTTTACGGCGACTCTAACAGCATTTAACGCCGGCCCGGCCGACAATGGCGCCATCGTAAAGCCCCGCCATCCCGGCGGAGCGACCACCAGGAGAAACCATGAAAGCAAGCAAAACACTCTGGCTCAAACGCATCGTGATCGGCGCCGCTGTCGCCGCGCTGCCGCAAGTACTTTTGGCGCGCGGGCCCGACGACGTCCCGCCTCCGCATCCTCTGTATCCGCCCGATTTCGTCGAACACGGCGCCGCCCCCGGAATGGCTCAAGGCCTGTCTTTGCTGCACGGCGTTGAACTCAGCGAAGCCCAAGAGGATGCGGTTTTTGAGCTCATCCACGCAAAGATCCCTGCGCAGCGAACGCTCGAAAGGAAAGCCGCCAAAGCGCTCGACGAATTGCATCGCTTGAGCACCAGCGAGCGCTTCGACACCAGGCAAGCCCGCACGCTGGCCGATACCTATGCCCAGGCGCAAGCGCAGCTGAGCTTCAACCAGGCCGAACTCGACAGCAAACTGCGCGCATTGCTGACGCCCGAGCAGCGCCAGCAGCTCGACGCACCCCGCCACGAGCGGCCAGGCCCACGCCCGGCCAGGCATTGAGCGCGACGGCCAGCAAAGTCCACCAAGCATGAGCATCGAAGGCCGGGAGCTAATCGACCGCGCACGCACGCTGTCCTTGCCCGTCGAGTGGATTGCCTGCGCGGCAGAGAAGCGCGGCATGAGCCGATTCATCTTTGCTGACGCCAAGATCGACAAGCAGCTGATACTATCGGGCCATCTGCTGCCACCGGAAAGTCCATGAAACGCACTTCAACCCTGTTTTTTCTGCTGCTTCTGCTCAGCGCCTGCGCGCCATTTGGCGGGGGCGGCGGGCGCGGCGGTTCGGCGGGCGACGCCGTCGGCCCGCCAATCATTTCGGTCACCGACCAGCAACAAGCGCTGCTGCGCGAAACGGCCGCCGAGCTCAAGCTGACGCCGCGCCAGTTGGTGCTCTGGGAACGCTATCAGCAACGGGCCGGCGCGCTGATGGCCGACCAGTTGCGCAGCGAACCGCCACCTAATCGCCGGCTCAGCGCGCCGCAGCAGATCGACTCGCGCGTCGCGACCGTACGCAACCGGCTGGCAGCGATCGAAGCGGTGCAGCAAGCCGCAACTGCCGTCTACGACTCGCTCGATGTCGAGCAGCAGAAGATTGCCGACCAGCGCCTGGCGGAGACCGTACCGCCGCTCTATTCGGGTCTGATTTCCTGCTTCACGGCGCCCCCCACCCGCGACCAGCCGGGCGGCGCGCCGCCCCGGCGCTAACGGCCAACCGAGCGCGTCAAAGGACGGCCTAGATCCTTCCGCAGTCGGTGTGCCACCGTCGTTTTCAATGCCCGTCGTCCGGCCGCCGCCGGTCAGCGCGGTGGTCGTCCTTGCGTTCCGGCCGGTCGGGGTGGTCTGCGCGAGAGTTCGGATGCCGCTCAGGCGAAGGGCGAACATCGCTTTCACCGCGTGGCGCTTTGCCGCGCTGCTGCTGGTACGCTGGCGCGGGTTCTGGTGGGCGTCGAACATCGCGCTCAGGCCCGGGCGCCGGTCGCGGTCCTGAGCGGGGAACTGGCATCGGTGCCGGCCGCGGTCTCGTATCGTTCTCCCAGCGCCCGCCCTGCGCTCGCCAACGGTCACCGTCACGCTCCCAGCGATGAGGCATCCAGTAATACCCGGGACGAGGACTTTCCCAGCGACCGGGAACCCAGACGTAGCGAGTGCCACCCCAGTTCCAGTAACCGTTCACCCAGAGGTAGTCCGCTGCCGGCGGATAACCGGGATACTCAACCAGCGCCGCTGGCGGGGCGACGCCAACGCGGGCGTCATAGTAGGTGTCGTAAGGCGCCACCGCGCATGCGCACAGCAGCAGGGACACGGCAACAAAGCCGGCGACTCGCGATATTTTTCTCACCGAAGCATCCTTCCCAAGCAGTCGACAACAACGCGTCTTGAGCTCGCGCGCCACAGTAAAACCCGGTGTCGATACCAGTAACGGATGCCTGGCCGCGTCAGATGACGGCCAGCACGAAAGATTACAAAACCTTTCAAATCGCCGAGGTCACTCGCAGGGAAGCGGACGAAGGAAGTGCCACTCCCGTTGTCCATCGCCTTGATTTTTATCTTCCTTCGCCCAAAGAAAATTCTCTTCGGGGCGCTTTCGCCGGAACGACCACGCCAAGAAAACCCGCTAGCTCACCCGTTCACGGGTCGCGGCATGGTTGCGAACGAATTCGCCGATCAGGCGATCTTCAGTGGTCGTGTGCTGGATAAACCAGCCGACCAGAAACTCGAACAACGGCTCGTAGGTCTTGGCCTGCATTCGTGACGAAAGCTGGTCGATGAGCTCGATGTGCAGCATGCGGTGCCGATCAGCGTCCGGGTAAGCGAACTTGATCATCATGTTTTCTTCACTCACGAAATGAAAAATGGCGTATTTGGCGAGTTCACTCAACAGTCTCTGGCGATAATTCGTATCGGCGCACGAAGCGAGTTCCGAACTGAGGCGATTGATCAGCGCCAAGAAATACCGGTGTTGCAGATCGATTTCTTCGACGCCGGAGTCGTATGCTGCGTTCCAGACAAGTTCGGACACGACCATCGCATTGCCTCCATCGGCCATTTGAGATGCACTGAGTCTACTGGATTGCGCAGCCCGGCGTCGTGATATTGGAAGGCGGCTGAGCCGTTTCTGCTGCTGTTGCCGGCGCGGCGCCACGCCAAACCTGAACTTGATTCTTGCCTGAATTCTTGGCCGAGTACATCGCCATGTCAGCGCATTGCGTCAGCGTCTCAACGGTCGTCGCATGCTGCGGATACAGCGCCACCCCAATGCTACCTGAAACGTTCACCGGCCCCTGCGGCAGATCGAACGGTTCGGCCAGGCTGGCGATCATTTGCCGGGCAACCCGCAGCGCGTCGTCGGGCTGCGTGATGTCCGGCATGATCACGGCAAACTCGTCGCCGCCCATACGGGCCACGGTATCGCTGTCGCGTATCCGACTCTTCAGCCGCTGCGCCACCTGTTGCAGCAGCGCATCGCCGGCGGCATGGCCAAGGCTGTCGTTCACCTTTTTGAATGCATCGAGGTCGATCCACAATACTGCCGCACCACCTTGCCGGCGCTTGGCGTGGCGCAACGCCTGCCCGATCCGATCCCGGAACAGGTTGCGGTTGGGCAAATCGGTCAGCGCGTCGTGGTGAGCCTGCGTCCATAGCCGTTCATCCTGCTGGCTGCGTGCAGTCGCGTTGCTCAGCACCATGATTGCGCCGTCCATCGAGTGATCGGAATGACGCAGATTGATCCAGTGCGCCGAGCACCGCTGGTCAGTAAGACCAGGCCGGAATTCCAGCCATTGCACGCTATCACTTTGGCGATTGATCTTGAGGACGAATTCGACGTGAGCGCGGTCGTCGGGATGAACGAAATCGAGGACAAAAGCGCCTTGCGCCTGCTCCGGGGTAAAGCCGGTCAGCACGCAGCCATTGACATTGATGAAACGGCAGCGATGGGAGTCATCGAACTCCAGCACGCCGACCGGAACTGCCGCCAACAACACCTCAAGATGCCTGTCCTTGAGCACCAGTTCGCTATTGGTCTGACGCAGAGAGCGGGTGCGCTCGGCGACTTCATTGAGCAGATCGTCGTTGTAGTTGCGCAGCTGCGCTTCCGCTCGCCGTGCCATCGAGACATCGACGGCGCTACCGCGGTAGCCTGAGAACTCCCCCGAGGCGCTAAGCACGGGCAGACCGTTGAGTTGAATCCAGAGCAGTTCGCCGCCGCTATTTCGCATCGCGATCGCCACCTGCCGAAACGGCTCTCGTCGTCTCAGGGCCTGGTCGAGTTCAGCCAGTTGCGGTTGAGCGCCTTGATGCAGCAACGATCGCCAGGAGTGTCCAAGGGTCGATACGAATTGATTGGCCAACCGGCCGCTGGTTTCGAGCAGACGGCCCTGGTTATCGGTTTCCCAAAGCAGGTCATTGGAAACGCTGGCGAAATCGCGGTAACGTGCCATCAGCCGATTGCGCGCTTCGACGGCCCCGCCCAGCCACAGGCCCATCAGCGCGATGGCGATCATCACCAGTTGATAGTGGAGCGCCTGGCCTTGCCTGTCAAAAAGCGCGATCAAGATGACCATCCCGCCATCGAGCAAGACGACCGCGAGGACCGCGCCGCGCAGAGCGTAACGCAGCGCCACGAAGGCCAGTGGCAGCAACAGCAGCAGCGTAATCAGCGGAAAATTCTGGTTAACGTCCAGTTGCCAGGGAATGCAGAAGACCAGCAGCAGTGCCGAAACCGCGATCAGGGTCGTCGGCAGATCCGATGACTTCGCGCTTGCCGTCGATCTACGCTGACGGTGCCAAAATCCGCGTTGCAGATAATTGCGGAGGCAGGGAACGACGGCCAACAGCAGCAATGGCGCCAGCGTGATGGTGCCAAGAAAATCACCGGTCAGCCATTTGACAAAGACGTCTGAACACGCTGACGCGCTGACGAATCCAAGCTTGAGCAAACCAAACGTACCGGCCAGCGCCGACAAGGCACTGACGACCAAGCTGGCGACGAGGAACAGCGCGCTGTGGGCGGGACGCGAGAAGTCCCATGAATCGCGCATCCACCAGCGCAACGGAAGGATCAGCGCGGCGTTGGCCAACAGCGACGCCAGCAGGTTGTAGATCCGCCATAAGGTGTGGGCAGACAGAATCTCGGGAATCGGCCCCCCGGCGACCTGCGTCAGCTGCATCAGCAGGAATGCGAGCTGAACCGCCAGTTCCAGCAACAGCCCGCGCCAACCGAGAACCAGAAGGCAGACAAAACGCAGCCCCGCCGGCAGGAACCACAGGCTGACGACATCCAGGTTGTCAAGCAGGCGTGCGGAGAACCAGGTACTGATCCACAGCGTGACGTAAATCGCACCAAACAGCAGGAAGCGTTGCTGTCGATTCAAACACGGCAAGGCCGGCGCGAGTGCTTCAGATGAAGTGTTCAACAGGCCGCACCTTTTGCACCGGGAATTGACAGGGAAAAGCCGAGCCCCGAGTATCCCTGCGCGCGGCCAGTACGTCAATCTCCTATCGATCCGGCCACGAGTCAGATTTGTATTGACGAGATGAATGGCGCCGACCGGGCCTCTTTTCTCGGCGAGTATCGACGCAGTTCAAGCCGGCGAGCACGACGAATGACGCCCTGGCCGCTTGGCGCAGCGCCAGTGAAATCGTGCCTGTGAAAAGCCGTCCCCTCTCGCTGTGAACTTTACATTGTGAAATTTCTATTTGTGAAATTTTCAGGGCTGTGCGTCTAGCATGGTTCTACGCCATCAGTGCGTGGCTTCACCGACCATCAACCGACAGGAGAGTCATCATGCAAAACCAATTCGAGCGTAGAGCAGGAGTGGATCGTCGCGGCGCCAGCCAGTCTCTGACGGCCTGTGGACAAGAGTGGCGCTGGTACGAAAATGCGTTGGGCACCCTGGCGGGCGGCTCCTATGACCCTTACGACCCCTACTGGGAACCGGTGAATGGCCAGGATGATGATTGATCATCAGCAATTTGCTTGGAAATCGCTTGAATGCCTGGAGGGAATCACATGAACCAAAGAGTCGACCTGGCGGCATTGATCAGAATGCTCGAGCCATGCGGCGGGCTGATTCCCTGTTTGCCGACCAGTCGTCAAGCCAGAAAGATCGCTTGAGCTGGCATATGGCCGTCCACGACGGGTCACCACGGCCTTTGGAGGGGCGTCAAAACTGAAGCTGCTGGCCCTGATCAGCTACCGGCTGTTGGGGCCAGCGACCCCGACGCGGCCCCTGACGTCATGACTGACATCCAGCGCGTCTTTGTTGTGGGCAAAGACGCCCCCCCCCGGGCCGTGCGTCAGCCCCGGACCACCTGCTGTCGCTGCTGCCCGAGGCCGTTGATTCCCAGTTCAACGACGTCACCGACCTTGAGGAACTGCGGCGGCTTGCAGCCGAGGCCGACGCCCGGCGGCGTGCCGGTGATGATCAGGTCGCCCGGCTCCAGCGTCATTACCTTGCTGCAGTAGCTCACGATGACAGCGCACGGAAAGATCATCTTCGACGTGTTGCCGGTCTGCCGGCGAACGCCGTTCACGTCAAGCCACAGGTCGAGCTGCTGCGGATCGGGCACCTCGTCGCGCGTCACCAGCCACGGACCGACCGGACCGAAGGTATCGAAGCCCTTGCCCTTGCTCCACTGCCCGCCGCTGCGGTCGATCTGATAGGCGCGTTCGGAAATGTCGTTGGCCAGGCAGTAGCCGGCGACGTAATCGAGCGCGTCCGATTGCGACACGTTGCGCGCGCGGCGGCCGATCACGATGCCGAGCTCGACTTCCCAATCGAGCTTGGTCGACTCCGGCGGCATCACCGTGTCGTCGTTCGGCCCGCAGACGCAGCTCAGCCACTTGGTGAACATCGTCGGCTCGGTCGGGATCGGATTGCCCGATTCGGCAGCATGGTCGCTGTAGTTAAGGCCGATCGCCACGTACTTGCCGATCCCGCGCCACGGCACGCCGAGCCGCGGGCTTCCCGCGACTTTTGGCAAACGCGCGGGGTCGATCGCGCGCAACACGTCGAGCGCCTCGGGTGCGAGTGTTCTCGGAGTAAAGTCGTCGAGCAGACCAGAGAGGTCGCGAAGATTCCCGGCAGCATCGAGCAGCCCCGGTTTTTCCTGGCCCAGCGGGCCATAACGCAAGAGTTTCACGAATTTTCCTTGTCGATTGAGGGAAGGCGAGGACAGCCGACGACCATCCGCGCGCCGCTGCTGATTATAGGGCGCCGCAAGCGAAATCGCCCGAATTCGACCGGCCTAATGCGGCAACGCAGGCGGCCCACTGCACCCCAACCCAAAAAATGCCATTAGTCTATGCTATTGTTCTTTACGCCGCCATGCCGATCAACCAAACAGGTCAGAGCACGCCGCCGGAACGGCTCGCAGCGATCCGTGAGCCAGCGGCTCTTGGCCGCCTTCAACGGGACTGATGCCATGAACGTTTTTGTGCTGACTCCGGCCAATTCGCCCGAAGAAGCCCTGCTGGACGAGATTGCCAAGATCAGCAAAAGCGACCCCCTGGTTGGCGCCAAGGTTGGCAGCGACGAGCTGACGCACCGCCTATTGAGCGTGATGAAGGACGGACGCGGCGTCCATCTCGAGTCGCTGCTCTGCGCGCTCGGCGCCATCGCGGGCTACGCCTGTCAAGCCAGCGTTCGCGCCGAAGCCATCGCACGCGGCCTGCCGGAGGTCGCCCTATTGACGTCGGTGCAAACTGAAGACGGCAAGACGTACTACTTCGGCGATCAACTCAACAACTCGCTCGCCGACTCGCCCTATTCGGTTTGGGCAATCGCCAGCGCAGCGATGCGGCAAGCGCGCAACAGCCGGCGTCTCGATCTGACGGAAATTTTCAAACACACCGCGACGGCTGTCGGTACCGCGGCGTTTGGCAAGCCTCGCGTGCCGCAAGAGAACGCCGCCCACGATTCCCCCGTCAACTACGTGCGGACGCTTTGGCCGGCGCTCCAACCGCTGATCGCCAAATTTTGCCTCAATCCCGAGCATTGGCCGGTACTCATCGGCCTTTCGATTCAACAGGCGATCAGTACCAACGAGTCGACGCTCGATCCCGATCTTGCCTTGCAGTTGGTCATGGAAGCCGCCATCCCGATGTCCAGTGTCGACCTGCAAATCCCATCGCTTAAACGAATGGCCCGCCAGCGGCGCTACCGCCGCTTGCATCCGAGGTCAGGCGCTTATGCCAAACTGCGCGCTTGACCGCAGCCAAGAAAACAGTGCCTTGGCCAAAAAATCGCCAATCACACTGCCCCATTCCGCTGGCGTCCGCTAAAGTAGCAAGCTTGGCAGCGTAGCGATTTCGCCCGGCGCGCTTTGAAATCATCGCAACATCACAATTTACGGATGGATTCATGGAACAGAAGTATCGCATCGCCCTGCTCGGCGAATGCATGATCGAGTTGCGCGGCCAGATGTTTGGCGCCATGCAGCAGAACTTCGGTGGCGACACGCTCAATACGGCGGTCTATCTGGCGCGCCTCGGTCGCGACAGCGGCATCGACGTCGCTTTTGCCACCGAACTCGGCACCGACGCCTACAGCGATGCGATGATCGCCGCCTGGGACAAGGAACGCATCGATACCAGCCTGGTCTTGCGCGAAGCGGGCCGGATGCCCGGCCTGTACACCATCCAGGTCGACGAAAACGGCGAGCGGACCTTCTATTACTGGCGCGATTCGAGCGCCGCAAAACACTATTTCGACGGCGCGAGCAGTCCACTCGAAGAGCGCATCGAAGCGCTTGACGCGCTCTACTACAGTGGCATCAGCCTGGCCGTGCTCTCGCCCGAAGGTCGCGAGCGCTTGTTCAGCTGCGCCGATCGTCTGCGCGCGCGCGGCGGCCGGGTGATCTTCGACAACAACTACCGGGCGCGGCTGTGGCCGGGCGGCCATGCCGAAGCGCGCGAGTGGTACCGGCGTGCCTTCGCCACCTGCGACATGGCGCTGATCACGCTCGACGACCATCAGGCTTTGCTCGAGATCGCCGATGCCGACGAAGCGATCCGCAACGCCTATTCGCTGGCCGCAGCCGAAGTCGTCGTCAAGCGCGGCGGCGAGCCGACGCTGATTCGCGTCGCAGGCCAGCCGCCGATTGTGGTACCGACGTTCAAGGTAAGCCACGTGGTCGACACCACCGGCGCCGGCGACTCGTTCGCCGGCGGTTATCTGGCGGCGCGCCTGCAAGGCCTGGCGCCAGAAGCTTCGGCCAAATGCGGCAACAAGCTCGCGTCGATCGTGATCCAGCACTCGGGGGCGATCATCCCGGCCGAGGCGATGCCGGTGTTTGTCTTCGTATGAACACGGCCGAATTCTCGCGTATCGATTCGGCTTTCCGGCGGAACGCCGGGCAATGAAAAAAATCGCCACAGGTCTGATCGGCTTCGGCATGGGCGGACAGATCTTTCACGCGCCACTGCTCGCCGGTGACGGCGGTTTCGCACTCAAGGCAGTCAGCGGCAGCCGCTTTGCCGAGTTTTCCGGGGCCTATCCGGGAACAGCGCAAGCCAGCGGCGAAGCAATCATTGACGACCGAGCGATCGAGCTGGTGGTGATCACCACGCCCAACGCGACGCACGGCGCGCTCGCGAGGAGCGCGCTGCTGGCGGGAAAACACGTCGTCGTCGACAAACCGTTCTGCCTTTCGAGCGGCGAAGCACAGCAGCTCGTCGACCTCGCGCGCGAGCGCGGATTGATGCTCAGCGTCTTCCACAACCGGCGCTGGGATGGCGATTTTCTGACGGCCAAAGCGCTGCTGCGCGACGGGACGCTGGGAACGATGGTGAGCTTCGAGTCGAACTACGATCGTTACCGCATCGCCATCCGCGACAACTGGAAGGAAACGCAGGAGGAAGGCGGCGGACTGCTGTGGGACATCGGCGCGCACCTCGTCGATCAGGCGGTCGAGCTGTTCGGCGTCCCCGCCGGCTGGTCGGGCGATTTTCGGCGCACCCGGCCCGGCGCGCAAACGCCCGACGACATCGAGATCCGCCTCGACTATTCTCCGACGCTACGCGTCACGCTGCGCGCCGCGATGGTCCGCGCCCGGCCCGGGCCGCGCTTCGTCGTCCATGGCCTAAAAGGCAGTTACGTGAAATTCGGCAAGGACCCGCAGGAAAAGGACCTGCAAACCAGCGATCTGAAAACCGGCCGCTCGCTACGCGATCCGCGCTGGGGGTGCGAAGACCCGGCGCTGTGGGGCTCACTGCTGCTGGCGCAAGCCGACGGCATCGACGAGCGCCGGCTGCCGACGCAGGCCGGCGCCTACCCGTCGTTTTACCGCCAGGTCGCCGCAGCGATCCGCAACGGGACACCGCCGCCGGTCGACCCGGCAAGCGTGATCCCGATCATCCGGATTCTCGAAGACCTGGCGCAGCAGGCCGGTTAGCGGGCGACGGTTTCGACCGCGGCGGCGAGCGATGCTTCCAGGATGTCCATTCCCTCGTCGAGCACCGCATCGGGAATCGTCAGCGGCAGCATCAATCGCAGCACGTTGCCGTAGCTCCCGCAGCCGAGCACCAGCAACCCGCGCTGAGCCGCCTCGGCCTTGAGCGCGTTCATGATTTCCGGTGCAGGCCGCGCCGGATCGCCCTGCTGGCAAAACTCGACGGCGGTCATCGCGCCCAGACCGCGAACCTCGGCGATGCAGTCGAAGCGCGAGGCCAACGCCAAGAATCTGGCGCGCGTCTTTTCGCCGATGGCCAAGGCCCGCGCGCACAGCTGTTCTTCCTCGATCACGTCGAGCACGGCGAGCGCGCTGGCGACCGCCATCGGGTGGCCGGCGTAGGTCGATCCCAGCGCGCCGGGAACCGCGACGTCCATCACCGCCGCCTTGCCGATCACCGCCGACAGCGTCAGGCCGCCGCCCAAGCCCTTGGCCATGGTGATGATGTCCGGTTCGATGCCGGCGTGTTCGATGGCGAACATCGTTCCGCAGCGCGCCGCGCCGGTCTGGATCTCATCGACGATCAGCAGGATGCCGTGCTGGTCGCACAGCGCGCGCAGCCGTTCGAAGAACTCGGCCGGCGCCGGCAGGTAGCCGCCCTCGCCCTGCACCGGTTCGACCAAGATCGCCGCGACGCGCGCCGCCTCAATGTCGTTCTTGAAGATTAGCTCGATTCCGGCGATCGCATCGTCGACCGAAATGCCGTGCAGCGCGTTGGGATACGGCGCGTGATAGACCTCGGCGGGGAACGGCCCGAAGCCGGTCTTGTACGGATTGACCTTGCCGGTGAGCGCCAGCGTGAACATCGTGCGGCCGTGGAAAGCGCCGTTGAAGGCGATGATTCCGCTGCGTCCGGTCGCCGCGCGAGCGATCTTGACGGCGTTCTCGACCGCTTCGGCGCCGCTGTTCATGAAGAAGCTCTTCTTCGGCGTCTTGCCCGGCGCCAGCGCGTTGAGGCGTTCGGCGAGTTCGACGTAGCCTTCATAGGCGACGACCTGAAAGCAGGTGTGAGTGAACTTTTCCATCTGCGCTCGCGCTGCGGCCATCACGCGCGGATGGCAGTGGCCGGTATTGACGACGGCGATTCCGGCGCAAAAGTCGATCCAGCGGCGCCCTTCGACGTCCCAGATTTCGGAATTCTCGGCGCGCTGCGCAAACACGCCGTGCGCCTGCGACACGCCGCGCGGCAACGCCGCAGCACGCCGTGCCATCAGCGCATCGTTGGTTCGAGTCTTGAGGTCGGTCATTGAATTCATGTGCTGTTCTCCTGTGGGTTATTTTAAAAATCGATTAACCACGGAGAACACGGAGAAAAGCCAAGGAAAAAGAATTTCGATTGCTGACTCAGCATTGGGTCAATGCGCGAAATTCAGTTCGTTTTATCTCTGTGTCCTCCGTGCTCTCCGTGGTTTAAATTCTGTGTCCTATGACTCAAAGACCGGCGACGCAGACGTATTTGAGTTCGAGGTAGTCATCCAGCCCGTGGCGCGATCCTTCGCGGCCGAGGCCAGACGACTTGACGCCGCCGAAGGGCGCGATCTCGGTCGAGATGAGCCCGGTGTTGACGCCGACCATGCCGTACTCGAGCGCCTCCGAAACGCGGAAGATTCGACCGACGTCGCGCGCATAGAAATACGAGGCCAGGCCGAACTCGGTGTCGTTGGCCATGGCGATCGCCTGCGCCTCGTCCTTGAAGCGGAAGAGCGGCGCGACCGGCCCGAAAATCTCTTCGCGCGCCACGCGCATTTCAGGGGTGACGTCGGCGAGGATGGTCGGCTCGAAGAAGCTGCGTCCCAGCGCATGCGCCTTGCCGCCGCAGACGACGCGAGCACCCTTGCCCACCGCGTCGGCGACCAATTCCTCGACCTTGGCGAGCGCTGCCGCGTCGATCAGCGGCCCCTGCGTGACGCCGGGCTCGACGCCGTTGCCGACCTTGAGCTGCGCAACGGCGCGCGCCAGCTTGGCAGCGAACTCGTCATAGACGCCGTCCTGGACCAGCAGGCGGTTGGCGCAAACGCAGGTCTGTCCCGCGTTGCGGTATTTCGACGCCATCGCGCCGACGACTGCGGCGTCAAGATCGGCGTCGCCGAAGACGATGAACGGCGCGTTGCCGCCGAGTTCCATCGAGAGCTTCTTGACGGTGGTCGCGCATTGCGCGATCAGTTGCGAACCGATCTCGGTCGACCCGGTGAACGAGAGCTTTCTCACCACCGGGTTGGCGCAGATCTCGCCGCCGATGGCTCTCGCGGCGCCGGTCACGACGTTGAAGACGCCTTTGGGGATGCCGGCGCGCTGCGCCAGTTCAGCCAGCGCCAGCGCCGAGAACGGCGTCTGGCTGGCCGGCTTGAGCACCATCGTGCAGCCGGCGGCGAGCGCCGCGCCGGCCTTGCGCGTGATCATCGCGGCCGGGAAGTTCCACGGGGTGATCGCTGCGCAGACGCCGACCGGCGCGTGCGTCACCAGCAGCCGGCGGTCGCTGCCGTTGGGTGGAATGATCTCGCCGTAGGCGCGCTTACCCTCCTCGGCGAACCACTCCAGATAGCTCGCCGCGTAGGCGATTTCACCCTTGGCCTCAGCGAGCGGCTTGCCCTGTTCGCTGGTCATGATCAGCGCCAAGTCGTCCTGGTTGGCAAGCATCAGCTCATACCAGCGGCGCAGCAACCGACCGCGCTCGGCAGCGGTTCGCGCGCGCCAGCCCGGTAGCGCCGCGTCAGCGGCAGCGATGGCGCGCCGCGTTTCGCCAGCGCCCATTTTCGGCACACTGCCGAGCGATTCGCCGGTTGCCGGATTGCTGATGACGATGGTCCCGCCCTGATCGGCAGCCAGCCACTGGCCGTCGATCAGGCACTGCTGACGAAAGAGCGTCGCGTCATTAAGTTTGAGCATGGAATGTCCTTTTTAAAAATAACAACAAGCGCTCTCGACATGCCCGAAGGAAATCCCCTCGGGGGACGGAAAACACGGAGACACAGAGAAAAGGAGAAAAACAGCGACTTCCCAATTGGGCAATTTGAGTTTCTTCTCTGTGGTCTCCGTGTCTCCGTGTTCTCCGTGTTAAAAGCGGTTAACCGAAATTCAGCGCGCCGCGCTGCGCAGGCGTTCGCCTCTTCGGCGCAGCCATTCGAGCGTAATCAACATCAGTGTCGAGAGTACCGTCAGGATCGTCGCCACTGCGGCGATCGTCGGGCTGATGTTCTCGCGGATGCCGGAGAACATCTGGCGCGGCAGCGTCGTTTGTTCTGGGCCGGCGAGGAACAGTGTGACGACGACCTCGTCGAACGACGTACCGAAAGCGAACAGTCCGCCCGAAATGACGCCCGGAGCGACCAGCGGCAAGGTGACGCGGAAGAAGGTGGTGAGCGGGTTGGCGCCGAGGCTGGCGGCAGCGCGCACCAGGTTGAAGTCAAAACCCTGCAGCGTCGCGCAAACGGTGGTAATGACGAAAGGAACGCCGAGCGCGGCATGGACCAGGATCAGCCCGAGGTAGCTGCCGGACAGTCCGATCGGCGCGAACACCAGATAGGTCGCGACGCCGACGATCACCACCGGGACGACCATCGGCGAGATCAGGATCGCGGTGAGCAGCGCCTTGCCCGGAAAATCCATTCGCGTGAGTCCCACCGCCGCCGGCGTCCCCAGCGCCATCGCCAGGATCGTGGCAAACGGCGAGACGATGCAGCTATTGACGAAGGCCTGCTGCCAGGCCGGCGAGGTCAGGAACTCCTGATACCAGCGCAGGGAGAAGCCGGACATCGGATAGAGCAGAAACGAATCCGAGTTGAACGACAGCGGCGCGATCACCAGGATCGGCAACATCAGGAAGACGATGACCAGGCCGCAGATGGCGCGCAAGGCGTAATGCCAGAGGCGCTCGAGCGGTGAAGCGTACGATGCAAGCATGACTTTCTCCTTCAGCGCACGGCCGGCGTGGAGCTGCCGACCAGCCGCGTGTAGACCATGTAGAGCAGCAGCGTGGCGACAAAGAGAATCGCCGAAAGCGCCGCGGCCATTCCCCAGTTGATCGTCTGGTTGGTGTAGAAAGCGACGAAGTAGCTGGCCATCTGCTCCTTCGGGCTGCCGAGCAGCGCCGGCGTGATGTAGTAGCCCATGCACAGGATGAACACCAGCAGGCAACCGGCGCCAACGCCGGGCAGCGCCTGCGGGAAGTACACTTTCCAGAAGCTGCGAAACGGCGGACAGCCGAGCGACAGCGCGGCGCGCACATAGGTCGGCGAGATGCCCTTCATGACGCTGTAGAGCGGCAGGATCATGAACGGCAGCAGGATGTGCACCATCGCGATATAGACGCCGGTGCTGTTGAAAACGAGCTGCAGCGGATGATCGGTGATTCCGAGCCCCATCAACGCCTGATTGACCAGGCCCTCGGTCTGCAACAGCACGATCCACGCCGCGACGCGTACCAGGATCGACGTCCAGAACGGCAGCAGCACGAAGATCAGCAGCGTGTTGGCGATCTTCGCCGGCTGGGTGGCCATCATATAGGCGAGCGGGAAGCCGAGCAGCAGGCACACCGCGGTGACCACCGCCGACATGCCGAAGGTGCGTGTGAGTACCTTGACGTAGATCGCCTCGTCGTCGTCGGCGGCAACGATGTTCCCGGAATCGTCGTACTTGCGGTCGACCGAGGCGAGCAGGTAACGCGCGGTATAGGGCGACGCGTTGCGCGCCAGATACTGCCAGGTGGCGACCTCGCCCCAGCGCTCGTCGGCGTCGATCAGCGCCGCACGTGCCGAGTTCCCCGGCGCGACCGGCATCGCCTTGGCGCTGCGCATCATCAGCGTGCGAAAGCCCGGCAGTTCCATGTTGAGCCGCTTGGCGGCACTAGCGAAGACCGGCGTCCCCTTGATCTGGTCGACTTCGCCAGCGAACGCATCATAGACTGCATCGCTGGGCAGCTCCTTGCCGTCCCAGCCGCGCAGCAGCGCGCTGGTCGCCGGGAAAGCGGCGACCACCTCGGGGTTGTCGACGCTGCGCTTGAGCAGCGCGGCGATCGGCCAGACGAAGGTGAGCAGCAGAAACAGCGCGAGCGGCAGGATCAGCGCGCCGAACTTGAGCTTCTTGACGCGCTCAGCACGGCGCAGCTGGGCCTTGAGCGATAGAGGCGCGGGAACGGCCAGCGTCGCGGGCAGTGTTGCAGTCAGATTGTTCATGCCGTGATCCTCGGACAATCAAAAGTACGACGTTTAACCACAACGAGCACGACGGTCACAACGAAGGACGAGGCATCGATTTTCGACATGCAGCAAGGAGTTCTGGTCATAAAAATCTTTTATCTGGTTTCGTCGTGCTCGTTGTGCACGTTGTGGTCAATCCCTTCCTTACTTCGCGGCCCAGGCGTTGAAGCGCTGCTCCAAGTCCTCGCCGTGCTCGACCCAGAACATCGTGTTGCTGGCCAGCGCGCCCTTCATGTTCTGCGGCGCGGTTGGCAGTTCGGGGACGACGGCCTTGGCGACCAGCGGCGTTCCCTTGACGTTGGTCGGTCCGTAGGGAATCTCGCCGGCGAACACCGCCTGGTTTTCGGGCTTGCTGGCGAAGGCGATGAACTTGTACGCTTCGGCCTTGTTCGGCGTGCCGACGGGGATCGCCCACGAGTCGAAGTCGTAGATGTTGTTGGTCCACACCATCTTGAAGTTCTTGCCTTCCTTCTGCGCCGTCGCGATGCGGCCGTTGTAGGCGCTGGTCATCACCACATCGCCGGCAGCCAGCAGTTGCGGCGCCTGCGCGCCGGCTTCCCACCACTGGATGTTGGCCTTGAGCTGATCGAGCTTCTTGAACGCGCGTTCGACGCCGGCCTTGGTGCCGAGCAGCTTATAAACCTCGTCGGGCTTGACGCCGTCGGCGAGCAACGCGAATTCGAGGGTGAACTTGGCGCCCTTGCGCATGCCGCGCTTGCCCGGGATTTTCTTGGTGTCCCAGAAATCGGCCCAGGAGGTCGGCGCGGTCTTGAGTACATCGGCGTTGTAGGCGATCACCGTCGACCAGACAAAGACGCCGATGCCGCACTCGGAAATCGCCGCTGGGACGAAATCGGCCTTGGGACCGATCTTGCTCATGTCGAGCTTCTCGTAGATCCCCTCCTCGCAGCCGCGAGCGAGTTCGGGCGATTCGACCTCGACGACGTCCCACGAGACGTTCTTGGCTTCGACCATGGCTTTGATCTTGGCCTGCTCGCCGTTGTATTCGCCCTGAACGATCTTGCCGCCGGTCGATTTGGTGTAAGGGGCGTAGAAGGCCTTGATCTGCGCTTTCTGGTTACTGCCACCGAATGAGATAACGGTGACATCGGCGTTGGCGGCGCCGGCCAGCAGACAGAATACGGCACAGGCGAGCGGACGAATTGGCGAAGCGATGCGGGTCATATGAGTCTCCTGATGAGTGGAACGGGCACTACGAAAATAGCTGATGGTCATGCGCCGACGGTCGGATCGAGCGCGCGCAATTGTTCGGGAAGGATGCCGACATGGATCGCGTCGCCGGTATCGAAGCGGTGCTTGTGCTGCGCGGCCGGCGCCTTGACGATGATTTCGCGACGCCCGGCGAGTTCGACGCGAACGCGCAGGTGATCGCCCTGATAGAGGATCTCCTTGACGTAACCGCCGAGGCGATTGGCGCAACCGAGCGACTGGACATTGAGCTGGACGCTCTCGGGCCGCACCGAGAGCACGGTGCGCTCACCAACCTTGGCGACGTTTCCGACGCTGGCCTGGACGCGCGTCCCGTTGCTCAAACGGACCTGGCAGGTGTCGCCATCGACCGACTCGACCGTTCCGTCGAGCGCGTTGTTTTCACCGATGAAGTTGGCGACGAAATTGTTGGCGGGTTTTTCGTAGAGCGTCGCCGGCGCGTCGATTTGCTGGATCACGCCCTTGTCGAAAACAGCGATGCGGTCGGACATCGTCAGCGCCTCACCCTGGTCGTGCGTCACGAATACCACAGTGACGCCGAGTTCCTGGTGGAGATGCTTGATTTCGAGCTGCATCTGTTCGCGCAACTGCTTGTCGAGCGCGCCGAGCGGCTCGTCCATCAGCACCAATTCGGGGTCGAAAACCAGCGCGCGGGCCAGCGCGACGCGCTGTTGCTGCCCGCCCGAGAGTTGCTGCGGATAGCGGTCGCCGTAGGCACCGAGCTGAACCATGCCGAGCGCGCGCGTCACCTTGGCGTCGATTTCGGCGTTCGGCAGCTTGCGCACCGCCAGCGGGAAACGCAGGTTGTCGACGACGGTCATGTGCGGAAACAGCGCGTAGTTCTGGAACACCATGCCGATGTTGCGCTGGTGCGGCGGCACCCGGTTGATGATTTCACCGGACAGCCGGATCTGGCCGCTGGTCGGCGTCTCGAAGCCCGCCAGCATCATCAGGCAGGTCGTCTTGCCCGAACCCGACGGGCCGAGCAGCGTCAGGAACTCGCCGCGACGAATATCGAGGTTCAAGTCACGAACGATCAGATTGACGCCGTCGTAGGTCTTCTGAACCTTGCAGAAGGTCACGTGAGGCGCCTCGCTCTGGGCTCTGGGTTTACCGCTCTGTGCCTTATTCACTATCGACTCCTTGCTGCCCGTCAAGAAACGACAAGCCTTGGGTTTCCGGTCAGCGAAATGCTGACGCCTTGCTGACCACGGCTTGATCATAGGCGGGCTATTGGTCAAAATGAGAACCAATTTTTAACGGTTTGATGGAACCAATCCGAGGCCAGACTATGGAAGCGCATTTGATCGTTGAAGTCATAGAGCAATATCTGGACCGGCAGCCCGCCGCCGAAAAAATCCGCCTGCGGCTCTACATGGCGTTGCGCACGGCGATCCTCGACCACGCGCTGGCTCTGGGCACCAAGTTGCCGCCGACGCGCGCTCTGGCCGACGATCTGCACATGGGTCGCAACACCGTCGTTCGCGCCTACGAGCAGCTGCTGGTCGAGGGTTACCTCGAAGGCCGCGTCGGCGACGGCACCTATGTTTCCGACCTGGTCGATTCGGCCAGCAAGCCGGCGCCGCCCAGGCGGCTGATCGGCACGCGCCGCGAAGGGCTGTCGCGGCGCGGCACCATGATCGCCAGCAACGCCGCCAGCAGCGTCATCCAGCACGGCGCCTTCATGCCTGGTGTTCCCGACGTCGATCTCTTTCCGTTCAGCATCTGGCGCCGCCTGGTCGCCAAATACATCACCCCGAGCCAGTCCAACCTGCTGCACTACACGCATCTGGGCTACGGTCCGCTCAAGGTGGCGCTGGCCAACTACCTGCGCGTGACGCGGATGATGGTCGTCGATCCCAAACAGATCGTCGTCATCAACGGCTCGCACCAGAGCATCGACCTGTGCGCCCGTCTGCTCGCCGACCAGGGCGACCGGGCGTGGATCGAAGACCCGGGCTACTGGGGCGCGCGCAACGTGCTGCGCGCTGCCGGACTCGACGTCCTGCCGATCCCGCTCGACGCCAAAGGTCTGGCGCCGACGCTAGCCGACTGGGAAAAACCACCGCGGCTGATCTTCACTTCGCCGTCGAGTCAGTACCCGACCGGAACGGTGATGGCGCTCGATCGGCGCCTCGAATTGCTCGAACGTGCGCACCAGGTTGGTGCCTGGATCATCGAGGACGACTACGACAACGAGCTGCGCTACGACGAGCGGCCGGTCGCCTCGCTATTTGGACTGTGCCGAAAACAGCGGGTAATTTATCTCGGAACGCTCAGCAAGGTGATGTTCCCCGGGCTGCGCCTGGCCTACCTGGTACTGCCCGAGGATCTGGTCGACGCCTTCGTGATCGGCAACTCCGAGCTCTACCGCGGCGGCCGCATGCCCGAACAGGCGGCGCTCGCTGAATTCATCGACGAAGGCTATTTCACCGCGCATATCAAGCGCATGCGTGGCGTCTATCAGGAGCGGCGCGACACGCTGCGCGCCGCGATGGAATCGCGCCTCGGCGACGCCGTCAGCGTCTCCGGCGGACACGCCGGACTGCAGCTGCTTTATCGCTTCAAAGAGCCGCTCGACGACGCGTCGATCGCCGCCGAATCACTGTCCAGAGGCGTCGTCTGCCGCCCCTTGAGCATGTATTACGCCGATCAGCAGCGCGCCGAGCCAGGACTCAATCTGGGTTTTGCGGCGGTGCCGCTAAAAAATATCGGCCCAGCCGCAGCGACGCTGGCCGAGGTCATCGAGCATCATCTCTAAAACCGCCCGGAGGAGTCGCGCGTGCCAGGGAAAAGCTCTCTGATGGCTTTGGCTCGCCCCGGCTTCCACGATTGAACCGGTGATGCGTAAAAGACCGGGTCGAGCCGTAAACACCATTTCGCTTTCGCTGGTGCGCTTCCGGATGCTAAAGTCATCGACTTTGGCGGTTGTCGGCCACAAGCGGCCGGCCACAGTGGTCCCCCAATTTGAAAAGCTGAGGCGTCCCCCGGCTCCGCTGAATATCCGCTTTCCGGCGAGCAACTTGACGTCCTCGTTGCCAGGTCCCGGCCAGAAGCCGACGGCCAAGGTGGCGATCCAATTTCAATAGTCGGGACGTACGCTGAGCCAGTCGAATGGCCGGTATTCGGCAAGCAAGTTGACGACTACAATGCCTCAACCCGGCCATGAGCCGCCTGTCGCAGTTTCCACCTTGCAGTCACTCAGCGGTCGGCTCCACTCTGAAAGCTGCCAGTCGGCCAACGCGAGCAACTCGGCCTGGGACTAAACCGTTAGCGCGGTAGGGGTGGTGCTTAACCGTAGCGGGGTGTTCTGGAAAGTAAGAGGTTTGCAACGGCAGGAAGCTGCCGATGTTGGATACGAGCAATTCCGCCTCGATTTCCGACAGGAGCAAGCCATGGAAACCCGGAAGTCCATCAGTCCGTTGCGCCAGCGCATGATCGAAGACATGCGGATGCGCAAGTTCGGCGAGAAGACGCAGTCCCAGTACGTTCGCGCGGTACGGCAATTTGGTAAATACCTCGGTCGATCTCCGGACACTGCCAGCGTCAAGGAACTGCGCAACTACCAGTTGCATCTCGTCGACCACGGTGTTTCGCCGGCATCGCTGAACTCCGCGATCTGCGGGCTGAAGTTCTTCTTCGGCGTCACGCTGGACCGACCAGCCAGCCCGATGCCAGCGGCCCGAATGCAAGGCCGATGCCGAACGTAGTGCCAAGCAGGCTGAAGACGCGCGTGCGGAGGGAGCCGTGGAAGGTCTGCGCCGGGGAGGTCATTGCGCCTGCGAAGGCGGCTGCTCCGCCCAAGCCTGAACCAGACGCAGGATGTCGATCCAGACCACGGACGGTGCTAGGAGGATGGCGAAGGTGACCAGTGCGAACAGCGCCAGTCCAAGGAGCCAGACGCGCTTGCGACCATAGATATCGGTCAGGCTTGCGGCGGCCATCATGGCACTACCGTAGGCCAGGATGTAACCGCGTTGACCACCCAGTTCAATTGAACGGCCGTACCACCCAATTCCTGACTGATGGAAAGCAGTGCGACGGCTGGGCCAGTGAAGCACAGCGGGATCAACTGGCTGGTCAGGCAGGTGGCGAGCGTCAGCAAGATAGGATGACCGCGCATGCTCACACCTCCTCCGGCAAACCGGCCATGCGCGGATTGTCGACCTTTCCAGACAGCAGTATCTGAAGGATTACGAACGCCAGGGCCAGCACCGCGAACAGCCAGCCGCTCCAAAGTGCACCATGCATTCCTGCGGACGTGATGAACGCGCCACCCAGCGCCGAACCGAACACTACGCCCAGGTTCGCCGCCGAGATGTACAGGCTAGTGGCGAACGCTGGCGCTTCCGGTGCCGCTGAGGTCAGCCAGACTTGGCTCACGATCAGGCCGCTGGTGTGCGCCGCGCCCCACAATAGGCAAACGGGCAGCAGCGTCGCAAACGATGCCGAAACGAAGACATGCAGCACGCCATAGGCACCCGCCAGCACGACCGGGTACAGCAACACCGTGCGCGCGCGGTTTCGTCCCAGCCAGCGGCCCGCCATCAGGTTACCCAGCACGCCGCCCACACCGAACACCACCAGCAACACACTGATCGTCTCGCCGCTCAAACCTGTCTCGCGCGCCAGGTACTCGGCCGCATAGCTGTACACCGAGAACATTGCGCCGAATACGCACACCGTCATTGCAACGGCCAGCCACACTGCCGGCTTGCGCAGAATGGCGAGTTGTCGAGCGTGCGAAGGTACTTGCACCTTGGCCGCTGCCGGCAGCATCACCCATAAGCCGAACGCTGCGGCCAGATTGACCGCAGCACAGAAAAAAAACGAGACCTCGTAGGACGCCCATGCCTCGATCCAGGTGGTCAGCGGCACGCCCAGCACCAGTCCCATGCTGGTGCCGACAAAGGCCATGGCCGTCGCATGGGTCGCCCGCTCGGCTGGATACAGGGACACCGCCGCCGCGAAAGCGACCGAGAAGAACACTGGATGCAGCAAAGCCGATGGTATGCGCAGCGCCATCAACGCGGTAAAGCTCGGTGCCCAGGCCGACAGCAGGCTGCACAGGCTGAAAACCAGCAGCGATCCCACGAGGACCATGCGCCGGTCGAAGCGCGATAGCCACAGCACCATGAACGGTCCGCCTACCGCCACGATCAAGGCGAACAGGCCGATCAACCAGCCGGCCTGCGCCACGCTGATACCGTAGCGCGCAATGATGGCCGGCAGTATGCCGACCACACCGAACTCCACCGCGTACAAGCCGAACAGGCCCAGTGCGATGAAGAACAGGGAGCGACCGGCGTTCATGCGCAGAACTCCACTGGGCCGGCGCCATAGACCACATTGCGTAGATCGGCGACGAAACGACCTGACATCGTCCGGTCTACTTCGCGATTCGTACTGCCGGCGGCACGGCGATGGCTCAGTTCGTCATCCTGAGCGACAAGTACCACCGCGCCGACCAGACGCTGGTCGGACAAGGCTTGCTCAATGACCGCATCAACACGTGCAGGAAAGTAGGCGCGTGGGACACCGATGCGTAACTGGGACGGGGGGGCTGACATATGGATTTCCTTTGTTCATTGATCACGCACGAACTATATAAATTCCGAAACTAAAGAAAAAGTAGGGTAGAGTTCCTTTGTATGCGGAAATAAATGTCCGCAATAGAGGAGGCGCAATGGACAGTCTGAGTGGCTTCGTCGTGTTCGTGCAGGTCGCCGAAACGCGCAGCTTCGTGGCAGCTGGGCGCCTGCAGGGCGTTTCGGCTTCAGCTGTAGGCAAAAGCATTGCGCGGCTGGAGAAGAAGCTCAGTGTGCGGCTGTTTCACCGCAGCACACGGAGCATCACACTCACCGCCGAAGGCACGTTGTTCCTGGAACGCAGCCGGCGCATCCTGGCTGAGATCGAAGCGGCGGAGCTGGAATTGTCGCAAGCCACCGCTACGCCACGCGGGCGTCTGCGTGTAAGCCTGCCAATGGTCAGCACGCTGGTACTGCCAGTGCTCGGCGAGTTCATGCGGACGTACCCTGAGATCGAACTGGACCTGGACTTCACTGACCGGATGGTCGATGTGATCGAAGAAGGCTTCGATGCAGTGGTGCGCACCGGCGAGCCGGCCGATTCGCGCCTGACGGCACGACAACTCGGGTCATTTCGGATGCTACTGGTGGCTTCGCCCGAGTACCTGGAGAAGCGCGGCATCCCAAAGCGCCCCGCCGACTTGGCCGGCCATGCCTGTCTGCACTACCGCTTTCCGAACACGGGCAAGTTGGAAGTCTGGCCGCTGCACATGGGGACGGAGGAGTCCGAATTATCGCTACCAACATCGATGATCTGCAACAACATTGAGACGCGGGTGTGTTTTGTGCTGCAGGGACTTGGCATCGCCTGCCTGCCTGACTTCGCCATCCGCGACGCGCTGATCGAGGGGCGTTTGCACACCATATTGGACAAGTACGTGGAGCGTTCTGGCACTTTTCGCGTGCTGTGGCCGGCAAGCCGGCATCCCGCGCCGAAGCTTCGGGTGTTCGTCGATTTTCTGAGCGAGCGCGTATTCCCAACGGTTG